>WNFQ01002496.1_pt1 | contig 34330 bp, 32 predicted proteins | sample 5400171 | NCBI WGS metagenome assembly WNFQ01 (sample SAMN13153356, study PRJNA577476) | soil metagenome | isolation source: 20 cm soil under Madrone tree | place: USA:California | collected 2016-06-14
AGATGCGAGTCTCATCGGCGATTGGGAAGTCGGCACAACCGCGGACCCGCTGGACCGCTTCGCGCGCGCCGTCATCGAACTCGTCGATGAGACTCGCATCTCGCTGATTGATCGTCGCGCGCTCTCCTCGATCACACTCGACAAGAATGGCACGTCGTCCCTGCCGAAACTTGGTCGCGAGGCCAGCGATCCCTCGCTCGATGCGGAATATTTGTCAGGAGCGCTCAACCGAAAGAAGATCGCAATAAAGCCCGCTCTCATGGATCAATCGGTAGTCGCCGGGCTCGGCAACATCTACGTTGCCGAAGCGTTGTGGGAGGCCGAGCTGAATCCGCGCAAATCAGCGTCCAAAATAAGTCGGGCAAAACTGGGGAGGCTCGTTGATGCGATCCGCCTCGTGCTGAGCCCCGAGAAGCGGCTACCCGGTCGTTACACCGACCAACGGGAGGCCGGCCGGTTCGCGGTCTACGATCGCGAGGGGCAGATTTGCCGGCGGTGCGGCGGTACGATCAAGCGAATTGTTCAGGCCGGACGCTCCACCTACTTCTGCCCCTCCTGCCAGCGTGGGTGATCATCGGTTGCAGGCAGGAATGCCACTGAAGAAACCCGCCTATTCAGTTTTCGGTGCCGTTTGCAGTTTCAGTTCCTCTTTGTTGCCTTCCGCGGCCGCATCCTGCAGCATCTCCTGAAAAAGCGGCCGGGTCAGATGAAAGCTGCAGCTCGCGGTGTACAGCAGTCCGCCTGGAGCCAACAAACGGATCGCGCGAAGATTGATGTCCTTGTAACCGCGTATCGCTCCAGGCAGTGCGGCCCGGGTCTTGGCGAAAGCCGGTGGATCGAGAACGATCGTGTCGAAAGTGATGCCTTCGCGCTCCTTCTCGCGCAGATAATCGAACGCGTTCGCCTCGACGAATGAGATGTTGTCGAGCGAATTGCGCGCCGCGTTCTCGGCGGCTCTGACAAGGGCAGGACCCGAGGAATCGAGTGCCGTTACGTGCGTTGCTTTTTTCGCCAGATGCAACGCGAACGATCCGTGGTAGCTGAAACAGTCGAGTGCCCTGCCTCGCGCCACCGTCCCGACGAAGTGTCTGTTTTCTCTCTGGTCGAGGAACGCGCCCGTCTTCTGCCCGGTCCAGGGCGCGGCCAGGAACTTGACGCCGTACTCATGCACTTCGATCTCACGCGGGACGTCGCCGTGCAGAACTGCCGTCTCCCGCGGCAATCCCTCTTTCGCGCGCAGCGGCACGTCGTTGCGCGCCAGGATTCCTTCAGGCTCTTCCAGCGAGCGCAGTGACGCGAGTATTTCCGCTCTGAATCGCTCGAGCCCGGCACTCATGAACTGCACAACGAGCCACTCGTCGTAGCGGTCGCAGACGAGCGACGGACATCCATCGGCCTCGCCGTGCACGAGGCGGATTGCGTTGGTGTGATCTTCGAGAGGCACCCGTCGCGCGATTGCGGATGCGATTCGCTCGTCCCACCACGCCTGGTCGATCACCGCCTCGGGATTGCGATCGAGCAGCCGCAGCGAGATCTCCGAGAGCGGACTCCAGAGCGCCCACCCGATTGGCTTGCCGCGACCGTCGTGAACGAGAACCGCGCCGGCGTCCATCATTGGCCGCTCCATCACGTCCGTGCGATAGATCCAGGGGTGCCCGCTCATCCACCGCCGTGCACCTTTGGCATTCACGCGCGCAACAGTCATGCGTCAATGTAACGATCTACTTTCACAGTCTTAGGCGCTAAATGGCCACACGAATACCGAAGGAGGGAGCCATTAGCCTTGCAGCCGATAGGTCGGGAGCCTCTTATACCGGCGCTCGAAGTGCGCTCGGTTTTCAGATCGCGCGAGCCTCGACGAGCATTTCGCGAGCACGTTCCAGAATTGGCAGTTCCTAACACCGACGGAAAAGCTACAGGCTATCAGCTGCGAAGCTCACAGCTCCCTGCTTTGGTTTTGTACTTGTCTAGGACGACTGATGCAATCAGACTAGGAAGCCGCGAACCCGTACAATTCTTGCGAAAGGATCCAACATGAGGGACATCGTGAAACTCTCGGCTGGCGCGGCCGCGACCGGGCTGCTCTTCCGCGAGCGCAGGATGCGCACCCTGGCCGAACGCTTGAGCGCGGCTACGCTGGAAACGCTACTCAACGCGATCGATGCCAATGACGCCGATACCGGCGCCCACGTCCGCCGCGTCGCGACGTACGCGCTCATACTTGGTGAAGCAGCCGATCTCGAAGAGCGGACCCTCCACAGCGTCGAGCGGGTGGCACTTTTTCACGATATCGGCAAGCTCCACGGAGCCTTGACGGACATTTTTCACGACCCTCGCAAGCTCACCCCGGAAGAGCGAACAGCCGTGATGACGCACCCTCAGCGCGGAGCCGACGTGCTCGCGCCGCTCAGTCCGTTCTATCCCGACTTGCCGAAGGGAGTTCTTGCGCACCACGAGCGTTGGGACGGAACCGGTTATCCACGCGGACTCAAGGGGAAGAGAATTCCGTTAACTGCCCGCGTCGTCTCGATCGCGGACAGCTTCGACGCGATCACTCACCGCCGCCGCTACAGCCACGCTCGCAGTTTCAAGGAAGCCATGGGCGCGATCGGCGAAGGGAAAGGAACGCAGTTCGATCCCGAGCTGGTCGATCTCTTTCTCAGTCCCCCTGTGCGCACGAAAATCGAGAACGCCATGCGGGAGGCGAACATGCCGCGGACGAAGCGTGCAAACAGGCGGCACGGAGAGAGTCAGCGCGCGCCCGACATCACTTTCCGATGGCAGCCGCGATCGCTCGGGTCGCGCTCTCCGGATCGTCAGCCTTGAATATCGCGTTGATGACAGCGACTCCTGCCGCTCCGGCGACTGTGATCTGAAGCGCGCGGTCGGCGGTTATCCCGCCCACCGCCAGCGCGGGGTGTTCCACCAGCGCCGCGAGTCGCTTGAATCCCGCGACGCCAATCGCCGAGCCGGCGTCGCTCTTCGAGTCCGAGCCGTAGACGGGACCGATGCCGACGTAATCGGCATCCTTCGCGTTCGGCAGCTCGGCGTCGCTCCCGAGTGATGCTCCGATTATGAAACTCGCCGGTGCAAATCTGCGAATCGCCGCTACGGGAAGATCCGCTTCGCCCACGTGAACGCCGGCTGCACCAGCAGCGAGAGCGATGTCGGCGCGGTCGTTGACGATGACCGGCACTGATACTCTGCAAATGATCGATCGCGTTATCTCGACCACTTCCCGTGGCGTCGCGGCCTTGAGCCTCACCTGGACGCTCGTCGCGCCGCCTCGAACTGCCGCCTCGACCCTGTCAGTCAACGTTGCTCGTCGATCCTCGGCGTCATCCGTAATGGCGACCAGACGCAGGATCTTCGGGTCGAGCATATCGCGCTATCTGCTTGTGACCGTCGTCCTGCTGGAAGCGCGCTTCTTAGTGCTCGATGTGTGGCTGCCAGATTTGTTCGGCGTCGATTTGGCGGGCTTGGAGATCGACTTGCTCGCCGTTTTCACCGCAGTCTTGCTCGGGGCACGCGAGGAGATCCTCGTCGGTCGACTGGCTTCGCTCCGACCGGGTGTCGAGGCCATGGCCAGCATCCGAGGTGCCGGCTTCTTGACCGGCATCGTGGCGCGTATCTGCCTGACGGCTGTCGTGTGCTCGTCGAGCGTCATACGGAATTCGTGGTGGCCATCCTTACTCGCGACGAAGTACAGGTACGGGACATTCGCCGGATTCGCAGCGGCTGCAAGGCTCGCCACGCCCGGAGACGCCACGGGTCCCGGGGGAAGGCCTTTGTGTATGTAGGTGTTGTACGGCGACTCGATGGCGAGATCTTTGTATAGCACTCGTCCGACGTGATGACCAAGCGCGTATTGAATCGTTGGATCCGCCTGCAGCAACATTCCCCTGCGCAGGCGATTGTAGTAGACCGCGGCGATGACGGGGCGCTCTTCAGGCAGCCGGGCTTCTCTTTCGACGATGGATGCCATCGTCACAAGATCGTTGCGATTGATCTTGAGTTCCACCAGGCTCGAGTCCCAATCGGGTCTCCAGCGGCGCTCGAATGCATAGACCATCTCACGCACCGCCTGCCGTGCCGTGGTTCCGAGTGGGAACGCGTAGGTATCTGGAAAGACATAGCCTTCCACAGTCTTATTCGGGATGTCGAGTCTTGCCAGCAGTGCGGTGTCGCGAACGGCGGCTTCCACCGAATCCGCCGGCACTTTGAGCGTTCGTGCCAGTAGCGGCGTGATCTGCGAGAGGCTGTAACCCTCGGGGATCGTGATCGTGTTGACGAGCCCGTGCCCCCCATTGAGCGCGCTGACGATGTCTTTCCAGGGCGTACCATGCTTCAGGAGATACGTACCGGGCTTGATGTTGCGATCTCCGCCGGTGAGTCGACCGTAGAGTCGGAACATCCTCGGCGAGCCAACGAGCCCCGTCCGCGCCAGAGAGTCTGCTGCCTGTGCGAAGCTGGCGCCGCGGGGAATGATCACGCGCGTCGCCGCGCCGTGCGGCTGACCCGCGCACGCAAGCGCAAACACACACGCCGCGACGAGCGCGGAGCGCCGATCAGCTCGGAACATTAAGGGCTCGTTGTAGCAGAATCGTGGCCGCGAGCGAGTCGACATCGCCCTTCCTGCCGCGGGTGGATTCTCCCATTTCTTTGACTGTGCGCAAGGCTACCGCCGTGGTGAACCGTTCATCTAAGAAACGAACGGGCATGCCAGTACGTTTCGCGATTTCTGCCCCCAAAGCGCGCACTTCCGCCGTCCATGGCGTCTCGTTGCCCTCTCCGTCGAGCGGAAGCCCTATTAAGTACCCCTGAGCATCCAGCTCGGTGGCTCTCGCGACAATTTTTGTGATTGGGGGTCTTTTGCCCTGACGCCGCTCTATGAACCCCGCCGGGGAAGCGATCATCCCGAGGGGATCGCTGATTGCGAGGCCGATTCGCTTGCGGCCGTAATCCACGGCGAGAAAACGAGCGAGGGCGGCGTTCACCCGGGTCTAACCCTGCGCCATCTGGGTGAAGAATTCCTTGTTGTTTTTCGACTTCGCCATCTGACGGAGAAGGAACTCGATCGCCTCGGCTTCCGGCATGTCGGCAAGGAATTGACGGAGCAGGATCACGCGGTTGATCTCCGCCTGGCTGAGGAGCAGCTCCTCCTTTCTCGTGCCTGATCTGAAGATGTCGATTGCCGGATAAATGCGCCGGTCGGCGATCTTGCGATCGAGCACGAGCTCCATGTTCCCGGTGCCCTTGAACTCCTCGAAAATCACATCGTCCATGCGCGAGCCGGTCTCGGTCAACGCCGTCGCGACGATCGTGAGTGAGCCACCCCCCTCGATGTTGCGCGCTGACCCGAAGAACCGTTTGGGCTTGTGGAGCGCGCTGGCGTCGACACCACCGGAGAGAATCTTTCCAGACTGCGGCGCGACCGTGTTGTGCGCGCGCGCGAATCGGGTGAGCGAATCCAGCAGAATCACTACGTCCTTGCCGTGCTCGACCAGCCGCTTCGCCTTTTCCAGAACCATGTCCGACACCTGAACGTGACGCGCGGCGCCCTCGTCGAACGTCGAGCTCACGACCTCCGCGCGCGTAGTGCTGGCGATCATCTCGATCACTTCCTCGGGCCGCTCGTCGATCAGCAGCACGATGATCGTGACCTCCGGATGATTCTCGGCGATCGCGTTAGCCATCTTGTGAAGCAGGATTGTCTTTCCCGCGCGCGGGGGCGACACGATGATGCCGCGCTGGCCTTTGCCAATCGGTGTCATGTTCTCAAGCCGAATCGCTTTATCTGCGACGGCGAGACGTAGATGTCGTCCGGCCCCGGGAGGTAGCTCCAGTCCTGGCTCCGCAGAAACCCGTACCCCTCGGGCAGAATCTCCAGTACGCCATCACCGTGCAACATGATGTCGGTATCGAGCAGATTCTGCTCGATCTGGAAGATGAGATCCTGCTTCCGGAGACCCGAGGCGCCGTCAATCTTGAGCCCGTCGGCCATCTCCTGGAGCTCGGACACGGATTTTCGCTTTAACTCGGCGATATCCACGCGGTGGGGGAGGGAGAGAAAAAGGTAGGAGCTTGCTGAAAACTCCGAGCTCGATGGAGCTCGGAAGACTGGTGGGGATCGGTTGCTGAGGTGCTAGCGGAGGGGAGAAGGAGGGCGGCGCGTCAACGCGCGTGATTCACATCGAAGCTAACGGTGGCGAAAAATGTGGTCAAGTCAGAATCTGATGTAGCGCATCGGATTGCTCTTGACGTCTCTGATGAGTGAAGCGAGCAGCACATGGGTGCGATCCAGCTGCCGCGTAAGAGCGCTGTCCGGATGAGCGGCGGCAATGGCGCCGACGGGATTCGAGAGCAGAGACCTCAATGTGTCGACCTCCGCCAGGATGTGATTCGCGTTGGTGACGAGCGTCGTGTCGCGCCTGAAGCGACCGATGTTGCTTTTCTTCGACGCGACCAGAGTCTTAATGGAATCAGCCGCGGCCATAGCACGCGAAGCCCGCACTTGAAGGTCGCCGCGCATCGCCCGGGTGATCGTGCCGCTTCCCCGAGTCGCTCTCGCGCTCAGGCTCGACATGCCGGCGCTCACATCCGCCAAATCGGGGAGTCCCTCCTCGCGATAGCTGCCGATCGTGCCGACGGGCCGGCTGATGTTGGCGCTGAGTTGCCTGGTTTGCGAGCCGAGCTTTGCGAACGCGGGGCCGAGCGCCCCCACATCTTCAGCGAGATCGGGAGGTGGGGCGGGGGGTCGGGCGTGAACGGTGTCGCCATCGCGCAGCGGAGGCGACCCTAAAGTCCCCGACGATATGTATACGACGGGAGCACCGATCAGACTCCCGCCGCCGGATTTTATCCGCGCGTACGAATCCCGCCGCACGCTCGGGAGTGCCTCCTTCAGGAATTCCGTCCTGATCAGAATCCGCTCCAATCCCGGGACCGTTGCGGGACGGAAGGAGATATCCTTGACCTCCCCCTCCTTCTTGCCGGCAAGCCACACATCGGTACCGGCAAGGACACCGGGTGCCTCGCCGGTCACGACGTACAAGGTCACTTTCTTGCCGTGAAGCCCACCCACGCGTGCGAACAGCAGAACGGCGATGGTCAGCGCCGCGATCACGACTGCGGCAATCATACCGCCGGTCAGCTCTCTCCAATGAAGTTGGCGGGGCATTGAGCGAATATAAACACGAGCTATCGGGAGCGCTTATCTTATGGCGCATAGATGACGGCCAATAACGCTACGGAATGCTGATCGGCGTCCCGCGAGAAATTGCGAGCGGTGAAAGACGTGTCGCGCTCGTGCCGGAAGTGGTGCCCCAGCTCACGCGCGCCGGTCATCGGGTGGTGGTCGAGCACGACGCCGGATTGCGAGCCGGTTTTACCGACGACGCGTATCTCGCGGTCGGTTGCGAGGCTGTCGAGACGGCCAGAGAGATCTATTCGACCGCCCAGATGATTCTGAAGGTCCAGCGCCCCGGACGCGAGGAATCCAGTGGCGAGGCTGAACTGGACATGCTCACCGAAGGCACGGTCCTCATCGGTTTGCTACAGCCTTCCGGCGATCCGGCGCTTTTTCAGCAGCTGGCCGAGCGCCAGATCATATCCTGCAGTATGGAGCTGGTTCCGCGGACAACGCGCGCGCAGATGATGGATGCGCTGTCGTCACAAAGCACTGTTGCCGGTTACAAGGCAGTGCTTCTCGCGGCCAATGCTCTTCAAAAGTTTTTCCCCATGCTAATGACCGCGGCTGGAACGGTGCGTCCCGCGCGTGTGCTCGTAATCGGCGCTGGAGTTGCTGGACTGCAGGCGATCGCGACAGCGCGGCGCATCGGTGCCGTAGTCGAGGCATTCGACACCCGGCCCGTCGTCAAGGAGCAGGTGCAGAGTCTGGGCGCAACGTTCGTCGAGCTCGATGTCCACGTCGAAGACGCACAGGACGCCGGCGGCTACGCCAGGGAGCTTAGCGAGCTGCACATCCGCCGCGAGAAGGAGCTGATCCACAACCGTGCATTGCAGGCGGACGTGATCATCACCACCGCGCTCGTTCCGGGGAAACCGGCGCCAATGCTCGTGAGCGCGGAAACGGTGAGGGCTATGCGCCCGGGTTCGGTGATCGTCGACCTCGCCGGGGAGCAGGGAGGAAACTGCGAGCTCAGCGTGCCGGGAGAAACGGTAGTGAGGCACGACGTCACGATCATCGCGCCGCTCCACATCTCGAGCGAGCTGGCTTATCACGCCAGTCAGATGTACGCGAAGAACATCTCCGCTCTCGTAACGCTGCTCGCCCCGAAGGGCGAGCTCAATCTGAATTTCAGCGACGACATCATCGATGCCGTCACCGTCACCGCCGACGGGCAAGTAAGGCATGAGCCGACGCGCAAGCGGCTTGGCATGGCGCCGCTCAAACCATCCGCTGTGGGGACCGCAAAGTGAGCCAGGAGCTGATTCTCGGAATTTACGTCTTCATAATGGCGATCTTCGTGGGCTTCGAGGTGATCAGCCGCGTTCCCTCGGTGCTGCACACGCCCCTCATGTCGGGCACGAATGCGATCCACGGCATCGTGGTGCTGGGCGCTTTCCTCGTCGCCGGCTCCGCCGACACTCCGCTGCTTCACACGCTGGGGTTCGTCGCCGTCGTATTCGGCGCGGCAAACGTCTTCGGCGGTTTCGTCGTGACCGACCGAATGCTCGAGATGTTCAAGAAGCGCGAGACCGTACCGGGAGAAAAGAAGGATGCTTGATGTCCGCGGCTCCGTCATAGCCGTGAGTTACATAGTCGCCGCGGTTCTGTTCATCTTCGGCCTCAAGCACCTGAGCTCGCCGTCTACGGCGCGATCCGGCAACCGACTCGCCGCCATCGGAATGGCGATCGCGCTCGGCGTCACACTGCTCGACCGGCAAATCGTTTCGTTCTGGACGATCGCGATCGGAACTCTGATCGGTGCGGCGATAGGGATCTACTTTGCGCGGACCGTTCAGATGACCGCGATGCCGCAAATGGTCGCGCTCTTCAACGGCATGGGCGGAGCGACGGCAGCACTCGTGTCGGTGGCTGAATTTCTCCGGCTGACTCAGGCGGGCGAGTCGATCGGAATGGGCGAGGCGACATCGATCGTCCTCGGCACCGCCATCGGCGCGATCTCGTTCACCGGAAGCATCGTCGCGTTTGGAAAGCTTCAGGAGATCCTGCCGGGGAGACCGCTCCAGTTTCCGCTGCAGCGCGTGATCAACGCGCTCATTCTGCTCTCAGTGCTGGCGCTCGGTGGGTTTGTCGTCATCGGCGGTGGTGGCTCCAGCGCACTCTGGGTGCTCTTCGGAGCGGCGCTGGTGCTTGGCGCGATGTTCGTATTACCGATCGGCGGCGGAGACATGCCGGTCGTGATCTCGATCCTGAATTCTCTCACCGGGCTTGCGGCGGCTCTCACCGGATTTGTGCTTCACAACCAGATGCTGGTGGTGGCAGGAGTTCTCGTCGGGGCCTCCGGCACACTCCTCACGCTGCTCATGAGCACGGCGATGAATCGCTCGGTGGGCAACGTTCTGTTCGGAGCGTTTGGGGCGGCGACCAATGATACGGCCGCAACCTCCAGCGCAGTCGGCCGCACCGTGAAACAGACGACCCCTGAGGACACGGCGATCGCGCTCGCCTACGCCAGGAGCGTCGTGATAGTGCCGGGATACGGTCTGGCGGTCGCCGAAGCGCAGCACACGGTCAGAGAGCTCGCCACCGATCTCGAGAAGCGCGGCGTCGACGTGAAGTACGCCATTCATCCGGTTGCCGGTCGGATGCCCGGACACATGAACGTCCTCCTAGCCGAGGCGAACGTCCCGTACGATCAGCTGCTGGAGATGGACCAGGTGAACGGCGAATTCCCGCAGACAGATGTGGTGCTCGTAGTGGGCGCGAACGACGTGGTCAACCCGGCCGCGCGCGACGATCCGTCGAGTCCGATTTACGGGATGCCGATTCTGGATGTGGATCGCGCGCGCAACGTTATCGTCCTCAAGCGCAGCATGGGCCACGGCTTCGCCGGAATCGAAAACGCGCTTTTTTATAATGACAACACGAGAATGTTGTTCGGGGACGCGCGGCAGTCACTTACTCAAGTCGGTCAAGCGCTCAAGTCCGCATAGTTTTCAGCCTGTGCGGCTTCTTCGCATCTCGATATGGGTCGAGGCGGGGTATCCTCTTCGGCAGCTAGCTCGCTTACACGCATCGAGCCTCGCTCGCTCCGAGTGCCGTTCCGGATCTCAGTTTATCAGCGCGAGTCTCTTGCTACGCGAGACGCTGCCTACGAGGACACCCCGCCTCTCCCATAGAGATCTTTAACCGCACTCACTTCGAAATGGCCGGTGTTACGCCCGAGCGCAGGCCCTCGAGTTCGCTGCACGCGTAACGATTTGGCCGCGCTTGCTTGACATGGGTATCGTTGTACATTACCTATTGGTTATACAACATGGAGGTTATGGATGGTCGCCATAGGGGTTGGGGATAGACATCTGAATGCCACATTTGCGGCGCTCGCGGATCCGACCAGACGCGCCATTCTCAGCCGGCTCGCGGCGGGCCAGTTATCGGTAACGGAGCTGGCGGAGCCATTCGCGATGAGTCAGCCGGCCATCTCGAAGCATCTCAAGGTGCTGGAGCGCGCCGGCCTCGTTTCGCGCGGCCGCGACGCGCAGCGGCGCCCACGACAGCTGGAGGCGAAGCCGCTCGCGCAGGCCACCGAATGGCTCGAGCGTTACCGCGAGTTCTGGGAGGGCAATTACCAGCGCCTCGACGCACTGCTCGCGGAGCTGAAGACCAGGCAGAAGAAACGCAGGTCTACCAAACGATAGAGGAGATCACACCATGAAGAACGCGGTAAAGGACGCTGGAGAAGAGAAGAGTGTCGGAAAGTTGAAGATCACCACCCCGTCGGATCGGGAGATCGCGATGACACGCGTCTTCGATGCCCCGCGCGACCTCGTGTTCGATGCGTGGACCAAGCCCGAGCTGCTCAAGCGGTGGCTCGGAGTATTCGGAAACTGGTCGTTCGCCGTATGCGAAGTGGATCTCAGGGTGGGCGGCAAGTATCGCTATGTGTGGCGCGGAAAAGACGCAAAGGAAATGGCGATGGGCGGCGTCTTCCGCGAGATCGTGCGGCCTGAAAGGCTGGTCGTCACAGAGGAGTTCGACGACCCCTGGTATCCGGGCGACGCGCAGGACACGACCGTCTTCGTTGAGAAGGGCGGCAAGACGACGGTCACGACCACGGTGCGGTACGCGTCCAAGGAAGCTCGCGACGGTGTCCTCAAATCCCCGATGGAAACCGGCGTGGCGCAGAGCTACGACAAGCTTGCCGAGGTGTTTGCCGCGATGCCTGCTCGGAAAGTCAAATGACAACTCCAACGACAACAGCAGGTGGACAGCCCCGCCGTCTTGGGCGAAGCGTGTTCGCGGTGTTCCTGGGTTTTGTCACGGTTGTAGTTCTTTCGCTCGGTACTGACCAGATACTTCACGTGCTCAAGGTTTATCCACCCTGGGGTCAGCCGATGTACCAGCCCGGCCTGAATCTTCTGGCGCTATCCTATCGGATCGTCTACACCGTCCTTGGAATGTACATAACCGCGAAGTATGCGCCCTATTCGCCCATGCGTCATGTCTGGGTGGGTGGCATTATTGGGCTCGTATTGGGCATTATCGGTGTGATCGCTGCAATCCCCTTGAACCTGGGTCCAATTTGGTACCCGATCGCGATCGCGCTCACTGCCTTGCCGTGTGCCTGGTTGGGCGGAGTTCTGTACCTCGCAAGACACCCTGAACGATGAAAGGCGAGCTCCCCGGTGAAGGTGACGCGCTGGATGAATTTCTGACGCGCCGCGATCCGCACGCGCTTGGCCACATGAGATGATTAGCAGGGAAGGAGGGAGGGGTCCTCGTAGGCGCTTTGCAAAGCGAGCGCGAGGAGGAGACCCGCGACCGAGCAGAGCGAGGGAGTGCAGTTAGGGGCTCCGACCAAGCGAGCGTAGCGCCGAAGAGGACCCCTCCCGACTGACCGGCGCTACGATCCCAAAAAATCAGGGCAAGGCAAAAACTGAAGAGTGCGCGCGGCGGGACTCGAACCCACGACCTTCGGCTCCGGAGGCCGACGCTCTATCCAACTGAGCTACGCGCGCTGCATGACGACTTCGCAGAGGGATTAACTTCCCCTGATGACACCAGCAAGACGAAAGATAACTGTACTGTCGGGCGATGGAATCGGCCCGGAAGTCGTTGAATCAGCCCTCGAGATCATAAAGGCCACCGGCGTCGCTGTCGAGTTCGAGAAATGCGAGGCAGGCGCGCGGGCATTTAAAAACGGGATTGTCACCGGAATTCCGAAGGAAACGATCGAGTCGATAGAGCGAACCCGCGTCGTGCTCAAGGGTCCCCTCGAGACACCGATAGGCTACGGCAACAGAAGCGCCAACGTCACGCTTCGCACCCTGTTCGAGACGTACGGTAACATCCGGCCGGTCCGTGAGCTGCCAGGAGTGCAGACCGCCTTCACCGGCCGCAAGCTCGACATCGTCATCGTCCGCGAGAACATCGAGGACTTGTACGCGGGCATCGAGTACATGCAGACGCCCGGCGTGGCGGAGGGTCTCAAGCTGATCTCGCGCGAAGGATGCGAGAAGATCGTGAAGCTCGCATTCGCATTCGCGCTCGCCGAGGGACGTCAGGCGGTTCATTGCGCAACGAAGTCGAACATCATGAAGCTCACCGAGGGTCTGCTGCAGCGCACCTTCGAGGAGTTTGCGCCGCAGTACCCGACGATTACGTCGAAGCATATCCTGATCGACAACTGCGCCCATCAGCTCGCAATGCGCCCCGAGCAGTTCGATGTCATCGTCACGACAAACATGAACGGCGACATCCTGAGCGACCTCACCTCCGGCCTCACCGGCGGTCTCGGCTTCGCCCCCTCCGCGAACATCGGCAACGACGTTTCCATTTTCGAGGCGGTCCACGGCTCCGCGCCGGACATTGCCGGAAAGAACAAGGCAAATCCCACGGCGCTCATCCTCAGCGCGGCGATGATGCTGCGCCAGATCGACGAAGGGAAAGCGGCGAACGATGTCGAGCAGGCAGTCCTCGTGACGCTCGAGAGCGGGCTCCGCACCAGCGACATGATCGGCGTGGACAAGCCGTCGACGACAACCGAGTTCACGCGGGCCGTCATCACCAACCTCGGGAAGCAGTCGAAGGTCAGTCCGCCCAAGGATTACAGGACGGTCGATCTTCCCCCGTCCCAGCCAGGGGTGAATGTCGTTCCCGCGAAGGCTCGGCGGCTTATCGGTCTCGACGTGTACATCGAGACCGATCTCGATCCCGCGAAATTGGCGGCGGCTTTGGAACCATTAGCCAAGCCATCTCCACTCAGGCTCCAAATGATCACGAACCGCGGGGCGATGGTTTTCCCATCGAGCGGACGGCGCATATCGCTCGTAGACCATTTCCGGTGCAGATTCGTGCTCCGTGAGCAGGCAGCGGTTCTTGGAGACGTCGAGATTCTTGCCCTGCTCGGCACGATCGGCGCCCGGCACCGGTGGATGCACATCGAGAAACTCCAGGAATTCGACGGCGAGCCCGCGTTTTCAAAATCGCAGGTCAGCTAACCTGGCGGTAACGTTATAGAAAGAGAGAACTGCAACTGAATAGGCGGGAGGTGCCAGTGGCAGAGATGCCAGTTGGTCAGTTCACTACGCCCCGACTTATCTCGATTGAGTCTGGACACAAGCAACTGCCTGTGCCCTGATGCCACAGAGGCAAGTCCCGGCGTCGTGAAATAAATCACTGGCAGCTTACCTACTGAGACCTCTCGCCTATTCAGTTGCAGTCGTCGAGAATCCAAAGAGGAGTTAGGGATGAATCCGGCCGTGGACCGTCGTCATTTCATGGGCTACTTCGCGGGCGTCGGCCTCGGCTCGACCCTCTTCCCCGGCGTGCTCTGGGCGAAGCTTGCCGCCGGCGCCGAGATCACTGTCGACACCATCGCCAGGGCAGAGGAAGTGGCGGGAATCCACTTCGATCCGGCCGAGCGGGAGCTGATGCTCGATGGTCTCAAGCAGCAGGAACAGAGAATCGAGGCCCTGCACAAGGTCGCGCTGCCGAATTCGGTGAGTCCCGCCATCGTATTCGACCCGCTGCCGCCGGGGAAAAAGATCGCGGCCGAAGCACGCCGGCCGATGGTGAGAAGCAAGGTTGCTCATCGCGCTGTTCCTGCCGACCTCGACGATCTTGCGTTCCTCCCGGTGACCGAATTGTCAGAGCTGGTACGTCGCAAGCGCGTCACTTCCGTTCAGCTGACGCAGATGTATCTAGCGCGACTCAAGAAGTACGATCCGGTTCTGAGATGCGTGATCTCACTTACCGAGGACCGCGCGTTCGCTCAGGCGCATGCCGCCGACGCCGAGATCAGAGGTGGCAAATACCGTGGTCCGCTGCACGGGATTCCATGGGGCGCGAAAGATCTCCTCGCCGTTCGCGGTTACAAGACGACGTGGGGGGCCGGCCCGTTTAAGGAGCAGGTGATTGATGCCGATGCCACCGTAGTGCAGCGGCTCGACGCGGCCGGTGCCGTGCTCGTCGCCAAGCTGACGCTGGGTGAGCTCGCGCAGGGCGACATCTGGTTCGGCGCCACGACCAAAAATCCGTGGAAAGTCGATCAGGGCTCCAGCGGATCGTCGGCTGGTCCTGCGTCCGCGACGGCCGCGGGACTCATCGGGTTCGCCATCGGGAGCGAGACGCTCGGATCGATTTCCTCTCCATCGACGCGCTGCGGGACAACAGGGCTCAGGCCCACATTTGGCCGGGTGCCGCGAACTGGCGCGATGGCGCTCTCATGGACGATGGACAAGCTCGGTCCAATCTGCAGGAGCGTCGAGGACTGCGCGATCGTGCTCGACGCGATCTACGGACCCGACGGTCGGGACAAGAGTGTCATTTCAGCGGCTTATCACTGGGACGCGCACCTCTCGCCGAAGCGGTTGCGCGTAGGATACGTGAAGTCGGCGTTCGACACACCGCAGATAGACCCGACAGATGCCAAACGGACATTGCACGCGACGAAACAATTCGACGACGCAGCCCTCGATGTATTCAAGCGGCTGGGGATCAATCTGATTCCTGTCGATCTACCCGAGGTTCCGTACGATGCCATGCGCATCATCCTGAGCGCGGAAGCCGCTGCGGCATTCGATGACCTCACCAGATCGAATCGCGACAACGATCTCGTTCAGCAGGGGAAGTTCGACTGGCCGAACTCGTTCCGGACTTCGCGCTTCATTCCCGCCGTCGACTATGTCAACGCCAATCGTCTGCGCTCCATCGCGATTCAGAAGTGGGACGATCTCATGCGAACAGTCGATGTGATCGTGACTCCCACCGGTGCCGCGAACCTCTCGCAGCTCGTCGCCACGAATCTCACCGGACATCCCGCCGTGATCCTGCCGAACGGGTTTCGTGACGATGGCACTCCCGTTTCGCTCACGTTCCTGGGCGCACTGTTTGAGGAGCCCAAGCTGTTGGCGGTCGCGCGGGCCTATCAGGAGGCGACGGGATTCCATCTGAAGCACCCGGTGGTTCCACTAACTCCGCCCGCTCCGCCTGTTCCAGTTCCTCCCGCGAGCTGAGTGTCGCGGGCAAGCTCCGGCCTCGAGCCGGTAGTTCTCGAAGGGAGCTTCGTGCGTCTCGAGCCGATGACGCTAGAGCACCACGCACAGCTCACTGAAGTCGGACTCGATCCGGAGATCTGGCGTCTTACGATCGTCATGATTCGGACCGCCGAGGAGATGCGAAGCTACATGGACTCCGCGCTCGCGCTCCAGCGCCATGGAACGAGTCTACCGTTCGTCACGATCGAGCGATCCTCGGGACGGGTTGTCGGAAGCACTCGTTTCGGTAACTATGATGCCGCAAACCGCCGCATCGAGATCGGTTGGACCTGGCTCGCACATCCGTGGCAGCGGACGGTCATCAACACTGAAGCGAAGTATCTGATGCTGAAGTACGCATTCGAGAAGCTTCGCTGCGTCAGAGTCGAGCTCAAGACCGATGTGCTGAACGCGCCATCGCGCAGGGCAATGCTGCGCATCGGCGCGAAAGAGGAGGGGATTCTTCGGAAGCACACGCTGATGTGGAACGGACGCTACCGGGACAGCATCTACTACAGCATCCTCGACGAGGAGTGGTCAGAGGTGAAGGGGCAGCTCGAGAAAATGCTGGCGCGCTGAACGCCCTCGTCGATTACGGCGAATACGAGAACTCGAGCTTTAGATACGGCGCGGACTCTCTGCTTGCGAAGCGCGCACCACCGACCGTCTTATATCCAACTGCTCCCGTCGTCCTGAGCTGCGGAGTCCAGGTGTATTCGAGCGTTGGTCCCGCCTGAAAGGAATTGCTCTTCGCCGGATCTTTTCCGCCACCCTGCCCGACCACCTCGGCACCGATGCGTGCGGGGTGCTTGCTCGAATGCCCAAACGGGACCGATGCGCGCCCACGTGCCCATCCGTACTGGCTTCCAAAGTTGTAGTTCGCCAGCAGCTGCGTGTGCATCGCGCGCCTGCCCGCTCCACTACTGTATGCGCCAAGGCTGGCGGAGGCGCCGTTGCTTCCGCCCCCTTCTGCTCCGGGCGCACCAGCATCCGGATGTTGAACCCACGTATATCCTCCACCGAACGACACCCCGCTGGTACGACCCGCATATGCCATCCCAAGGGTCGGCGAAACTGCGGAAAGAGTTCTCGCCGAGGCTGGCACGTCGCGAAGCAGCCGGTAGTGAAGCGAGTATGCGTTGGCGTTGAAAAAAGGCGACCACCCGAGACCACCCATGCCGACGTACACGCCGAGCAGATAAAACTGACTGTGGCGCGTGTCGAGCTCGGTCGAGCCGTAAAGTGACGGGTGAAACTCCGATAGCTTCGGTAGCTGCGCTTCCGCAGTTCTCGCTGCCATTGTCAGACTCACAATTGCCGCAAACGCGATAACCGCACTTCGATGTGTTGTCAGTCTCATTGTTCCTTCTCAGTTTGTGGTTCTTTCGACTCATCAACGCATGATGCGCGCGGATTTGAGGGCACGTATCGCTTTGTGTCGTCTTTTATAGGACGCGCGGCCAGAATCGCGGAAACTGATCTTCACGGAAGAGCTCTCTCAACCTGAAAGATTTTCGCTAGCTTTTGGCGGTGCGTTTTTACCTGCCTCTCTCGAGCTGCGCCCTTTTCCTCGCCTGCGCGATGTCGATGACAACCAATCAGCGCCCTGTCACCATCGCCATTGTGGACGCCATCGTCTGGACGGGCGAACCGGACAAACCGTGGGCCGAGGCCGTCGCGCTGAGGGGCGACCGGATCGCGGCCGTCGGGTCGACAGCCGAGATTCAGCTTCGCGTGTCGCCCCGGACGAAGGTGATAGATGCGCGTGGCGGCATGGTCCTCCCTGGATTCATCGATTCGCACGTACACTTTCTCGCCGGCGGGATGAATCTCGCGTCCGTGCAGCTGCGCGACGCGAGAACTCCGTCTGACTTCATCTCGCGCATTAAGGCTTTCGCCGCGACTGTGCCCGGAGGAACCTGGATCACGGGCGGCGATTGGGATCATGAAAATTGGGGCGGAGACCTGCCGCTGCGCTCATGGATCGATTCAATCACGCCAGACAATCCCGTCTGGATCAACCGTCTCGATGGCCACATGGCGCTCGCCAACTCTGCCGCGATGCGCGCCGCCGGAGTGCCGATGTCGGGTGGCGACGTAGCAGGCGGCACGATCACCCGCGACGCTTCCGGACAACCGAGCGGCATCTTCAAGGACAACGCGCAGGAGCTGATCGATCGGGCAGTTCCGGATCCGGATCCGGCGATGCTCGATCGCGCCCTCGACGCGGCGATGACTTACGCGAATGCTCGCGGCGTCACATCCGTCGACCACATGGGAACGTGGTCGGATCTCGCGGTTTTCGAGCGCGCGCACGGCGCTGGAAAATTGCGGACGCGAATTTACGCCGCTGTGCCTCTTTCCACATGGGCTCGACTGCGCGACACCGTAGTCGCGCGTGGACGGGGAGACTCCTGGCTCCGCATCGGGGGACTCAAGGGATTCGTCGACGGGTCACTCGGCTCGCACACTGCGGCAATGATGCAGCCGTTCACCGATGCACCAGGCGACAGCGGACTGCTCGTCAATACGCCGGAGAATCTCTACTTATGGACATCCAACGCCGACAAAGCGAATCTGCACGTCATCGTACACGCCATTGGTGACCGGGCCATCAATCTCCAGCTCGGCATCTTCGAGCGGGTGGAACGCGAGAATGGCGCGCGCGACCGGCGCTTCCGGATCGAGCATGCGCAGCACATCGCACCGCCGGACATACCACGTTTCGGCGAGCTGGGAGTGATCCCGAGCATGCAACCGTACCATGCAATCGACGACGGGCGCTGGGCGGAAAAGGTCATCGGTGCCGCGCGCGCAAGAACGACCTACGCGTTTCGCGCTCTCAGAGACACGCGCGCGAGACTGGCATTCGGAAGCGACTGGCCGGTCGCGCCCGCGACTCCCCTCGAAGGCATTTATGCGGCGGTTACGAGAAGAACGCTGGACGACAAGCATCCCGGCGGCTGGATTCCGGAACAGAAAATCGCGGTGGAAGATGCGTTGCGCGCTTACACCGGCGGCGGCGCCTACGCATCGTTCGAGGAACGCGAGAAGGGCTCGCTGGCGCCGGGCAAGCTCGCCGACGTCGTGATCATCGATCGGGACCTGACTAAAATCGCCCCGGAGACGATCCGTGACGCGAAGATAGATTACACGATCGTCGGCGGTCGAATCGTGTACGATCGCAACGCGGCATCCCAATGACGCAGGCACGTATACCTGAAGAAAGGTTGCATCGTGCCGAAACACTCGCACGAGAACGAGCAGCTCACCTACATCCTCGAGGGCGCTCTGAAGTTCTGGATCGGCGACGACGGAGCGGAGGAGATCACCGTTCACGCGGGCGAGGTGTTGCTCATCCCTTCCCATGTGCCGCACAAGGCCGAAGCACTCGAGGAGACCCTCGACGTCGATGTCTTCAGTCCGCCGCGGCAGGATTGGCTGGACAAGAAAGACGATTACCTGAGGCGCTGACCTTGGATCTCGGTCTTCGCGGCAAGGTCGCGCTGGTATCCGCCAGCAGCAAAGGTCTCGGTCGCGCAATCGCCGAAGAGCTGGCGGCTGAAGGAGCAAATCTCGTCATCTGTGCGCGGGGCGAGGACGCGCTTCGTCAGACGGCGGAGTCGATCCGTAAGAGCTCGGGCGTTACTGTCATGGATGTCGCGGCCGATGTCTCCGGACAATCGGGAATCGATCGCGTCGCGAAAACGGCGCTCGATAAGTTCGGAAAGGTGGACATTCTTGTGACGAACTCGGGCGGACCGCCAAGCGGACCTTTTGAGAGCCTGACTCCAGACATGTGGGATGCGGCCACGCGCCTGCTGCTGACGAGCGCCGTCGGACTGACGCGCGCCCTTCTGCCGGGAATGAAAGAGAGAAAGTGGGGACGAATCCTGAACGTGACGTCGATCGCCGTCAAACAGCCGATTGACGGACTCATGCTCTCCAACAGCCTGCGCGCGGCTGTCACCGGATTCGCGCGCACGCTCGCCAAAGAGGTCGCACCGTTCAAGGTGACGGTGAACAATATCATGCCCGGCTACACGCGAACCGATCGTGTCGAGGAGCTCGCTCGCGCGTCTGGTGCGAGATCCGGCGCTACGGCGAACGACACCTTCGCCAAGTGGGAAAAGGAGATTCCAATGGGCCGGCTTGGCGAGCCGCGCGAGCTTGCCGCCCTCGCCGCCTTTCTTGCCTCGGAGCGCGCGAGCTACATCACCGGCAGCTCGATCGCCGTCGACGGGGGCTGGATCCGCTCCCTCCTGTAGGTTTCAGTAAAACCGGCCCGCGAGTAAACGCTCCGCCGAGTGGTGACATCATCTAACAGACGAGACTCCGGAGACGTCGCGTGTCCGCAGGTTCGGGCGCAGTGCCCACGCAACCATATATTCCCCTCACAATGAGCGTCAGCCGATTCGGTAAGAGCCGTGGTCGCAGCGCGACTGCATCGTACCGTGATCGGGCGGCGTACGCTCTCGACGCGCAGCTGGCATCGCTCGCTTCCTCAGGAGACGATTCCGCGTTCACGACTCTCGTCACGCGCTTTCAGCCGGCGGTATTCCGCTGGGCGCTGATGTTCGCCAGCGACCCCGATGACGCAGAGGATATCACCCAGGAAGTCTTCGTCCGGACATATCGCCAGCTAGGCGAGTATCGCTCCGACGGCCCGCTCGACGCCTGGCTGTACAGGATTACAAGAAGGGCGGCGACGCAGATGCGTCGAACGCGCAATCGTCGTGGCCGCCTCGCGCTCTCGCCCGCGGCACAGCCGGCCCGCGAAGTCTACACTACCGACCCCGGTGGACGCGTGGATCGTGAGCGCGCCGCCAGCGTGATTCGCGAGCTTTTTGGCGAGCTTCCTCGTCGGCAGCGGGAGATTTTCGAACTGGTCGATCTGCAGGGATTCTCGCCGGCGGAAGCCGCCGAACGGACGGGAATGAAGCCGGTATCGGTGAGAGCCAATCTGTTCAAGGCGCGCAAGGCTATTCGAGAGAGCCTGCTCGCAACACACCCGAGCTACCGTGAGCTGTCCCGATGACTTGCGAAGAATGCCTCTCAGAGCTCGCTACGGGCTCGCTGAGGGAGATGTCTGGTGATTCCGCGGTGATGCAGCACTGCGCGACTTGTCCCGATTGCTCGCGTCTCACGACGCTTCTCCGCGATAGGGAATACAACGCCGCCAACGTGCTCAATAACCTTCCGCCAATGAGCAACCCGATCACTCTGGCGGAGACAGCAGTGACTACGGCGCACCGTCGACGCGTGGGGCGTGTAGTGGTGATGATTAGTGGCGCCGCGCTCTTGGTTACGATCTGGTTTAGTGCGGCAACGCTGGTCCTTCCCGCAATGCGAAGCAACGGGCCGGGAACGTCGACGTTGCTCACGGAAACGATTCCGCTCTCATGTCTTTCGCCGCAGCAGGCAGCGGACATCATCGATCCATATCTCCGCACGCGTGGCAGCCTTTACTTTGTTCCCACTTCCGGCATCTCGGCTATCACGGTGCGAGGCACCGCGGAGCAGCTGAGCAAGTCCAAGGATCTCATTCGGAAATTCGAGAGCGATCCGGCTGCCGCATGTCGCATTACCGGCAGCGGACACGGGAGCGCGGGATCGAACAAAGTTCCCACCGCGTCGGCAGAGCGGATCGAGGCGAAGAAGCGGCCCGAGGCGAAAGGCCGGCCCGAGCCGAAGACACAATAGGTATAACTCCGACCTACCCCGTCATAACCAACCATTACAACGGTAGTGCTGTCTAATTCTGGCGACGGCGATAGGGATCGCCCGCCACGTCAACCCGTTCTCCCTCCATGACAACTCGTCGTGTGTCCCTGTGCCTGGCGGCACTTGCGATTCTCGTCGGTTCGGGCTCGCTAGCCGCCCAGAGTCCTACGTATCCCGCGCAGCCGGCAGGCTCGCCAACTGCATCCCCAACACCACGTCCTGCGGACACCGCGCGTCGCCTCATACGCGCTAGTCGCGTCACGAGCCCCATCAGTATCGACGGCAGGCTGAGCGAGGCCGCATGGGCGACCGCAGTGCCATCCGGTGACTTCTCTACGTCGGCGTGAGGATGTTCGATGCACGTCCCGACTCGATCGCGGCGCAGCTCGCCCGACGCGATGCCACCGGAATCTATTCCGACTGGCTGCACGTTATGGTCGACTCGTATCGCGATCGCCGCACGTCATTCCGCTTCTCGGTGAATCCTCTCGGCGTGCAGAAGGACGTTCTGGAATTCGATGACCGCAACGGCGAGGACATCAACTGGGATGCCGTGTGGGAAGTGGCCACTACCATCGATTCGCTGGGTTGGACCGCTGAATACAGGATTCCATTCTCGCAGCTCCGCTTTGGCGCGAGCCAGAAAGGGGTTGAGCGCATCTGGGGTTTTCAGGTCATGCGCGATGTCGCGCGCCGTAACGAGCGTGACAGCTGGTCCCCGTGGAAGCAGACCGATCCCGGCTTCGTCTCCAACGAGGGCGATCTTGGCGGCATCGTCGATATTCCAACTCCGCGCCGGTTGGAGGTGATGCCGTACGCGAGCGCCAAGCTTACGCGGGCACCCGGCGATCCGGCGAATCCATTTTATCGTGCCAACGACACGAAGCCATCGGCGGGCGCTGATCTCAAGTATGGCCTTCCCAGCGGTCTCACGCTGACCGCCACGGTGAACCCTGATTTCGGCCAGGTCGAAGTCGATCCGGCGGTTGTGAATCTCTCGGCCTACGAGACCTTCTTCCCCGAGAAGCGACCGTTCTTCGTCGAGGGAGCGAACATCTTCAAAATCGGTTCCATTAATGGCGGACCGTCATACGGCAATCAGCAGATATTCTACTCTCGCCGAATCGGGAGATCCCCGCAGCGTTTTGTCGATGGACAATTCGTGGATGCACCGGATGCGACAACGATCATTGGCGCGGGTAAGCTGACGGGAAAGGTCGGAGCGTGGACGGTTGGAGTGCTCAACGCGCTTACCGCCGAGGAGAAAGCGCGCGTGATCGATGGCGCGAACGTCAAATCGTCGACTCCTGTCGAGCCGCTCACGAACTATTTCGTGGGGCGCGTGCGCCGCGACTTTCGTGGTGGACAGACCCTGCTTGGGCTCGGCGGTACCGCCGTCAATCGCGATTTGAGCGATAGCGCTTTCAAGAACCTGCTTCGTTCAAGCGCTGACGTCGGCAGCGTCGATTTCGAGCATAATTGGGCCAAAAGGCAGTGGCAGCTGACGGGAGCGCTATCGAGGTCTCTCATCGAAGGATCGAGAGTCGTGATCCGAAATGCTCAACAATCGAGCGCGCGCTATTTCCAGCGTCCCGACGCCGACTATCTCGCCGTCGACACCACCGCGAGTTCTCTCAGCGGTTACTCGGCCAAGCTTGGAGTCAACAAATCGGGCACCTGGTCATTCTCCGCGACCGCGAAGTCGATCAACCCGGGATTCGAGGTGAATGATCTCGGGTTCATGGGCCGAGTTGATTACCGCAACATCGGCGCGGGAGGATCTTACAACAACCTCGAGGCGGGAAAGCTTCTCAGGAGCTACAACCTGTTCGCCGGTACCAACCACGCCTGGAACTACGGAGGTGACAAGCTCTGGACGAGTTTCTTCAACCAGATAACGCTGAACTTTACGAACCTTTGGAATTTTTACGCCGGCGGTGAGTACGATCCGAGCGCGATCGACGATCGTCTCACTCGGGGTGGTCCGCGTGGCAGACAGCCGACGCAGTGGGGAGGCTGGACGCAGATCAACAGCAGTCAACGTTCAGTTGTCTCGTACAATTTGTTCGCGAACTACTACGTAGATCAGGCACACGGATACACGAAAGAGATCTCGCCCGGCGTCGACATCCGCCCGAGCTCTTCGGTCCACGTGACCATATCGCCGGATCTCAACCTCTTTCACAACACCATACAATTCGTTCGTGCCGCGACCGATCCTGTCGCTACGTCGACGTACGGACGGCGATACGTATTCGGCAGTCTGTTCCAAACGACGCTCTCGGCGACGACACGGGTGGAATGGACGCTGACCCCGCTACTCTCCTTCCAGTTATATGCGCAGCCCTTCGCCTCAGCGGGACGCTTCAAAGGGTTCAAGGAGTTGGCGAAACCGGGAACGCAGGAGTATCTGGTTTACGGGCAGGACAACGGCAGCACGATCACGCCGGTGCCCGATCCTGCGACGGGGAAAACGCAGTCCTATACGGTAGATCCCGATGGTCCTGGCGTCGCGCCATCATTCTCGATCGGCAATCCCGATTTCCGGACTCATTCGCTGCGGGGAAATGCGGTGGTGCGCTGGGAATACCGGCCCGGTTCTGCCTTCTTTTTTGTTTGGCAGCAGCAGCGCGAAGACTTCCTGCCATTCGAGGGTGACTTCCGTACGGGTCGCGAGACTAGAGGCATCTTCGGGCGCCCGAGCAACATTTTCCTGGTGAAGGCGACGTACTGGTTCGCACGATAGTGTGTGGTTACGGTCGGAGAACGCCATCGCTGCCCGTTCAAGAGCGGATAGGATTGCGGAACTCCAAACTGGTGTGACATATATGTCCACCCAAACTTCCTCGGAACACGGACGCGACGCGATGATTCACTGTTCCTCACGTCGCTGGCGCTGTTTCCGAGGTGAAGATTCCTAACACCATTGTGGAGATCTCACCAATGCGCTTGTACGTCCCTTACCCAGCGCTGCTCGCCGTGTTTGTCCTCGCGGCCTGCGATGACAGTCAGTCGAACCGCTCGACTGCTCCCAACTTGGCTCGGAGCGCCCAGCTCGCCGCGTCAGGAGCGTTCGTCGTCGACATCGGAAACGACACGACGGCTCAGAATGAAACCCCTATCGCCGTCAACCCGGCCAACCCGCGGAACTTCATCGTCGGTGCCAATGACTGGAACTACAACGATGGCTGCGCGGTCAACGCGACCTTTGATGGGGGCAAGACCTGGACGCCTACGGTTCCGAACGGCTTCATACCAGGTGTAACCAAGTACACCAACGATCCAGCAGTGCCTGGCACCGGTACCGGGGATTTTGGGGGCGATCCAGTCGCGGCGTTTAGTAGCGACGGAAAAACTGCGTTCTATGCCTGCTATACGTACGCCGTTTCGGGGGTTAGTAGCTATAAGGCCCGGCTGCTCCTCAGCACATCGAAGGACGGCGGCAAGACCTGGCTTAAAGGTGGAAGCGCGGAGCCTCTTACAGTCGTGGCACAATGGGATGCGTCTGGTATCACGAAGGGTTCGACGGGCCAATTTCAGGACCACGAGTCAATTTGGGTCGATCCGACTGACGGACGGATCTACATCACGTGGGCGCAGTTCCACGGCAATGGATCGAACTCACCGATTTTTGTCGCCGTGTCTGCGGACAATGGAAAGACGTTCTCCACACCTACGCAAATCACCGCCAGCACGGTCCGCAGCAATCAGGACGCGCGGGTGGTAACGAACGGCGATGGAAGCCACGCGTATCTCACGTTCGACAACGGTATCCAGGGCGGCAAGGGCGCGGTGATGTACGTCAGCGAATCTTCCGATCGCGGCAGCACGTGGAGCGCGCCCGTGCAGTTCGCCACGTTCAACAATCCCGTCTGCCTCTTTCCACCTTATTGCTTTAACGTCTCTGGCACTCCCTTCAGGGGCCCAGGGTCGTATCCGGTACCCGCGTTCGATCCAGTCAGACAACGACTTTATGTAGCGTATGCGGACATAGTGGGCGGTCAAGCGCAGCTATTTCTGGCATATGCGCCTGCGAGCGGCGTGAAAGATCCGACTAAATGGACGATCATTCCGATGGCTCCTGGCGCCCAGGGCGACAGGCTGAATGTCGAGATGAGCATCGAGCGTGGAAGTGGCCGAATCGACTTCATTTCAGATGACCGCAGCTACACCAACAACGCGCTCGTCGACATCACCTACGGCAAGAGCACGGATGGTGGCGCGACCTTCACCACGCAACGCGTTACGCGCAGCGGTTTCGATCCGGGACTATACGGAGTGCCGAGCGGATCTGCCTTCGGCTTCAGGCCCTTCATAGGAGATTACAACGGCATCGTCTCGCTTCCCACGACTGCGGCGTTTGCATGGACTGGAATAGGAAAGTTTTATGGACCGCCGCCGATCAACCTTGATATCTTTTTTGGGAGTGTAACTCCGTAGCACGACGTGCGGCGCCTCTATGAAGAACCCCGTCCAGGGCGGGGTTCTTTTTATTCAGCTCCGCCCCGACGGCCCGCCGTGCCCCGGGTTTCGCAGCCAACGAGACAGATTTGGCAATCGGAACTGTTGCAGCTTGCAATCACAGACGCAAAAAGCGACGATTTTGGCACTCGCGAAGGACCGAAACCAGTACGCTAAGTAGCTTCTGGGCAACTACTTATGACAAGGTCAGGAAATGTGGATTGGGTGTTGCCAGATAGCTGGCGTTGCCTTGAATTAAGGCGCCGCGTCTTATCGACATGCTGAAGGCCCAGGAAGCCGGCGGCGATTTACTAACGCTTCAGGAGACACTTAAATGAGCAACAAAAAGGGTTTTACACTCATTGAGCTTCTGATCGTGGTCGTCATCATCGGCATTCTTGCCGCGATTGCGATTCCGAAGTTCGCGAACACGAAGGACAAGGCTTATGTCGCAGCGATGAAGTCTGACCTGCGCAACCTTGCGACCTACGAAGAGCAGTACGCCGCTGACAACAACGGTGCGTACTTCGCAGGAACCGCGACGATGGCTTCGCCCCTTCAGGGCTTTACGCCTTCGCAGAACGTGACCATTACGGCTACGTTCGCCGCTGGTCCCCCGCAGAGCTGGAGCGCGACTGCAGTTCACTCGCAGTCAGCTAAGACCTGCGATAACACCACCGGTGTGATCGTCTGCACCTGATCAAGGTTATTGCCTGAACAAGAAAGAGGGTGCGTCGAAAGACGCACCCTCTTTTTATTTCTCCATTGCCCTATTCACAGCTGCGCACAATACGTTTTGCCTCTGGCGAATGGGGAAATAGTGAAACCGCCTGGCGCGCGTAAACTCGCGCGGTCGAGCAATGTCCGCGGCGCGAGTAAAGTTCTGCCACTCGGAGATTGATGCGATAGCTGCCGGGATCCCAAAGCGCGCCGGTCACCCAACCCGCGGTGAACGCCCCGCGACCAACGTATGTCATCGCCATGGTCTGCGTTACGCTTCGGACGACGGAAACAAGCGAAAGAAGAACGAGCATCACGGACGCCAGTCCGAGTGCCATCGAGGAGATTGCCACACCACGAGCATTTCGACGAATTCCGCTGGTGGCGCCGAGGATGCTCCACACGAGAAATGCCGGCGCCGCGAGGACGAGCACCACGTCGAATGCGCTGACGATCATCGTCGCCACGACGGTTCCCGCGAGGACGCATTGAGCAAGAACCGCATCCGTGTTCTCCAGCTCACCCCAGTGCCGCAGCGCGCTGAAGAAGAGAATGAGAAACGCGCCCATCAACGCAATGGTGGGAACGAACCCGCGCTCCGAGATGAACGCCACCCAGTCGCTGCTCGGCCAGGGATTTGCCGTCATGCCGTCGTCGGCGAGCGACCGATCGTTCGATGGCGCGAACCGAACGTATTCGACCGGCCAGTTCCCGGGACCGACACCAAATACAGGGTTCGAGATTGCCATCGACAGCGAATTCCTGTACTGGTCCACCCGCCCGCGCCCGCTTCCCTTTTTGTAGTCGACCATGCCGCGCGCGGAATCCAGATAGGGAGACTCGCTGTTCCAGTTGAGAGTGTTCGGCAAAGCAATCGCCACCATTCCGCCGATCGCCGCGGCAAGCGTGAGTCGCGCAAACCGACCCCCGATCCTGCCGTCACGCCAGTATTTCCTGGACGCGATCATCGGCACGAACAACACTATGGCACAAGCGGCAACGGCGAGCCACGCGGCTCTCGAGCGTGACAGCACCAGTGCCGCGCCCAGCACCGCGCCGCCAAGGGAGCCTAGCAGTGCTCCAAATGGGCGCCGCGCCGTGACGGTGCACCAGACGAGCGACGGCAACCCGATCACCGCCATATGCGCTACGAAATTCCGGTTTCCGAAAGTACCGCCCGGGGCTCGATTCGCACTGAAGTATTCCGACTCGAGGCCATATGCCTGCGCGAGCGATAACGCAGCCGCGCACACCGCCGCTATGGCGGCGGCGACGAGGATCGGCCGGTAAGAGCCGCGTTCGGCTACCGAGCGGGCTCCCCAGAAAATGATCGCGCCGGAGATGCTGATGGCTACGGAGCGCTGCGCCACCCAGTGGTTGGTGGCGAAGATCGCCGAAGCGATACTCCAGAGCAGAAAAAACGCGATCAGGCCGTCGACAAGATCGAAGGAAAGTGATCGTCGCCGCGCCAGGAGCATCAATGCGATGATGAGGGCGGCAACGTGCAGCACGAGCTCCTTCGGCACGAAGTACCGATCCAGCTCGAACACCTTGTAGGGAAGGGCGACGATTACTGCGAGAATCACCCCTGCCCGTATCGCCAGCCCGATCACGCGATCCGCCATGCGGGAAATATGCTTCACGAAGGGGCGCATGAAAAAAGCCCCACTCGGTCCGAGCGGGGCTTTTTTGAGCTTGGTCAATGCTTCATCAGGTGCAGACGATCACACCGGTCGAGTTATCGCAGGTCTTAGCTGACTGCGAGTGCGTTGCAGTTGCGGTCCAACCCTGGGGCGGGCCAGCAACGAGCACTGCGGTGATGGTCACGTTCTGCGAAGGCGTGAAGCCCTGCATCGGCGTAGCCATCGTCGCGGTTCCTGCGAAGTAGGAGCCGTTCTGGTCGGCTGCATACTGCTCTTCGTAGGTCGCAAGGTTGCGCAGGTCGGACTTCATCGCTGCGACATAAGCCTTGTCCTTCGTATTGGCGAACTTCGGAATCGCGATCGCGGCAAGAATGCCGATGATGACCACGACGATCAGAAGCTCGATGAGGGTAAAACCCTTGTTGTTCTTCATTTTGGAGGTCCCGTGATTTGGTTAATCGATGCGCACGGCCGATAGTTGCGTAACACTGGAGCCTCTACCGGGTGGCTTGGGTGCTCGAGGTCATTTCTGCACATCTCGCTGCGTCCAACCCCGTTTACTTCGAGCACACGCTTCAATCAAAAGACGCCGAAATCGTGGGGTCAGCAACACTATTTCAATGCGGAGCGCTGCAATTTCGCGCCAAGAATTATGCCCTGAACTCGCAGCCGATCACGGTGGTCCGAAGCTTGAAAATGGGCAGGCCATAAGGGCCCGGGTAAATACCGAACTTCAAGCGCCGGGGGCCTTTACAGGGGCATAAATACCGGAGAAAAAGCCCGCTCCTTTGCCGCGTTACAATTTTGTGAATCGTGCATGACGATTTCGTCAAACCGTTTTGCCGGACTCAACGAATCGTTGCTCCCGCTGAGAATTACTTGAGAGTCGTCGGTCGATCCATCAACCGCGCCGGAAGAGCGAGCCGAGCACGCCTCCCGATACACCGCGCGCACGGTTGACGCGTCGCAACTGGTCGAGCTCACCCTTGTCGAGCCAGATCCCGCCGCACTCTGGGCACTCGTCGATTCTCACGTGCTCCGCGTGCTGTTCCTTCAGGTCAGCACCGCAGCGAGGACATTTGTTGTGGTGGGCCTTTCGCTCGGCCTTCCTCCGCTCGGCGTCCAGCTTCACCCGCATCTCGTGGATGATCTCGAGGTTTTGCTTGGCGAAATACTCGTCCTCATTCTTGCTCGGTTTTTCATCCGTCGGCATCGTCGCTCCGGGTCTCCTGATGAAAAAATATATCTGACGATTCCCTAAGGGGCCGTACAGATCCCATTAAGAAAATCGCGGGGCCGACTATGGGAACAAGTTGTAACGGAGGATGTGAAAAAGAGCAGCCATTCCGTCGCGCCACGTAATCTTTTTCCCTTCCAGGTAAGTTCTGCCCGAGTAGCCAACCGGGACTTCGAATATCCGCGCATTTGCGTGCGCGAGCTTCGCCGTTATCTCGGGCTCAAAGCCGAAACGTTCGGACTTCAGCGTCAACGACCTGGCCAGCTCTCCTCGAACGGCTTTGTAGCAGCACTCCATGTCAGTGAGGTTCAAATTGCTGAACATGTTGCTGAGCGTAGTAAGGAGCCCGTTTCCGACGGAGTGCCAGTAGTAGAGGACCCGGTGCGTGCCTCCGAGAAAGCGCGATCCGAACACCGCATCGGCCCGTCCTTGAACCAGTGGCTCGAAGAGCGTAGGCCAATCGGCCGGACTGTACTCGAGGTCGGCATCCTGAACGATCACGATGTCCCCGTGACTCGCGGCGATGGCTGTTCGGACGGCCGCGCCCTTCCCGCGATTTTCCTTTTGAAAGATGGCTTGCTGAATCATTCCGTCAGCGAGGAGCCGTGCCAGGACATCGCGCGTTCCGTCGGTCGAGCAATCGTCAACGCAGATGATTTCCGTCGTGTAAGCAGTAGCCCTGACGCGCTCCACTATCTCTGCGACGGTGTCGACCTCGTTATAAACGGGAATGAGCACGGAGACGAGCATCCGCGCTTTCTTGAGAGGAGTTACGGGAGTTAGCAAAGGATTTCGTTCCCAGTCAGGAATATGGAGGAGCAGCTGACACAGTCCTCCCTAAGACAAGTTCCTACGCCAAGTGGCAACGGTCGGGCGTTTAAGCTCCGCTCGGAGTCTCCATCACTTCGTCTCCTTCGCTTGTACAGTCTCGAGCGCGTCAGGTCCGCTCTTGCCTTCGGACTGAAGCTTGGTCGTGAATCTCTGCCACTCCGAGATGCGCTCGACTTCAATGGCTACTGCTTCGATGGCCTGCTCCATTCGCTCGAGACGACTCGCGACCTCCGAGGGATCGCCCGCCGGCTCCGGCGAAAAAGCCTCCGCAATGGATAACATTGCAGAGGCTTTCCTCAGTCGGGGCGACTGGATTTGAACCAGCGACCTCCTGCTCCCGAAGCAGGCGCGCTACCGGGCTACGCTACGCCCCGAAAAACGAATTATCTCCCTCGATTGGAGGGAGACTGACACATCATAACACGCACAGTGACCCGACGGGAGCCCGGGCTTTAGCGCGCGTTGCAGTGTGCAACAGCTCTCGCAAATCGCAAACAACGGGGCAAAAAGCGTATATTTGTGACATATCTAAGTATAGAAACGACAAGCACTTAGTATGAGCATCTGGCTTCCAATTTGTCTCGTTTTTTCGCGTTGCGACCGGGTAGGGGATCGCGTCTTATCGGTAGAAAGAGACAGTCGGGAATTCCAACCGAGAGCTGTCGAAAACCCCGTGAACTTTGGAGCAAATTCGATGAAGGCGACCCGTTTTCTTCTGGCCGCAATGGTGCTTGGATCAGCCATCAGCGTCAGCCAGGCAAGTGCGCAGTGCAGTGGCAACGCTGGTGGATGTCTCACCGTGAACACCGCGTCCGCGACTGTCAACGCGCTGGTCAAGCTCGGCATGAGCGCGACCACCACCACGTTGAGCTCCCCAACAGCTGACCAGGTCGAAGTCGGCGCGTTACTAGCCGATGTAGGCCCGACGTTCACGGTTAAGGCCAATCGCAGCTGGACGCTGAACGTTCGCACGTCGAACCCGGCGAACTGGACCTATGTCGGAACGCTCGGCGGTACTAAGCCAATTAGCGATCTGACCTGGTCGAACGCGTCCGCCGGAACCTACGTCGGCATGAGCACCACCGATGCGCTCTTCCTTTCCGGGGCGGCTGCCACCAACGGCACCGCTGCGGCGGCGTTCTTCAAGACCATGTGGGCGGCGGGATTCACCCAGCCCAGTAACGCGCCAGGTGTTTATAGCATGGCGGTAGTGTTCTCACTTACGGCCCCGTAACACCCAACTCCGCTTCCCAATCCAACCGCTTTTCTCTCGAGGATTATCATACCATGCGTAACAGAAAGGGTTTTACACTCATTGAGCTTCTGATCGTGGTCGTCATCATCGGCATTCTCGCCGCGATCGCGATTCCGAAGTTCGCGAACACGAAGGACAAGGCTTATGTCGCAGCGATGAAGTCCGACCTGCGCAACCTTGCGACTTACGAAGAGCAGTACGCCGCCGACCAGAACGGTGCGTACTTCGCAGGAACCGCGACGATGGCTGCCCCCATTCAGGGCTTCACCCCGTCGCAGAACGTGACGATCGTAGCAACGATCGTCGCCGGCCCGCCACAGAGCTGGAGCGCCACCGCGACCCACTCGCAGTCGGCTAAGACCTGCGCGAACTCGACTGGTGTGATCGTCTGCACCTGATCAGGGGTATCGCCTGAACAAGAAAGAGGGTGCGTCGAAAGACGCCCCCTCTTTTCTTTGCGTGCCATCGAGACCGGCAGGCGAACTTATCGCTTCGCCCTCGATCACTCCGCCGCCCGCGTCATTTCTTGGGATCGAGAATGTCTCCGATCTCATGGTCCGCCGCCTCGAGGTGGAGGCGCGTCTCCCGATCTGAAGCCTTCGGTACCGTCCGCCGAATGTCGGCGCGCAAGGAGACAAGCTCCCCTCTCAACTGGCTCTTCGCGTCCTCGAGGAGTGGTGCCGGGGGAGTGAACCCGGGGAACTGCGGAACCGGTGTCGCGCTCGCAGGCGGCGGGTTCAGCTTGGCGTTCACCTGCGCCAGAAACTGATTCTGGAGCGTCCGTCGATACGGATCGATCGAGACGCGCGATTGCGCGAGCTCGGCCCAGACGCCCCGCCGCAAATCGTCCAACATCGACGCCAGCGAGTAGGCGTCTCCCTTGTTGGTTGCGAGCGCTTCGTTTTCGATCAGCCTGTTCAGCCTGCCGTCGTTGAAAAGGCTCGTGAGCACTCGAGCCTGCGCGTTCGTGATGCGCGTGATCATTCCTCCTGCTTCAATGCGGCGAGCGATCGAGGGCTGAATCAGATACGACGGAGTCTGAAAGACGTTGTCATTGATGAAGCGCATGGCCTCCTGCTGCCTCGCCCTGGACAGCGGGGTGTAAACGGCGCCCGGCTGGCTGCCCGACTTATACTGGACGGCTTCGCCGCCGACGACTGTCGCGACGTGACCAGCCTCCGTGGCCCACTGGCCGACCGTCCGGTCATAGAGCTCTTTCAGATCGTCGTTGTCCTCGCCGGCTCTGGTCGCCGCGGACGATAGGTAGGTCACCACCCGACGGAGATTCCTGAATCCGAGTCCCGTCGACTTCACTGGATCTGCATCGCCGACCGCTTCGTTGAGGGTGCCATAGCCGCCTTCATTGTTTTCGGAGAATCGGTACCACGGAATGGTGTCCTGCGTCCGCGCCCACTGGTCGAGTGTCGGACGCTCGTCGTCGGAGGATCGGGCTGCCGGGATCGGCGCGTACCCCCACATGATCGCGAACTTGTCGTACGGGCCAATGCCCGGGACGATGTCCGCGAGCGCAATGTTGTCTTCAGGCTGCGCGACGTAGTTGAAGCGCGAGTAGTCCATGATCGAAGGCGCGTGTCCCATCCTGTGGACCCAACTTGCGCTGCGGACGCTGTCCGCCGGATACGTGGAGCTTCCGATCTGATCGTGACGAAGGCCGAGCGTGTGTCCGATTTCGTGTGCGACGACAAACTCGAGCAGCCTCCCCATCAGCGAATCAGGGAACGGCAGTGTGCGTGCGCGCGGGTCGAGCGGGGACGCCTGGGTGAAGTACCAGTCGCGCTGGAGATTGAGAACATTGTGGAACATGCGGACCGATCCATTCAGGATCTCGCCCGTTCTCGGGTCGCTCACGTGCGGCCCCTGCGCGTTCTCGATTGTCGATGGGAGCCAGCGGATGACGGTGTGTCGGACATCTTCCGGGGACCAGTCGGGATCGTTCGCGGGCGGATCCATCGCGATTATCGCGTTCCTGAATCCGGCCGCCTCAAACGCGGGCTGCCAGTCGAGGATCGCCTTTCTCACCCACGGTTTCCACTGCTCCGGAGTCGCCGGATCGACATAGTAGACAATTGGCTTGACCGGCTCTGACAGCGCGGCGTTCGGATCTTTTTTCTCCAGACGCCAGCGAGATATGTAGGACCGGTCGGCCGAACGTTGTTCCGAAGTCCCGAAATCCACCTGCGCGATCGAGAAGTATCCCAGGCGCTCGTCCCACCGTCTCGGCATCATCGGCTTCTCGGGAAGGCGGACCAGGCTCCAGTGCGCGAGCACGCTCTGGGCTGGCTGAGGACCCTGGCCCTGACCACCACCGCCGCCTCCTCCGCCACCGCCCGGTGTCGGACTGACTGTGCCTGTTTGCGTCGCTTCGATCTCCACGTTGTCGGGGAAGGCGAGCGCGTTCTCGACGAACGAGCGACGGTCATCGAGACTTCCGCGAATGGCCGCGAACTCCGGAATGCTGGTGGTATAGAGTCGAGTCACGTCGATGACGGCGGCGCTGTCCGGTCCGTAGGATTCGACGTTGAAGACCGCGACCACGGGGGGATAGTTGGCCGCCTGGACGGCGCGATAGACGGGATTGCTGCTGTCGGCCACGATTGCGAAGGATGGAGAGCGGAGGATGATTCGGTTTCCGCTTCGATCCCATCTCAGCGTCCGTTCTGTGAACTGGTCACCGCCGTAATTGCCGAACTGGCCGCCGGGCTGGCGTGGGTTCGCGGCAGCCGCCCTCGTGAAGCGTCCAACGAGGAGCAT
>WNFQ01001832.1_pt1 | contig 34317 bp, 23 predicted proteins | sample 5400171 | NCBI WGS metagenome assembly WNFQ01 (sample SAMN13153356, study PRJNA577476) | soil metagenome | isolation source: 20 cm soil under Madrone tree | place: USA:California | collected 2016-06-14
TACGGGCTAGTTCAGACGCCCAACATCAACGCCTTGGCGCGCTCCTCCGCGCGGTTCAGGCGCGCCTTTACCACTGTGCCGCTTACGCTTCCCGCGCATGCTTCTCTTTTTACGGGTAGCTTTCCCATGGCCACGGGCGTGCACGACTTTGCCACTAATACGCTCCCGTCGAGCGCTGTAACCCTGGCCAAAGTCCTGCTCGAGGACGGCTACACCACAGCAGCTTTCCTGGGTTCTCCCGTGCTCGATTCCCGCTATGGATTGAACCAGGGTTTTGCAACCTACTTCGACCACTTTGACTTCAGCCATCTTGACGAAGCGAAGGCAGACGTCGTGAAACGACCGGGCGACAGGGTAATCGACGAAGCGCTGGGCTGGCTGAAGCGTGGTCTCCGGCAGCCGTTCTTCCTTTGGATTCACCTTTACGATGCCCATTACCCATACAAGCCGCCGGAACCCTATGCCAGCCGGTACAAGACTCGCCCCTACGACGGGGAAATCGCCTTTGTGGATGCTCAGGTGGGTCGTCTGGTGGCGTTTCTAAAGGAGAAGGCGAGCTTTGCGAACTCGTTGGTCATCTTGGCGAGTGATCACGGCGAAAGCCTGGGTGACCACGGCGAACAGAAACACGGGTTTTTCATTTACGATTCGACCCTGCATGTGCCCCTGATCGTCAAGGTTCCTGGTGCCACGCCCCGCGTCGTTGGCGAAGATGTTTCCCTGGTGGACGTTATGCCCACCATTCTTCAGGCACTGCACATTCCAATTCCACCCACCGTGCAGGGAAGCAGTCTGCTTAGTAGAATTCTGGGCGGTCCCAGTTCCGGCTCTTCAAATGTTTATGCGGAAACTTTCTTACCCCTTCTGCACTTCAGCTGGAGCCAGTTACGCGCTCTGCGGTGGAGAGGTCTGAAGTACATTGAGGCGCCACGGCCAGAACTCTACGACACTGTCGCAGATCCGAACGAGACGAAAAACTTGTTGGGCACGCGTCCGGCCGTAGCCCAAGTAATGCGCGATAGGCTTTCCAACGTTGTCCACCGCTACACTTCCGTCCCAGGTGCCGACGCAGGAGGTAAAGAGGTCACAGATCCAGCCCTCCTGGACCGGCTGCATGCTCTGGGTTATGTGACAACCCCCGCCGGCACCGTTGCCGACGCCACCGGCAAAGAACTCCCTGATCCCAAGGACCGCCTTCAGGTGTACGAGTTGTTCTGGGAGGCAATGGCAGACGGGCAGCAAGGACGCTATGAAGAATCTCTCCGCAAACTCCGTGAGGCACAGAAAATGGAGCCCGATTCATTGGCGCTGCTGTTGCTGGCGGCCCTGGATCACTTCCAAATGAGAGATTTCCCGCAGGCCATCCAACTGTTCAGCAGAACGCTTGAACTTAAACCCAAATTCGCCCAACCGCATTACTATCTGGGCGTGATGTACGCACAGACTTTCAACAACGAAGCCGCGATGGAGCATTTCAAGAAGGCGTTGGAACTTGAGCCGACGAATTTCGCGGCGGCGTTCGGCCTGGGATCCACCTACCTGCGCTTGAAGCGCGTGGACGAAGCCGCGAGCGCTTTCCAAGAAGCTATTAAGTTGCACCCCGAGTATGCCCAGGCATACACCGCATTAGGTGAAATTTACCTCTTCCAAAAGCGCGTCGACGACGCGGTACAGGCATTGGAGCGGGCCGTCGCAATCGCGCCGCAGATGAAGCAAGCCCACTATCGCTTGGGTCAGGCCTACGAGGCAAAAGGACTTCATGCGCAAGCTCAAGAGGAATTAGACCGCGCCAACTCGCTCTCTCCCATGGCGCCGAAAGATGTTCCAAACCAATGACCAGACAGTCGCCGAAACCAACGGCGCTTGGAGAATGCAAGGGCTTGAGTCGTCAGAGAACTACTGTGCAATCATTCTCCGTCTTCAGGTGTGCGCCTGCGTCGAACATGAAGTCAGTAAGGACCAACGCCTTGATTTTGTTTTTACTATTAGCGCTGGCTGACGTGCTGTTCGCCGCCGCCCCACCGCAGGCAAGTCACGGCCAAACGGAAGACGACTTGGAGGAGGGGATCAAGCTTATTGCCGCCGGTCGCTACATCGAGTCGCTGGCGGCCCTCAACCGTTTTAAGCAATCAGTTCCTCAGGATTCCAGCCCGTACTTCTATTCCGCCATGGCACTCACACAGGTCGGTCGACTGACAGCCGCCGCACTGGAATTGCAGGAAGCGGTTCGCCTCGCTCCCGGCAAGCCGGAATACCTGGTGTTGCAGGCCAGCGTGCTGTCGCAACTGAAGCAAAACGACAGTGCCCGGGCCGCGCTTGCCACAGTGGACAAAGAGGGCTCCGCGAAACAACTCGAGGCTGCCTGGTTGAAGCTCCTGACGGAAACTTACCTTCGCCTATGGAAGACGGAGGATGCTTTGAGAGTTCTTGCGTGGCTGAGCGAACGAAGTCCCAAAGATCCCAGTGTTGATCTTGACCGAGGCAAGGTCTACATCGCGACAGGACAATTCGAACTGGCCATGGAGGCCTTGAAGAAGAGCGTCGAAAAGGAACCCGGCCATAATCCAGGCGCATACTTCGAACTGGGCAAGGTGCTATATCAGGTCAGTGAGTTGGAGGCCTCCGAGACGGCCCTCCTCAAGGCCCTGGAACAGGACAAGGATAATCCCGAGTACCTTAGCAAACTGGGAATGGTCGCCCTGGCAAGGGGCGAAGTCGACGAGGCCGTCAGCCATCTGCAGCGCGCGGAGTCGGCCGCCTCCGCCTTTCCGGAAATCTACTTTTCCCTGGGGCGCGCTTACCAGAGGAAGGGCAACCGAGCCCGGGCAGAGGAATACTTCAACAGGTTTCAGCAAGCCACCACCGCTCAGCGCCAAAGTGAATATAAGAACCAGACCGTGGACAGGAACATCTCTCGGGGTGAGTTGAAGCTCGATGAGGGGAATGCGGCGGAAGCGCGCTCTTTGTTCGAGCAGGCCGCTCTGGACGATCCGAATCGCTGGGAACCGCATGGCTATCTGGCCGAGATATTCCTCGATTCCGGCGAGCTGGACCGTGCCTACCCGCACCTGACAAAGATGGAGGCAATCGACCCGGACTCAGTAGTCGGAAATTACCTGATGGCTCGGTATAACTTCGCGCGCAAAGACATTGAGCGGGCCCGCACTTATGCGGAGCGGGTAGAGCTGAGCCGGCCTGCCAATTCCGAGCTTCGTGGTCTTCTTGGCAGTATCTACGAAGCCCTTGGCAAGACGCAGGATGCCATGCGCGAATATGAAATGGCGGTTCGCCTCGCGCCGAGCCGGGCAGACTTCCAGTATGCTTTGCGCAGAATTCGTAGCCAGGGGGTTCTAGGGAAGCCGGCAGTTACAAAGCCATGAGTGTGTTTGACCGGCTAGTTAGTTCCCAGCCACGGTGGTGTCTTTCCAGTTCAGCTCAAGCGTGCGGACCGGCAATTGGTGTGCGCGCGCGTATTCGTTCCTTGCTTCGAGGGTCCGAGCCGCCCAATCTCCAAGCGGATAAAGGAGCTCGCGGTACAACAGGTAGCTCATGTCGACGGTGCGCATCGGCCGGTGGTCCTTGACGTTGTCTACTTGGTCGAGATAACGCCGTCCGTTGGCCTCCGCAACCCGCGGAAACCACGTCCGGTACCAGGTCGCCGTCGCATCCTGGAGGGCGCGATTGCGCCGGCGCTGGATTCCAGCCGCCGTATTCAGCGCCTCATCAAGCGCGGCCAGTGCTTCGCCGCCGTCACCCCTTCCGGCAGCAGTCTGGGCCGCCTTCAGCCGGTCACTGATCTCACCCAGATCGAGGATCATCTCAAGGCTCTGCCGGTAAAGCCCGACGATCGAGAGGAACACCTCTAAGCTGTACCTGTTGTCGCGGACTCTTTCGAGGTTGGCATATAGCAGATCGAGCAACTCATCGTTTTCGGCGAGGGCGGCGGTTGCGACCGCCAGACGCCTGGAGTTCTCCTGTTTCCAATCATCCCCAATTGCCAGGGCTCCGGCGGAAGGAACTGGCAACAGCGGAAGTGTCTGATCACTTGCCGGTTTCGGCGGGTTGAAGATCTTGTCCGAGTTGCCCCAGATCGGGGTCCGGGCGCTTGAAGCCATTTCCTCCCAAGTGTCATCCCAGATCTGCGCCTGCTCGCTCATGAGCTGATAGAGGCGACCCATGTTGCGTGCGCCGGGTCCATAGAACAAATCGTAAAATGAGTTTGTGAGCTCGGCGGGACTCGTCGATGCAGGGTGCCAGGCAGCGGCAGGGCCGGTCGCGTATCCCAGCCAGAACGTCTCCGGATGCAGGCCGGCGTCGGCCCATCCGGCCACAATTGTCCCCATGAGGTCAGATAGCTGGCGGGCTGATGTGAACGAGATGTGGTTGAACATTTCCGTGACACGTCCATGGTCCGGCGACTTGGGGTGCAGACGACGGGTCGAGGGCAGGATGTAGTAATCGGGGAACAACGGTTCCTCGCCCTCGGTCGAGGTGTAGACGAGCTGACGAATTCCGTGCTTCTTGAAGGCAGAGTCAAATTCGTTACCGTGCACCTCGCCGCTCATGATGTGGCTTGGCAGTGAGGCCACGTCATCGGGAGTCAGCGGGTATTCTCCCCAGAACCACACGGTGCGGCCCCTGTCATGCAGGTAGTTGGATGCCTTGGTAACGAATTCTGCCAGCAGCTTACCCACTGACCCGAGCGCGCGCGCGCGCGTCGCTTCTTCACACTGGGCGCTGCTAGCCATGCCCACGTAATAGGGCTCGTCGGTTGACAGTATGAAATACCTGCTTCCCTTGGTGGCATCGAGGAGGTCGTCGTACATGCCGAACAATAGCTTGTAGGTCTCAGGATTGGTTACGCAGAATTCATAGTTGCTGTCGGCGAACGCGCGTAGCGCCGCGTATTCCGGGCGCTTCAGGATGAAGGCAACGTGGCCCGGAGCATCCAGGTAGGGAATAAGCTGCACGTGATGGTGCAACGCAAAGTCGGTGAGCTCTTGCAGCTCCAAAGGTGTCAGTGCGTAGGGTTCAACCGTGGCCGGAGCGCTCTTGTACTGGAAGTGCCCTTCAAGTTTGATCGCAAAGCCGTTGATCTTGAAGAATGCCGCCTGCCGGACAGCCTGTTTCAGCACATCGAGACGCTCGAGATGATGGGCATCGTCCCAATAAATGGCCCGCATTTGAAGATCAGGCCAGTCCACAATCTCTCCCTCGGGAAGCCAAAGACGCTCTTCCCGCCGCCGAATCAGTTGAAGCAGGGTCTGCACTCCGTAAAACAGTCCAGGAGCGGCGTTGGCTGCGACCGTCACGCTTTTCGGGCCCAGGGTCAGGCGATAAGCCTGTTCGGCAAGAGCGGCCTTGTCCCGATCATTGGCTTGCCCGATTGAAAGCGAGTTCGGCTTGAGCGCCATCCGAATCACTCCGGACTCCGATCGGGCGGAATGCATAGCAGCGAGGCTCAGATGGAACCTCGTTGCCAAACCCTCCTTCAGGCTCTCGACTGCGACGTCCTTCTCTTTGACGCTCCCTTCCAACGCCAACTGCCACTCGCTGTCCAATGCAACGTCTTTGCCCGTCAATATGACCTTTTGCGGCACCGGAAGAACGGCATAGCCTGCGGATGCCAGTGGGGACGGGTTCTGGCCGAGGAGCGTCGCCGAAATCAGCATCGAGCAGGAGAGCAGGACAAAGTATTTTTGTAGGAAGTCTTTCCCGTGTACAGCGGCCTTCCGCCGTGCGGGGCGGGCCTGGCGCGATAGCTGATTTCTTGATGCCATAGCGATCCATACTCCTTAATGTGCCGTTGCCCAATTCCCGGAAATATGGCAGGAAGAAGCCCTTCGCCTGATCCTCGCAGGCTCTGCTCTGGTGGCGCCCCTTTTTCGATCCGTAGAAGTGGAAAAAAACGCACCCATGGCATTTAAGCCGGCCGAGTGAAGCATCACTCTGCGGAACCTCTTGCCCCTGCTCAGAGGCTGGTAAAAGAGGGCCGTAAGGTCTCGATGGGTGGCAAGGTACTCTCGGCTGCGCTCGACGCCCATTACATAAAATGCAGTCGAAAGAGCGTCTGCATCGCAGGCGGACACCGCCAGGACGATAACAGCCAGCATATTCTCCACCGGCTTGCCGGTAGAGGGGTTGAGGATATGAGCGTACCTCTTGGCTCCTACCTTAAAGAACTTCTCGTAATCGCCCGAGGTTGAGAGGGAACAGTTTCGAAGATAGATAACGTTCGCCGCCTTCTCGCTGTCGTAGGGGTTGCGCAAGCTAATCGACCATCCGCACGCTCCCGGCGGTGCGCCGAGAGCGTAGAGGCTACTGGTACCGCTCGACACCAACGCCCGGGTGACGCCATAGCGGCGCAGGATATCTACGGCCCGATCAACCGCGTACCCTTTTCCGATTGCGCCGAGATCAAGCTCGAGACCCTCCCTATCGAAACGGATTGTGCGCTCCGCTCGGTTCAGGTGCACGTGTCGATAGCCAACTCGCCGCAAAACCTGGGCAATTTCGGAATTCGCCGGAACGCGACCTTTGCCGCGAAAGAATCCCCAAGCCTTCATCAGCGGGCCAGCGGTCACGTCAAAGGCGCCTCCAGTTGACTGACTATGATCGGCCGCATTCACTAGCAACTCAAAGAGTTTCGGCTCCACACAGACGCTTCGTGAGGCCGCTGTTCGGTTGATAACGGAAAGTTCGCTCTTTGGCTTGTAAATGCTCATCTGGCCCTCGAGCCGGTCGATCTCCTCAAACACCTCATTGCCTACTGCCGTGAGGTACTGGGGATCGTCACCATAGGCAACGAGGGTGAATTCAGTCCCCATAGCCTGATGGGTGGCTTCATAACGTGTGATGGCGGCTCGCATCGGTTTCACGGCCTTATGCTGCGGAACGGGCACGCGAGATAGCCATCGCTGGCCATCCCGCGAGAACCAGCTTGGCGTCACTGGCGGCTAGGCTGACTTCTTCGTCCAGGATGTCTTTTCACCGGTGTCAATGGCACGGTTAGCCTTAATGACCGCCATCGCATCTGCAGTGCCGATCACCAGAGGAACGACGGGAGCTTTGTTTTCGCGGATGCTCGCGAAGAAGCTCACCAGCTCGCCCCAGTAAGGATCGTAGGGCTCTTCGGGTTGATAAATACCCATCGAGGCCAGCCACCGCTTCGCGTAGCGACTTTCTCGATCGACGAAACCGCTATCCTTGGCTTCTTTCTCCGGAAATATCAGCACACCCTTTTGAGCGGCTGCTTTGGAGACAGTGGCGCCAGCCCACCAGTTTTCCTTTGCTGGACCCGAAGAGATTTTGGCGACGGGTTCGCGGAAGTAGATGCCGCGATCATCGGTGATATCCAGGGTCCCCTGATCGCCCATGATCATCACGCCATTCGAATGGTGACCATTGAAAAGCATGCAGTGGAAGTAATGTCTTCCGCCGCCGCTGTAATCAAAAATGGATTGAACGTTGTCGTGAACCTCCCGCCCGTCCTTCCAGTAATCAAGTCCGCCGGTGCCGATGACCGAAACCGGTTCGCCCTCAAACGCCCAGTTCGCGATGTCGATAAAGTGGGAACCCATCTCTGCCATCAGTCCACCCGAATATTCACGGTACATTCGCCAGTTAATCAGGCGTTCATACTTCGCGTCCGCCACCGGCCTTCGCCAACTGCTGTGGGTAGTGACGCGTGATTGCACGAGTAATACCCTGCCCAGGGCGCCCTTGCGTACCATATCCATGGCTACCTGATAGAGCACACTTGAGCGGCGGTGCAAGCCTACCTGGAGAACCTGCTTCGGATGCGCGGCTGCGACCTTGCGGATCTGCTCGGCCTCTTCTTCCTTGAAGAACATGCTCTTTTCGATGAAGACGTGCTTACCGGCTTCGAGACCATCGATCGTCATGCGCGCATGGAGATAGAGGGGCGTTGCGATCAGCACCGCGTCAATGTCCTTCCTGTCCAGCAGTTGCCGGTAGTCCTCAAACGTCTCCGGCTTAGCGCCGATGGTCTCGACTCCTTTCTTGAGGTTAGGAGGGTAAATATCGCAGGTGGCAATGCATCGCCCTGCTGGTATCGTGGTCAAAACCCTCAGCAGGGTGCAGCCCTGCGTTCCCGTGCCGATAAAGCCGTAACGCAGGGAGTCGTTGGGCGATGAATTCTCTGCGGTTGCGGCGACCCCTGGCAGGGCTGCAAACGCGGCGGCGGCTGAGGCCGCCGTCTTTAGAAAATTGCGCCGTGTGACATCGTCGTTAACCTCGTCCTTCATCTGGATCCGCTCCTCCGCTAGATTTCACTCTCTCAGAAATGCTGCCAGAGTTCGGGCCTCCGATTGCGTCACCCCTGAACGGGAGATTGTCGGGGTTGAGGGAGGGTGTGCTCCCCTTTCCTTGTATTTTGGGTTTTTCATCTTGTAGACGCCGCGCCTGTTTTGGAAATTGATCACGGTCCGGAGCCAGGTGGCACATCGATTCTAGTTCTGATGCGGCCGCGCTCAGACTGGCCTATTTCTGAAGTCATCGCCGCGCGGCCATTGCCAAGAGGCGCAGATAACAACGACCAGCATGAGGCTGGATTTTTTCAACTCACTTACGCAAGAGATTACGGCGATAAGCTGCAAGAACTAGAAGCCCCCGCAAGCGCCTGGCCGGCAGGGGCCTCGAATCGGCCCACTTCCCAGGCTACCAGTCTAGCCGGAGCGAGAATTGAATAATCCGCGGATCATTGGCTTGTTTGCTCAAATCCTGCAGACCGGTTGTGCTATCGGGATCGACATCGTTCGGGTGGTTAAAAGCGTTAAAGAAATCCGCCGTAAATCTGAGATTCGCCTCCCTGATTTTGAAGTTCTTGAACACGGAGATGTCCGTATTCCATGCCCCTGGACCGATCAAACTGGCCCTCTTACCTGGATTGAAGAAATCCGAACTGCTTGCGCCGAAACAACTGCCGTCTGCCAAAATCACGGCCAGCCGGCCAGTATCAAAGCTGCCGCTGCAGTCTGGTCCGAAGGGATGAACCGTTCTTTGACTGCGATCCGCGGGAACCAAAGCCGTAAGGTCTCCTCCCGTCACGTTGGTTGCCTCGGTAGGATCGAAATCTCCCTTAAACCACAAACGTTGGTGCCGGCCGAAAATATCCATCTCGACTCGCTGGTCGGGGCTGAGGATCGGATTACGAGCCTGGAAGCGGCTAGCACTAACGCTCCGCCAGAAGCCGCCCCGCCAATCTCCAATGGTGGCGACCTGCCAGCCGCCGATCACTTGATTGAGAGCTCCAGAAGCATTGCCTGCGAATTTCTTTCCCCGGCCGAAGGGAAGATCAACGACGCCGTTGAAACGAATGTGGTGGGGCGGGACCTCGGTGGAGTTGAGATAGACGAAGTGAAGCCGCTGGCTGTAAGTGAGGTTGGGCTCGCCAAGAAGGTCAATGATTTCGGGCGGCGCAGCTCCAGCGCGGACATCGTTTATACCGGAGTTGCCGCTGGTAAACCCTCCCGCGTCGGTCGTGGTTAGGGAATGAATATAGGTGTAAAACCACTGGAAAGCCACGCCTTTCGAAAATCTTCGTTCGACCTGGACTTGAGCCGAGTGGCTATTCGAATACCCGCTGCGATCCTTGGCCCTGAGGTTCCAGTTCGGGTTGACACGGCGCACGTCAATGGGTCGAGGGTCTGAGCTGTTGGGAGGCGGCGCCAGGCCGGTGCGAGTGGCGTAATTGAATGCGGCCTCCAGGGTATTGAGCGCATAGTTCTGCTCCAGATCGCTTCCGTGGGTCCCAAGGTAGCTGACACGTAGAGCCGTCTGGTAAGGCAATTCGCGCTCCAACGTCACGTGCCACTGCTGCACCCGATCATCCGCCCAGTGGCGTCCATCCCAGACTTGTTCTAACTGTGCTGCCGGTGAGATTACTCCATTGCCTGAAATATCCACGGTCGCGTTGGGAAGAAACTCACCAGGTCCCGGCGCGCTGATCGTCGTGAAGTTGTTGTCGGGAAAGTTCCTCTCATTAAGGGCGTTTCGGTAGAGCAGGTTCAGCGGTGGATTTGTCCGCGAGGCCTGCAACAATTGGGAAAGCGGCATGGTCCAGAAGTATTCCCCGTAGCTGCCGCGCAAAACTGTCGTAGGCGTGAGCTTGAAAGCTACCCCTAGGCGCGGACCAAAGTTATTGTTGTCCGCGGCGAACAGGTTATCGGGATAGCCTATCGCCCGCGCCGTATTGAAGGTCAGGCCGCGGGCTTCCCACGACGTCAACACGGACGGAGGAACTCCAGGCAGCGAGTGCATGTCGTGGTTCCCCGGAGTAATCACTTCGAACCTGTTCGGATCGGATATGGAACTGATATCGGCGGTGGTGAGGCGATTTAGTTTTTCGTGGTAGGGGGTCCACTTGTCCCAGCGTAATCCCAGGTTCAACGTCAAACGGGGCGAGACCTTCCAGCTGTCATTAAAATAGAGTCCTATTTCCCTTTGTCGAAAATAGAAATAACCCCGGTTGAATTGGTTTCGCAAAGTAGTGGGAAGGCCCAAAAGCAAGTCCGCAAACCCATCCCCCGTGAAATCCAAAAGCCTCCCGGTATCGTTTGGATCATGGGCTGACTGTCCCGTCCAGCCACCGTTAAAGTCATGCGATCCTTGGGCCTGCTGTAGCTCGCGAACGTTATTCTGCTCCAGGCGCACCCTCCCACCAAACTTGATGGTGTGCTTGCCCTTGGTCCAGGTCGCGTTGTCGTCAAGGACCTCAGCCGTCAGGGCCTGATTCGAATGATTGTCCGCGTCCCAGCAAAAATAACCATAGTATCCCAGGTTGGAGGCGCAAAAAGTAGGCCACCCATTGACACCGAACGGGTTGGGTAAGCCCAGGTTGCCCGCCCAGTCGGTAAAGTCGGCAAGTGTCCCCTGATCGTGAAACGATCGGTGCACGCCTACCAGGAGTTCGTTCAGGAAGGAATGAGAAATCAGCCGGTTATAGTTTGCTGCAACATCATGAACGGTGGTGTCGGTCCTCGATGTTCCGGCACCCGCTTTCGCGGTTGCTGGATCGGCAAAAACGCCACCGTCCGTGGTGTGATTGCGTGTGCTCCGGGTATATCTGACTGAAAGGGAGTCGTTATCGCCGAAGTGCTGGTCTCCTTTAATGGTCAAGTTCCACAGCTTGGTTCTGTCGGGATAGAAGTGGACGAAATTAGGCCCTAGGTAAGGATTGTTAGCGGACGTGGGACGGGCAGTCAGCGCACTCAACGTCATGGCGGTCGCACTTATCCTGTCAGGGGGAATAATGTTTCCCGGGAAGGGCTGGCGGTCACCGTTGGCGTCTGTGGTCAGCGGATCATAGATTGTGATCGGGTTACCCTCTGTATCCTGTGCACTGCTCAAGTCTCCGTTCCACATGGCCTCGGTGGGCACGCGCTGGCCATTCTCATCATTTACATTGAGACTCTGTTGCAGGGCCCTCAACCCTTCGAAGGCTACAAACCAGAAGCTCTTGCGCCGCCCGTCATATAGTCCCGGAATGTAAACGGGCCCACCGGCCGACGCCCCGTATTCGTTCCGAATAAGCTGTCCAGGTTTGAAAACGCCAGTGACAGGATCCGGAAGGTCCTCACGCCGGCGAACGCGCAGGCCGCCGGAGTTGTTGCGATGAGTTTCAAAGAGGCTCCCATGAAGCGCGTTTGTTCCACTGCGGGTTGAGATCGTGACCGTCGAGGGCCGGGAGTAGCGAGCATCGGAGCCGGCCGTTTCGGTGCGGAGCTCTTGCACCGTATCGAGTCCCGGCTGCACCCGCGAGGCGCCGCCGCCAAAGCGGTCTACTTCTGAGACCCCGTCTACCGTGATATCCAGTGATCCAACTTTTGTGCCGTTAACACGGAAGCTGGTGCATGGCGCAGTGATAGAGCGGTCGTTGCATGAGCCCTCCCCCTCGAGTCCGGGAGTGAGGTTTAACAGGAGCGTTACCTCACGACCATTCAGCGGCAACTGGCGGATGCGCTCATAGTCCTTTACGTCAGACACTTCCGCGCTCTGCGTGGTAATGACCGGGGCCGCGCCCGTGACTTCCACCACTTCCTGCACGCTGCCCACGTTGAGCACGGGATCAACCACCGCATTCTGCCCGACGTAGAGCTCCAGCTTTCCCTCCCATCTTTTGAATCCCTGCTTCTCGACACTCAGGGTATAGCGACCACCCGGAAGGGCGCCCAGGTAATAGATACCCTCGTCGTTGGTTTGAGTCTTGGTAGCAACGTTCGTTTCTGAATTGGTGATCACGATGTTGGCTCTAGTAACCACCGCGTGTCCGGCATCCCGCACCGTCCCGGTGAGGCTGGCTTTGCCAGTCTGTGCCAGCGCTTGCGAAGGAAACCAACTCAGAGCGCCCACTCCGAGCACCAATCCCCATGCGATCAACTCAACCTGGCGCAGCTGCATACGATCCTCCTGGTCATCAATGCCCAACAACCAAGAATGCACTCTTGAAGAACGTCAGACGCTTCCTTCCACTCATCATTTAGCCACTGGTAATAGCCTCTTCCGTCCAATGCGTTTGATGGCCGTGACAGACGACTCACGCGCCCTCCGTAAGCGACGAAAATCATCAGGGCCTTCCGCGGGAACAACAGGAGCTTTTGCAAACACCTCCTCGACGTAAGGCAAATGCGCCTGATAATTCCAGTGGATGTCGCGGAAGTAGGCTCCCAATGCCGTAGCATCTTTGGCCTTTGCCAGGCGAATTATCTCCATGTGCTCGCGAACCGATTGATCAATCAAGTGGTTCAGCGTACGCGGCTGCACGGGAAAAACGTAGATCCGCCGGCGGATAGAGTCGCAAACGTCACGCAGGCTGTGATTCCTGGATTTCGAAAGCAGGACGTCGTGAAACTTTTCGTTCCAGGCACCGAAGGTGTGGAAGTCTTCAGTATTCGCAGTTTCTGCCATTTTTTCGTTGCATTGCTCGAGCAGCTCCAGGTCCTGCTCTGTAATCTCCTGCGCAACCGAGGTCACCGCCGCTCCCTCCAGAATTCCGAGGATCTCAAAAATCTCGCTGACGTCGGCGGAAGTCAGTATGCGGACGTTGTAGCTACGTCTGCTGTTGCAAACAACAATGCCGGCCATCTCCAGCTTCAGCAGCGCCTCGCGAATAGGCGTCCGGCTTATTCCCAGCCGTTGCGAGAGCTCCTTCTCGCGGATCCGCTCGCCAGGCTTCATCCGCCCCTCGACAATCTCCCGCTCCAGAAAGGAGTACACCTGATCTGTGAGCGACTCTGCCCGAATAATTGCCATGAGACCTCATAACGTGATGTCCGGTGTGGTGTGTACAATATATCTGTTTGAACTGTCAAGGTAAATGTTGGCGCTCGGTTAAGTCGTGTCGCCCTTCGCGACACGCCCGCAGCACAGTTATCGCGGGTTTCCGAGACGTACATGTAAAGGTCAACCAAGGTGCGAAATCTGGCACCTCTGCTCCAAGGAAGGTCGGGCCATATCATGGCGAAGCCTTGGCAGAAATCATGCGGTCAGGCCCAAGATCTTGGTCAGCGTGCCTCCCAAGATCAACTTTCGCGTGTGCATGGGAACGTCACAGGCGTCGAACATGGCCCGATACTGATCCAATGCGGGGGCAATCCCATCGATGCCCTCGTCGGACCCGAAGACTAACTTGACGAAGGCACTTGGGTCGTCTTCGGGGGTCTTCGTTCCCCATTTGGTACCTGTCCACCAGAAGATCTTTCGGAAATCGCCCAGACGGTCGTGCATTTTTGTCAGGGTCGAGCCGCTCAGGTCGAAAAACAGGTTGGGGTTCCAGCGCGCCACTTCTCCCGCCCATTCATACTCGGGATTCCCGCAGTGTGCGCCGAGCACAGTAACGTTCGGGAAACGCCGTGCGATTTCCTCCAAGTGAAAAGCCCGCATCCGGTAAGACGCCACGTCCTCAGGTTCCTCGAACTTTTGCCGCAGGACGATACCGGTGTGGAACAAAATAACCCAGCTGTACCGGTTAGCCAGCTCGTAAACAGGCATGTATGAGGGGTCGGTGTAAGGCTTCTTTACGAATTCGAGTTCACCCAGGCCACGGTAGCCGAGCACGTGGAACTCCTCCGCCTGATGCACAGCATCGCGTGCGTCCATGTCGACATAGCCGAAAGGAACGATCCGCGCGGGATGTCGCTTCCCCGCTTCGGCGACTACCATACGGCTGCGATAGGGAGTGAGCACGCACGCCGTTACATTCAGCGGCTCTGTAACCTTCACTAGATCGTCGACGAAGTTTGGGTTCTTTTCGTCAAAGTGAACGTGCATATCAACAATCCGGTCCGCCGCCTTGGCGGAAGAAGCCGACGAACCCTCCGAGAGCAGCGCATTTGTCGCAACCGCGCCCCTGGAGACTGAGACTGTGGCAGCCGCACCCATGGCGGTAAGAAACTGCCGGCGTGAAAAGCAGCGCTGCATTGGGACCCTCGCGCACTTCACATAAGAATGGGTTACGGGCGAGACATCAGCTTATAGCCAAGTGGCCTGATCGTTGTCAAAGTCGCCCACTGATCGGTGGGCGTCCATGACCATCGAAATCTCATTCGAAACATCGCAGTATTGACGATTGAGCTCCGGCAGTATTCAGCACCTTCCGGTGAAACCTGCCGCGGCACCGGGGGGCTTGTCGAGACACTTGCACAAAAAGTGTGCCCATATGCTTGGCTGTGATATATAACATATCACCAAAATGTTGCTTCCGATTTTTTAACCGCGCCATCGTGGCTTAGGGGAAACGACGATGACAGCAAGAGATTCAGGCATCACCAGACGCGCATTCATCGCCGCCGGCGGGGCGGCGCTGGCCGCGACGACAACTCCCTTTATTCGGCTACAGGCGGCACCGCAGCCACGGCTGCGGATGGCCATCGTAGGCACCGGCAATCGTGGCTCCCTCACCTGGGGGCAGGAGGTCGTGAAGGGCTACAGTGACGTCGTAGAAATTGCCGGACTATGCGACATCAACCGCAAGCGCGTAGAGGCGGCCAAGAAGCTGATGGGGATCAACCCGCCCACCTTTGTGGACTTCGACCGGATGATCAAGGAAACTCGTCCCCATATCGTCATGGTGACTACGGTGGATGCCACTCATGCTGGTTACATCATTCGCGGACTGGAGCTCGGCTGCGACGTGATGACCGAAAAGCCGCTTTGCACTGATGAACAGCAGTGTCAGGCGATTCTGGACGCACAAAAGAAAACCAGCAAGAAAGTTACTGTGACCTTCAACGCCCGCCACGCTCCGGAGAAGGCCGTTGGCGATGTCATCTCGGTGGACTTTCACGAATATCTGGATACCAGTCATGGCGCAGACTACTTCCGGCGTTGGCACCGGTTGAAAGAGAACTCAGGCACGTTGTTGGTCCACAAAGCCTCGCATCATTTTGACTTGGCTAACTGGTGGCTAGATTCCACTCCCGTAGAAGTTACGGCCTTCGGGCAGCTGAAGTTTTATGGCCGCAACAATACCTTCCGCTATACGCACTGCCGGGTTTGCCCATTCAAACAGCAGTGCAAGTTCTACTGGGATGTCACCCAGAACCCGCAGTACGTAAAACTCTACACGGATTGTGAATCCGAAGATGGCTACTTGCGTGATGGTTGCGTCTGGCGGGAGGACATCAACATTTACGACACGATGTCCGTGGTGGTTAAGTACGAGAATGGCGTCTATCTTACCTACACGGCCAATACTTATTTGCCCTATGAAGGTCAGGCCATTTCGATCAATGGGCGCCGTGGACGGCTGGACTACAACGAAGTCAAAGCCAACGGGTTCAGCAACAACGAAGTTCGCCTGACACGCAGTTTCGGCAAATCCGAAGCGGTAAAAGGTTTGGAACAGGCACGGAGCGGCGGGCATGGCGGGGCGGACACTTCGATACAAGATCTGATTTTTCGCGGACTACAGAGTTCTGATCCGCTGAATCTGCGCGCCGGTCTGCGCGCCGGCGCTCTTTCAAGCCTGATCGGAATTGCCGCCCGTCACAGTATCGAACGCGGCAGTCAAGTGATCAAGATCCAGGATCTGGTCAAACTGTAATCGCTGTTGATGGGAACGATGCGAAGGGGTGCAAGATGCGATCCGTCTACATCGTTAGTATCTTCGTTTGCCTGTTCGTTTTGTCCACAGCTGCGCAACAGTCCGAAGAGTTAAATTTCGCCTCCGGACTGGAACAGTTCCAGGATCTTCGGCGCATGTTGCCATCGTACTTGAACAATATCGGGTTCCGGATGCTCGCGGAACGCAAGGGCCAGATGGAGCGGCTCTCCACCATCGAAGATGTGAACAAACGAAAAACTTATCTGCGCGAACGGATGCTGGACGATCTCGGGGGCTTTCCCGAGAGAACGCCGCTGAACGCGCGTGTAACGGGCGTGCTCGAGAGGCCGAAATATCGGATCGAGAAGTTGATCTTCGAGAGTCAACCTCACTTCTATGTGACCGCCAATCTCTATTTGCCTAAAACTGGACATCCGCCTTATCCAGCAATTCTGTTTCCTTTAGGGCACGAACGGGGGGGCAAGACCAATCCAACCTGGCAGCAGATGCTTGGATCGCTGGCGACAAAAGGCTACGTCGCGCTGACCTGGGACCCGATCGGCCAAGGTGAACGGCTGCAGATTTATGACGAAGACCTGCGTGAGTCCAAAGTGGGTGATTCAACTACTGAGCACACCATAGTCGGGACACAGTGCATGCTGATTGGGGACCACGTGGCCCGCTACACCATCTGGGACGGCATGCGTGCTCTAGACTATCTTCTCTCGCGCAAGGAAGTTGATCCCACGCGTGTCGGCTTAACGGGAAATTCGGGTGGCGGCACGCACACTGCCTACATCGCAGCGCTCGATGACCGCATCCAGGTCGCTGCGCCTTCCTGCTATATCACTTCGTGGAATTTGATGCTTCGCACCCTTGGTCCGCAAGACGGAGAACAAGTGTTCCCCTTGTGGCTGCAAGATGGCGTCGATTATCCCGATTATCTGTACGCATTCGCTCCCAAGCCCTACCTTGTGCTTTCCGCGATTCGTGATTTCTTCCCCATCGCCGGCGCCAGAGAAACGTTCGCCGAAGCTGCCAAGGTATATGCCGCAATCGGTGCACAGGGCAAGGTGGGGATGTTTGAAGCGGATGATGGCCACGGATACAACAAATCGCGCCGCCTGGCCGCTTACGACTGGTTCGGCCGCTGGCTGAATGGCGCCGAAGATAAAAATCCAGAGCCAGAGATTGAAATGTCCACTCCCGAGGAGCTGAGCTGCACTCCCACGGGCCAGGTCTCCACGTCGCTTGGCGGTGAGAGCGTATTCACCTTGAACCAGAAGCGGCTGGAGCAGGCGAAAGCGAATCGATTCACACGTTCCGATGACGTCGCTCGCAAGGCGGCCGAGTTGGCCCACTATGAACCTCCGGGCGCGCCCTTACAGGAGAAGCCTTACGGTACGCTCTCCCGCTCTGGCTATCACATCGAAAAGCTAATCTACGAGAGCGAGCCCGGCATCGTGATTCCATCGCTACTCTATGTTCCCGAGGCAGGAGCCCGCAAAAAGGCTGCGCTGTTGATCATCACTGGCGACGGCAAGGCAGGTTCGGCATCGGAAGCGGAACAGTTCGTGAAAGCCGGAGTAATTGTGCTTTCCATCGACGCGCGCGGCTTCGGCGAAACGAGAATTAACGCGGAGGTCAACAGCAGGGAATTTGACCGCTACTTCGGAGACTACGACGATGCGATGACGGCTTTGCTTGTCGGTAAGACGATGGTTGGAATGCGCGCCCTTGACATCACGCGCGGCGTCGATTTGCTCTCGGCGCGTCAGGACGTCGACCCACGCAAGGTTTTTGTCTACGGCAAAGACGGAGGCGCAGTACCGGCCCTGTACGCCGCAGTGCTCGACCATCGGATCAAGAAACTTGCGCTCGAAGGCATGTTGTCCTCTTACGAGTCCGTCGTGAAGGATAAAGTTCACCGGCAAGTATTCGAGAGCGTCGTTCCTCGCGCCTTGAAGTTTTACGATCTGCCCGACCTAGTGGCAACCCTTGCGCCGCGGGAGGTCTGGGTTGTGAGCGGTACGGACCCGATGGGACACGAATTGCCAGCCAGTGAAATCAATAAGGAATACGGTCACGCCGTCAATGCGTTCCGGCAAGCGAGTGCGGAGAAAGCTATTCACATTCGCGACCGCAGGTCCGGTGAGGACGCGGCCACGATCTACCACGAATTAGCTGACGGCGACTAGTCCGGGAGGAGAAGCATGATCACGCGGATGTGTGCCGCATCAGCAGGGAAGCTTACGATCGCACTTCTGAGCCTGCTCTGCCTGACCGGTCTCTCAATAGCGGCCGATCCGAATAGCGCGTATCTCCCCGGTGCCTATTTCCGCCTGCTGGAAACGGGCGCCGCTCAGGTCGAGGCAAGGCTAAACGCCGAGCCCTCAGCGACTCTGGAAACGCTGGAAGCACTGCCGGGGTGGAGCCACTTTCCCTATTCCATTCTGGCATCCGCCGTCCTCTACAGCAAGAAACACGCTACGAATCCTCGATATCACGACCCCAAAATGATTGCCTTGACGCTTCGGATCGGTGATTTTCTCGCCGCTGAAAGCGAAAAAGGCCGCTATGAGCCGCGTCTCGACAGTGACTGGGACACCTATATGTGGCTCGAAGCCTACCGGCTGCTGGGTCCTGAGCTCGGAGAGGAACGCAAGGCGCGCTGGAAGCGCGAAATCGAGAAGATCGTAATTCCGTTGGTTCCCGACACTACCAAGCGTCTAGATTTCCCCTGGTACAATTCGCCCTACATCGGTACTTCGCCAAATCACTATGCACAGTGGGCTTCACTGCTGTTGCTTGCCGGGCACGTGTTTGGGAACCAGGATTGGGTAAAGCTGGGCAGCCGCGTGCTCCATCGTTTTGCTGCTGAGGAGCAGACACCCGACGGATACTGGGGAGAACACAGCCGGGCAGGACCAACCACGGGCTACGACTATGTGACGTCCACGCAGGTGGCGCTTTATTGGGAGTACACGCACGACCCGGCAGCGCTCCAAGCATTGCGCCGCTCTACCGACTTCCACAAGTACTTTACTTATCCCGACGGTATTCCAGTGGAGGTCATCAACGACCGCAATCGCTACTGGGGAGTTGACGCGTGGGGACATTTCGGCTTCTCCAATTTCCCAGACGGTCGCCGATATGCGGAGTTTTTGACGAGCTTTTTCCATGCCGACAACTTGACCCGCATGGATCCGCAGTGGGAGCACTGGGGCCTGACTCTGGACGCATTGGGGCGACTGGCTCAGAGCGCGCTGTACTATCACGAGGGGCGCACGGAACCCATCCCTCAGGACCAGGCGCGCTATTCCTACCAAATGAGTATCCCGGCGGGGATTCGCAAGACTGGGCCCTGGGTCGTGGCCCTTTCGGGTGTGATCAACACGCAATCGGTCTTCAGCCAGTTCTATCTCGACCGGCAAAGCAGTGTCAGCGTCTTTCACCAGAAGTATGGCTTGATCATCTCCGGCGCCAATTCCAAACGGCAGCCTGAGCTTGCCACTTTTTCAGAAAGGATCGAGGGCCAGATTTTTCATCTGCCTCTCAGCAGCCGTCTGCAAATGAACGACAAGGAGGACCGGCTTTCCCTGTCCTATAACACTTTCTTTAGCGACTTGTACGTTCCTGAACCCTCTGAAAAGGAGTTGCGGCTTCGCTTTGTGCTGACCGGCCGGGGCACGCCTGCGGAAGAGGTTAAACTCAACGTACAGCTTTGCCTGAAAGCAGGCGAGACGCTGGAAACCGGCGGCGGCAAGCGGATCGCGCTCGGGACCGAACGAGTCGAACTTTCGCCGGAGGACCTGCGCGGCGAAATCCGTCATCATGGCTGGACTCTGAAGATCGATCCTACAGCCCACCTTGTCTGGCCTATTTATCCTTTCAATCCTTACATGAACAACCCAGAAACCAAGCTGGATCATGCTGTGGGCCTGCTCTCGGTCCCCTTGCAAGCAAAGAGAACCAAAGAGGACTGGTTCGTCCGTCCCGGTGAACAGGAGATTCTGTTCACCTTTAGGGGCGATTGATCTAGTTCTGCCCTGAAATTTGGAGAGCTTCTCAGTCCGATTTTGCCGGGAGGGCGCAATGCGAAGTGGAATCCGCGCTTTCCTGACCATCCTGTTGTTGGCAGCTACGGTGCAAGCTCAGGAAAAGAAGCTGAAGGTCTATATCTCCGCCGATATGGAGGGCGTCGGCGGCGTAAGCACGTGGCAGGTACAAGCGGCCCCCGACGCGCTTGAATATGAGAAATTCCGGCGGCTCATGACCCTGGAGGTAAATTCTGCAATCTCCGGGGCTTTCGAAGCAGGCGCGACCGAAGTTCTGGTCAGCGACTCCCACTGGAATGCCCAGAACATCGATATCGAAATTCTCGACCATCGGGCCCGGCTGGTACGCGCCTTTCCTCGGCCGCTTGCGATGATGCAGGGTATCGATGACACGTTTGACGCTGTTGTTTTCATCGGCTACCACGCCGGCGAGGGAACGCCTTCGGCGATTCTCTCCCACACCATGAGCAGCGCCCGAATCTTTGAACTGAAACTGAATGACACTGCCGTGCCGGAGGCCGGACTCAATGCCGCCATAGCTGGAGAGTTCGGCGTGCCCGCAGTGTTTTTGTCGGGCGACCAGGCCATCGGGGAACAAGCACGGGAACTGCTCGGTCCGATTAGTACGGTCGCGGTAAAGCAGGCCACAGGGTTCTATTCGGCCACGATGATGGCTCCGGAGACGTGTCAGCGCCTCATCCAGGAGGGCGTGAAGCGTGCTGTCGAAGGCCGGAAGGCAATGAAACCTTATCGCCTCACCCATCCGGTGAAGCTGGAGGTGACATTCAAGAATATTGTGGATGCGGAGCTGGTGTCTTACCTGCCTGGAGTTGAAAGGCCGCGGGGCAGCACGATCGTGTTTATGGCGCTTGACATGATCGAAGCCTCGAAGTTCCTGGAGGCGGTCTTGGGCATGAATACTTTTCCTCGTAATGCCTCGGATAGCGAACCGAAACGATGAACTGGAGCAGGGGCTTCGGAAAGGATCCATGAAGAACACAAGTCAAAATCTCCTGGCGACAACACCCGCGACACCGAGGCTCCGTTCCCTGGTGGGCCGGTACCGGATGCGCCAGCTAAGTTTCCCGATGTTCTGCGCCAGCATCTTGGCCGCACAAATCGCCTTCGCCGGTGAAATCCTGCTGCCCTCCGCGGCGCTCGAGCGTACTGGCCCAGTGCAGTTCGTCTACAAGACCGCCTGGCCCTCCACAGGCCAAGGTCAGCTGTCCATTAAGTGGACCGACGTTTATGGCCGCGTGATTGAAGATCGCAAGGTGCAAGTTGTGCTCACGGACGAATCCCAGGCGGGATTCCAGCTCGATCTGCGACGTGCCGTCGCAATGCAGAACGATTTGAGCGTTCATTTTTCCTTTACAGGCAAGAATCGTAGAGGCGAGCCGGACAATCGGGAAGAAGATGCCAGTGCCTCGTTCGTCGCCAGTCCGCCGGAACACACTTGGTGGGATTACGAGACCATCATGTGGCAAAACCACAACGCCGAGCAATACTCCGTGCTCAAAACGCTCGGCATCACCGCGGCGATGCACCGCGGTAAACCGGTAGATTTGCCTGAATACCTTGCGAAGAAGGATTTGCCTCAGGACCTTTTGAAGAATGATCTGCGCTGGTATCTGGAGAATATTGCCACCGACTTCTACTCCGAATACCATCGCTGGTTTCCTGATCGGCCGGTGAACTGGAAATTTGAAGAGGTCAAAGAGCTCTACGCGAAAGATCCCTCCAGTAAGGAAGCCTTCAGGCGGCACCCGAGCCTGTCGGACCCAGAGTGGCTCAAGACAATCCATGACCGCCTAGTAGCGTGCGCGCGCATCAACGCTCCCTACCGGCCGCTTTTCTACAACCTCGGCGACGAGAGTGGTATCGCGGACCTGGCGGCATATTGGAGTCCCTTGCGGAAATGCGTAACTGGCTCAAAGAGCGGTATGGCACGTTGGCCGCTCTCAATCAACAGTGGGACACGAAGTTCACCGCATGGGACCTGGTCACGCCCATGACTACCAACGAGGCGATGAAACAGTCAGACGAGAATTTTTCCTCCTGGGGAGACTTCAAGGAGTGGATGGACGTCTCGTTTGCCAATGCGGTCAAGATGGGAGTGGATGCAGTTCACTCCGTCGACCCGGAAGCCTATGTTGCTCTTGAGGGCGGACAGGTACCCGGCTGGGGCGGATATGACTACTCACGGCTGGCGAAAGTTCTCACCGCCATGGAGCCATACGATATAGGTGCCAATATGGAGATCCTCCAATCGCTGAACCCGAACATGGTGAGGTTGATCACGACAGGGGGAAAAGGCCCGCAGGAAAAGTGGCGCCTCTGGTACGAACTGCTCCACGGGAACCGCGGACTCATCGTGTGGGACGACAAGTACGAATTTGTCAACAAAGACGGTACTGTCGGCGCCCGGGGCCAGGAAGCAGCGCCGTTCTATAAGGAGCTTACGAACGGCATTGGCGCGCTCTTGATCAACAGTGAACGACAGTCTGACCCAATTGCTATCCACTACTCCCAGCCTAGCCTGCGCACTGAGTGGCTACTCGAGCAGCGGCCTAAAGGTGAAGAGTGGGTCAAACGGACCTCGGCCACTGAGGAGGGCGGCGACTTTCAACGCCTGCGTGAATCCTGGTGCCGATTGATCGAAGACTTGGGCCTGCAGTACCACTTTGTCGCCTATGACCAGGTTGAAGACGGTGAATTGCTGAGGGGCGGCTATCGCGTTCTGATCCTGCCCGACTCGACTGCCATTTCAAAGGCGGAGGCGTATGCCATGCTCCGCTTCGTGGAGCAGGGAGGAGTGTTGATCGCCGACGGAGAGCCCGGAGTGTTCGACGAGCATGGCCGCAAACTTCCTCGTCCGTTGCTTGCCGATCTTTTCAGCGGCCCACACAATGGCTCTGTCACAGAGCGCGCCTTTGGGCAAGGCAAGGCAATTTATCTGAGCGCTGGAGTGCTCAATTACTATCGCCATCGCCTTGTGGGCAAAGAACAGGACGCGCTCGGGCTGATGGGCCGGTTGTTCAAAAACGCAAGCGTTGCGCCTGCCTTTGCGGTTACGGAGTCGTCTGGCGAACCTGCGGTCGGCGTTGAAGTTCATACTTTTCGGAATGGTGGGGTTCATATCGTTGGTCTGCTGGCCAACCCTCAACTGTACATAGAGGACCTCGGCCCTAAAGGAACCATCTCAAATCAGCGCTTCGAGAAGCCGCGAACAGTACTTCTTACGCTGCCGGGAGACTCTTATGTCTACGATGTCCGGGCCGCAAAGTCTTTGGGAAAAAGAAAACAGGTCACGATCCAGCTTGATTCGTACGAGCCGACGATACTCTCGATCTCACCGGTTCCATTACCGACACTCGCCGTTTCCGCACCCTCTCGTCTTGGACGAGGCCAAGACGGTCAAGTGGGATTGAGTTTTTCTGGCTCATCCCCAGCGGCAGTGCACGTGTTTCATGTGGACGTAGTCGATCCTGCAGGGAAGCTCGCGGCCCACTACAGCGGCAATGTGCTCGCTTCCAAGGGACGAGCGGACAGACTCCTGCCACTTGCGCTCAATGATCAGGCTGGTAATTGGATGATACGCGTGAGAGATATGTTGACCGGGCAAACACAAAGCAAATCAGTCGAGGTTTTCTGATTAAAGAAGACACTTGAGGATGAACCGATGCGTCGCAGGGAATTCTTAAAGGCCGCAGGCACAGCGGCGGCCATGCCAATCATCGGCAACGCCCTTACAGCTGGCGAGAGCAGTTCCACCACGCCTGCCAGGTTTTTCGTCGGCTGCTGCGCGTTGTCTTACGGCAAACACCTGACGGCTGGCGCCATGACGATGGAGGATTTTTTCCGGAAGGCAGTCGAGTTAGGAGTTCACGGGGTCGACGTGACAACCTATTGGCTGAAGTCAACCGATCCGGGATATCTAACCGCACTGCGTCACTTGGCATTTAAGAACGGAATGCCGTTCTCGGGCGCAGCGATCCGCACAGGAATGTGCCAGCCGGATGCCGCGAAGCGGGCGGAAGAAATTCGCAAGATCCAGGGGTGGGTCGATGCCACAGACATACTGGGGGCGTCACACCTTCGCGTCTTCGGCGGCGAACTTCCCGCCGGCACCACAGAGCAGCAGGGTATCGGGTGGGTGGCGGAGACGATGAAGCCGGCATGCGACTATGCAGCCAAGCGCGGCATCACGCTGGGCATCGAAGACCACGGCGGAATAACTGCGCGCGCTTCAACCATTTTGGAAATCTTGAGACGCGTCGACTCGCCTTACGCGGGCGTCAATCTCGACATCTCCAATTTCGAAGCCAAGTCCGATGAAGAACAGTATTCCGACATCGAAGCCTGCGTCCCTTATGCGACGCACGCTCATATCCGCGACCTGTTTACCGAGACGAGCCGGGCCATTGACCTGGATCGAGTTTGGAAACTATTCGCAAAAGGGTCATATAAGGGCTACATGTCGGCTGAATACGAGGGCAAAGAAGATCCCATGACCGGCGTGCCGAAACTGATTGAGAAAATCAAGGCCCTTTGCAGCAAGTATTCGAGCGCCTAGTTGCGCACTCCGGCATAAAGTGAGAGTGCCATGGTTCGCATGTACCTAAATCGGTTCTGGGGTTGGGTCGCGCTGGCCGTGATTTTAGGCTCGACTACATTTGCCGTCAGCCAGGGACAAACAAAAAAAGTTTTTATGATCACTGATATGGAGGGCGTGGACGGGATCTTCAACTCCGAACTCCAGTGCAACCCTTTCCAGAGTCCGCGCTTCGAGGAGTCGAAGAAGCTCCTGACTGGCGAGATCAATGCAGCAGTGGATGGTTTACTCGAAGGCGGCGCAACGGAAGTCGTGGTCTGGGACGGACATGATGCCAGTCGCACATTGTCCACATTGGATATCCACCCCAAGGCACGGCTCCTAATCGGCAGCCCAGTCTCGTCAACGCTCGAGCTGAATTCCTCGTATAGCGCCGTGGTCTTCATCGGCCAGCACGCCATGGCGGGAGCAGAGAAGGCCGTGCTCAGCCATTCTTACAGCTCTGATGGTGTCCAGAATATCTGGGTCAACAACAAGCCAGTGGGAGAAATCGGAGCGCGAGTGATGTTGGCCGGCACATTCGGCATTCCCGTGGTAATGCTTTCCGGAGACGCGGCGGCATGCAGGGAGATACATCAACTCGTTCCCCAGGCTGAGTGTGCAGAGGTGAAATGGGGCGTCAGCCGGACGGCCGCCTTCAGCCTTTCGCATCCGGCGGCGTGTTCGCTGATCCACGAAAAGGCCCGCCGTGCCATGGAGCGCCTCGCGGAGTTCAAGCCTTATACGCTCACCGGACCGGTGGAAGTGAAAGTCCAATTCACGTCCAAAGCCACACCCAACCTCGAACCACGCGACGGCATTGAACAGTTAGACGAGCGGACATGGGTCTTTCGTGGGAAGGACATCATTGACGCGTGGCTGAGGTATTCCAGCTTCTGAGGATGCAGGAGCCCATGATGCGTCAAGTCAGATGTTCGCAAGTGATGGCAACACGGGATTCGTATCAGGATGTGCCTTCACAGGTTCCGCAGGCCCGAAGAGTCTGCCCTGATACGAAGATTGAAGTCGAGACCAATAATCCAGACCAGGAGTGTCGAACACTCGCTGACAAGAGTCATTCCTGCACAAAGGCGACATAGCTCTTCTTCCGGAGAAAGCGGAAGTACCCTACGAAGTCGAAATCCGTCGGCCCAAGTTCCATGCGGGTCAAGTGGATGACTTCGGCAAGATTACGATGGCCGTCGCACCAGTAGAGGGCGATTGTGGGAACCCCTTCCCACGCCCCAGAAGGGTAGCCCTCACGCTGGTCGGGCCGGATATCGTCCAGCGGCAAGGTCCCGTAGCGCTTGCGCCGAACCACGATTTTGGCCGCCTCCTTCAGTTGAGGATCTGAGGCGGCGATCGGTTTCACAGGTGTTTTTAAGCCCAACTCGAGTGCTCTGCGAACAACAGCACGGTGCACTCTGCTGGTTTGTTCTGTCCCAAAGCGGCGAAGGCCGTCAACCAGCGGCGCCAGAGTCTTTGCCGCTTCCTCGCGTCGCTGTACCGGAACCAGGCGAAGAACCGAGAGAACGGCCTGCGTTTCTCGATCAACCGAATATGCGACGCAATCGATCGCGTCCTGAAGCAGCCGTGGGAGGCCGTCAGTTTCATTCGCTGTGGGGACGCGGTCCAGAAACGACGACGCGCAACCTAGGATCTGCTCGTAGCCCCGTGTCTGGCTCAGCTCTGCCAGCCACATCGCCTCGGGCTCACCCGCATTGGCCAGATAGTAGAGATAAGCGGCATTCACGGTTGCGATATCACGCAACGAGCGAGCATCCACCCGGTCGGGAGTGTCCTCGCTGTTGTGGTGAGTCTCCACTCCGCTCCCGCTGTACCCCCACACCGTGGGCACGTTGACTGTAGGTTCACTCAGGTAAGTGTCAGTCCCACTCATGAATGCATGTTCATGCCAGGGCCGATGCACCTGGGGGAAGTATTCCGCGGCAACGCGCAAAACGAACGCATCGGTGTAGGACTTCGCCACGTGCGGATTCATGTAGAAGGTGTACTCCGTACCTGCCAAGTCGTAGGAAGCGGCCGGCGTATCCATGCACAGCGCTGCAACCGTGTTGCGCATTCGCTCAGGATGGGTATCGATGTAGTGCATCGATCCGTAGAGTTCACCCATGATGAAGAGTCGGATGCCTCGCTTCGGCCGGGGTAACTTGCCGTAAGTGATCAGCCGATTGAGCGTCGCCAGCGACTCAAGCATTGCCGCGACACCCGTGGCGTTGTCCTCAGCCCCTTGTTCGAACGAATGGCCGAGCGTCAATACTTCTTCAGATCCGGTTCCGGGGATAACACCAGTCACATAGGGGTAGACGCCGCTGTAGTATCGGCTGTCGACTGTGGCCTTCATGCGCACCACGCCTCGCTCGGCGAGGAGTTTGCGAACCAGAGAAGCTTGCCGGGGCGTGATCGAGAACGACAGCAATGGAGTGCTTCCCTTGGAGAAAGCCCAGCCGTTGTCTCCCCAGGCATTAATCCATTGCCGGCCGTCCTCAAGCTTGGGATTCTCAGTGAAGGCATTGATGGCACCGGTGGCCTCGGCCTTCACTAGTGCCCACTTGAAATCTGCGGGATTCCGGCCGGTGAGCACCAGCTTGCCCTTGAGCGGCATCTGCGCGATCTTTGCGGGGTCGGTCTCTTTGAGATCCACCACCTCTGCGGTGACACCCTCAGGAGGCGTCGAACCGCTCCACATGCCAAGCGAGGCGGGAACTCTCTGAAAATCGGCCAGAGTAGCCTGATCGGCGGGTAAGGGGGGATCGACGATTTCCAGGCGCGCCGACCTCGCGTCCCAGGCGAGGGGCATAGTCCAGAAGCCAGCCTGGCTCGTGCCGTCCGCCGGTGCTCCCAGGAGCTCGACATTTTTCAGGTCGATATCTTCCATGGTCTTTTTTAGAAATTCGGCTGTCTCCTGGAACTTAGGGTAGGTGAACCAGCGGTCTGTCGAGTACACCTGCTGCATGAAGTCCATGGCCTGGCTGGGCTGCATTTCGCCGCGGATGGCTTGAACCAGTTGCGCAAGGTCCACAGGCGCCGCAGTCAGCACCCCTGCAGAACCGAGCAGGACGGAGACGATCACGAGTGCCTTGACGGGGTGGAGAACAGGCCTTCGCTCAGCGGTCATTCAGGTTCTCGCGGGCATGCACAGTGTCGCCAATCGAAAGCGCCACGGTCTGTATAGTCTAGCTCTTCGTGGTGATGCAAATGTGAGGTCGGTCTGTGTGAGATAGATGCCCCACGCAGACCTTATACCACCATCCCTGCCGGTTGTGCGAAAGTCCGCAAGCGCAAAGTTTGGCAAAAATCGTACAGTCTTGTAATTCCGAGCCAGCGCTATCGGCGAGGAATCTGCTTCTGCCTGGTTAAGATAGCAGATTCCTCGCGCGATCACGCCGCGCTTCGGAGTGACAACAGCCCGAAAACTCCAACGGCACCACTACCGAGAGTCTAGTGACAAAAATTGACTCACACACTTGGATCCGCTAGATTACGGCCTCCCAGCAAGGGGATCACAGAATGAATGTAAAGGTATTCGACGACAAGGCCTCTCTCGGCAAAGCGGCGGCGGAGTCTCCGGATATTGCTCAAGCGCGGATGGTCGCTGGGCACCGCGCGTAAAGCGCTCGTTGTTTTTGGGGGCACGGGCGTACTTCGCTGATCCCTACAATTTTTACGGTCAACCTGTACCTGATCACCTCGTTCTTCGGGCTTTCCACATTTTCGTACGCCTGTTTTACAACGATAGCGAACGTGTTGCCTTCTGACCTCTTTACGAGCGAGTCGGTCGCGTCGGTGAGCGGCTTGAGCGGAACGGGTGCAGGCATCGGGACAATCGTCCCATTTATGCTGATTGGTCATTTTTCTGATGCGCGGGTGGCGATGGCCGCTCATGCCTTCGATCCAATTGTGATTACAGCTGGCGTCATCCCCTTCATCGGGAGGATTTTGGTACTGCTCCTAGTCCGCAACACCTCGGCAACGGACCAAGGGCTGGTGCGCCGAATTTGAGAGGGCAACGGAGCATCCCGAACTGGCCGTTTACAGTGCTGCGCCCGGAGTCGGATCTGTGGGCTTTTGGACTGCGAATGCGTGTGCGGATCGGCTGTTCGCCATGTAGAACACGTCGTCTGGCACGCTTCAATCTAAGTTGAGCCATGTTTTACTATTGTCGATTGTCTGACCTTTGCGGCATGGGGTGCATGCCGTGCAGTTCCCAAATTATGACCAGTTTCGCGCGTGTCGTTCCGGGCCGGGGAATCGAATAACAAAGTCGTGGACTCTGGAGAAGTGAAAGCGAGCAACAGCAGAGAGGTCCTGGGCAAATGATGAAGTCGATGCGCCCTTCGTCAATTCGACTGCACTGGGTGCGAGTACCGTTCTGGGAGCCTTTTCGCATCTCCAACGGAGAGGTTTCCGTCAAGGATGCGATCCTGGTTCAGATCGAGGCGGGCGGCACAATCGGCTGGGGCGAAGCCTCTCCCCTCGCGGGGTCTGCTTATTCCGGAGAAACTCCGCAAAGTACCTGGGACTTCCTGCGCAATCATCTGGTTCCCGCTTTTCTCGAGCAGCCCGAACTCGATCCGCTTTTCTGCTTTAATCGCCTATCGAAGCTTTCGGGAGAGCCTTTTGCAAAAGCAGGACTCGAAGGGGCGGTCTGGGATCTGCGTGCCCAACAGACCGGCGTACCGCTGTGGTCCCTGCTGGGAGGCCTTCACCGGCCGATCGAATCAGGAGCGACGGTCGGCCTCATGCCTGAACTTTCCGACCTCCTGAATCGCGTGCAACGGTTCCTGAGCCAGGGCTATCGGCGCATCAAGATCAAAATCGCGCCCGGGAAGGACCTGGAACTGGTGCGCGCGGTCCGCCAGCGCTTCGGCAACATTTCCCTCATGGTGGACGCAAACGCATCTTACCAGCTTGACGAGGCAGCCGTTTTCGAGGAACTGGACCGCTTCGAGCTCATGATGATCGAACAACCACTGGCGCGGGAAGCTTTGACCGAACATGCTGAGCTTCAAAGACGATTGCGCACACCGATTTGCCTGGACGAGTCGGCGGACAACCTGGAGTCGGTCCGATCTATTATTCGGCAGGGCAGCGGGCGTATCCTCAACATCAAGGTGCAGCGCATGGGAGGGCTATGGCCGGCGCGACAGGCGCACGACCTGGCGCGGGCTGCCGGCATTTCCTGCTGGCTTGGGACTATGCCGGAGCTGGGGATTGGGTCGGTGCAAGGCCTGCATCTGGCGACGCTTCCCAACTTCACGCTGCCCTCTGATGTGGTGGCTTCGGAGCGCTGGTTCGTCGATGACATCCTCGGCCCGCCGATTTCTATTACCAAGAATGGATTCATTTGTCTGTTGGCGGGCGCTGGCATGGGATATCGGGTAGCGGCCGACAAGGTAGCGCAATACTGCACCCGCTTTGAGGAACTACGGGCATGAGTTCACTTTCCGTCGCTGAGTGCCACAAGAGTTTGCTCCATGGTCTCATTCCCGCCGTGCCGGTGACTTTCAGCGCGTCTGGCCAGATTGATGCGGCCGCGCAGGAGCGCTACCTAGCGCACATGGCCGGACAACGCGTTGCTGGAGTAGCTGTGTGGGCGCACACCGGTCGCGGCCTGCTACTCAGACGCGAACAGCGAAGTCAGGTACTGCGGGCCTGGCGTAACGGACTGGGACCAGGCAAGACGCTCATTGCAGGCGTAGGTGGTTCCCCACAACATGCCGGTGCCCCCAGCGCGTTTATTGATTCCGCGCTGAGCATGGCTGCTGACGCTCTGGGAAACGGCGCGCATGCCTTGATGGCTTACGCGCCGACGCCCTTTCGCCGATCCAGTAAATGTGAGGATCTAACGCTCGAGTACCACAAGCAGTTGGCCTCAATCGGTGCTCCACTCATTTTGTTCTATTTGTATGAGGCAGCAGGCGGTATCTCGTATTCGTCAGCACTGTTGCGCAAACTTTTTGCGTTCCCGCAGGTAGTCGGAATCAAGCTCGCCACGCTCGACAGCGTGATGACATTCCAGGATGTCGCCTGCCTGATGAACCGGGAGTTCCCCGAGAAGCTATTGATCACCGGAGAAGACCGTTTTTTGGGTTATAGCTTGATGTGCGGAGCGCAGGCAGCTCTAATCGGCATGGGCGCTGCTTGCACTGGATTACAGCTCGACCTCATGCAGGCTTATTTCCAGGGGCGCGCTGCGGAGTTTCTTACGCTGTCGCGGTTGGTGGACGAGCTCGCTGAAGTTCTTTTCGTTTCGCCGATGGAAGGCTACATCCGCCGCGTGCTTTGGGCATTGGTCCATGAAGGCATTATTGGACGTGAATCCAGTTACGATCCCTGGGGACCAGAGCTGCTCGAAGGCGAATTCGCCGAGATCGGCAATATTCATCACAGAGTGGCTCAGATCGAACAGGCAAAAGGGAATTGAGAGCTCCTATGTGGGAGTTGCTTCCGCCAAGAGTCCGGCTGGTTGGCACTCCGTGCCTCAGCGAGCGCATGGTGCGGCAGATCGTGGACGACTACGAGCGGTTCTGTAATGTCCTCCCGCGGCCACTCGGGGCTTACGTCCTTGCAACTTACGGCCTTGACCTGGCGAGTGAGTATGCAGGCTTGCGGATTAAGAATCCCGTAGGCAAAGCTTCCGGACAGCTTTCGCTCGCTGCGCACCAAGTCGAGCGGGATGCCGAAGCAGGCTTAGGCTTTGTCGTCCTGAAGACCGTCATCGCCCAGGACTCATGCGGCGATCAAAGCATGCGTGAATGGGCCATCCCTGAGAGGCGAATGCTGGTGGAGCCGATTCGCGGTCGCTTGGGCAATGAGGGGTGGACCGTCACGTGGAAGGGTCGAGGATGGTTTGATACGTTCGCGGCGTACCGGCACTTTTTTGGTCAAGCACTGAGCGTGGGGCAAGTCAGGGACATGCTGGTTGTGCCCTCCGTCAAATATCACCTGCCGGGCGGCCAAGAGACTTTCTGGAAGCAGGAGGAATACAGCTTCACGACACTCCGCCTTCTTGAGACTTGGGGGAAGGCCTGCGGCAACCGGCCGATGCCCCTGGAAAAGGACTTCAGCCCGACCCTGGCCGGCTCCGAGCGTGCCACCCAACAGTCGAAGATCAGTGAGTGGCTAAAGGCGGTTCCCGGTCTGATCCACCGCGCCGCGCCTGACAAGGTTCGGGTTGGGCTCAAAATTTTCAACACACTTTTTGAAGACGATTTTCAGCTCCAGGTGCTCGACACCGTGCACAGCGCAGGGCCGGGCGAAGATCGCGCAGATTTTCTGATTTATGCAAACCGCCTGTTTGACCCGGCGAAGGAATTTGAAGGCAAGCTGGGTGTCGCATACGGTGGCCCTGATCTGAGTGACCGGAATTTGGCCGTGCTGGAAAAGTTTTTGTCCGTCCGGTCAGACGCGGCGCGCACGCGACGAGCAGACGTGGCCGACCACTTACCGATCAGCGCTACCGGCGATATTCACTCGGGTCGAGTCGCCGCAGAGTATCTCCTGCGCGGCGCCTCGAGCTTCCAGATGCACACGATCTTCCAGTTGCCCAACGGGCAATTCTCAATGCAAACCAGAAGCAAAACAGAGAAGGCGTTACATCGCCTGCTCTTTCATCCGCAAGAGGGCCTCATTGCTTGGCTGCTGGACCTCAAAGAAACCTTTGGTTGGGAACGGGAAATGAACGTCCGTCAGATGGCCCTGTGGTGCCAGAAAAACTGGAAGGACGTTGTTGAAGAGTTGAGTTCGGCGAATCAGAACGCATAAGCATCCGCAAACTGAAGTCGCGTACCATCCTGTGAGTACAAGCAGACATCCCTAGGGCAGGCCACATGCGCTCGTTGAGAAGGGATTTCCTAGACTTCCAATGGGATGGAAACAAGCGCAATGTCGAGCAAGCAAGAGCGGTGAGGACTGGCCTCCGACTCTTTAAAGGCAGATTTTGGCAGCTGCTGACCGTCCTAATGCTATTAAGATATTTGCTTTGTTAAGGTTGAAGCGGAACTCGCGAGCAACGATTATAGTTGCACTTGTAGCGGTTAAATGTTGTGTAGTTGCAGCTGTAGCGAATGATTGGCGTTGCTTTTGAGGAGGTTTCGATGTCTACGTTTCCAGTTTCGATTGCCGAATCCGAAGGAACAAGTCTGGGAGCTAGCGCAAATGATGATCCGACAGAGAGCCGCATTGGTCGGCCCCGGCGACCAGAGGCACGAAATTCCGGATTCGGTCTACCGCCTCCTACTTAACGTTCTGAAAATCATGCAAGAAGGTATAGCAGTGTCGATCGTTCCGCAAATGCAAGAGCTCAGCACACAGCGCGCTGCGAATCTCTTGGGAGTTTCACGCCAGTTTTTGGTCCGACTCCTCGATGAAGAAAAACTCCCCTTCCATCGGACGGGGACCCACCGGAGGGTATATTTGAAAGACGTTCTTGAATTCAGGAAGCGGCGTGATCAGCAGAGAAAAGAATCCATCGAGAAAATCGCCAAAGAAGAAGTTGCCCAGGGAACGTACGACGATTTTCCCTTGCCCAAATAAGGGCGCCTAGTTCGGCCGATGACAGCGGACTTTCCTCTTGTTCTCGACGCTTGCGTGCTCGTGCCAGCCTCCTTGCGCGACACGCTCCTCCGTTGTGCCGAGAGGCGAATGTATCTACCGCGTTGGTCGAACGAGATTCTAGACGAACTCCGGCGCACATTACTCGAAAAGCTTGGTCGTTCTAGCGAGCAGGTTGACCACCTGCTGGCTGAACTCAACCAGCACTTCGCTGACGCCACAGTCGAGGGCTTTGAGACTCTCGTTGCACTGATGACCAATGATCCGGGAGATCATCACGTCATAGCTGCGGCCGTGAAATGTGGGGCCAGGCCATCGTTACTTTCAACCTAGGTGCTATTAAAGATTGAGTTGGACTACACGCTCATCAAGGAACTGTGGGCGTTTGCCGGGAACCGGACCGCGGTACGCTTCGCTTACGAGTGGCACGACGACTCGGATCACTGGTATCGCTCCTACGGCAATGAAAACTGGGAATTCAGTGATGATGGGCTCATGGCTTCACGGTTTGCATCAATCAACGACATTCCCATTCTGGGATCAGAGTGCAAATATCACTGGGTGCTCGGGCGTCGTCCCGATGACCACCCCAGGGTTAAGCGAGCTCGGCCTGTAGTTTAAAGGAAACACAATATGGACAAGCCAGTGCACTCGCGGATGCCGTGGGTTTGCGCGGCTAACACGTGAGCTAGAGTGAACAGTTACTTAGAGGTACAAGGAGCTAGAAAAATGACGAACACACTTGCGATAACTTCATTTGGGGCAACTTCGACCACAGACGACGTTTTGTCCGGTGTGAATCTGAAGGGCAAACGGATTCTCATAACGGGTGTTTCGGCCGGCCTCGGCGTGGAAACGGCGCGGTCGCTGGCGGCGCATGGCGCGCACGTTGTGGGCGCGGCGAGGGATCTGGCCAAAGCTGAAAAGCCTGCGGAGGACCTGTCAATAAAGATCCCTGCTTCGTGACACCGCCTCCAGGGTCGATTCCGCCGATCCCGGCTTCACCGCCACCCACCTAAACAGCC
>WNFQ01002303.1_pt1 | contig 34315 bp, 45 predicted proteins | sample 5400171 | NCBI WGS metagenome assembly WNFQ01 (sample SAMN13153356, study PRJNA577476) | soil metagenome | isolation source: 20 cm soil under Madrone tree | place: USA:California | collected 2016-06-14
CGAGCTTGAACACATCAAAGCCAAGTTTAGTGGCGGGAAGCGAGGAATGCAGGGATGCGACGGGAAGAGCGGCAAACTCCGCGGCAAGTGAAGGAGAGTGGGAAATGAAGAGCGCGTGCAGACTATCCAAATGCTTGGCACGCAGTCCATCAACGTGCTCTTCGAATAGATGGCGTTGGTGGCCCAGGGGAAGTAGTGAATGTCGAAATCGCGGATCAGTTTCCAGCTGCGCAAGAGATGACTCCCACGATGCCTTGGGTACAATTGGTTAGATCATTGCTCGAGGGAAAAAGCCTCTAGTACCTGTGGTTCACGAATGGCATCTATTAGAAGGGTCCTGCAAAGTAAGATGATGCTCCTTGAGCGCCAGCACACGACCCCAGAATCTAGAGTAGGTAGCAGCGGCGCACTTAAACTGCAGTTCCCCTTCTTCTCTGCTCAAACCGATCCTGGACTTCTCAATGGTCGCCTGCACCCGCTCGCGCTCTGCCTTGACCTTCTCTTCGCGCTCTTTAACAGCTTGGGCCTTTCGATTTTTGCGCTTCTGAGTGTCGTCGCCCGGTTCTGTTGAAGTAACTTCAGCGCCTTGTTTCTCACTTTTATCTGGTACTGTTTTATTGGACAGCGCATTCAGGAACGTGTTGAATAACTCTTCACGCAGAGAGGAAGACCCAACAGCATCATAGCTGGGATCCCCCGATATAGTTTTCTTAACCTAAATGAGAAGTATCATCTAAGAAAGTGAATGGTGGATCGATGGAGTTACCCGCCTCTTTCCATACAGCACCTTGTGTAATGTCGCTCTCTCTGAGAAGGGCGAAGAAGTCCGCCTCCGCCTTCTGGGCAAGTGCACGCTTTCCTGGAAAATCCAGCTTGTGAGGAACGCCGTACGATATGGCAGAATACGTACTCTCTCCGAGCTCTCTGAGAAATTCCCGGAACCGCTTTTCCCTCTCTCGATCATCTCTTCCCCAACCGTAAAACCTTCTGTCTTTCTTCCACTGTCTCCGAAAATCGGTCCAGCTTATCCGTGTGCTCTTCACCTCAGTCGTGAGCAGTTTCTCGAACTCTTCCCGGGGGTCTTCCTTCTCTTTCTTAACACGCGACACCCTAAGTTCGCGTGCTCGTTCTCGACAGTACTCGTCGAAGGCTTCGCGACGCGCAGAAACGGAAGGAAGGAGCACATAGCGTGGGTCAGAGATGAAGAACGGAAGAGACGTATCCCAAGGATGTAAAGGATTTATGTCTTTCTCCCGGAGTAAGTTCTGTACATGCGACGCGTGAGAGCTTGAAGCGAACTCTGGGGATAGTGCATTGTAAACACACCTTGAAGAGCGCCTTACCTTCCTCAATGGAAAGGTCGACGCGATCCGGTATTGTAATTTGCGGGGCGCTCTCCTTGGCCCTTCGTACCTCCTCTGCGTTTGCTTTCTCTTCTTCTTCTCGTCGTTTCTTCTCCTCTTCGGCCTCATTTGCAAGCTGCGTGGCAGCCTCTCTCTGCCAATCTTCCTCCTCACTTTCCTCACCATCGTCTGTGCCATCTGCTTCTTCCACCTTGGCCTCTACTTGATCTCCTACGCGTGGCTTCTTCGAGATCACGATCTCGTCTGACTGAGAGATATCCTCGGCTTTCCTTTTTACGGCCTCCTGTGCCTCCATTCGGACTCTCTCGATTTCACGTTCCTGTTCAGCCTCCATGTTCATCCGCGTCTCTTCTTGGGCTTGCTTCCCTTCCCGGATCTTATCATCCTCTTCTTGTATATTGAGGAGCTCAACCGCATCCTTGATTTCATCAGGGACGGTCCACAAGCTCTCTTTCTTAGCCTTGTTGGTGTAGAACACGTTCCCCTGATTTGTTGTTACTCGGAGCCAGTCCGTCCCAGGAATCGGTGTCTTAATCTTCGGCTTCTCTTTCTGAGTTGCAGTAGCAGGAAATGCAGGCAAGGGTCGAACGTAGGTAGAGTCTCTGGTAGATGTATTGAAAAAGTATATCTGGCCAGCAGGACCTGTTTCAAGAACGAGCTCGTTAAGGCCATGCACGTGAAGCGAGGATATCTAGGTATCTTACCAACATGTTCCGTCCATCCAGGTGGCAGGGGAGGCGGAACAGAGGCAAACGGATGAGCTGGAGTCATCGAGGCAGGAATGCCTGTCTGGGCGTCGATTGTACGGCGTCGATTGTACCTGGACGTTGGACGTTGATGGCGGAGTCAGACAGATATCGGGATTGAAACGCCGGTGTGTTGGGCGTTATTGCTCGGATGTCCCCGGCCGACGTGATCGCTCCAAGGCACGGAACGTGTATTAAGCCTGTTCTACAGAGTCCGCATCGCCATCCACAAATCTCCACATGGTCAAAGCCACTCGAGAACATCCTTCCATAGCCATGCGTCATTACTGTAATGCATCACCCCTTCAGATGGTCGCCACGTATCGACATCAAAGCCCGGTTGCGCTGGCACAGCTCAGCTATTCCGGCTGTGTTCCTTCACAAAGGTAATTTGACAAAGGCACTTTTTGGATGGGCGTGTGCTGTGCCTAGCCTGGGGGTCGAGCTCGGTAGTTCCGCACGCCGGGTCCACATTTTGCGCCATGATGCCTCCATCAATGGCACCTCCAATTACGGGACCTAATCTAAGCCATTTCTGACTATTCGCAAGAGGTGACACGATGGAACCTTTAAAACACAGTTTCCGGACTGCTTGAAGGCCGCCCCCCCTGCAAGCGTTTCCCAGATTACTCTTCCCCATGTCTGAACAAAGCCACCCCTATATTCAGCCCTCGATCACTGACAGTCGCTCACCTTGTCCTGCTCTCAATGCTCTCGCGAATCACAACATCCTGTGCGTTCATCTGCACGTGCTGCGCCCATCAGCGTTTTGACAGTTATTCTCCAGGCCCCATAATGGACGTGACATCTCCGCTTTCCAGCTTATCAGGGCCCTCCGGGATCACTATCACCTCTCCCTGCCTATGGCCATCGTGCTAAGTGTTGTGGGCACATTCGTGTGCGGCCGCAATTTCAAAATCGATCTCGAAGACCTGGCGCGGCACAACGTCCTCGAGCATGACGCATCACTGACGCATGCTAATGCCTTACCGAACGGCCGATATGCGCCTGTCAATGTCGACAAAGAACTCCTCCAAAATTTACTTGATGAATCACGGAACCCCGATGTCCTCACATTCGACGAGCTCGTTACGGTACGCGCAAACCGGGACAAAACGCTTATCAGGCCCCTCAGCAAGGCTCACGGCATCATCTCTCGAGGAGAGGTTGCATTGACTGTCCAAACATTCGGCGATGAAGAGGGAAATATGCCGAAGCAATACATTCGAGAATGGTTCGGCAAGGAACGGTTACCCTGTGGATGGACCAAACCCGCGATTGCAATAGGTCTCTGGAAAACAACACAAATCGTCAATTGGGTGGAAAAATTGGTCAAGAAGAAGTTGGAAGGATTGACCTCGGGCTGGCTTTAACATTTATCATTGGCTTGGGATATCTGTACGTATCTTACAGTAATGGGACTTTTGAGTTCGTTTGTAATCTACTGGTTGTACTTAGGCTGAACTCACTGTTACAATTTTTTTTCCTTATCTTCTCACTGCATTTGCGACCCATATTAGTTCACGAAACATTTGGGTTAAAAATGTGAATGCATCCACTTCCAGCCACCAATTCCCTGACTTAAGATAACCACAAAGCGCTGGCCCACTGCCCTTGGGGAGAAGGCGTTTACACCATCCGAGTGGTTTGAGTACCGGCGCCCGCCCCACCGCGTTTCTACGTATAGGAGCCTCGCGAGGCAAGAATATCGCGTGTGTTGATCCTCAAGTCCCTCGTGAGCCCACTTGCCGTGGGTACGATGTGAATCAATCCGTCCCACTGGTAAGTTACTAGTATCACAAGCCTTAGAAATCGGTTTAACACGGCGTAGTCATATCACCGGATCACCAGCCAATTTCGGATTATCATTTCACATAACAGTTTCACCTTCCACGGCTGTCATTGGATCCATACAGTAGACATTGTCGGACATTATCTCGGTACAGTAGTTGTTTGTTCATCGAAAAGGCTATCCTTGTAAAACTCCGTACGATCCGGACCCGGAATATCGCCTTCATGACGGGTCTTCAAGGGCGCCTAACTGAGTGTTGACAGGGATCGGAGCAAATCGATAGGTTCTATTACTTGGTGGTTCGATAGGGTATGGCGACTACCACATCTGAAGTTAAATGAACCGCGGAGGATTGATGGCAGTGCGATCGTGTTGGGGAGCATGCGGAGGAGACCCACACCAGGTATGGTAAGTCCAATGACTTGCCTCAAACCGGCAAAGTTTGTAGTTCACCATCCGGGACATCTTTGTCGTAATAAGCCGAGACCATGACGTGGCCTGACGCGTGACGAGCGGCATTACCGTGACGTTCCTCATCTTTGCCATCTGCCAGTATTCTGCTCAGGGAAGGGAACTACAGTTCACTAGATAAATGGCCCAGTTAGCAATGTTACCAGATGGGGATGGATCATCTCCATCCCGAACAGTTTTCTTACTTCATTAATTTGATCTGCCATCGCGCGCCCTGAGTCTGTGTTATATATAGGCCTCGGTAGTGCGCGTGTAATTAGTGAACCCGAGAGTATGGTGTAGGAAATATAAATAGGTTGTCCGTGCGTTGTCTGTTTAAGCTCAACAGCAGTCAGACAGTCAAGAACTAGACCATGTCGATCGATGATGAAAATATGAAGGTACATGAGATACTGAGCAAGCCGCAAGTCGCACATGATATGACAACAAGAGGTATTCATACATAAAACCTGAAAAAAAGATTCAAATCAGAAGCATGTGCAGAGCGATGGTGCTACACCCACTTCTTATTTATCTGATACAGAAGGAGATTGAGATTAAATTTGGTGAGCCCATTGAATACGGAGAGTGATGCTCTGTCTTGGTATTGAGCCTGTAGAAGATCTTCGAGTCGGACGTCCGCATTTGCCATACGATTTGTAATCCCCAACGCGTTATTGAACATCTCGATGGTGAACACGCCAAGCTGATTCGAGGAAATGACGAGATCGATCTTGTCGAATCGTCTCGGGGAATATTGGTCGATTGATAAGAGTATGCCCCTCTCATATAGGTCTTGTGCACTATACTTGAATGAGCCGAATTGAGGCGTCTTGCCCGACTTTTGAAGATCCCTGAGGTGGAAATATTGCTTCGTAAATGGCATGATAATTCGCTTCTTCCTGGATGCACATCAGTATTAATTACGCTGGCGAATGTAGGGCAATCACATACGATTTTCCTCGCTGCATGGTTGCCATAGCCACTTCAACATAGCTATTGTAGCTATTGATTTGTTCCTCAAAGTATTTCTTGCGTTCTTTGAGGTGCCGTAAGGCTTCTGCCATATTCTCTATTTCTTGCTGGCGCTGAAGACGCATGCGGTGTTTGCTGCGAACATCGAGGGCAATGGCATTCAGAATGCCTTGATAACCATCATTTCGCGTAATCTTCCCCTGTTTCTCTAGTTCCAAAAGGAAAAAGATCGCGTGTGCCTTCACCTCACGAAACGACAAGCTAGCTCAAATTAGTACTCAGTTCACAAACAAGGCAATCAACCCACGATCGGATGTCTTCCAGACGATATGCAGATTCCTGCGCAGCCGTAGATGGCATGCGCCTCGGATGGCGGAGGCGATGGTCGCTTTCGATCTCAGACTCCAAAATATCTTCCCAAATCATCTCGTGTTCATCCGAAACTGGCTGCATAAGTGACTCGACGAGATCTTTGGCAGGCTGTACACGAAGAATGGCTAGGACAGTGCGCTTGGCTTGCACCCACAAAGCATTTTCCTCAGCGCGAGGGTCTAGTAACAGGTTAGGGTACTTGGTTCGGTCAGAGGTGAGATCCTTGCCTTGGACTTGGGCAAAGCGGTTTGTTAGCTCCAATGTAATTGCCCTATCCCTGGCATCTTTGAGTTCCTCACTGCCAAATTGTGGTACGCCATCGAGTTCATGAAGAATTGTCCGTAGTGGATCGTCACGCGCAGGACCCTAGGATAGGATGGATAAGAGACATGGAGGACCATACAAGAAACAGCGCACCAAGCGGTCAATATGCTGCGCTAGCAAGCCATGCATTGCATAGACTTCATTTGGTGATATGTATATCGGTTTAGGTTGCACGGTGACATCCAAAAATTCGTGCGCGTGATATTGAGTCTCCGCATCAGGGACGTTGGCAACTAAAGGCCGATTAAATGCATGATAGGGTACATTCACGGGAATACCTACCTTCAAAGAGCCAGGATGTGATCTGTAATATCGCCCTTTTTACGTACTCATTGATTGGAATGTAGCTTGGTGTGTCATCCCCGAATTCCGAGCCACTTGTCACCTGGGCCAACACTTTCGAAATTTGAGCAAGGTTTTTACGAGAACTGACGTCGACAGTGCTGGGAACTATATCAAACGTTTCAGGAGTACTTGAAACAGAAACGCTTAGAGCCAACGTCAAAAGGCCGGGTAATATAGGCCTGCTCACATAATCGCTGGGTTGATATACCGATAGAAGACGAGGCGGCCAATGCAGGCTGCGCAAGCTTCGTCGGGGGCATCGGGGAATTTGTTCTAGAGGGGGTGTTACAGGAGAAACAAGTGGATAGACTGAGTTTGAACTCACTCTGACTGCCGCAAGAGTTTCACGAGCAAGGTATCGTACGCCATAGGGCATCTTCCTCGTCGACTGCACAATAGCAGCGATGAAGGTTTCCGTCCACCATCTTAGCACTTGCAGGTCTAGAAACAAACGATATGAGTGGCGTAATGATGATTATATTGCATCCACTTGCGTCGGATATACTCAGGACGTATAACTGGATCATTGAGAGCTTCAGCAAAGGAGATGTCATTTAACCTGGACGACGCATTTCCAGAGCGCATTTCCTCGACGTCGATCTGAGCACGATATATCTAGAGAGGTTCTCGTCAATTCACGAAAATGGGTGGGTAGATGGACCCACCTGCCTGGGATCAGCTTCCAGATCCAGATCTTCGGCGGAGATGACATCACGTATCAAAGGTTGCAGAGTCTCGCGAACATGGACGGTCTGCTTGGGTCGAATGTAGTGAAGGGCGATATTGATATACACCGGATGTCCGTGAATCACATCAGAGGGTGTTTTCGCGCGCTCAATCTCCTCTGTTATGGAGAACTGGACTCTACATTACTTGACGGTAGGACGAAAGTTAGAATGGTCGTCACACACCTGGAATAATTTGAGGATTAGGTAATCCTCCCTGCGGTCCTGCCCATACCCAAAGAGTGTAAGAACAACTCTCTCAAGGAGGCGGCGGTCCTTTTCAGGCACATTGTCTTCCGACATCTCCAAGAACAGATTAGCCAGATATTCTCCACGCGACTGGAGCAGATAGAAGAGTTGCTGGTACAGCTCTAGTTTTCGCTTCGCAGCATGATCGAGCGTGCTTGGCCCTGCAAATGGATCCCCGTGTGCAGCCAGCACGGATGCCCTTGACGCATGTGCCGCCGCGGTGTCGGCCCCATATCTACGCCGCACCTTGACAAGTTCCTCGAAAGTCTTTACATTGTGCACAACAAGGGCAATCTTGACATCCAGGTCATTAACGTCATTTTCAAGTGCCTGATTTTCTCGGATTCTCTCCACGACTTGCTTTCGCATACGTTCGAGGTCCAACTCTTCCTGGAAGTCATTCTCAGAGTCGTCAAGAAGGTGCACAAAGTTCTTTATGGTCCCGGCAGAGACATTTGTCCCCAAGGTAAGCTGCCGATACTGGAGATTTTCGTGATAGTATTGCATCTTCTCGCGGAATTTCCTCCGTCGCAAGACCCCTCTGAATAGAGCTTGCAGGGCAGAAGCAACGCTATGGCTTCTGCGTAGATGATCGCGCCAAGCATACCAGTCACGACGCACGATAAACCCACGTGCGACGGCCTGAAAACCAACGACATCGGGCAACGAGAACTCAAGGCGCTTGATTTGTTCCCGATGGCGGTTTCGTGCCAGAGCCGCACGAGCTAAGGCTTGGAACCCACCAACAGACTTGACAACTCCAACTTTGGCCAGGGTCTTCTGCAACGCGTTATGATGATGCCGTGCGAGATTAGCTCGTGCACGTGCTTGCAGTTGGACGACAACAGGAGTTGCTTTCCGTAAACCCCGGATAAGTACCAGAAGTCGCTTGCGCGCCAGATATGTCCGAACGGCCGCCTGGACACGCACCAGGACGTCGGTGATGTCTTCAAGTTTTGCGAGCTGACTTCCTACTCGCCTTCGTACGAGGACGCCCATTGCCTGCGCTTGAAGAGCAATAATGGAATCTTCCAGGCGATCCAAAGCGTACAATTGTCTGGCTATGGCTGCTCTCTGTAACATGCCTCGAGCTGCTGCTTGAAGGCCAACGATTGAGCCGGAGATCTTCCGGGTGGAAAACACCTTCGCAAGTTGATCCTGCCTTCGCTGGACAAGACGCGCTCGGGCTTGCGCCTGCATTTTCGTGATGGCAAAGACATTGCGCTGAAGAGCTACGCGTTGCACGGCAAGTCGTCGACGAACGAGAAGACCTCTGATTTGAGCCTGGATGTTGACAACGTTCTGCGAGCGCGCTTTAACCCGCTTGACCCAAGCATACCACCGCCGTCGTAGTAGACGGCCACGACATGTGGCCTGGATTGCGACAACCCACGGCAGCACACTAACTTGCCGGTCTCGATAATCGGCGACAGCCCTTCTGGCTAGGACTCCCCGGCTTTGCGCTTGTGCGCGGATGATATATCTTTGAGCCAGCTGGAGGCGAGCAATTTGCGTAGCTTGAGCCTTTCTGGCCAGAAAGCCACGAGCAAGCATTTGAACTGATATGATCGATGACTCATTTTCCCGTAGAAGGCGATCACGAACTAGAGAAAGATGAGACCAATACAATGGAAAGGAGAGACACTGACTTTCTTCCTCAGTTTCTTCCGGTTCCTCGTTGATCTCAAGAGCAAGCTCCCTACCCACGTTTCCAAAGTTGGGCATAGGGACACCGGCATCTTTGAGGCCTTTCTGTGTTTTCTGAAGTTGGTCGTCGGAGAACTGCAAACGACCAACTAGGTTTCCAATTCGTTCAGCTAGACCACGGCGAGCGAGGAGGTGACTATATGCAAACGGCGATGGGTCAGCGCCACCCATGAGGCTAATACACTCACGTACCTCAGGGCATGAATGCAATATATGACCTTCGGAAGATTCTTCTTCTCATAGAGATCAGTCAGCTCGAATATAAAGCTCTGTTCTGGACATAAGCGTCGGAGTAGAACCAGGAAATTGGCACCCACCTCGGGAAGACCGACATGCCTGACAAAATTGAAAAAGTAGTTGATATTATCCGAATGCCGAAAATCGAGCTTTGGAGCTTCGTAGATCCTACGAACAACGGCTTCGCCCTGAAAGACTCTGACGAGCTTCGCGAGCACAACGCCATTCCGTAAGGACTCTTCCATGTCTACGACTCCAAACCCAAGCTCTTCCCCGAGGCAACCCTCAATCCACTGCTGTGCTTCGCCAACATGACAAAGATACTCATATGCCTGTATAAGATGACGTTGAGTATCCGCCCAGAGGCCTCTTGTAAGTCGCGTCATGGGAAGAGACGATGTAGGGGTGCTGGGAACTATGTCGCGGGATAGCTTAAGTCTCCCGGGGATACCAGCAACATCATCTGGATTTGCCGTATTAAGAGCTAAGCTCTCCCGTGCTCCACGTTGTTTGATAGCTGCTCTCCTCTCGAGACGCTGTTCCCGCCATTTTTGCCTCTCGTTTCGAGCTTCCTCCTCTTCGCGCCGGATTTGGACATCGTCTACGACCCAGTCATCGTCAGCATCCCCACTGGCAATCCTAGGTAGATGACGCCCTAGTTTCTGTCCGACGATGAGATCATTGCCGTACGTTGACGCTTTCTTGTTGCTCATATATGAGCTCTTGTATGGAGTAGGATGCATGGCAGAGGATGGCGCCGGATTAGACTGAAATGCGCCGACTTGGGGCAACAGATTTCCTACACCACTTAGAGGGAGATCCCGAGGGCGAGAAATTGGTGGTTCACGCGGTGAGGACAAAGATCTTCCCGGATCAGAGCGACCTGCATTTGTCAACAAATCTTCATATACCGAAGTAGGACGAATGCGACGTGAGTTAGGTAGGTTATTTCGCGAAGGACTGATACGCCACGGATGTGATTTGTCTTGCTGAGCATTTGCAGACGATCCAGTAGCCGTTGAGGGAACATCATCCACAGTACGGGCACGTGAGCGAGCAGGTGTTGGCGGTGTCGGAGCGGGCTGTGAGTCAATCCTATGTTCAATCCTATGTTCGCCAACGGCCGCCAGCGACCCGGAAACGGGACTGATTGAGTGAGACGGTGTGGAAGGGGGAAGACGGATTCGATACGCGGAATCGGTAGGGGAAGATGTATCAATGAATGTGTGGGGGGGATCTGGGTTTGTTACAGTCACACCAGTTGCATTGGGCGATAAGGGCGATGCGAATATTGGAGCAGGGATCGTGTGGCGTTTCAAGTAAGTCGGTGCTTGTAGAACATCTGCATCTGAAGAAGTTTGTGATCGTGATAGAGGAAGGGATGTCTCTGAGGAACTCGATACAGGAATACGATAGGATACGGTACGTGAAGGCCTGGTGTCGGGAGCATGGGACTCGACGGGAGTATTGGGCAAATCCTTTTCATCCGAGATAGCCTCCGCGCGAATGCGTTCCTCCCACTTGCCGCGAACACCATCGATACTACTGCCGATACGGTGGGTGGGTGTCCATCGCCTGGGTATGGTTGGCGTTGTAGAGTTGCTGTTACCCGTGGTCAGAGAATTGATAGTAGAGACAGAGCCAGACCTCGAAAGTGATCCGGCATGGGTAGACCCGCGTTCGAGGAGACGAGCCTGATAAGCGAAGCCTGCGGATGAAGCAGGCCGACCCGAACGTACGGAGGAGCTAGTGGCCGAGGAGTCCGATTGTTCCATTTGGTCGCGTCGAATCATAGATGGTCGTAGGAATCGTGAGAACGCACGAACTGAGAAGATAGAATATAGAAATGAGAAAAGCTTGAAGCACCTCTATAGTAGGGTGTTCGACGGAGGATGGCCAAGGGAGCCAGAACCCAACGAGTGAGCGCGACTGCAGTCACTTCCCGTTTAGGTATCGGCGCCGGATAACACGGCCCGATCACGGGGCCGCGTTGCTTGACGCTTTTATGAGGTGAACCTTGAACTTGAAGCTTGAAGCTTGAAAGCTTAATCAATGTCTGCCAGTGCCTCATCGTCCTCCCTCGAATCTCTTATTCATGCTATTGTCCCTCAGTCCAGGAATGATAAAACCTTGTTCAATGACATTCTTTCCCAATGTAGGGATCTGTTATCTAGGTTAGTAATAGCGTTCCTTTGACACGGGACTTTGGTCGATGCAACAACTTGAAATTATAGCCATATAGGCCAAAGCCGAGAGAAGGATATGGGCCATCTGTCAGACATCGTCAAGCGTCGCCGTACGCGTATTACCTTCTTCCTATCCAATTGCCTAATGCACGCCCCGTCTCAGTTTCTCAGAGTCGCCCTGACGGTGCTTTATCTGTGCAATTCACAAATTTGTTGTCCAGACTGCTAGAACAGGTTCCCTTTCTTTTCAATGGCTTGTGTAGCTAGCTAATTAATATATGTGCAGCCCGTTCTATCGCGTAAATATGAGTCAATCTTGTTCCTGCATACATTGGCATCTTCAACAACAAAAACGCCTCTCCTTGCTCCTTCCTTACTCCCTTCACTCGTACCGTCACCTCCCATTACTTCTAAGCATACTCCAGTCGTTTCTCCGACTGATGGAACATCACCACAACCTCCTCAACCGCAGAGAAAGGGGAAATCTAAAGCAGAGCTTTTGCGGGAAGTACGCGCTCGATCCGGTATGGACACGCTCATCGACTCGGTGACCCGTTTACGAAATGGGGAATAGGATGCCCACACATCCCGGAAATTTTCCTATTGAGAGATGCGTTATATCTTCTTCAAGGAATATCGGGAAAGCACGTGCGGTTCGCGACAGGCAAAGATGAAGGAACAGAGATGAGCCTTCTCTTCACGGAGGATTCTGTGCGCGTCACGTCATGGCTCTTGCGTAGCAATTGACCAGTTTTCGAAGGGATATCACATATCCATCCCAACCAAGCAACTGATACACAGACTATCTGAAGTCGGGCACCTGTATATTCGCGTCGATCGCTTCATCCGAGAACGAGAGGCGAGATCAAGGATTGGCATGATTGAACAAAGTCTTTGTCATCACCTTCAATCGCAATTGACAGAGTACTATCGCCTTATAGCCATCTTGGAGGCACAATTGAACATCGCTTCCAATTCCCAAGATCAGGACGCTCGAGCTTCCCTGTCTGTGGAGCCAGACCCAAGAGCAGAGGAGAGTGGCTTGACGCTCAAGCGACTTGACGTATGGGTCAATGAGTGGAGGCTGCGGATGCGGATGATGAGTGTTTGTGTAGAAGCGGCCAAAGGTACGGTCTGACGACTCTTCCGTCGGTTAGTCTTGTTAATGCACCAAAGATACGCACGGTGGTGCTCTTGTCAACCTCATTCACAGCTACACGGAAAACGGTGACCCGTTTGTGCGCAAATTTACAGATCAACTTCTTGAAGAGGTAAGTGTGGCTTGAGCTTGTCATCTCGATTAGCTGAGAATGGTTCATTGAGGTTTCGAAACCTTTCTTTGAGACGTTGCAAAAGTGGCTTTTTTCTGGGGAACTGTACGACCCGTACTTGGAGTTTTTTGTTACTGTGGACCCAGAGCTTGCCCATCTACAATATGTATATCCTTCGTCCCTTACAACCGGCGCCGGCATTATGATAGGTGACGGCGGCTTCAGTGGCTTCAACGGGGAGCAAGATGACCTTACAGGAGAACGCGAAAGTGGACTCAGACTGTGGCAAGCGAAGTACAAATTCAGGCAAGAAATGTTACCGGCATTTGTTGGAGAAGGATTCGGGAGCAAGGCATGCTGTCTTAGCTAATGCAGAACTAGATCGCGTCAACCTGATTCATATTGGCAGATTTTCTCTACAGGGAAAAGTTTGAATTTCATACGATATAGTTGCCACGATACAGACTGGATTGCCACACGTGAAAAAATGAGCAATACTAACGGTAGTGAGTTGCAGATACGACTATGTTTGCTCTTGTCTGACTAAATGAAGCCCTACAATACAGTGACATTTTTGGGCTCGAACGCTCGATAGATGCCGCTTATCGGATAGCTAGTCAGCGTTTATTCGACGTGTTCTTTGACAAATTTCGGTTGCTAGACCATCTACGAGCCTTGAAAAATTACCTTCTCCTGGGTCATGGTGATTTTGCAGATCAGCTCATGGAAACAATCGGGTAAGCAGAATTACTGATATATCTTTACATCATCCGGACTCGCAGTTCACAGACCGAGCTTGTCAAAACCTGCAAACTCGTTGTACAGGCACAATCTAACTGCCACGTTAGAAACGGCAATCCGTTCGTCAAATGCCCAGAAGGATCCACCAGACGTTCTTCGACGCCTTGACGCCCGCATGCTCGAGTACAGTCAAGGTGAAATCGGTTGGGACGTGTTTACTCTGGAATACAAGGTCGATGCCCCGTTGGATACGGTTCTTGATCCAGACTCGATGATCAAGTACCTAAAACTTTTCAATCACCTCTGGAAAATGAAACGAATCGAGAATACCATGACCAAGGGGTGGGCGAGAACAGCGGGTGCCACCAAGGCCTTTGTACGGATTCCGGGTAGGTTCATGGGTATACCCTGATCCATGTAGTGATTGACATCGGGAATCAGAGCTGGAACCGGAATGGCACAAAATCCGCTTGATTACCACGGAAATGATCCATTTTATACGACAGATGGCTGCTTACTGCCACTTGGAGGTCATCGAATGCTCATGGAAAGCACTCATGGACTTCATCAATGACAAGGAAGGCGATTTGGATGCCCTGATTAGCGCCCACCGTGTATATTTAGATCGCATGGTGAAGAAATTATTGCTGATTGGTTCCAAGGCTGGAAGAGAGGTTGATCCTTCCTCTGCTTTTTCCATTGACCGACTGCTGACTTTCTGTTATTCCAGGAGAGCCTGCTCAATCAGGTTAGGGAGGCATTTTCACTGATGCTTGGGTTTTACGATGCGACAGTGAGCAGCGAACCTATGCATGGCGACTAAAGAATTAATAACACCCGTGTTGTAGGAACACTTCTACAACCTCTGCATGACAGAGTCCTCCCGTCGAGATAGCGAGCGTGATCAAACCCGAGTAAGTTCTTAGGCTTGCTAACGCGACTACATATGAAATTACCTTCCATGAATAGGGAATTTACACTACGGCCAATACGCGCACGGGTTCACAATCATCAGACGCATTATCCGCCGGGCTGCGACAGTGCAAGGAATATGGCGCCGCCTTTTCGGAGAAGGTCCATGTCATACTTCACGCATTGCAGACACATGCCGACCTCGACTGTCGGTTTTTGGCTATCCGGCTGTCGTTTTCAGAGTTTTATCGTGCCAAGAAAGAACCACAGGTGCAGTCCAAGTCATAAAATTTGTTACTTCAATCGTGTATAAGTACAATTCACCTATGAGAACTTCATGCTACTTTAACGGTTACAAACACGTGTCTAAACTATTCTGCTCTTTGCTATTGCCGCGGTGGTTTATACAACCTCAACATAAGAGAGCTACAAATGACCGAAACCGAACTGTGACGCATTGGTAGTGAGGGATGAAGAAATCGGACAACGGTCGAATTCACTTACGACAACGCCATTGCGAGGGAAGCCCAGACTGGATCGAGCCGGATGTGCCCGATTGGGTATAAGACACCTGCCGCGATCGGGAGTGCCACGATATTGTACACCAGCGCCCACAGCTGAGGGCTCAAAATCAGCTATCTCCATCCCGCTGTATATCTCTTTGAATGGACACATACGAAGTTAAGTTTCACCCGGCGAAATACAGTCGCAGACAGATCCACCAGGGTCAGAATGCTGCCGAGGTCTGACGAAACAAGGACAAACGACGCGTTCGAGAGCGCCACATCGCTTCCTGATCCGATAGCAATAGCCACATCAGCCGCGGCGAGGGCCTACATCACCGTCAATTCATGAAAGAAGACACCCGGCCGTTTTCGTACTCACTGGTGCATCGTTGATGCCATCTCCAACCATGGCGACGACACATCGGTTGTTCAACCTTCTCCGTGATAACCACCCTAGCTTCGATCGCTGCTTTGGCGCATTCTCTTGGAGCCAACGAACTTTGTCCGCCTAATAATAGATCCTGTCAGCTGGCACGAAGATGGGCGGATTATTATCCGGAGATTAACCTTTTCTTGGGGAAGCACGCCTGCGATCACATTAGATTCAGGTATACCAACCTGTTTCGCCACAGCTCTTGCGGTAGTTGTATTGTCGCCAGAGATCATCCAAGTTGCCAGTTTTCCTCGAGATTGCAAGTGAGAAACCACAGCTTTAGCGTTGGGCCGAAGTGGGTCGGCAATGGCAAACAACGCAAAAATCTTGAAAGAACTTGCTCCGCTCGTATCGTCTTGACTGATAGCAAGTAATACGACACTTTTGCCCTCCAACTTCCAGGACTCCAGGTGGTGAACGACTTCTACCGGGACACCAACTCCATGCTCTACCATCCACGCTTCATTTCCGATGATTGCTGAGCAACCCTCGCCTTTGAACGTCGCTTTGAGTCCCCGTCCCGGCTTTTCCTCCACATGGCTAGCTGTATGGCGAATGGCGTCGTTGCGCTCGCAATAGGAACGAATAGCCGTGGCGAGAGGATGAGAGCTGAACGCTTCAAGCTCAGCTGCCATCCCAAGCACCGATTCACGTTTCCATGGGCTCTCATCACACAGGTGCTTGGAGTCTGTGACGGTCGGTCGTCCACCCTCTGTTAGAGTTCCTGTCTTATCGAAGACGACGAGGTCGAGCTGCGCTGCCTCCTGGAAGGCCTCGCCCCCTCCTCGAACCAAAATGCCGAATTTCGCTGCGATACCAGTGCCAACCAGGAGGGCCGTTGGAGCTGCGAGGCCAATACCACATGGGCACGCAACGATAAAGACAGCGATCGCGAACTCGAGGGACCACGCCGCTGGTGAGAGAGGTATCAATGACCCATTCTATCCATAACAGTCGATACTCACGCCAACCCCCAAGGTCTTTATCCAGATAGCTGCGTGGAAGGGCACCGTTCAATCCTAGACTAAGCCATATCGTCCATGTCAGGAGCGCAAGTAGAGTAACGGCGGGAACAAAGTAGCCCGTCAAAACGTCCGCAAAGCGCTCTATAGGCGCTCGTTTTGTTTGACTGTCACGGACCACATTGATGACATGATCAAGCCTACAGAATCGTGAATATCACCTCTTGACAAGAAAAACGATGCTAACATAGTCTTGCCCTCTGCTACATCTATTCTCACATCTATGGCTTGCCCGATGTTGATGGTTCCAAGGAATACTTGATCCCCGGGGTTTTTCTTGATTGGTTTGGACTCACCCGTCACCGAGCTCTCGTCGAATAGTGAGTGGCCGGAGACAACTACGCCATCCCTTGGAGGTGTCGAACCGGATGGTACCCGAACGACGTCCCCAATTTCCAAGAAATCCACAAGAACTTTTTGTACATTTGGACCGAGCTCCAAAATTTGTTCTTCTGTTTCTGTGTCTGTCTTGCCCATTTCTATATCGTCGTCTACGCTGGCAAAGCAGGCAGCTGGATCTTTCTTGCCTGCCAAAGTCACAACGAGTGCTTCTGCCGGCTTCAATTTCGCAAGGCTAGTAATAGCATCTCCTGTGCGGCTCTTGCTATAAGCTTCCATATACCTGCCTGGACTAGGATCAGGTGACTACTTTGGTACTACAGTTAAGGGGCATACCGGCGAGAAGGAACATCGTAAGAAAGACGACGGAATCGAAGTACGTGGTTGTGTCAGCATGTTCCGGATCTGGTGATGTCGCGGCTGCCAGGGCAAGCAAGACGATAGAAGAGAAATACGCTACCGAGACACCTGAAGATACCTATTATATTGAAGACAACTGAGCTAGCGGACGGATGAGTAACGAAGGTGCATACCAGCAAATTCATACTCCCAAAGCGAATAAAGCGTTTCCACACAGGGGTACGACTCCCTTTTCTCCACAGGGCGCGTATTTCCTTCAAACTTCGCTTATGGAAACTTCCAGCACTGTAGAACATCACAGGTGTAGCCAAGAAGAACAGTGACCATTGGATACGTGACGCATTGCCCGTCCACATAGGTTCCATTAGAAACCTTCTGGTAGGGTTCTCGGGTGATACTAAGCTCATGAAGACGATGCCGATGATGAAAGTTGGGACGGCGATAATGAAAGAAACCCCGAGACGATAAAGAAGACTGCGTCTCTCCTCGGCCTGTAATAACCGAGCACGGTCCTCGAGAGAAGGGGGATTGTCGATCGTGACCCTAAATTGCGGGTTGGAGATCATAATGGTGGAGACAATATCCCGTATGGTGAAGGCAGGTGGGGATGGCTCATAGGTGAGATGAAGAATGGGACCCTGGAGAGTTAGCGGTTCTGCGTGTATAATCTGGCTCAGTTTGTCGAGATATTGCATAACCTTTTCAGGACAGTGGCTAATGGGATATATCAGGTCTTTCTGTGTAAGTCTTGGTTGTTATGACTTACTCGCAGAACATGCCCTCTATTCGCAGAGCGACAGTACGTTGCCCATGCACAACCTCCACGGAATCCGGCGTTACTTGAAGAGGCTCCGCTCCGACCACAGATGCTTCGTATCCCGCAGATTCGATGACCTCTTTCACTCCCATGATTAATTCCTTGCTCTTCACGACCAAAGTTGCAGAATTTCCCATGAGATTAACCGAAACGTCCGTGACGCCTTCCTCTTCAGAAAGCAACTGGGTGATGGTGGAGGAGCATGCAGCACAAGTCATCCCGCCAACAGAGAGTGTAAGGCGAAGAGGCCCGTCCATTTTGATGGCTGTTATTTTCGAGATCAAGGGTTGGACTGATGCAACTTCGGCCTTATATCCTATGCCATTAATAGCTTCAAGTGCGTCTCCAATATTAGCCTTAACGTCCAAGACGGCAATCGCCGAGTCATCAAGGAGAGAGACGGACACATCACGCACGCCAGGTATTTGGGAGAGGGCCTGAGTCACCGCATTTGCACACGATGCACAAGTCATCCCACCCACAGTGAGCGCAAGGCGATGAGGTACGTCATCGGAACAATCTGTCCCGTTTATGGCTACTTCCTGAGGAAGGCGGACCTGAGAGGAGTGGAACTGAGGCGATTTATTTTGTGGGGTCGAAAGTTCTGCTATTTTGTCCGTCTCCAACGCACTTTTGAGCTCGTTTTGACAAAATTGGCACTGCTCTACATGATCCGCGGCCTTACGCGAGGGTGAGGGAGAATCAAGCGTGTCGGATAGTCGTATGTGACTGGCTCCTGCAGGATCCGCAATATCGAAGCCAGCGTCTTGAATTGCCTCCCTAATAGCAAGGGGCGACAAAGCGGTAGGGTGACGGACGGTTACACACTGAGAAATAATGGATACGTGGATGGAATAGGGTGGGGGGGTGAGCACTTGAAGAATGTCCTGAATAGTACGGACGCAGCTGCGCGGAAACTGAGCTGCTGTGACTGGCAGAGACGAGTTGATGGGACGCACCTTCCACAGTGGAGATTAGAAATAAAGATAGATGTGATGAGCTGATCGCAAAGATCCGCAGACATGGCCGCGGTCGTGTGCTGGGGGTAACTGTGAGGTTATATGAGGTTATATACCACCGGTCAAAGACCGCAGAATTGCCTCGGCGCCGGTCGAGTCAGGTCTCCGTGGAGAGGCAATTGTGCGATCTGATCTGATCTGATCAGTCAGCAGAGGCAATTACGCGGTGGAACACCGGACACCCTAATCTTGGTTTTTGGGGTCCTTACCTGGCCATGGACACAGCCAACCATCCTATGCATTGGGACAGACCATCTCGCGTTTCTTTATTGCACACTGGTGATAGACATTCTCCTCGCTCCAGCTCCATTCTAGCCAGATCTTCCACACCATCCCCTACAGGATCTCACACATCGGATCTATACTTTGGAAATGACATCCAGAAACCGACAATCGTCCTGGGTATATGCGCAATGGATGTCAAGGCCCGCTCAAAGGCAATAAGGGAGATTCTGACCCGCCTTGTGGATAGGGCCAGAAAGACAGTTGAAGTCAAGGTTTTCGGAGATAAAGTCATCTTAGACGAGGGCGAGCCGAGATCTCCTTGATACGCGTGCTTCTTCCTGACCTCCTGAATACAGATGTCGAAAATTGGCCAAGATGCGACATCCTCATCTCCTTCTTTTCTACAGACTTCCCCTTAGACAAAGCAATATCCTACGTAAAACTTCGCAAGCCCTTCTGTATAAATGAGCTTGTGCCCCAGGCTCTCCTCTGGGATCGCCGTTTGGTCGGACAAGTTCTGGACCATCTTAAAGTGCCCACTCCAAGACGTTTGGAAGTGTCCCGAGATGGAGGACCTAAAATCGATGATGAACTCAAAGAATTCATCAGGGCCAGAGTTGGCATCGAGCTCGGCGGATTCCGGCCCATTCCCGAAGTGACTCTACGAAAGGATGGCAATGCTATTATCGTTGACGGTCAAATAATGGAAAAGCCTTTTGTAGAGAAACCAGTGAGCGGTGAAGATCATAATGTTTACATATACTTCAGGGATAGTGGTGGGCGTCGACTCTTCCGAAAGGTAAAGTAATAACGTAACACGTCTACGTTTTGATGGACTAAATTCTGTTTCAGGTTGGAAACAAGAGCAGTGAACTAGATCCTGGCTTAATACACCCAAGGACTGATGGTTCCTACATATATGAAGAGTTTATCGATGTTGACAACTCGGAGGACATCAAAGTTTACACTGTTGGAAAAGAGTATACCCACGCGGAGACGCGCAAATCACCTGTCGTAGATGGAGTTGTGAGACGGAATACCGAGGGAAAGGAAATTCGGTGAGGGTGATTTTTGTTGTTTCATGCTTCTCGCTCAGGTCATGTAGATTTATAACGCACCTGACCGACGAGGAGAAGTCCTGGGCGGCGAAAATCTGCCACGCATTTGGCCAGAGAATCTGTGGCTTCGACATGCTGCGCTGTGAGAATGGCGCCCGCAGTCAAGTAATTGATGTCAACGGCTGGAGTTTCGTTAAGGGCAATGAGTCCTATTACGGTGGGTGTATTTCATCAACTGCCAAGCGTGAGCGCCACATAATGTTCTTGCCTCTGATCCACATCTCAGACAAAGCTGCTGAGATCCTCTCAGCTCTTTGTACTCGTTTATCGACAGCTCTAGATAGGCCATTGATAAGCTCGGAGTCTGCGGCCCCAGACGCCCCAACATGGCTATTAAAGGCCAACGTTACTGTCTTTCGCCACGCTGATAGGACCCCAAAGCAGAAGCAAGAGATAATTCTTCGTGAGAGAGAGCAGCTCAGCCGGATCGCTGTTGCCGTCGAGGAGGCCAAACGATTGGGGGCGGACGGAGAAGACCTAAATAAGCTAACTTTGCTTAATAACGCGTTATTCAGCAAGATAGAACTCCCTGGGACTAAAGCTCAGCTAAAGCCGGTGTACTCGAAGAAGGCAGCAGGCCAACCAAGGAAACTGTCGAAATTGACGCTCGTGTTCAAGTGGGGCGGGGAATTCACACACTCCGCACGCTATCAGTCTCGTGACCTAGGAGAGAACATGAAGAAAGACATATCCATTATGAGTGCGTTTATAATCAATTTTGACGAATGTGCGTGGGGGAGCTAAAGAAGCGTGCAGACAAGGATGTCCTTAACAACGTGAAGGTCCGCTCCGTGCCAGTTCCGTGCCCTGAGACGACAAATATAGCCACTGATTTTGTCATCCGCTCTTGGTAACAGACATACACCTCGTCTGAGCGCCGTGTCATTGCTTCAGCGGAGATTTTCGCGGCGGCACTACTTGACCAACATCAGTCCTCGCTGTCCGCAAGTTCAACACCCACCCGTTCTGGGCGATCATCTGCAGATGGCGTCTCTAGCCATACTCTCACCCCAAAGTCTTCAATGTCTCTTCGAGAGCCGCTCAAGCTTATCGTACGCAAGGACCTTCTGGACGACTCGAATGCCGCAAAGGATCTCATGGACGACGTAAAGAAACGGCTCAAGATTCTGCTGCGACCTGGGGAGCCAGAAAAGCGACCAGAGCTGATTTGGCCAAAGAGCATGAATAAAGAGCCCGTAGAAGTACTCAAGGTAAGCTTGCGTGTTCCTAAAGAGACAATAGACGACATTAAGCAAACACAGGAAGCGATTGAACTACTTAGTGGCTTCCGGGCCGTCATGGGTCGAAATTTCGACACGCTAGACGTGGAGAAGATTCAGGAACGATGGTAAGTCTTGTTGGGCGATAATACGTGCTCCCGGTTGTCATCCACCTAAGGTGTTGCGGAGATGAGCCTTGGCTCTTCCGAGAGCGTTGGGAGAAGCTCTTTGAGGATTTCTGCGACGTGAAGCCGGAGAAATTCGACCCATCACGTGTACGTGCCCGCTTTGAGCCTATCACATCTGTCCACGACTTGAGGACGTGTCGCCCATTGGCAGGTGTCGGAGCTGTATGATACTATCAAGTACTGCGCTCTCCACCACCGCACTTTTCTTTTTGCTATATTCGATGAGAATGGTGGGCGGGACAACCATCAGCCCCGTGACCGTAAACTGCACGAACTATATGGTCGTGCCAAGGCGTTGTTTGACCTGGTGGCACCACAAGAATACGGCATCGAACCCGAAGAAAAGTCATTCGTTTCTCGCATCTCCTCAGGCTTTGACTAATGCCGGAATTTCCTCTAGGGAGGAGATTGGCGTCCTTACCTCACTCCCACTACTCCGAAAAGTAGTCGAGGACCTCGAAGAAGCACGCAACCACGGTAGGAGCTCATTGACCTGCTATTTCACCAAGGAGAGCCACATACACACGCTGGTCAACCTTGTTCTTTTATCGGGCCTTCCTATCGCGAATCGACGGCTCCCTGAACTTGATTATGCAGTAAGTGCCGCATTTGTTTCATACAGAGCTACTTGGCATTACCGGTTAATCGCGATAGTCACATATTACGTGGGTCTCTCCTATATTCACTTTGAAAGGTGAATCAATTCACCTCACAGGTTCGAACTGTATGAGCGTAACCATGGAAGAGGCAAATCTGACAAAGAATATTCCATCAAGATCTCGTTGAGCGAAGGGGCTCACTCATCCAACGTCCTTGACTCTGCGTTGGATGCCCGGCACTCTTTGAACGTACATCAGCGACGGTTAGCCTACATCCACTCTCATCCTCGGAGACTTTTGGAAGAACTGATGTAAAGCACGCACGTAGGAAATTGACTCAGCACCTACCTTATAGCCTCGTCATAGAGAAACTGTCAAAGCATTTCGGTCGCACACAAGAAGTGAGTCTGACCAGGTTAAAATTTTACAACAGAGCTGATCATGCAATATAGGATGATGACACGGGGCCAGAGATGCCGCTCGTTCTGGAGGCAGTCCCCGCAACAGTTGCCAACGACAGCAGTAAAGATTACCCATAATGTTGCGCACGGTCCGCATCAGACGACTAGATACTTGGCCGCTATTTCTCCAAATTAGAACCGTGTAGTTTAGCTCAGTGTTGTTTCGTAATCTACAGCAGGGATGGAATGCGTTATGGACTATTCATAAAACAAACCAAATCGCAAGGACCTCAGTTTGACAGAGGAGCGTCTTCCCATGCTTGTAACCCAAGCTGGCCGCGCAAAGCGCTGGATTGCTCTGGTGTCAGTTCACGGAAGACTAGGCTGTGCGGTGGACCTTTCGTGTTTGCCATCGAAGGATAGTCCTGGTCGAAGAGCGCAGACGCTGTCTGAGAGAGCATCGACGATTGGGTCGCCAACGCGGCGAATGAAGAAGTTGTATCATGGTATCTGCATGATAGTATCTTGCATCACCGTGCTTATATTCGCAAAAATAAAACGTAGAGATCACCTACAATCTGCGCCGAAGGGTCAGCAGAGACGCGATCGTGATGAATAGGGAGTAGCTTGCCTGAATGCTTCTTTGTTCAAGCAGTCACTCTCTTTAATCTGGTCGAGGGTGTATTTCTTGAAGGAGCTTTTGATGTAGTACAGGATGTCGTATACATAATGCTCGTTTGGACTGGCAATGCAGGATAAGAGTTATGGAGAACGAGATGCAGTAGTGAGACTAACCGCCATGGATTGAACCTGGGGGCAAGGTTGAAGGTCCCGTCTTGATGAGAAACCAGTGGGTGGAAGACATCGGTGATAAAGCGCACTGTTGGAGGCCGTTCGGGGTAGTTATGGGGAAACTTCATGCGAAACCTTAGAATGGAGTCGGTGTAATAGCCTTGCCTCGGAATGATTTTAGCTTATGGACACGGAGATGGATTCTGTGGGGCTCACCTTGATGGACAAAGAGGACGGCATCCCAGATGGATGGGTCTTCGGCGAACGGGATGACATACATCCCGAGGGGGGAGTGAGCTTGATATCGTAGAGAAGCATACTCCAGGGAAATGGCAGCGCGGGAGAGGTGATTGAGGGGGGGAGGTGCAGAACTAGATTTACGGGTGGACTTTTTCTGAGGATCGTCAGGTGTGCCAGCGCTCAAGAGGCCAGATCCCGCGCCGGAGCTCGACCCTGAAAATGAGGATGTCAAAGCTCCGAACATCGCCGCAGTGATTACTGTACGACTCGGAGTCGGGACGTTTGACTCCGGAGTCAAACTGGTCCCTCTCACACGTGATGACCTGACTCACCGGCTCTCCAACTGGAACTGGTTAACTGGCAACACGCTAATCGCAACAGGGACGATCTTTTCACCTCCTTACCTACACTACCTACACGATGAAGGTCAACGTTACCCGGGAAGAATTCGAGGCATTCGACCGTGCCACTATCCGCGGTTCTATCGAGGGTGTTGCAGCTGGTCTAGCCATCTCCCTCCCTGCTTCATTCGCCGCACACCGTTATTGGCCCGCATATCGTGCTCTGCCCCCCCATCTCAAAGCCCTCGGGGTTGTTCTCGTTGTCGGCCCTGCCTGGGCTATTCAGACAGAACGCCGTGGCGTCGAATTCGACGAGGAACACAACTGGTGAGCTCTATCGGTATGTGAGAGGTGTTGAGCCGATCAGCTCACACACCATGCAGGAAAGGTAGCAGCCGCCGGCTTCTGGATAGTGCGAAAGCGCGGGAGGCATCCGAATGGGATGGCCTGAATACGAAAGAAAAGTTTTCAAGATGGGTTGCCCGCCATCAGTACCAGGTCATACTGGGCAGCTGGGCTACCAGCATGGCCGTCGCTGGTACCATCATCATGCGTGATAGGTACGACTATTCTCCGTAGTGCCTGGTCCTCACTTTTCTAACTTTTCTCTCTAGACATCAGTCTACTTCGCAAAAAATTGTCCAGGCTCGTATGTGGGCCCAGGGTTTGACAGTGGGCATTCTCGTCGCTGCCGGAATCGTCACGCACTCTCAGCGCAAGGACGCAACAAGGCATCACGCGGTTGACCACTCATGGCGCGAGCTTCTAGAAGCAGAGGCCAAGGAAGCTGAATCACGGAAAGTACAGCAACTCGGCGGTGCCTCAACAGCCTTGTAGACAACCTTGTAGGATTCGAGTTTGGATAGACCCGTACATCCCGTAGATTATATTTCCTCGGGCCGAGACGGACCGAGTTTGACGATTGCTCGTGTCTGTGTCTGCCCGATGCTAATGTCGAAATGTCATCAGTGAGCTCACAAGATGTCTCAAAATTAAAGCGTAAAAGGGACCCGCCTACCGACTCATCGTCAAGTTCAGAACCAGAGCAAACAGAAGATGTTCCTTTGCTTTCCCGTGCGGCAAAACGAAAACAGAGGAAATCGTCATTAAAAAAAGCTGTCCCTACTACAGAATCTCCAGCCAGGAACTTGATAGAAACGAAAGGAGACGCTTCTCTTCCACCTAAACGCGAGAATTCCATCTGGGTGGGAAACTTGTGCTACAAGACTACGCCAGAGTCTTTGCGACGTTTCTTCGATGGTGTTGGTGAGGTCACAAGGGTGCATTTACCGACTAAGCTCGGAAAAACATCCACTGGTGATACTCCAAGACGAGAAAATCGAGGGTGTGGTTCCGTTGCTTCCTATCTCTGGTATTCGTTTGCTTACTTATTAGCTGAACAGCTTCGCCTATGTGGATTTCGCGACGCCAGAGGCCAAGAATGCTGCTATCCTGATGTCCGAATCGCCTCTGGAAGGACGCCGCCTTTTAATCAAGGATGGTGCGTGCATCTTACTCATTCGTGCATTGGTATGACATTAAATTCACGGGGACAGGCGGCAATTTTGAGGGTCGTCCTGTGAAGCCTGGAATGCCCCTTGAAGGCCCAGGGGCTGGAGGGAGAGGACATTCCAAATTCGCGCAAAAAATACTTTCTGCGCAGAAGCAACTGCCAGTGCCCACGCTTTTCTTCGGCAATCTCGGATTTGAGACGACCGCGGAATCAATCAGGGGTCTCTTGGAAGCCCATCGCACCAAGGCGAAGGAGAAGGAAAAGGAAAAAGAAGGGGAAAAGAGCGAGACTGTCACACCCGAGTCTGCCAACAATGACGGAGCGAAGGATCCTAAGATACGAAAAATCCGTATGGGGACGTTTGAGGATAGCGGCCTATGCAAGGGGTGAGTTACTGATCTTGAATATTCGTGCCCTGCTGACTGGAACCGATATCCAGGTTTGCGTTTGTCGATTTCACAAGCACAGAGCACGCAACCGCTGCCTTAATACACCCCAAGAACCACCAGCTGGACGGACGTAAGCTCGTGGTTGAATATGCTTCTGCCGATGCCGTGCGTCGAGGTGGTGGTGCAGGCCACAAGCCACGAAATAAGTCGACTGAGGGTCACGCCGAAGGCACTTCACGCAGTAAGAAGCGCAATTCGGTGGTGGATAATGAAACCAATGAGGAAGGTTTCCCGGCAACAACGACCACAAATTCGGACCCGCAGAAAGAGAAGAGCACCGCTACCGGTCGGCGGAATGATACATCTACAAAATCAAAAGTCAATAATGGGACACGAACCTGGAAATCAAAGTCCCGCCCAGCTCCTGGAGCGGCGCTCGCGCTAGCAAAGCGAGAACAAGTCGCAATAGTGCCAAGTCAAGGGCGGAGGATAACATTTGATGATGATTAGATTCATGCTACAACCTGGAGCTCGGAAGTTCCGAGGTATCACATTACAGGTATCGCTACATCATGACAACATTACCCATAAAAAGAGGGAGGAGCGCATTAATCATCGCTATCTATCTCGACCATACCAACTTCGTATTCGCCACAGACATCCCATCGGGAACCTTCTGCAGCAGCTGATACATATTTCACGAATCTCATGACACCCTCGTCGCGCAGAACCAGCAGGAGATGGTTGAAGCCCGGTTGGACCGTCAACAACGTGGCGTCGTCATCCGAATCATCGCTGTCTTCTGTGTCAATCTCTCCGTTTCCATGAGAGCTGCCTGCGCTACCGTTCCCGTTGACTGTATGCCCATGTCCATTTTGCGTTGTTTTACTGTGAGAACCGGACCTATATACCGCAGGGTCGTCTTCCTCGTCGTGAGGGGCCATATAACACTAGACAGGATTAGATGCAATACGATGATCATAGAGCAACTGCAATCACATACCTCCCAACCTCCCCACTCGCCCGTCTGCCACCCGGTAGGTTGTGGTTCTCTCGCTTTGCCTTTGCCCTTTGTCACATGGTCCTCGTCGTTAACTTGCGGTGTCAATTCGAGTACGACATCTAACCTCGCTTCCTTTTCTTCACTCGTCGCCAGAGTGTAGTCAAGACCAGGACAGAAACGACGAGCCTCCACTGCATGTCTCAACGGAAGTAGGGTCGAGATGGCGGCAAGCCATGCACGAAACGCGGGAGCGGGAAATAGTTCGTCTTGTAATGAACGGATAAGTGCGTGTGCTGGCTGTGCCGCGCGAGGCGATACGGCTATTGAGGGTCCCCCGGGAGTGGGAGGCTCGAGAACGTTATATCGCCATTTGTGAGGCGGGCCCTTGATGCGCCAGCCGGAACCTGCTCCGGCGGTATGTTGTGGGATAGGCGAAGGGCGGTTCTTGCCTAGGCCATCTCGCTCATCCAGCTCGCGTAGTCCCGCGTCGAGCTTCTCGGCGATTGGCCGTGATAGGAAATCATACAGCTCCAGGGAAGACTCGGAAAGGAAGCGAGATGCCAGCGCCTTGATCGCGCGTGGCTGGAGATATGTAGGATTCAAGAATTCGGAGAGGAAGGAAACGTGATCTGAGGTCAAGGGAGCGTCTGGGGTTGGGGGAACCTCCGAATCAGAGTAAGCCTTGAACTCGGTCGATGTGGAAGCCTAAATGATCAACACACTGTAAGCATGTCATGAAGAAACATATATCGTGGTCCACTCACAAGTTGCTCGCGCGAACTCGGGATGGACTGGTCGACATCACCCTCAGGCTCGTAACCCTCTTCTCCCGGCTGAGCGGCATGGAACCAACCACTGATGCTCAGACGTTGCCATCCGTCCTCGTCCTCACCGACAACCACCTCCTCAACAGAGTGAAAGCTGCGTCCTGGTTGCACCTCGAAAAATACGAACTGGTTCCACGCCGGCGGGATGCTCTTTGCTGGAACGGGTTCCGGCTCCAACTCCCCATTGGTCCCTTCCCTTTCCTTGACGGGGTACAGCTCGAGCGCGCCACCCCACTCCCTTTGCCACAGCTGGTAGTTGGGTAGAGGCATATAAAGGATGTAGGACACGCGTCGCGTGCCGATGGCATCGTCGTGGTTGAGCAGGTGGCAACCTTTGCGGTATGTGTTGACAGACATGTCCCGTTTCACTCCCGAGAGTGCACTGCAACCCGTGACGGCGCGCAAGAAATCGCGGAACTCGGTTGAATAGAGCGCATCGCGGAGCTTTTCAAGATTTGATAGGAGAGCGAGTTGTTGTCCAGTGAGGTAAGAAAGAGAGGCTAGGTCGCCTGTTTGATTGACCTGTAGAAAACAATACGCCACTCAGCAGGAGGTGGGAAAGAAGGAGCAGGCGATGACCTTGTATATGTCCGTCTCCTTTTCTGTAAAGTGGAGTTCGCTGAGACACTCATCCTTGACTTTCTGGAGGAAATCGTCCCGAAAGAGCTTTTCGACGAGGGCGTGTTTGAACGGCTCGCTTGAGGAGTAAGAGGCAGCCAGTCTATCGACATTGTCCGCGTCGAGCAGATCGGGCGCGAAACAAGCGATTGCGTCCTCGGGAATGGCTGGTCCAGGGCCATCAGCAGGAGACGTGGTAGAAGACGGGTGTCCGGTTTTGGGTCTCTTCAGTCCTGCCGTCTTGGGCTCTGGGGAGGACGAGCGCGAGTGGGTCCTGGCCATCACAGACGGACTTGTTCCAAGCTGGGGATGGCAATAAGAGAAGGGTTGTTGTTGTTGGGGCTTTGGTCGTAAAGTGCTTCTGGGGGTAGACGAGCGGCATGGAGGACGGTGGGCTGGATGGCCTAGACCGCCGTCGATCTTCGCACCATCCGGGTATGCAATAGACTATGCCGGCCAGATCGAGACTCACTCCCTTCCAACAAAAGCTTAACAACAAAATTGCCAACCACGCCATATATTGATACAACAAGCCAGGAGAAAAAAACGTTGGACGTAACGTGGATGAATGAAAGTCTACCTTGGGACAAAAAAATGCCCACACGTGGCTGAAATGTCGATACGGAACACTGCACACAATGACAATGACAATGTAGTAAAAAAGGAAGAAAGTCGTCAGTCCTTGTACTTCTCATGCCCACGAAACAGTCCTTCGTCCGGCTGTACGGGAAGTGTTATTCGGCCTGTGCTGTATCGGTGTCCCCGAGAATGCGAATGACGGTGCTGGCGTGGCGAGTGAGAATGCGTGTGTACCCACGCTTCTTGCACATTAAGTCCTTGGACTTCTTGGTCGGAGAGGTCGCCAAGGGCAATAGGTGCGTAAACGAGCGGTGTCGGTTCAGTTCGGGAATCCAACGAGTCCGTGCGCTGAGCCGAGGTAGAATGGGTCGGAAGGATGTAGATGCGTTGCAGCGCGCCGTCTTTATGCAATCTTGACGGGATATCTCTTGAGATACGGGACACCTGCTTGTAATAATTCGCCACGACAATCACAAGGTGCAACTATGAAATGGACGGATGTCAGAAACGGAACATGTTCGGTTCTCACATTTTGTAGCGAAAAAGATCACTTACCCGTAATACGATGATGATAAACATGACGCCAACAAAGACCAAGACAGCTCTCTCGAACCATTGTTCACAATTCTCTGGGCTGAGGCCTATCTCGGCCAGATCTCGCATGAGATCGGCACGTCGCGAGAGTTCTTCGCATATCACGGAGCGGATCGAGTAATAACTGAAGGAGGCGTATGTCACGAAGACTGTAGAGATGGTGCAGAACGTGAAGTCTGCGACGGAGAAATCGCGATAGAAACGGAGGTAGGCCGGTATTCCCTGCGAAACGCGACAGGACACGCTTAGTTGGCGCCCAGTAAAGGGGATTACTAAGGGGAAAAAAGCGACTGACTTTGACGATACCAGTGAAGCCAATGGCACTAGCCACCGCTGCCGTGACAAAATATGCGGCAGAGAGACCCCCAAGGAGACTGAGGGTGTTGACGGTCCAAGGATCCAAGGACCCCTCCCACTCACTCTCCGAGTCCCTCCGAAGGGAGCGCCAGAGGGCGAAGAGCTGGATGGCAAGGAGAGAGTTGAAAAGGGCTCCTATGAAGGAGGTCACTAAAACCATGGTCCTGTTCCAGCGGGGCATGATAGATGAAAAGAAAGAGGAGAGGAGATGGGAATAATGGAGACACGGAGACACGCGGTAAGTGATAGTTGCGATGACTAATCTGTATTATTCACCCGCCACCTTCTCCTGCCAAGAGTGATCCCCGCTCGTCACGACTCGTCCAACGTCCCCCGAGTCCCGTCGATACATCCTCGTCCGTGTTACTGCCGCGGCCGCAATAACAACTCCAATCGTGATCCCCTGCGACCACATCCTCGCTTGCACGATCTAATATAGACTTATTATGAGCCTCCCCACCGTTTCGACGATCAAGCGCGCCATACCTTTTGTGACAAACTTTGATATCTTGCAAAACCATCAATTTGTCAGTCTCTCTCTTATCACCGATCATTCGCATGCGCACGCACGGATTCCGCATTATCGTGCCAAATGCTCCCGCAATTCCAAGCGCCCAACACCCTGCAATGACGCTGAACTGATGTCGGGCCGTAAAGTCAACTGTCTTCTGGCTCAATGTCATCTTCTTCCATACTGTCTCGGAGCGGCGTTGAATAAGAGCCACTTGGTCCGGATTTGCCCTTTCCCTACGCATATATATATATGAGCCTTTGGTCCCTCAGGAAACCAGGGGTTACTCGCCAATGGTCTTGCTCGAATCGTCGTCCGGCAGTTTCTCCCGCAATAATAAACGCAGGAACGGCTGCCATCACTACCCCAAATGCCTTCAGCGAAGGCGGTAAGGTTTTGTAATAAGGCCAACGCTGGTTGGCGATGTATGACGCGGGCAATGATATAGCCAGAGCTCCAAGAAGGCCCTGGGCACCGCCAACTGCGACAGCGTATTGGTGGTCTCTCAGTTTCTCTGCCTGGGACTGCGGTAGATGTTCAGGCCGCCATGATCTTACCAGATGTGATGAAGAGTAGGCTTGCCTTCATCCTCAGTGGGTGGGATTAGTAATGGGCACTGGGATGCGGATGCCACTCTTTTTATGCACTCCACTCCACAGGATGAAGTCAATGGCGGCAGCGGCTTCCCTTACTTGTATTTACGCCCAACAGACATTGCATCATCGGTGTTCATTATAGGGCGGGCGTAGTATGAAGGACATATACGGTATCGTAGAGTGACATTACAGACGCAGTAAGCGTCGTTGTCAAGTGAAATAATCCAAAAACTTAAAATATAACTCATGTCCAGCTTTAACAGTCCAAAACGATCGTGAAGGGCAAAACAAAAATGCAAGAAATATACGTTGGCCGCCTCTTACTCAACACGCTTCAGTGCCCGTGAAGTATTTCGCAAGACATTCCGGGGACCTCGCTTGGTCACGGCCCAAAGGAAGACCATGATGATGACGACAAATTGCACCCACAACCAAAGCTCAAGTACCACTTTCATTGCCCGACTCTTCTTCGGCTTTGCAACCTCGGCGGTGGAGGTGCTTTGCAGCAGAGGCGCCGCGTCGTCTTCCTTGACAAGGATGAAATTCTGTTCCTCCACGTCACAAGCCGTTGTTTGAACGGCAGCCTGGGCGATGGTGGACTTGGACGTAGACGCAGGATCCTTGAGCGAACTATCCCTGGCCTCCGGTCCATAAAGGCCCGTCCGTCGTCTGATCGGTGCACTGTTGTGAAAGCGCCTGTCCACCCAATAGTTCGTCCGTGAGCGTATGGTTTCCGACAAGCGCTGCTGATGGGTGGGCTTGAATGATGATTTCTGTGGCGTCTTATCTAGATCCTGAGGCTGTTTGGATATCGGTGGTTCGTCCAGTAACGGGTCGGACGAAGGTTGAGTATCTCGCGGGGGGGAATTGGGAGTGGCGGGGCGTGGAGATGCCGATGGCCCTGACAGGAATACATCATACAGGCTGCTCGAGCGTAGATGGTGGTTTTCCGCATAATCACCGCCATAATCGCTACCCAATTCACTACCCAGTGTAGGGACATGCGAAGCTTGCCGTGACGTGGAAAAGAGACTGCTGGCGGGCAATTCCAGCGAGGACAGACATGGGGAAGGAGTATTGCTTATCATCATCGCAGGCTCAGCGCCGTCGCGAGCTGGCTGGCTCGGGGTATCAAATAGCCCGACGACGGTTTTGCGAGCTTTGAGCGGGTGGCCCTTGATCAGGCTATTGCGGTGCACAGTGCCTTCCTTGTCAGCTTCCCTGTCATTTCCGAAGATGGACGTCGGGGGCTGTCTGAGGTCGCCATTAATCGAGCGGCGCAAACTTCGAAAACGCATAGTGGAACTGGGGTCATGCACGTGCTGGTCTTCACGGTCGCCATCCTCGACGACCTCGAGTTCGACGTTGTTCTGGTCATCAAGGAAGGCGTACAGCCGCCGGATTCCTTCGGCCTCAATTCCCGCTTCGTGCAACTTTGTCGCGGTGTTACGTTGACTCTCCAAAATCCGCTCATTTGTGAGTTCAAGTTCGCGAACCTTGGAGACGAGTTGGGCGACCAGCGCGGACTCGCCAACTGGAAAGGGAATAGTTGATACGGCAAGAGACTCCTGAGGAGCGGAGGGGGGGAGGTCATCCTGAGTATCTGCGGGAGTGTCTGAACTGGCGCAAGGCGAGAGTGAAGCTGTGTCCGGTGCGGAGGGCAACACAGGCTTTAAAGCAGCCGACGACAGGGTTGGTCTGCCGCTTCCGAATCCGCCGCCGTTACTGCTAGGTGCGAAATTACGCACGCTGCCCTCCATATCGCTGCTAAATGCCCAAGAGCTTCCGCTCTTATTGCTGCGATGCGCTCTCACCCTATCATTCCACTCTTGCCTGCGTCTCCTCGCTTTCTCCTCTTCTCCGCGCTCCACCTGCAACTGCAAGGCGTCGCTCTGCGTCCTGTACTGATCAAGCTCTCCGCGCAGCACGTCGATCTCCTTCTCGAGCTTCCCGAGTTGTCGGCGACCGGCAAGATTCGCATGCGTAGACTCGGCTTCGAGCTTCTCGAGCTTCTCGAGGAGCTCCGCATTCTGATCAGCAAGAAGAGTAAGATCTGACGGCGAGACTGAGATGCGGCGCGCGTGAGAGGGTCGCAAATGCGGCAGGGGGGTTATCTTGTGCTCGGGCGTTGGAGCAGGTGAAGAGGATGGTGTAGACCGGGGCGTCATGGACGAGGCAGAAGGCAAGCGGGCGAGAAGTGCCCTGTGTTTCTCTTCAAGAGTAATGTTATTATTATAGAGGCTCCTTGACAGCTCCGAGGTCATGGTCAACTCTGGGAAGCAAAATTCAACTGTCAGTTCATTTCGAGAAGGGGCATTGGGGGAGACGACTTGCCCCTTTCGCGCTCGCGAATGAGTTCATTTGCGCGGACAAGAAGCGAAGAAAGCTCTTCTCTAGATCGACCATTGATCCATTCCTCGATGGCAGAGGGAACAGCACCGGAAAAGACGTCCTCTGCTAAGGCGCGGATACGGTGTGCAGTGGCAGATTCAGAAAGAGTGATCGCTTCAGGAGACATAAGGGCATCGCCGTATGGAGGTGGCGGTGGAGATGGCTTTGTGTAAGATGGAGAGAGAGTATTCCGCGCAGGAGGACGAGGACGCATGAGGGTGACTGATGGGGTTGTCTAGAGCATGCGTTGGATGATGTACAGATTGAGCATGATAAAAGATGGCATTGGCATGGCCGCTTTTGAATGGGGCCGGCTCAGACTCAGACTCAGGCTCATTTGCATTTATCAACCCCCGATGCCAATTGAATTTGATAAATCAAGTATGGCCTACAAACAAGTACACTACACCCTCTGCAGATGTCACCTTTCTGCTATGACTTCTGACTCCCGAATGAACCAAACGAGAACTGACCCGCGCTCTGGCCGAACATAAACCCGCCTGGTGCAGCGGCGGGATTCTTCGGCGCGCCAAACGACGGCTGCGTTATAGGTTCCACGCTCTGAGGAGCTTTTACGGCGGTATCACTGAACACACTACCAGGGGTAGGGGGAACGGCCGCAGGAGTCGAGCTCGAGGGGCCAACATTAAATGAAAACGTGGGGGCACTCTTCCCTGGCTGAGGTTTTGTCGTGTCCGATCCTGCTTTGAAAGAGATAAAGGGCTTCGCAGTTGACAAGCTTGTCGGCGCAAACGATGGTGGTTTGGTTACTCCACCCGCCTGTGTCCCAGCATTGGGTGCCCCAAATAGAGTCGTGGTATTATTCCCAGCAGCACCCGCTGTGGGTTGTCCCTGATTTGTCGAACTCGCGCCCTCGCTCGGTTTGAAGCCGGACAATGCAGGTATAATACCGCTTGCGGA
>WNFQ01000978.1_pt1 | contig 34309 bp, 25 predicted proteins | sample 5400171 | NCBI WGS metagenome assembly WNFQ01 (sample SAMN13153356, study PRJNA577476) | soil metagenome | isolation source: 20 cm soil under Madrone tree | place: USA:California | collected 2016-06-14
CTCGACGCGATCACAGACTAAAGTCTGTGCCACTAAATCACACGCGCTTCCGTACGCAGTTTCTCGGCCAACTCAACTGCGCCCTTTTTAGCGTCGCCGCCGCCGAGGAACTGGGTCTGCTTGGACTTCTGCGGCAGATAAATCTTTTCGATCCGCTGATGCGACGGCCGGCTGACTGTCTCAGCATTGGGCGACACTTCCTTAATCTCTTTCTTCTTGGCGGCCATAATGCCCTTCAGCGTTGCATAGCGAATCTGGCTGATACCGGACTGAATAGTCAGCAGCGCAGGTTTCGGCATCGTGTACCACTGATACCAACCACTTTCGAGTTCACGTTTGACGCGCAGCTCAGCGCCGGTCGCATCAATTTCGATGACGATAGTCGCGTGCGGCAAGCCGAGAATCTCAGCCAGGATTACACCCGTCTGGCCATAACCATAGTCGTCGGACTGCAGGCCCGTCATGATCAACTCTGCCTGTTCTTCGCGAATCGCTTCGGCCAAAACACTGGCCGCGGCGAACGGCGAAAGATGGGTGAGATTGTCGCCGGCGATATGGATAGCGCGATCCGCACCCCGAGCCAGCGCGTCCTTAATCACGCTCTTCGCGCGCTGCGGGCCCATTGAGCAGACCACAACTTCACCACCAACTTTCTCTTTGATACGAAGAGCTTCTTCCAGGGCATAGCCATCCGACTCACTCACTTCAAAGGAGAGATCAGCTTCTTCAATCCAGGTTGAATCTTTATTGATTCGCAGGATCGCGTCCTTATTCGCAACCTGCTTCATCAGAACTAGTATCTTCATATCGGGTCGTTTAGAGGCGGGCTACCGCCCGCCATTTCATTCGCGATCGGCGGGCAACCCGCCGCTAAACGTCGAATAGGGATTTCATTCTTCGTATCGCTTAAATAACAGGGCGGCGTTGGTCCCGCCGAATCCGAAACTGTTTGAAAGTGCGTACTGCACGTGCGCTTCGCGAGCCTTATTCGGAATGTAATCAAGGTCGCATTCCGGATCGGGAGTGACATAATTAATCGTCGGCAAAAGGATGTTGCGATGAATCGACAGCACTGAGAAGACACCCTCGACTCCGCCCGCCGCGCCCAGCAAATGGCCGGTCATAGATTTCGTCGAACTAATGGCCACCTTGTAGGCGTGATCTCCGAAGGTCTTCTTGATCGCCATCGTTTCAAACTTGTCGTTGTAGGGAGTCGACGTACCGTGCGCATTGATATAGCCCACTTCTTCCGGCTGCACGTTCGCGTCCTTCAGAGCCTTTTGCATGACCCGAACCGCGCCTGAGCCGCTGTCATCTGGCATGGTGATGTGAAAAGCGTCGCCAGTCATGCCATAGCCGACTACTTCGGCGTAAATCTGAGCGTCGCGACGCCGTGCAAATTCCAACTCCTCAAGGATCAGGATCCCCGCGCCTTCGCCGATGACAAAGCCGTCGCGCCCCAACTCAAAGGGTCTGGACGCGTGGGCCGGATCATCATTTCGCGTCGACAGCGCGCGCAAGGCCGCGAAGCCGGCGACACTCATCGGGGTGATGGCTGACTCAGCCCCGCCACAAATCATGGCGTCGGCGTCGCCGCGCTGAATGATCTTGAAGCTGTCACCGATGGCGTGAGCGCCCGCGGAGCATGCCGTCGCCGTAGCAGAATTCGGACCCTTGGCGTTGTGCCGGATCGAGACTTGTCCGGAGGCGAGGTTAACGATTGCCGAAGGAATAAAGAAAGGCGAGACGCGGCTGGGACCATCTTTAAGGAGCTTTTCGTGCTCCCGTTCGATGGCCCAAAAGTCTCCAATGCCGCTGCTTATATACGTGCCAACGTTTTCCGCAATTTCGTCGGTTATCTTTAGTCCGCTACCCTTAACCGCTTCATCTGAAGCGGCAATCGCATAGTGGATAAAGGCGCCCATCTTGCGGGCTTCCTTCTTTTCGATATAGTCCAGCGGATTGAAATTCTTTACTTCGCAGGCGAATCTGGCGGCAAACCTGGCAGCGTCGAACTTCTTGATATAGTCCGCTCCACTTTGGCCTTCCAGAAGCGCGGCCCAGGTGGTCTCGAGTGTATTGCCTACGGGCGTAACCAAACCGAGACCCGTAACGACGACGCGACGATTCAAAGTCAGGACTCCTTCCGTGATCGACTAAGCAAGTGTTTGGCGTACCCCGGAGTACTACCCGGGTCACCATCACCGTAAACGATCACTTGGCCTTGTGCTGATCGATGTAGGTGTACGCGTCGCGCACGCTCTGAATCTTTTCCGCGTCCTCGTCCGGAATTTCAATGCCGAACTCTTCCTCGAAACGCATTACCAGTTCGACCGTGTCGAGCGAGTCGGCGCCGAGGTCATCAATGAACCGGGCATTCGGCGTAACTTCATTTTCGTCCACGCCCAGCTCGTCCACGATAATCTGTTTTACTTTTTGCTCAATCTCTGGATCGGGCATTCGTTTTTGCTCCTCTTTGTAAAGGTCAGACAAACTTTTAGTTTGTCGATGTTAGTTCGGGGCACAGACTTTCGGTCTATGACCCGCACCTCATGCACAGACCGCGATCTGTGCCACTATGACGACAAACTAAGGTTTGCCGGACAAGCTCTACCCGGAAATTGCCTCACGAGTGGCGCGCAGGCTGGCTTTGTCCTCGACGTTCACGCAACTCAGGTTGCGATCAATCTGGCGCGCCAAGCCACTCAAAACTTTTCCGGATCCAATCTCAATCAAGCTTTGTACACCCTGACTGATCAAAAATTCAACTGACTCAAGCCAACGAACCGGCTGGGATACCTGACGAATCAGCGCATCGCGCGCCTGATCGCTTGTGGTAACAGCCTTCGCGTCCACGTTGGTTATGATGGGGGTCGCGAGGTTCCGAAACGTAATCCCCTTCAATTTAAGTGCTAAACGCCTCTGAGCCGGCTGCATTAACGCGCAATGAAAGGGCGCGCTCACCTTCAGTTTAATTGCCCGCTTGGCGCCCCGTTCCTGCAAAAGTACAATCGCACGATCGATCGCCGCAGTATCTCCGGCGATAACGACCTGGGTCCGAGAGTTAATGTTGGCGGCGCTGCAAACCTGCCCCTGGGCGGCTTCCTTACAAGCATCATTAACCACATTCAGATCGGCACCGAGAATCGCAGCCATCGCCCCCACTCCAACCGGAACCGCCTCCTGCATGAAACGTCCGCGCGCTCGGACCGTCTTGACCGCTTCAGTCAACGAAAGGGAGCCGGCCGCCACCAGGGCTGAATACTCGCCGAGACTATGACCGGCGACAAAGTCAGGTTTGGGAAAGCCCTCAGTCTCCAACGCCCGCAAAGCCGCAATCGAAACGGTCAAGATTGCCGGCTGGGTATTCTCAGTCAGTTGCAGCTGTTCTTCAGGGCCATTGAAGCAGAGCTCGGAGAGCGCAAAGCCCAAAGCTGCGTCCGCTTCTTCAAAGACCTGTCTGGCCGCCGGAAAATTATCGGCCAAGTCCTTTCCCATGCCCACTTGCTGCGAGCCCTGGCCGGGAAAGAGAAAAGCTATAGGTCCAATAGGTCGCATAGGTCCTATATCTTTTCCTTACCAGCGCATTACGACTCCACCCCAAGTGACGCCCCCACCGAACGAAGCCATCAGCACCACATCGCCCTTCTGAACGCGTCCCGATGCGACACATTCGTCGAGTCCAATGGGAATCGAGGCGGATGACGTGTTCCCGTGCATAGCAATATTCGAGTACACCAGTGCGCTGTCGACGCTGAGCTTGTTTGCCACCGCATCCGTAATGCGCTGGTTAGCCTGATGTGGAATGAACAACTGCACGTCCGCGGTCGTTAATCCTGCTTCTTCCAGAACCTCGCGCGAAATGTCGGCCATCGATCGGACTGCTACTTTGAATAGCTCATTTCCCTTCATCTTGAAGAAATGATCACCGCGCGCGATGGTTTCAGCACTGAAGCCGCCCTTCGTCCCGCCGCCGGGTGCGTACAATTGCTCTTCGTAACGGCCATCAGAGCGAATCTGAGCGGCGAGAATTCCCCGGTCGCCCTCCACCGCGCCCAAAACGGCGGCGCCTGCGCCATCGCCGAACAGCACGCAAGTTGATCGATCCGTGTAATCAACATACCGCGTTAGAATCTCGGCCCCGATCACCAGGGCATACTTTGATTGCCCGCCGCGAATCATGGAATCGGCCAACGTCAGACCGTAGAGAAAACCGGAACAGGCAGCCACGATGTCCATCGCGGCGGCTTTGTCCGCACCCAATTCAGCCTGAATCAGACAACCAGTCGACGGTAGGATCTGATCGGGGGTTACCGTGGCGCAGAGTATCAGATCAATCTCGGTGGGTTCGATGCCCGCGCGCGCGATGGCCTCGCGCGCCGCGCGCACTGCAAACTGAGAAGTGTATTCGTCGGGTGCGGCCTTCCGTCGTTGCTTGATTCCGGTCCGCGTCGTAATCCACTCGTCCGAAGTGTCGACGATCCGCTCCAGATCTGCATTCGTCAGAATGCCCTCTGGATAGGAATGGCCGGTGCCAAGAATGCCCGAATTAAAGTTCGACATTCAGCAAATCTCGCTCAAAAAATGCCGTTTTAGAGGCCAGGACTCCTCCTGCCGCACGCCGCACAAGTGCGGCGCCTAAACGGCGCGCTCTCCTGAACCTCACGCAGCTTGTTCCACGTGAACTATTTCGCGGCCCTTGTAATAGCCGCACTTAGGGCAGACACGATGCTGCATACGTGGCTCCTGACAGTTTGGACAGGCTACGGTTTGTGGCACCCGCAGGGCATCGTGTGCCCGGCGCTTGCCCCGACGAGATTTTGAGTGACGGCGTTTTGGATTTGGCATGATTACTCCACTATCTTGATTTCAGATCTCCGATTTCAAATCTCAGAATGTCAAATTTGAAATTCGTGTCTCTCGGTACTTTGAACTTTGAACTTTAGACTTTGAGATGGCCGGGCATAGCGGTCGTCAAAGTCCACAGCTCAAAGATCCAAGTCCAACCGTCACATTTGTAATTCCTTCAATTTCTGCCAACGCGAATCGACTTCATCAGTCTCACACTGACAGTTGTTCATATTTCTATCGATCCCGCAGAGCGGACATAGTCCCTGGCAATCCTCGCGACACAACACATTAACAGGTAAGGCGAGAAGAATCTCTTCGCGCACCAGCGCGTCGAGTTCGATTCCTTCACCGTCAAAGACCGAAATGTTCAAATCTTCCGGCTCTAACTCGTGCTGCTCTTCCGCGGCCCAACTGATAGTCCGAACAAATCTCTCGTTGAATTCCGCGGAAATCGGCATTTCAACTGGTTGCAAACATCGGCCACACTGAACTTCAAGTCTCGTATGCAGATGTCCTCGCAGTTCGACATCCAGACCTTCGCGGCGGATGCGGCCGGAAACTTCAGCAGGCTCAACAATCCTGACTTCAGGGTCGTCCAGCGACAGTTCGTTGGCTTCGTAAAGCTGTGCAAACTTACCGCCGTGTTCTTCCAGCTTGTTCAGCTCAATCCGCATAACAGAGCCCTCTGGACAGATAGACTGCGCCAGGAGCAGAGCGCAAAGTCGCTAATTATAACCGGGCGTCCCGCACTTTCAAAGCGAGGGCGGACTGCCGCTGCGATTTCAACCTCCGCTGCTGGTCTTTCGCTTTGCCATCCGTGGTTTCTTTGGCGACACTGTCGACGGAGAAGATTCGGGGGGGTTATCGTCCAGCTTGGCGCACTCGGCCCGCCACATTGATTCCAGGCGATCGTTATCCACGACACCACACTCGCTGAGCACTTCGATCAGGCTCTTGACCAAAGCATGATTCGTATAAGCCGTTTCGGACTGGCGGAGCAGCAGTTTCAATCCCTGCTCGAGGCGTTCCGCCAAACGCGCCATCGTGTTCTCTAAAATCGTCAGACGCTCCAGGAGGTGCTCTTCGTTCGGTGTCGTCTCAGCTAAGCCAACTCGCATAGACGGCGGCTGGACCACAAGCATCAGTCTGGTGCCACAACGCAGACAGAATTCCTGTCCGAGCGGATTTGCTGCTCGACACTTCTGGCAAAAATGCAGGACCGCGCTCTGTTGCATTGTAGTTGAGTCTCTGTTTAGAGTCGGGCTACTGCCCGACTAAGCGGTCGATAGCCCGCCTCTATACTTCCGAACAAAAATCGCCGAATCCTAATACTCATAGAATCCCCGCCCGCTCTTTTTCCCCAACCATCCCGCGTCGACATAACGCTTGAGCAGCGGACAAGGCCGGTACTTTGAATCGCCAAATCCATCATGTAACACGTTCATGATCGCAAGGCAAACGTCGAGACCGATGAAATCGGCAAGCGCTAACGGCCCCATCGGGTGATTCATGCCAAGTTTCATAATGCCATCAATGCTCTCTCGCGAGGCCACCCCCTCGTACAATGTGAAAATGGCTTCGTTAATCATTGGCATCAGAACGCGATTCGAAACAAAGCCTGGCGAGTCGTGACACTCGAGCGGAATCTTTCCCAGCCGCTCGGTCAGCGAACGCACCTCTTCATAGGTCCGATCTGAGGTTGCGGCCCCGCGAATAATTTCAACCAACTTCATCACGGGTACGGGATTCATGAAATGCATCCCAATCACTCGTTCCGCCCGCTGAGTTACAGACCCGAGTTTGGTGATCGAAATAGAAGAAGTATTCGAAGCGAAGATCGCACCGGCCGAGACGATCCCGTCCAGTGATTTGAAAATTTCGGTTTTGACGGCGAGATCTTCGGTCGCCGCCTCCACCACAATAAAGGCCTCGCGCAGGAACGTCGTATCGGTCGTCGGCTTGATGCGCGCAATAATCGCGTCCTTTTCATCAGGTTCGAGTCGCTGCTTGTCGACGTCGCGTTGCAGACTTTTATCGATTGCTTTGATGCCGCGCGCCAGGAACTCCTCGGTCACGTCGTGCATGACGACGGCAAAACCGGCGCGCGCCGCCACCTGGGCAATGCCCGCACCCATTGTGCCTGATCCAACTACGCCGAATATTTCACTCATGAATTTGTAACACAGACTTCAGTCTGTGGCCCTTGTCGTCACATCACAGACTAAAAAGTCTGTGCCACTTACTTCGATCGATCCGCCCAATTCATCAACGGCTGCGTGCGATTCAGAGCATCCTGAAGATCGCCCTCGCTGGCCGCCGAAAACTTACCGCCATAGAGTCGTACGCCGCCTTTGCTCCGAAAAAACTTAATCGTATAAATGCCCAGCGCTGTGCCGACTGGAATGTTGACCAGCGAAATCACGGCCAGGGCCAGACCCAGGGGCTTTGCCCATCGTCTTTGTTTCTGCAGACCATAGCCGACAGCCAGCGGCACCAAACCAACTACAAACAGAAGGACCACGAAAGTCAAAACACCTAAAACGATCCAGAAAGTCGAGATCGAATTCGCCGCCGGGGTCGCCAGTTTAATCACGACAACGAGCAGCAACAGACCTGCCAGCGTCAGCCCGTGCATCGCACCGTAGATGAAATGCAGAGTAGCGAGCGTCCTGTTGTGATCTTCCGCTGTCATGCGTTGTCACCGCCAATCAGGCGGCGTTGTGAAACTCGAATCACTACGGATCGGTCGCCATTCGTTTGGCGGTAGCGGTGGCAGTAACCGGTCCTTGACGCCGTACAGTTGTTTACCGGCATCGCTGAACAGAAACCAGAAGGTATAGACAGCGACCGCAGTTCCGATCGGAAAGCTCGTCGCCGCAACCACGCCGGCAACGATTCCCGCGACCTTTGCCCAAGGCCGGCGCTTGAGCAACGCGTATCCGGCAACGACTGAAGGAACAGTCATCGCAACACTGAAGAGACCGATAAAGACAAACATCACGACGAGGAACTGCGACATCGGCGGGCCGCCCATCTCTTGTGACCGGCCGTAGATGTTCTGAAACAGGTAACCCTCAACACCCATCAAAACCGTCATCATCAACAAATGAAATCCGGCGTACCCCAGTTGCGCCAAGCCGACAAACCTGTTGTGTTCTTGAGGTGTCATGACTGGCGTTACCGTTCCACCGCCATCGCCACCGCATTGCCGCCCCCCAGACAGAGCGCCGCGATGCCCCGATGTGCGTCGCGCCGCTTCATCTCATAAAGCATCGTCGTCAGAATTCGCGACCCGGATTGGCCGATTGCGTGGCCCAGGGCAACTGCGCCGCCATTCACATTGAGTTTCTCTGGAGCGAGACTGAGTTCGCGGGTGATCGCGACCGTCTGAACGGCGAAAGCTTCATTCAATTCGATCAAATCGACATTATTCAATGACCAGCCGGTCTTCTTAAGCAGCTTTTTGATCGCTTCAACCGGCGCCATCATCACCAGTTTTGGTTCGATGCCCGATGTGGCCTGCCCGACAATTCTGGCCATCGGCTCAATGCCCAGCAACTTTGCCCGGGCGGCCGAAGTAACTACTACCGCGGACGCTCCGTCGTTGACGCCAGGAGCATTTCCCGCGGTTACGGTGCCGCCTTCTTTGAAAGCGGGCTTTAACTTGCCCAGCGACTCCATCGAGGTGTCTTCGCGAACGGGCTCGTCCGTATCGAAGATTACCGGCGGCCCCTTTCTTTGCTTAATCTCTATGGGCACGATCTCGTCGCGGAACTTTCCTGACTTAATAGCGGCGCTCGCCTTGAGATGAGATTTCAATGAGTACTCATCCTGTTCTTCGCGTGACACATGAAAACGCTCGGACACCACCTCACCGGTGCATCCCATGTGCTGATCGTCGAATGCGCACCAGAGGCCGTCGTTACTTACCGAGTCGACGAGCGTGCCGTTGCCCAGCCGATAACCTTCGCGCGCTTTCGTCATCAGATATGGCGCGTTCGACATCGATTCCATGCCGCCCGCCACCACGATCTCCGTGTCGCCCAGTTGCACTCCCTGGGCGGCCATCATGATCGCTTTCAGTCCCGAACCACAGACTTTATTTACGGTCACGGCCGAAACCGTGTCTGACAGTCCGCCAAAGAGCGCAGCCTGTCGCGCCGGATTCTGCCCGAGCCCAGCTTGAATTACGCAGCCCATGATTACTTCATCGACAGCCTCCGGACTGACACCAGCGCGCTTGACCGCCTCACGCACCACGATGGCGCCAAGCTCTGTCGCTTTGAAGCCCTTTAGCGCGCCGAGAAACTTTCCCACCGGCGTGCGCACGGCACTAATGATTACTGCTTCCTTGATCTCTGACATTTTGATCACTGTTCACTTATGCAAGATGATTTAGCATGACTGCTAATTCCAAATAGTGTCAAGCAAGGCGCTGGGTCTGAAGCGCGACCGTCAGGGAGGGCCCGTTACGCAAGAACATCCTCGCTTCGGACTTCTGACACTTATGACTTAATGATCATGATCGATAAGCAGCAAACGTTCACGTTGAGGATTGCGGATCATATTCAAACTCAATCCACCATGCCCGAATGTCTCTGCTTGCGCTATCACCCTCGGCCAGCCCGATGCCCCATAGACATGGCCCGTAAAGCGTTGCAGGTTTTCGCCCAGAAAGAATAAGCGCAGTGGGCCGGCTCCCTCCCCCGCGTACACCAGCAGGAAGTACGGTGCCGCAATCAGCATCAACAGTGTCAGGCCCGGCAACAATTGAAGTTTTCTCCAGTCGGCGCGATTCCGTCTGAACCCCATCTCCAGGCCGATTGGCACCGCTACTAACGCCACCGCGACCGGGCCTTTAACCAGGACACCCAATCCAAGCGCAACGTAGCCGAGCCAAATCAAAACTTTTGACTGATACCCCCGTTCTGTGAGCGTGATGATGAAACAGGCAAGCGATGCCGTAACGCAAAATGTGAGTAGCATGTCGCTCATCGCCATGCGCGCAAAACTCAAAAAGAGAAAACTCGAAGCCAACATTGCGACTGCGATTAAGGCTGCACGCTTCCCTTCCAGCCGCAGCGACAGCGCGTAAACAATCGCCAGCACCAACAGTGCTGCCAGCGCCGAGGGAAGTCTGGCCGAACCGTAGCTCGTCCCAAACAATTTGTACGAGACACCAATGAGCCAATAAGTAAGCGGTGGTTTGTTGAGTGGGAGCTCGTCCGGTGCGTGCGGTGTCAGCCACTCGCCCTGCTCGACCATCAGGCGCGAACCAAGCGCAAAGTAACTCTCCGCCCGCACAAATTCCTTGTAGATCCGAATGTCGCTGAGAAACAGCACCGCCGCGAAGGTGAAAATGATGAAGAAGGCGCGATGCTTTAGTAAGGCCACGTAAGCAATTGGCTCTGGGTCCGCGGTCACGGTAACGTAGTTTCTTGTCGCGCGGATGAATCCGTCAAGCAACGGCGTGAAGTCAGTACCACCCGCGTGAGCGGGTGGGTCATTGGGCAAGCCGCGAGTTGATCGCTTGATCCACCCGCTTACGCGGGTGGTACTGACCTCATTCCTTGCAGGTGACGTCGCTCTAATTGAAAACCCTCACACGCGGGTGTTAGACTCGGCGCTTGAAATCGGAACCCCTTAATCACTCTGGCTCTACCGGACTAAAACCATCATGCAGGCACTGATTTTGGCAGGAGGAAAAGGCACCCGGCTGCGTCCTCTTACCGTGTACACGCCGAAACCAATCGTTCCGATTTGCAACCGGCCTTTCCTGCTCTATCAAATCGACACTCTCCGGCGCGCGGGCGTCACCGACATTACACTCTCGCTGTCTTATCAGCCGGAAAAAATCGAACAGCAACTCGGCGACGGGTCGAATTTCGGCGTTAAGTTGAAATACACCGTCGAGCCACAGCCGATGGGAACCGCGGGCGCGTATAAATTTGCCGAAGATTTGATTCGCGAACCAACGGTGGTCTTCAACGGAGACATCCTGACCGATCTGGATTTGAAGACAGTGATTCGCCAGCACAAAGAACGCAAGGCTGTCGCGACCATTGTGCTCACTCCCGTGGAAGACGCGAGCGCCTACGGCGTGGTCGAGACCGAAGCGGATGGCCGCGTCCGCCGCTTTTTGGAAAAGCCAAAGCCCGACGAAACCTTCTGTAAGAACATCAACGCCGGCACTTATGTGCTCGAGCCGCAGGTCCTGGATCTAATCCCGCGTGGCGAAAATCATTCGTTCGAGTACGGTCTGTTTCCCAGGTTGCTCGAGCAGGGTGAACCGTTCTTCGCGCACATTCCGCGGCGAACCTATTGGATGGACATCGGAACGCCAGCCCGTTACCTGCAAGCTCATCACGATCTGTTGGCCAAACGGGTTTCGCGGATTCATATAAAGGATCGACGTGGCAATTTTGAGTCGGCCACGCATTCAGAAATCGACGAGCTGTCCGTGATCGGAGACGAATGCACGCTCAAGCCGGGCGTGGAAATAATTAACTCAGTGCTCGGCAAAGGCTGCTACATCGAAGAGCGCGCGCGGATTGAAAACTCGGTCATCTGGAGTCACACGCGCGTGGGCACAGAGGCTCAACTAAAGGATGCGATCATCGGGCGCGGCTGTCATGTCGGCCGATCCACGATTGTGGGTCCCGGTTCGGTGCTGGGAGACAAGACTTCTCTGACCGATTACACAAGAACATGCTAGAGGAAGGACGGAAGCTGTGAACTGGGATATCTTTCGCGCATATGACATCAGAGGCGTATACCCCAAGGACCTCGACGAGGAGGCCTACTATCGGATCGCGAAAGCCTACACCTATCTGTTTCATCCAAAAACAGTAGTTGTCGGCCGGGATGCGCGGGTCACTTCGGCGCAGTTGGCAGAGAGTCTAATTTCCGGCTTTGTCGACGCCGGCGTTGATGTGGTCGACATCGGCGCTATTACCACCGACATGCTTTACTTCGCGGTCGGCGCTTATGATTACTCAGGCGGCATCGTCGTCTCGGCTTCACATAATCCCAAAGAATATAACGGCGCGAAAATGGTGCGGGAGAAAGCGGCCGCCATCTCTTCCGATACGGGTCTCTTTGATATTCGCGATGCCCTGAAAGCCGGCAAAGACAAAGAAGTCCGCGCAGAAAAGAAAGGCACGGTCAAAGAGAAGGATGTCCTGGATGACTATCTCAAACACGTACTCAGCTTTATCGATACGAGCGTGATTAAGCCGTTCACGTTTGTCGGCAACGCCAACTTCGGCTATGTCTGTTATCCGGCTTCAGCTCTGGTGAAAAAGTTGGGACTGAATCTAATCCCACTGAATTTTGTTCCCGACGGCACGTTTCCCAAAGGCCCTCCCGATCCGATGCTGCCCGAGAATCGCATCGAAACCCAGAGACTCACGAAAAGTTCCGGCGCCAGCTTCGGCGTGGCCTGGGACGCGGACGCCGACCGCTGCATGTTTGTTGACGAGACCGGCGAATTCATTTCGGGAGCCTATACTACGGCCTTGCTCGCGGACATTCTGTTGACCAAAAAAGGCAACGATAACGCGATCATTTTCGACCCGCGCGTGATTTGGCCGGCGCTAAAGGTCTGTGAACAGCACGGCGCGCGAGCAATCATCTCCAAGGGCGGTCATGCGTTCATGAAGGAGCGCATGCGCAAAGAAGATGCGATCTTCGCCGGCGAGATGAGCGGCCATTATTACTTTCGGGAAAACTTTTTCGCCGACAACGGGGTCATACCATTCCTGCTGGTGATGGAACATCTGTCAAAAACCGGCAAACCGTTTTCCGAAGTCATGCGGCCTTATAAGGAAGGCCATTTCATGTCCGGCGAATTGAACTATCGCGTCAAGGACATTCAGACAGTGATTGCCGCGGTCAAGCAACAATTCGCCAAAGACGGCAAAGAAGACTTCACGGACGGATATTCGCTGGAAACTGACGAGTGGCGATTCAACATTCGTCCGTCAAACACCGAACCATTGTTGCGCTTGAATATCGAAGCCCGCCAGCCGGGTCTCGTCGAAAAGATTAAAGCTGAGATCGAAGCGATCATTAACTCAGAACCCAAGTAAGTGGCGCAGACTTCAGTCTGTGATTTTGAAGTTGGTTCAGAACACAGACTGAAGTCTGTGTGCCACTCGCTTGCCGCAAAGCCAGTCTTCCCTTCTTCCGGCACACTCCTTGCCAAATCAACCACGAAAGAACACATGAGCTCTTGAAGTAGCGCTTCGAATGGGCCCCCGGAGAACTCAACAGGAGGACTAAGTCATGGGATTGATTCTGCTGATAGTGCTGATTATTTTGCTTTTGGGCGCAGTGCCGGCCTGGCCGTATAGCCGGAACTGGGGATACGGCCCAAGCGGCGGACTTGGTTTGATCCTCGTAATCGTGCTCATTCTATTGCTGCTCAGAGTGTTCTAACCCAAGACGCTTTGCTGACCAGCAGACTTTAAAGCATGCAGGCCTTCCCTGCTCGACTGTCGTGTCAGAAGCCCGACCGTCGGGGAAGGCCTGCCCCGGTTTGACTCTCTCTCATTGCAGACTACAAACTCTCCCACATGCCCGAACTTCCGGAAGTTGAGCACGTCGTGCGCGCCCTGAGTCGCATTATCGTCGGCCGGCGAATCGTCTTCAGCGAAATCAAGCTTCCCAAGTTGACTCTCCCGTTATCGCCGTCAGTTTTCAATCGCAAACTGAAGGGTGCAACCATTACTCGCGTCGGCCGGCGCGGCAAGTTTATTTTGATTGAGATCGAGTCCGACGGAGCCCTCGCTCACGGTCGGGCTACTGCCCCGCATCGCGCGCGCGGCCGTCAGAAGCCCGCGCGTCAGCAAGGGCTTGTGTTGGTAGTGCATCTGCGGATGACCGGCAAGTTTCTTTATCTAACTGCCGACGACGCTCTGCCGAAACATGCCCACGCGATTTTCTATCTCGAGAATGATCGGCGTTTGATCTTCTGCGATCAGCGACAGTTCGGAGTGATGAAGCTGGTCAAACGAACTGCACTGAGTACGACAAAAGGAATCAGCGAGCTTGCACCCGAACCCTTTGGCGAAGATTTTAGCCCGGCTTATCTCAAAACAACTCTGGCTCGCTCACGCCGCACACTCAAGACTCTGCTGTTGGATCAGACGAAGGTCCTCGGTCTCGGCAACATCTACGCCGCCGAAGCTCTGTTTCGCGCGGGCGTTAGCCCATTCAAAGAGGCCGCGAGTCTTTCGTCGAAGCGGGTCGCGCGTTTGCATCAGGCGATTCTCGACGTACTGAGCGATGCGATCGCAGACAGCTCAACCTCCCGCGTGAATCTCCAACAGGCAAATGGTTTTTCCTACGGTGAAGCCTTTGAAAGATTCTGGCAGGTCTACGAGCGTGAGGGCGAAGCTTGCGTTAACTGCGGCGGGCGCATTCGCCGGATTGCTCAAGGTGGGAGATCAACTTACTGGTGTCCGAAGTGTCAGACTCCGTTAGGAGTGAGATGTTTATAGGCAGAAGCCAAAAATCAGAACTAACTCCGTTCGGAGGAGCGGAATTCAAGTAGAGCGTCACCACGCCGAGACCACTCCGCTCCTCCGAACGGAGCCGGAGGGATCTTGCTCCGCGATCTATAAACATTTCACCCCTGACGGGGTGAAATCCGTAAGCTGCTCCCCGAGGGTGGTGCCAACTACTCGCGTTGTATAAGACCTTAGTCGTATCATGACGCCATGAAAATCAAAGTTGTCGTCCACAACGCGGAAGAAGGCGGTTACTGGGCCGAAGTTCCTGCCATTCCCGGATGCGCCACCCAAGGCGAGACGTTTGAGGAGTTGCTTCACAATCTTTATGAAGCCGTTGAGGGTTGCTTGTCGGCATGCTGAGCAAGGAAACGAGAAAAGGCAGCCTCTGCTTGCTCGCCGACCTCACTATGAAATGTGAGGCTAAGACTCTTAACAAAAGGATCTATTGCCTTGCTCGCCTTTTGGACCTTGGAACGTAGGTCCATAATCATTGCAACCACCTTCCTTCTCTCTTCACGATCCACAAACCGATCAATGTTGTCTATGAGTATTCGATGGATCAATCGATTCCGCGCGCTTAGCCCATCTTCTAACGCGGCCATGATTCCTGTGCTCGGTTCACAATGTTTTCTGATCATACTTAGCAGTTGCCCCGCAGTTCGTTTTTCTCTGTCTTCCATGATCGCGAACAACTGTTTAGGATCAAGACCTTTCGCCCCAAGCCTGCTGAAGTGAAACAAGAGCAGGCCCATTGAGTACTCAAACCCTTGACAATCCAACAATGCTGCGCCGGCCTCAAATAACAAAGGCGTTAACAACTCCTTCCTCTTTCTATCCACATCGTTCATTTCGAAGAGCTGATGCTACCTACAAATTCCCCAAGATAAAATCCGTCATCATCTGCTGCATGTGCTTCACCAGAACGGGATCAGTGACGCCGTGTCGTGATTTCGGATAGATCATCAACTGAACTTGCTTGCCCGACTTCTGCAGCTCATACAAAAATTGCACGGTGTTCGCCATGTGCACGTTGTCGTCAATGGCGCCATGTATCAACAGCAGCTTGCCGTGCAAGTCTTTCGCGTAATGAACAGGTGAACTCTTCCAATATCCATCTGTGTTGTTCTGCGGCGTCTGCATATAGCGCTCGGTGTAGATCGAATCATAGTTGCGCCAGTCCGACACCGTACCGCCGGCAATGCCAATCTTAAATGTCTGACTGTGTGTCAGCGCATAGCTCGTCATGAATCCACCATAGCTCCAGCCCCACAGGCCTATCCGCGAACCATCAACGTAAGGCTGACTCTTCAACCATGCATATCCGTCCTCTAGATCCCTTAATTCAAGCTCGCCGAAGTCTTTGTAAAGCGGCCAGGCGGAGTTCACGCCCTTGTTGCTGGCGGTCCGGTTGTCGCAGATCCAGATGATATAGCCTTTCTGCGCCAGCATCTGATGCCAAAGATAGCGCGTGCCTCCCCAGGAGTTGCGCACCGACTGCGATTGCGGACCGCTGTAGGTATAGGACATCACCGGGTACTTCTTTGATGGATCAAAGTCGGGCGGCTTGATCATCATCGCTTCCATCGTGAAGCCGTCGCGCGTCTTCACGTTCATGAATTCTACTTTGCCCAGCTTGTATTGCTTCAAGGCATCAACTTTATTGTCATCAATCGCCCGCACGAGTTTGCCCGCGCCGTCGTAAAGCCTAACCTGAGTAGGAGTGTTCGCGTCGTTCCAGGAGTCGATAAAGTGCGAAGCTTTTGAATTAAATGCCGCGCGATGATTTCCTTCCGCGCTGGTAAGGCGGTTAAGACCAGTACCGTCGACTTTGATCGAGTACTCATGATTAGCAATGAAGCTGTGCTCGCTGCTGCTGAAGTAGACAGTTCCCTTCTCTTCATCGACCTCATCGATAGAGCGCACGTCCCAATCACCGCTCGTGACCTGCTTAATCAGCTTGCCGTCAGCACCGTAGTGATAGATATGCCGCCAGCCGCTGCGATCGCTAAGCCAAAGGAACGAGCCATCTTTCAAATAGCGCAGACCATCGTCAACGACTTCGACCCAAGCCTTACCGCTCTCACGAAACGTTGTCGACGACTTCCCGTCATCAGGATTGGCCGTATTTAGATCGAGGAAACTCTGTTCGCGATTCTGCGCCTGATAGACAACTTTCTTACCGTCCGGCGCCCAGCCGACCCGCACAATCAGCCGATCCTCGGCCGGGTATTTATAGGTATCGACCCAGCGCACTTCGCCACCCGAGGCGTTGACGACACCAAGTTTAACGATGGGGTTGGGATCGCCCGTCTTTGGATACGGGGTGTCTTCGACATTTTGATCGTAAGGAATCTGATCGACGACGACGAAATTCGGAACTGGACGCTCATCGAGCTGGAGGAACGCGATACGTGTGGAATCGGGACTCCACCAGTAGGCGCCAAAGTTTCCGCGGCCGTAGAGCTCTTCCTGATAAACCCAATCCAAACGGCCATTCAAGAGCTTCGGATTCCCGTCGCGAGTCAATGCCCGCTCGCGACGCTGACTGCCGATGTCTTCGACGTAAAGATTGTTGTCGCGAATAAAGCTGACCATGCGGCCATCGGGACTAAACGCTTCCCCAACTTCTTCTTCGGGGTTATTGGTCAGGCGCACGGCGCGGTCGCTGCCGAACTCATAATAGAAAAGATCGTTTGCGTGATTGATCAGCACTCCCGTCTCGGCAGGATTGAGCTGATAGCTGCTTTGATTGGACAGGCGATGTGCGACATCCTTACTGAACCCTGGCAACGAGGCGAATGCCGCCTCCATTTTCAGGCTGTCATAGAACGGCTCTGACTTGCCGGTAATGGCGTTGACTTTGAGCAAACGCGGCGAAGCAGTTCGTTCCTTGCTGGCGACGATGTAGTGAACGCCGTCTTTCAACCAGCGAGGGTTCGAGGGAGTGCCGCTGAAATTAACTCGCTTGGACGGATCAAAAATATCGTCGATCGTCAGCAGCTTGTCCTGGGCCAGGATCACGGAAGCCTGGAACAGGGCGAACGCGAGAACAAAAAATGCGTATGAGCGTTTGCGCACAATAATCTCCTCTAAACTGAGTCAGTGTTTTATTTGGCTTCGCGGGGTATGAGCTTCTTGATTAGTGGTGTTAGCGCCAAGAGTAGCAACCCGGAAAAGACGAGCGCAGCTGTCGTCCCGATGAAAAGAATCGGCATCTGCTCGAGCTTCTTTGGGTCGACTTTACCGCCGACCAGTCCGGCGATCAGATTTCCGACGGAACTGGCGAGAAACCAAATTCCCATCATCTGGCCAACGTACTTGCGGGGAGCGAGTTTAGTCATTGACGAGAGACCGACAGGGCTTAGACAGAGTTCGCCGACTGTCTGAAAGAGGTAACTAAACATTAGCCAGAGAAATGAAACCTTGATCAATCCCCCGCCCTTAACCACGATGTTGGCGGCAAAAATCATGATGGCAAAACCACCCCCCGCGCACAAGAGCCCGATCGCAAATTTGGACGGGCTCGAGAGGTCAGTCTGCCTCTTGCCCATCGAAAGCCAGACTGCTGCGAATACCGGGGCCAAGAGAATAATGAACAACGAGTTTACTGATTGAAACCATGTCGCCGGAATTTCCCAACCCAACAGGGTCCGGTTAGTGAAGTCTTTGGCGAACAAATTGAGCGACGTGGGCGCCTGTTCGAAAGCAGCCCAGAAAATTGCCGCAAACACGAACAGAATGAAGATGACTCCGACCCGTTTCTTTTCGTCGCCGGTGAGTCCGCCAAAAATGAACAATGCCCCGAAGTAAAGTACGGCCACACCAACCAGGACGTACGTCATCTTCTGACCAACTGCCTGCGGGTTGATTTGGATCATGCCTGTCGCCGCGAGCACCACCACCACAGCCAGCAAGCTGAGTCCGATGGCCAGCGCGAGTTTGATGGTGAGATCCTGCCTCCGCTGCACCGCAGGATCGGGATGCCTTGAGGGTCGCGAACCAAGATCGCCCAGCGTTTTCTTTGAGCGGGCGGCAAACCAGGCAAGACCGATCAGCATGCCGACCCCCGCAGCGCCAAATCCAAAATGCCAGCCGACCTTTTCACCAAGGAAACCTGTAACGATATTACCCAGAAAGGCACCCGTGTTGATTCCCATGTAGAAGATCGAAAAGCCGGCATCGCGCCGCGCCCCGCCTTCGGGATAGAGATCACCCACGATGGCCGAGATGTTCGGCTTCAGCAAGCCCGTCCCCAAAACGATCAGTATTAAGCCCAGAAAGAACGGGACCCTGCTTTGTGCAAAGGATGACAGACTAATGGAAATATGGCCGGCGGAGATAAGCACTGCGCCGATCATGATGGAGCGACGCAAACCCAGGAGCCGATCGGCAATCCACCCACCCGGAAGTGATGCCAGGTAAACGCTCGCCGCGTAGATACCGACTATGGCCGACGCCTGATCTCGATCGATGTTGAACCCGCCATCGAGTATGGCTGCCGACATAAACAAGACGAGCAGCGGCCGCAGACCATAGAAACTGAAACGCTCCCACATCTCGGTAAAGAAGAGCGTTGACAGCCCGCGGGGGTGGCCGAAAAAACTGCGATCGTCAATGGCTAGCTGTCTTGCGTTGGTCGGCATGTCCATGGGTTCACTCATAAAAATGATCTCCAATCTGTCCAGGCCATTGGTCCGGCCGCTCTAATTTCGAAGTGAAACGCAGGAGAGTTGCGAGCATTCAGCCAGAACGAGCGGTGGCTGTCAAGACTGGGAGGCATCCGGATATTGTTGATCGCAGACGGTCTAACCGTTGCCCGACCCGGAGTTCGTTCTTGACATGAGTCGCTACCAGAGGCTATAACCCTTCTTGAAAAACGTGGTGAGTTAAGGCGACTTGCGGCCACGCAAAACAAACGGCTAAACAGCTCGGCAGTTCGCAAAGAACGAACCGAAACACTTCAGAAGAATTGAAGTCCCGCGTTGTTTAGCGCGGGATTTTTCGTTTTGGTGCGATGAGGTCAGAACCGCCTGCGGTAGCGGGCGGTTCAACGACGAAATGAGAACAGCCTTTTGATCACGAGAGTACAACCGCCCGCTACCGCAGGCGGTTCTGACTACCGATGCAGAACTTCAGAGAACTGTTAGACGGCGACGGCATCCACGTCTTTGACGGTGCGATGGGCACGATGCTTTATGAACGGGGCGTCTACATCAACCGCTGCTACGATGAATTAAACATCACCCAGCCCGACCTCGTGCGCAGCATCCACGCCGACTATGTGCGCGCGGGCGCCGATGTGCTAGAAACAAACACCTTCGGCGCGACTGCGCCCAAGTTGGCACAGTACGGTCTGGAAGGCAGTCTTCGCGAGATCAACATTGCCGCCGCGCGGGTGGCGCGCGAAGCGGCCGGAGAAGACGCCTATGTCGCCGGCGCGATCGGTCCGCTGGGCCTGCGGATTGAACCCCTGGGGCCCACCTCGTTTGACGAGGCCCGGGACTTGTTTAAAGAGCAAGCGGCGGCGCTGCTCGAAGGCGGTATCGATCTCTTTGTCCTCGAAACATTTTCCGACCTCTCAGAGATACAACAGGCCATTCGTGGCGTGCGCGAATTGAGCGACCTACCGATCATCGCTCAGATTGCCGTCTACACCGATGGCAACACAGCATACGGAACCACACCGGAAGTATTCACCGAGAAACTGGATGAATTTGGCGCTGACGTGATCGGACTGAACTGCGGCGTGGGTCCCGCGATCATCCTGGCAGCGCTCGAAAAGATGCGCGCGGTTACCTCGAAGAAGCTTTCCGCCCAGCCCAACGCCGGCCTGCCGCGCGATGTGCAGGGACGACAATTCTACATGTGCTCACCTGAGTACATGTCAAAGTTTGCCAAACGCTTCATTCAGGCGGGGGCCAAATTCATCGGCGGCTGCTGTGGGACGACGCCTTCGCACATAAAGTTCATCAGTGACGCGGTCCGGGCCGCATCGCCGCGAGCACAGCGGGTTTTTGTATCCGGCAGTCTTCCTCTCATAGTCGACGAGAAGCCGGCGCCCGACGTCGAAGTCATGCCACCGGCGGAACGCTCGCAATGGTCGCGCAAGATTACCCAGGGCGAGTTTGTCACTTCGGTAGAAGTGCTGCCGCCGAAGGGCTGTGATACGCAAAAGACACTCGATTCCATTCGACTCTTGAAAGATGCGGGAGTGGACGGCGTTAACATCCCGGACGGCGCACGCGCGCAATCACGCATGAGCGCGCTGGCAACTGCGGTCCTGGTCGAGCAGCAGATTGGAATTGAATCGGTGCTGCACTACTGCTGCCGCGATCGAAACCTGCTCGGCATGGTTTCGGACTTGCTGGGGGCGGCAGCACTCGGGCTCCGCAACCTTCTCTTGATTACCGGTGATCCGCCCAAGATGGGACCGTATCCAGATGCGACAGCGGTTTTCGACATCGACGCCATCGGACTGACGAACATGGTGAATAAGTTGAACCACGGCCTCGACATTGGTAACAATCCGATTGGCCAGCCAACCGCCTTTTGTATCGGCGTTGGTGTTAACCCAGGCGCGATCAATCTCGACGAAGAAATCAAACGCTTTGAATATAAAGTCGAAGCCGGCGCCCAATACGCGATTACTCAGCCAGTGTTTGATACTGATCAGCTTAAGGAATTTCTTGCCGGTATCGAACACTGTCGCATTCCGATCGTCGCAGGGATTTGGCCGCTGGTCTCGTTCCGCAATGCAGAGTTTCTTCACAATGAGGTTCCGGGCGTGCGCGTGACACCCTCGATCATGGAACGTATGCGTGACGCTTCTGCCATTAGTAAGGAAGCCGGCCGTGACGAGGGACTAAAGATCGCCCGAGAGTCGCTCCTGGAAGTGCGGGATCAAATTCAAGGCGTGCAGGTTTCCGCGCCCTTTGGAAATGTTAGATACGCCCTCGAAGTTTTCAGCGTTCTTGATGGCTTTGCTGCCGCGACAAATGCGACTCCCTAATTCGCCAACCTGCTTAAAGCAAGGATTATTGCAAGATTTGGGGCGCGCGAGGCTGAAATTCAGCCTTCAGCTTGCGGCCCCTCCACGAAATCCTATGCACCCTTACCGCAATCCAGGTTGCAAGAACGCCTTGACACCGTAACGTCAACGGCTTAAGCTCCCGCCCTCTAAGTTATTCCGTAACGATCCGTTTACCGCTTACAAGGAACAGTCAGCTATGCAGGTTCCTGCCCCAGAGCGAATTACTTTCCGCCGACCAATTCAGTCCGCGCGAAAGGCATTGAATCGACATCGTTTGATTTATCTTGCTCCGAAGTTCGCTAGTACCTCGCGCGTGAATTAACTCTTACGGGCTGGCTCCTGGCGCTAAGTAGCCGGAGAGTCTTCACCTGTAATTCATCTTGAAAGGAGAAACTCGAATGAAATCGTTAAGGAGACCCACTAGATTTCAAATCGTTGCTCTGGTTGTGGCTTTAGGGGGTATGACGTTTGTGCTCACTACCGCTTTGAGTCAACAGAGTTCTGGCTGGCCCCAGTGGGGCCACGATCAACAACACACGGGCGAGGTCAACGTAGCCGGTCAAAAGCTTAACAAAATTCTCGCCAACATCGTTTACGATCCGTTTGTCGAAGACGAGAAGGCGCCGGCAAACGGCGACGGCGATCTGCTGGTTCACTACCAGACTCCGCTCGTAGATGGCAATAACGTTTACATGGAATTCAAGACAGGAACTTACACGTCGATGACGACGTGGGAAACACAAATTTGGAATGAGAAAAAGCTCAGTTGGGCGGGCAACAACCTGGTAGAGCAATGGAGCTTCCAAAGCGATTGGAAACCCGTACCGTTTAACCCCGCCGGTCCGAGTTGGGAGCCGGTCTTTCACGCCACGCTTGCCGGAGACTTTGTCTATGTACCCGGTGGCGGCGGCACCGTCTTTAAACTCAACAAGTCAGACGGCTCGGTCGCTGCCCACTACAATCCTTTCGACCCGGGTATCGCGAGCGGCATGTTCTTGACCGGGCCAATAACTGCTGACAGCTCAGGCAACATCTACTTCAATACAATCAAGCTCAACATGAGCAATCCCTGGGGCAACGATGTCAGCAACTCGTGGCTGGTTAAGATCACCGCAAGTGGCGCGATCAGTTTGGCCCAGTTCAAGAACATCATGACCGGCGAGATGGGGCCAAACGATCCTTGCGAAGTTGGTTTTAGCACCCCGCCGCCCTGGCCGCCGACCCCAACATCAGTCGCTCCGACGATCAACTGCGGCACCGTGCGTCCGGGCATTAATGTCGCTCCGGCCGTTGGACCCGATGGGACGATATACACCATTGCACGCAATCATTTCGTGACCCGTTATGGTTACGTGGTGGCGGTCAATCCGGATCTGAGTCCCAAGTGGACCGCCTCGATGCACGGCGTCTTGAACGACGGGTGTAACGTCCAGATTCCGCCTAACGGAACTCCGGGCGGTTGCAGCGCGGGAGCAACGACCGGTGTCGCTCCGGATACCAACAGCCTGCCCTCTGGCCGGATCCTCGATGATTCGAGCTCCTCACCCGTAGTAGCTCCTGACGGCAGCATCATCTATGGTTCTTACACGCGCTACAATTATGCGCAGGGACACCTGCTGCGCTTCAGCTCGACGGGACAGTTCCTTGCGTCTTACATTTTCGGTTGGGACGACACGCCGGCGATCTATACCCACGGTAACACCTACTCGATCGCCACAAAGGATAATCATTACGGCGGCGTAGGTTCGTACTGCAATGACCCGAGCGTCTGTCCACCCGACCGGAATGCGTCGAATCCCGGCTATCCGGAACAGTACTTCGTTACCCAGCTTAGTCCGAGTCTGGGCGTCGAGTGGAGGTTTCAGAACACCAACACACTTAGTTGCACGCGCAATCCGGACAATACAATCACCTGCGTCAGCGATCACCCAAATGGCTTTGAGTGGTGCGTCAATGCTCCGGCGATTGATTCGAATGGTGTAGTCTATGCAAATAGTGAAGACGGCAACCTCTTCGCTATCAATCAGGGAGGCACGCTAAAACAGAAAATCTTCCAGCAACTCGCCCTCGGCGCAGCCTATACGCCCGCGTCGATAGGTGGGGATGGGAAACTATACTCACAGAACGACGGACATCTTTATGTCGTCGGTAAGTGACCACGCAATGAGCTGGTTTATGGCGATCCGCCGATAGTCGGATCGCAAAGCAGCCTTAACCGAAGTGGCCCCGGCAGCAATGCCTGGGCCATTTCTTTTTCTCACAGATGTACTCGATGCGACCCAAGGACCATCAGACAGTAACCAATTTGTGCCGATCCACTTGGTGATGTTAAGCGTTCGTCCATGACGCTTGTGATAGAGTAATTCTCACTGGTGGAATCAGCATCGAGATACAAGACCAACGGTGTAAGACCACGTGTTCGCAAGATCAGGACTCGCGCGCGGTATGGCCATCGACGGCTGAAGCAGATCTCGCGCACCGCGACCTTGGGCGGCCTGTTTCTCTCCTTTCTTAAAATCGGATTTACCGGGTTCGGCGGCGGCTTTGCCGTCCTCTCACAAATCAGACATGTTGTAGTACTCGAGCGGCGTTGGCTCGGCGAAAACGACTTCGTCGAAGCGTTGGCCCTCGGCCAAAGTCTGCCGGGCACCAGCGCCGGTAACGCCGTCACCTATATTGGATATCGTTTGCGCGGTTGGCGGGGCGCCGGCGCCTCCCTCTCGGCTTTCATTCTGCCTTCGATGTTTATGATGATCGCTCTGGCGGTCTTCTACGATCGTTTCCGAGCACTACCTAATACAGAACAATTGTTTCATGGGTTCAACGCGGCCGTGGTCGCTCTAATTGCGGTGACTGCCTGGCGCATGGGCAAACAAACTGTGAGCAAACCCTGGCAAAGAATCCTGATGATTCTCTCATGCGCGGCTGTCGTAGTCTTCAAAGCCACGGTCGTCGAAGTTATTTTGCTTTCAGGATTAGTAGGCATCGGCATTGAGGCCTTCAGTGAGAAACAGTTGTCGCGTCTGGAGAGAATTCGCGGCTTCGCGTCACGTCGTCAGCAGCGAATACGTAATCGTTTGGTAAGAAGGCGCACCAAGCCGCATCGATTCTTTGGCGGCTACTTGACGGAAGCAATTGCTGAAGAACGACTGCGACGAATGAGCGAGGCGCAAATAGCGCAACCGGAAGACCTCGATGACTATGAAGCTGATGATCCTTTGGACGAAGTCGAATCAGAAGAGTTTCAAGAGACGGAACCTGACAAGCTGGGTTCCCCGACGAAGTCTCGTGCGCGTGCTTTTTTTCTCATGACCATACCGGGTCTGGCCAAGCTTGGGCTGGCGCTGTCGTTGGGGTTTATTTTTCTGCGAATCGGTGCGGTCACCTTTGGGGGCGGCTTCGTGATGATTCCCGAAATCGAAGCAGAGGTAGTCAATTCGCATCACTGGCTCAACCATCAGGAATTTGCCGACGCAACCGCGTTGGGACAGATCACGCCCGGTCCGGTTTTGATCATGGCGACGTTTGTTGGTTATCGCGTCGCCGGAACTGTCGGTGCTCTGTTTGCGACCATTTGCGTTTTCCTGCCATCGTTTTTGATGACGATTGCGGCCGGATCATCATTCAGACGATTTCGAACGAACCGGCAGATGCAGGCTTTTCTTCGTGGAGTCGCGCCCGCAGTTGCGGGTCTGCTGGTCGCCGCGGCGTGGAGCGTCGGCCGCTCAGGGATTCATTCAATTATCGGCGTGGGAATGGCGGTAATCATTCTGCTAATCCTGCTGCGCTATCGGCCAAACGCGTTCTGGGTCTTAATCAGCGCTGGTGTGTTTCGATTCTTGTTGGCATTGGTGCTGTGGTGAGCCGACGTCAGTCCAATGGATTAGTCGGAATGAGGTGGGATCGCAAGAAAGCAGGGTCTTTGATTGGGAGTGACGGTGATGCCGTTCGGAGTCCCGTAGGGACGAGATATTTATAGCGCACGATTCATGACAAATTTCCAAGCCCATTTTATGGGCGACAGAATGTCTCGCTCCTTTGGAGCGGAGAATCAATTCAGAAGCGCGGGTCTATAAATATTTCATCCCTACGGGATTCTTTCGTACCGACGGGCCACGATCTGAAATCAACCCAGGTACTTCCGGAACGCCACTTCCAACTCCGGATACTCAAACTCATAACCTGCATTACTCAGTTTCTTTGGTATCACGCGCTGGCTCGTCAGGAGCATCTCGTCCGCCATCTCGCCGAATGCCAGCCTCACCGCGAACGCCGGCATCGCGAGAGCCGTCGGTCGAGAGAGCACGTGCCCGAGCGTCTTCGTGAATTCTTCATTCGTCACCGGGTGGGGTGACACGATATTCAAAGGACCGCGAAACGATTCGTCTTTCAGCGCCAATTTGATCGCTTTGACGACATCATCAATCGCCACCCAGCTGATATACTGCTTTCCTGAACCTACCTTTCCGCCCATACCCATTTTGAACGGAGTCAAAAGCTTCGCCAGCATGCCGCCCTCGCGCGCCAGGATTGGTCCGAACCGCAGGTTAACTGTGCGCACGCCGGCTGCGACTGCGGGTTCAGTCGCCTGTTCCCATTCACGGCAGACGCCGGCCAGAAAACCTCCGCCAGAATCACTCTGCTCGTCCAATATCTCATCGCCTCGGTCACCATAGATCCCGGTTGCCGACGCGCACAGAAAAACTTTTGGCGGCCGCTCAAGCTTGGATATCGCGTCGCTTAAAAGATGAGTGCCAAACACACGGCTATCGTGAATCTTGCGTTTCTGCTCATCGGTCCAGCGGCCACCGGCAATATTCTCGCCCGCAAAGTTGATGACTGCGTCAAAGCCTTCCAGCCTGGTCGCGTCGATCTGATCATTGTTGGGATGCCACTCGATCTCTCCCGCGCCGGCTGACGAACGAACCAGTCGCGTCACTTCGGCGCCTTCGGCTTCCAGCGAAGGAATCAGCGCCGATCCGACCAGTCCGCTTGCGCCCGCGATCAAAACTTTCATGCTCTCTAGTCTCCTTCAGTAACCAGCCGTGATGAATCGTTGAAATCCTAACGCAGCCATACCAAAGATGCTACCGGTGAGAATTCGTGGAAGTGTGGCCGTTGAAAACAGGGGGCTCCATCTTGCTGGGAGCGCGGACGTCCCGTCCGCACTAAGCGCGCAGCGCGAACGAATTAGTTTATCGCTTTGCATGAGATGCGCGCTTTCAGCGCAATGCGGACGGGACGTCCGCGCTCCCAGCATTAACCAGAGCATTATTTCAAATCGCTCCTTTATTGAAATCAGGGAAGCTGGCAATGCTAGTGTCACCGATTGCTAATTCACCTTCCATTAGCCATTTCTCTTTCATTGTTTTTCTGAAAGAGATCTGTAGAATCCCCACGCTTATTTTCTGACCGAAGCCTCCCGTGCATAAGGTACGAATACTCGTCCTCATTCTGGCCGGCGCAACGGCGCTCAGCTTTATCGGTCTGTTTCGAGCCCACACACAATCTGGTGCTCTGCGCCGGGTCACCAACACTACTGAAGAAGGCATCAACATCAATCCCTCGATCAGCGGTGACGGTAAAGTCCTCGCCTTCGAGTCAACTGAGGACATCGCCTCGACCGGCGGCAAGGATCGCTTTCGCGCAATCCGCGCGAACGTTGCCACTGATCCGGCGGCCTTCTTCCAAATGGGCGGAACACGTGCGGTGGCTCCCGGGATTTCACAGGAGGGGTCGCGGATCGCGTTCGCCTCTAAGGACGATCCATTGGGAACGAATGCGGATGGCAACTCGGAAATCTTCTTATTTGATGACGCGGAGCTAACCCAGATAACCAAAACCTTACCGGGTGATCTGGCGACCCGCGTCACAAACGGAAATTTCGCACCTTCGATCAGTGACGACGGCCGCTATATAGCTTTCTCTTCTAACCGTGACCTTACCGGCCAGAATGCCGACGGCAACCTCGAAGTCTTTATCTATGACACGATCGCGCACAACTTCATTCAACTGACCAATACGACGGGAATAGCCGGATCGAGCGATGCGAAGATTAGCGGAAACGCAGCCAGCATCGTCTACATTCGCGATAACGGAGCCACGCCAAGCCCGCAACGTGATCTCATGCAACAAGCTCGGGTGGGTTCGGCCCCGGCAACAGTCATCGCCGGCAATGTCCAATCGCTGGCGATGACGTATGGCCGGGCCGTCAGCGACGACGGCAAGCGGATTGTTTATTCGGCAGAAACTGCAACCAATACGACCCAGGTCTTTCTTTTCGATGACCGCAGCGGTGGTGCCATCAGACAAATCACTGCCCTGGGGACGCGCGCTACTGAGGTGCCGCTGCATCCGACCATAAGCGGTGATGGAACGCGCGTCGCCTTTGCGGCGCGACGCAGCGTTCCCGGCGCGCCGCCGAACTCGGATGGTGGGGTTGAACTCTATGTCTACGATATTCCGTCCGCGCAGGTATCAAAGATCACCAATGCGCCTGCTTCGGCTACTGCCGACGTAATCTCTTCGCTCAACGATAACGGATCAATTGTGGCCTTCAATTTTCCGCGCATCCTTTCGGGCGCGGTCACTAACAGCGAGCTGGCTAATAATTCCGAGATTTACCTGGCTGAGACTCCGCCACGCGCGGCTTTTGGCCCACTCACGGTCGTAAACGGCGCGTCATTAGGTAAGGAGCCATCGACAACAAAAGCTCTCGCGCCCGACAGTATTGCAGTTGCTGCTGGCGGGGCTTTGGCTAACTCTACGCGCCAGTCTCAAAAATTGCCGAACGGAACATTCCCGACGAATTTGGAAGGCACGACGGTGATGGTTAACGGCCGCGCCGCACAAATCTTTTACGTATCACCGGGCCAGGTGAATTTTCTGGTGCCTCCGCAAACTGAGATTGGGACCGCGGATGTCCTCGTTACAAATTCTGAGAACTTCGCTTCGCGCGGAACTCTTACCATAGTGCATGCGGCGCCCGGTGTCTTTGCAAAGAGTGGCGACGGCTCCGGGTCTGGAGTGATTTTGGACAGTGACACGTTGCAGGAAGAACCATTCGATCCGACCGACGATAACTTGCGCTTGATTGTCTTTGCTACCGGCGCGCGCAACGCTTCGCTGACTGCCGTCGTTTTGGGAGGGCGGGTACTTACGCCGGAAAACGTAATCGCATCTCCTGATATGCCTGGGCTGGACGAAATAAACGTTCGGGTGCCCCGCGATCTGCGAGGTGTTGGAACTGTTGATCTGTTTGTGCAGTCGGATGGCCGTGCCAGCAACTCCGTCGCCGTTACGTTTACCGGTGACGTCAAACGCGATGTTCTCATTAACGAGGTGCTGATTGATCCTTCCGACGGAATTGCCGGCGACGCGAATCAAGACGGGGTGCGCGATTCAAGCGACGATGAGTTCGTTGAGTTGGTTAACACTACTACTCACGACATCGACATCAGCGGCTACCAACTCTTGTCGCGCAGTGTCAATACGACGGCAGATACTGTGCGACACAGGTTCGGACCGGGCACAATCCTGCCTGCTTGTTCTGCCGCGGTAGTTTTTGGCGGCGGCTCGTTTGATCCAAATAACCCTGTCTTCGGAGGCGCCATCGTCGTCAAAGCCAGCTCCGGGGGGCTGTCGCTGTCAAATAGCGGCGGCGTGATCACTCTGCGTGACCCGGCTGGGGCAATCATTACTTCCCTTTCTTGGGGCGGCTCAACCGGCTTGAACGGCGAAGCCAATCAGTCAATTACCCGTTCGCCCGATCTTACCGGAAACTTTATCTTGCACCAGTCGGGGAACGCCGCTGGAAAAGGCTTCAGCCCGGGAACGCTGTTAACCGGCGCGTCTTTCACGTCGTGCAATCCATTCGTTCGCATCGAGCTCACGCCGCCGTCGGCGGCAATCGAGGCCGGTGCGAAACAGCAGTTCACTGCCAGAGCCATCGGCGTGGGCGGTGACGAAGTCTCAGGCGTCATCTTTTCGTGGCAGACGAGCAATCCCGCAGTCGCGGCGGTCGATCAGAATGGTCTGGCGACGAGTGTTGCCGTCGGGGCGGCGAACATTCGGGCTTCCGCGCACGGCCTGCAATCAGTACCCGCGGCGTTGACGGTGCGCGAAGTTCAGCGCGTGTTGACCCGCGTCGATGTCACCCCTTCCACCGCGACGATACCGGCGACTGGCGCGCAGCAGTTCGCCGCCCATGGTCTCGATCAGTTTGGAAAAGAGTTGACGGGAATTACTTTCAGCTGGGAGTCAACAAACACGAGCGTCGCAAACGTTGACCCGACGGGCCTCGCAAACGGAATCACTCAGGGTCATTCGACCATCAGAGCCAGTTCACAAGATGTGACCGGCAGCGCCAGCCTCAGTATCACTCCGACGACGATCGTTTTCAACGAAGTGTTAGCCGATCCGCCTGCCGGCATCGAAGGTGATGCTAACCACGACGGCTCCCGCGACTCTTCACAGGATGAGTTTGTCGAGTTGGCCAATTCGACAGACGCGGCGATCAGCCTGACGGGCTGGACCGTGCGGACGCGGCCTATCAACAGTTCGACAGAATCTGTGCGGCATATTTTCGCGGCCGGGACGATGCTGCCTCCGGGCGAGGCCATGCTGGTCTTTGGCGGCGGCACATTCAACGCAGGCGGTCCGCCGTTTGGCTGTGCACAGGCTGTGAAGGCTTCGTCCGGCGGCCTGTCCCTCACAAATTCCGGGCTGGCAATTCTGGTGCGCGATGGATTGGGCAACCTCATCACGCAGTTCTCTTATGGCGGAACCACAGGTTTGAACGGAGGCATCGGGCAGTCGCTGACACGCTCACCGGATATCAATGGCGGCTTCGCGCTGCACACCTTAATCGCCGGCGCACGAAAATTTTCACCAGGTTTGAAGGTTGACGGCACTCCGTTCGGCCAGTGTCCCGGACATCCGGCATCAGTCACCATCTCGCCGTCGTCAACCAACATCAATGTTGGAGAAAGGACACTTCTAATGGCTCGGGCTTTCGATCAGTTTGGCCGGGCGATGTTTGGAGTCGAAATAACCTTTGCTTCCGACAACCCCAACGTAGCGATGATTGATTCCATTTCGACGAGCCCAGGCAACGGCATCGCCACGGCAACCGTCTCTGCGCATAATCCCGGGACCGCACATATTACGGCTTCAGCCGCTGATGGCCACACTACAGCCGACAGCTCTCAGGCCACGGTCTTCGTAAACGGACCATCGCTGACGATTAACGATGTCAGTGCGAGCGAAGGCAACTCTGGCGCGACAACTTTTACCTTCACGGTCAGACTTTCAACTCCGGCCCCGGTCGGGGGTGTCGGCTTCAACATTGCGACGCAGGACGGGACGGCCACGACCGCAAACAACGACTATGTCGCGCGTGGTTTAACTGGGCAAAAGATTGCCGCGGGTGAATCCACTTATGCTTTCGACGTAACCGTCAACGGCGATTTGAACATCGAGCCGAACGAAACATTTCAGATAAACGTGACCAATGTTTCGGGTGCGAGCGTTGGTAACGGCCAGGGCATCGGGGCCATCATCAATGACGACAGTCCATTGCTCAGCATTACTGATGTCTCGGCGAACGAAGGCAACAGTAGTGCTACCACATTTACATTCGAAGTCACCGCGAGCCTCCCCGCGCCGCCGGGCGGTATTACTTTCGACATCGCCACCGCAGACCTGACAGCGACTGCGGCCGGCAGCGACTTTATAGCTAAAACTCTCAAGGGCCAGACGATTTCCGCTGGGCAAACAAATTACACGTTCCAGGTAACGGTTAACGGCGACACGTTGGTTGAGCCAAACGAAACCTTCAGCGTGAACTTAACGAACGTTGCCAATGCCGATGTCACGGATGGTTCAGGCACAGGGACGATTCAAAACGATGACACTGCTTCGCTGGTGATCAGTCAGGTATTTGGCGGAGGCGATAATTCCGGCGCCCCTCTTCGTAACGACTTTGTCGAAATCTATAACCACGGCACGACCACCGTGGACTTCGCGGTAACGCCTTACTCGATCCAATACGCCAGCATAGGCGCCAACTTCGGCACTAATCGAACGAACTTGAATACCGGCATGATCCTTCCGGGGCGGTACTTCCTGGTGCAGGAATCGGGCGGCACAACGAATGGCGCAAACCTGCCGGCGCCCGATGCTACCGGCAATATCAGCCTATCGAGCACCGCGGGAAAAGTCGCGCTGGTAACCGGAACTGCCTTTCTAAACGCTGCGACGTGTCCGGGCGACGACGGCTCCGTTCCGTTCAACCCGGGCAACTCCTCGATCGCTGACTTTGTCGGCTATGGAAATGGCGCGTCGACCGCCGGCCATTGTTATGAAGGGGGACCCGCGACCGCTCCATCAAACACGAGCGCCGACTTTCGTAAAGCCGGAGGATGTGTCGACACCAATGAAAATACGGCGGACTTCCTTGCCGGGCCACCAAATCCACGCAACAGTGGCTCGGCCGTCGGTGACTGCAAGCCGGAAATTACTATTAACGACGTCGCGGTCACGGAGGGAAACACCGGGACAGTTAATGCCACCTTTACCGTCATGTTGTCGACTGCCGGCGGCAACACCGTCACTGTCAATTACGCCACCACTGACGATACCGCGATTGCGCCTGTCGATTACCAGGCAACGAGCGGCGTCCTGACGTTTAATCCCGGGGACCTGACTAAAACGATTACCGTCCCCGTCAATGGCGACACTCTCGACGAACCCAACGAGACGTTCTTTGTCAATTTATCCAACGCGACGAATGGCAGCCTGCTCGAGAATCAGGGACGAGGAACCATTACTGACAACGATCCGGCGCCGTCACTTTCGGTCAACGATGTCACCGTCGCCGAAGGTGATGCGGGCACGATACCGGCAACCTTCACAGTCAGGCTTTCCGCTGCCAGCGGGCGCACAGCGACCGTGAACTATGCGACCGCCGATGACACGGCTCAGGCCGGCAGCGATTATCGAACCATCAGCGGCACGCTTACCTTTAATCCGGGCGACACCGCCAAGACGGTCAACATTCTGATCAATGGTGACACCACGTTCGAACCGGACGAAACCTTCTTTCTTATTCTCAATACCTCGACAAATGCTTCCATCTCTGATGCTCAAGGTCTGGGCACCATAGCCAATGACGATGCTGCTCCGCCCATTCCGAAGTTTTTCATCGATGATGTCAGTATTGTCGAGGGCGACAACGGCACTTCGGCGGCAACGTTTACCGTGACCCTATCACCTGCCAGTAATCAAACTGCGAGCGTGGACTTCACTACCGCGGACGGCACCGCTACGGCCGCCGGAAATGATTATCAGCCCGTGCACGGCACGCTCACGTTTAGTCCTGGAGAGACGAACAAGACGGTCGGGGTGAACGTCAACGGCGATACTCTGGTCGAACCTGATGAGACCTTCCTGGTCGATTTAAATGGAGCTACGGGTGGCGCAGGCTTGGGAGACAATCAAGGTCTGGGCACAATTCGCAATGACGACACTCCTCTGGTTTCTATCAGTCAGATTTACGGCGGCGGCGGAAATTCGGGCGCGGTATTCAAAAACGATTTCATAGAAATCTTTAATCGCGGAACTACGACTGTTGACTTGGCAGGCTGGTCAGTCCAGCAGGCCGCGGCCACCGGCACTATCTGGAACATAGCCGCGCTTTGTCCGGCCGGTCCGTGTCTGCTTATCCCTGGAAACTATTTCTTATTGGCAGAAGGATCAGGCGGCGGCGTGGGCTCGAACCTGCCGGCTCCGGATGCCTCGGGTACCGCAAACTTCGCAGTCAGCGGTGGCAAGATCGCTCTGGTCACCAACGACACTGCTTTAAAGGGAAGCGGCTGTCCGCTCGGCGCCGCGGTAGTTGATTTCGTAGGTTACGGAGGCGCTGATTGTTTCGAAGGCGCGAACAAAGCCGCTGCCCACGTTAACACCACTTCCGCTTTCAGAAAATCCGGCGGCTGCGTGGACACGAATGACAATTCAGGTGATTTTGCGATCACTACGCCAATGCCGCGAAACAGCAGCTCGCCGGCGAATGATTGCAGCACCGGATTCCGGCCCGACATCATGATCAATGACGTCTCAGTTACCGAAGGCGATGTGGGAACCAGGACCGTCGACTTCACGGTCACACTCTCTGCGGCAAACAACACCCAACCGGTTACTCTCGACTATGCGACAGCCGACGGCACTGCGATCGCCGGCGCGGACTATCAACCTACCAACGGCACGCTTACTTTCAGCCCAACTGAAACAAGCAAGACCATCACAGTGACGATCGACGGCGATCTGCTCGATGAAGCAAACGAGACATTTCTACTGAATCTATCGAATGCTACGAATGCTGTCATCCTCGATAACCAGGGACAAGCAACTATCAGCGATAACGATCCGGCGCCAACACTTTCCATCGATGATCTGGCATCGATTTCGGAAGGCGATGGCGGCACAAGTGTAGCTAACCTTGTCGTGACCCTCTCGACAGCCAGCGGCCATGTGGTAACTGTGGATTACGCCACTGCGGATGGAACCGCCAACAGCGGCAGCGATTATTTAACTCGCAGCGGGACGCTCACTTTCAATCCAGGTGAGTTAACGAGTTAACTAAGAACGTTCTGGTGACAATCATCGGCGATACGACTTTCGAGTCAAACGAAACCTTCTTCGTCAATCTAACGGCGCCCGTGAATGCCGCTATCTCGGACGCGCAGGGCCAGGGCACAATCACGAATGATGATCCCGCTCCGCCAACGCCGAATATAGCCATAAACGACGCGACCTTGGCCGAGGGCGACACGGGTGCCTCGACTATGGACTTTACCGTTTCACTCTCAATCTCGAGTGCAACGACTGTGACCGTCGATTACGCGACGGCCAG
>WNFQ01000452.1_pt1 | contig 34229 bp, 32 predicted proteins | sample 5400171 | NCBI WGS metagenome assembly WNFQ01 (sample SAMN13153356, study PRJNA577476) | soil metagenome | isolation source: 20 cm soil under Madrone tree | place: USA:California | collected 2016-06-14
AAAGATTTTCCTTTGAAATCGACGCCAAACCAATCGCCGAACTCCTTGGCGTCCGACAATGCGCGCCACACGCGAGCGAGCGGCGCCTTCAGCAGAATTTTTCTTTCAATGCGATCCGTAGATGTGCTCATATGCAACCTCCTGGGTGCATATTAGTCAACCAAGACGCAAGATGCAACTAATCAGTTGCGTGATAGGCTGCGGTGCACCGGTGCTGCATGTTGGCGGGCGGCGCGCGCTGATCGGGATGCTCGGGACCGGCGGTTGGGCGCCGTTGGCGGGCGGGCGCGACGCCTGCGCAGAATCGCCAGCTCGCCGCTCACCAGAACCTCACCAAAGTGGAAATTAGCTATTTGGTGAGGTAAGACAGGGATCACCCCTTACCTCACCAATTCGCATTCGTAATGACCGCATTTGTTGGCCGCGATCTCGAACTCGCCAAGCTCAAGGAGCTTGCACGCCTGAGGTAAGACAAAAAACGAAACCAGCTCGAGGATTTGTGGTTCACTGAAGGTGCTAAGCCGCATCACGGCCTCGACAACCGCCTCATACGCTGCTTGTGACGCTCGCCACTAGCGGAACAGATAGTCGTACGAAACGCAGTCCGGGCGGTTCCGCGCGCCTCAGTCAACTACTTGCCTCGTGGTGAGTTAGATCGGTATGGCCGTGGCGAAGGCGAGTCTGTGAGGGCAGCTCTCCAAATAGCAATCGGTAGTAACGCGAAAACCGGCTCCAATGTCGTGCAAAGGCGGACAGGTGCCGGAGCCAGAAGATCGGATACCTTGAGTCGGCCGTACCGACGAACCAGCATCTTCTGCCTTAAGTACACGTACGGACATTGCTGGCATATACTGCCCTGGAATCTCAGCGGTGACGTAGCCGTTCGCAATAGTGATAGGTGCGAACTCAATTGTCCGGTGCTCTCAAGGATTGCGGCGATCGACACGGAGGTTATCAATCTGAGCGCTAATGATAATGATCCGGAAGCCCCCGCAGTCACGGCCGGCGAGCCCTTCATCAGGCCACCGAGCTCTGCCGTCAGCACACCCGAGCTTTCCCCACCGCAAGTAAACGAAATCGACATCCCAACCCAGCTTGCGGGACCGTGGTCCCGCTATTGGGCGCGGGGCTTCGATTTCATGCTGTGGATCTTCCTTGTTTCACTTCCGATCGCTTGGTATGTGCCGACCGCCTTTTCAGGTCCGAAGATACTCATCACCTACCTAGTGATCTTGGCGCTCTCGGTGATCTTGGACGCACTCTTTTATTCCGTGTGCGGCAATACTCCTGGAAAACGGGTGGCCGGGATTCGCGTTCTGGATGAAAGCGGTAATAAAGTCGCATTTGAGCGATATTTAAAACGCAACGTACAGCTTTATATTCGAGGACTTGGACTAGGTATTGCCATTGTTTCGCTGTTCACACTGTTCTCGGCATATCACAAATTGGTAGCGCAAGAGACGCTGAGCTGGGACGAGAAGTTCGAGACTCGCGTCTTTCAGCTGCGCACCGGCTGGTGGCGCCCTTACCTTGCCGCGTGCTTGTACGTCGGGATCATCGCAATCACGATATATTTGCGCGGGGTGACAAGCTCTCCGGAGGGTCTGATCCGTGTCGGTGCTGCAGCCGCCAACGTTGGGACGCCGAAGATGATCGATGAAACCACCCGGCTCGATAGTGCCGAGCCCGTTCCGGGTCGCGCAATCCAATATAACTACACCATACTCAGTGATACCGCCGATGACATCAACCAGGAGTTCAAGGAAGGATTTGATACCGCGATGCGCGAGCCGCTCAAGGACCAGATCTGCTCCTCGGATGATGTAAAACCGTTACGCGATATCGGCACAACATTCCGATATCGCTACAGCAACCGATACGGCGGGTTGATTGCCCTAATATCCATTCCTTCCAGTGAATGCACCGCAAGGTGACCGTCGACGCCCTCAGCACGTTGGTGTCCGATCAATGTAAGCTTTCGAATTATACGTAATAGAGTATTTAATCTTGACAGAAAGACTCAAAAGCGTATATTTGTGAGATGGAAAAACCGCTAAAGCGTATTAGAAACCCTGAAATGCTGCTTAAGCTGGGCCGCCTTCTTCGTGCGGAAAGAGAGCGGAGAGGTCTAACTCAAGCACAAGCCAGCCGTCGTGTCCGGGGACTCCGCCAAGCCACCATCTCAAAGATCGAGCGGGGCGGCGACGCCACGCTGGATACGCTTGTGAGCTACGCGACCGCGCTCGGGATTGAATTGGCGTGGGTTCCGGTCGGAAGGAGTTCGGAAAGCGTCAACGCCGCACTCTCCTCCAGCGGGGCTGCAGGAGCTGCGCGCTCAACCCTCCTGGAGGAACTTGCCGATCTGAAGGACGACGAATAGTGAGCGTGCGTACCCTTGAGGTAAAGCTCAACGGCATCCTCGTGGGTCATCTAACGCACTACCCCGATGAGAGAAACCTCTTCGTCGTCGATCAAAGATATGTTGAGTTGGGCCCCACTCGTCCTATTCTGTCTCTTTCAATGGCCCGTCCGGGAGACGAGGACGGCACGCAGCAGCTGTTGCAGGATGAACGATTCAAGTCGTCGTCAGTGAGAGCCCCTCCCTACTTTTCGAACCTGCTGCCCGAAGGAGGTCTGCGCAGGCGCATTGCGGCCGAACTCAAGATTCACGAAGATAGAGAGTTCGACATGCTGCTGGCCCTGGGTGGGGATCTGCCGGGGGCCGTCATCCTCACAAGGGCGGATACACCAGACTACATGAGGCACCGTCGAAGCAATCTCGCGTCGATGCCGGAGGGCCGTGATATTCCGCCCGAGCTGAGAGCCTCCCTCGCCGGGATGCAGTTAAAGTTCTCGATGCTCCGCCAAGGAGAGCGGTTTACCTTCGCGGGAGCAGGTCAACAGGGCAATTTCATCCTCAAACCCCCATCCAATGATTTCGAGGACCTGCCCAGACTCGAGGCAGCTACGATGGCGGTCGCCAAGGCTGCAGGCATCGAGACGCCTGAGGTCGCGCTGGTCGAGCGATCGATGCTCGACGGCGTGGAGAAACTGTCCTCTTTCCGGGAGGCGGAACCGTTCTATGCCATTCGCCGTTTTGATCGGCTCGAGGGCGGGGGCCGCCGCCACACCGAGGATTTTGCCCAGATATTCAATTTGCGAGCTAGCGAGAAGTACGGGCAGGTGAACTATGAGCAAATCGCCCGTACCTTGCTGCTCTACGCCGGCGGCCTGGATGACCTCCGGGAAATGACTCGCCGCCTGGTGCTCAACGTCCTCATCGGGAACGGCGACGCCCACGTTAAGAACTGGTCGCTTCTCTATGAGGATCCGCGGCGCCCCCGCCTGGCCCCCGCGTACGATCTCGCGGCCACGATAGCCTACACCAGCAACGACGACAGCATCGCGCTCAACATGGGCAAGATCAAGAAATTCAAAGAAATCGGTCTGGATACGTTTAGTTACTTTCTACAGCGCGTTGGCATCGCCGACCAATATCGTGATGATGTGATGACAGTCGTAATGGCGGCGGGGAATGCAGTACTGACGAAATGGGAACAAATCTTTGTCGAGTTCGACGTTCCTCCTCATTTGATAGAGAAAGTGCGCACACATGTGTCCGGCCTACGATTGGGATCCGAGTTGTAGCCGCGCGCGACATGCTCGGGTCCGGGATCAGCCTTTCCTAAATCTTACTTAACCAGGCCGGAGCGGCGATTCCGGACCTGCAATACCGGGAGCGAAACGGTAAGACGATTCGTTACGTTGAGGTCGAGTGGAAGAAGTCAGATGCTTTGAAGGACCGTGGCACCACACAATGATGACAGTCCCGAGGGCCATTGAATCGGCCATGAATCTGGGACCCAACCTCGGACCCAGAGGTCTTGTGGCCTGGGACCCAATGCGATCTCTGAGATAAAAAGGTGAGTAAAATCAATGGTCGGGGTGACAGGATTCGAACCTGCGACATCTACGTCCCAAACGTAGCGCTCTACCAGTCTGAGCTACACCCCGGCGCGAACTCGCATGCCAAATTACCCGGATTTCGCCGGCAGAGCAGCGTCTCCGACGTGCCGGGAATCTGAGGCGCGCTAGTGTAGGGGTAAGCGGGCAACCGGGCAATAAAGAGCGGCGAGAGGGCCCATCACACGGCCTTGAGGCCCGAGCGGCGGTGCATCGCGAACGCGAGCGCGACGGCGGCGAACGGCAGGAGCACGACTTCTTCCACCTTGTGCACTATCAGCGCGCCGGACAGGAGCGCGCCGAACAGGTAGGAAACCACTATCGCGCTTTGGATTTTCACATCCTTCAGACCCGATATATCGCCGTTGGCAATTGAATCCGCAATGGTTCCGACCAACTTGGTCAGCGTCGTCGTAAACACGATGGTGGTCAGACTGATCGTCTGACCGATGACGGCTTGCAATCCCATTGCGACGGCAAGCAGCAGGATCTGCAGGTGATCGGAAGGCGCATGCGCCGTATGAGGGGTCCACATCGAGTACAATGCGAAAAACAACAACAAACCCGTCTCGCTGACGAGCAGTATCCTCAGCGCTTGTTCCTGCGCTCGGCCGCGGCGCAGAAGCACTCCGACGGCGCAACCGATGGCGAACCCGATCAGCGCGACGACCGAACCCATGGCCGACTGTGAATCGCTCTGCGCAACGTAGTACGCGAGCAAGGCAAAATTGCCGGTCATCGCCGACGCGAATACACCGCCCAAGGTGGCAAAGCTGATGATGTCCACCGTGCCCGCCGCGAACGCGGTAAGCAGGAGCATCCATTCATTGTAGGAAAAACTGGCCTTGTCCGGCATGCTATAAAGACTACAACAAGCGGGCCCGTGCCGGATCGATAGTTGCGCAAGCACGCTACGGCGCGTCTACCTCGTAACCCTTCGCGCGAAGTTCATCGAGCAGGCCGCCGGGCTCGAGCAACATGTCGACGTTCACCACCGCCACGGTGACTCCGCCGTTTTGCAAGCGCGTCTCGATCGCACTCAGCCACGTTCGGCGCATGCGGGCAATGAGCTCGGCCGCTCCCACTCCGGCGTCGAGCGCTGCGCGGCAGGCGTCGACCTCGGCAGGTTCACGCAATTTCTCGATACGCTCGACATTGCCGCTCGCCCAGGCCTGAGCGCGGTCGACCAGACGCGGCAGATCACTTTCAGCGGTGACCAGGGAAGCTGCGACACAGGCGTTCTCGGTCGCCGGCGGCAGCGTCTTGAGCGCCTCCATCACGTCGCTGACGCCGGCGATCTTGATTTCCTCGATGCGAACACGGTGTTTCTTCGCGAGGGTGCGCATCGCGGCGCCCAAGTCCAAGCGCGTGGATAACCCCACTTGGTGGAATGCAGCCTGCTGCAAGAACGCTGCCGCGATGAGAGGCCGAAATCGTTCCCACTTGTTGGGGTCGCCGGTGTATTTGGCCCGTTGAACCGCAAAGCGAGCGTGCAATTCCGCCGGCAGGACGTCCTTGAGCCGCTTGCCGCCGGTGACCATCAATACGCTGCGCTCCGTTATCAGGAGCCACAATATTCGGGCGATCCCGATGTCGAACGGCTTCTGGACCAACACTTGGTTCGCGCCGTCCAGCACTCGTTCCACCTGCTTCGAGCGCCAGGTAATTCCTTTGGGCAGGGGCGACATGCTGCCCAAGATCCACACCTGCGCAGCACCGCGATGCACGCGCCACATGCCAGGTCCCGTGCGTTCACCGGTCACCACGAGTTCGTCCATGACCGGCGGCGGAACCTGATCCGCGCGGCATGCAATCGACAGCAGACAGACAGTCAGCAGACTTGCGGCGATCAATATCGCAGTCGGCGTTCGCATTCTCATTGCCGGTCCGCCGCTATCGGCGATCCTTGACCCGGTTCGCCTTGCCGGCCGACCGCGGCAGCGACCCGCTCGCAGCCACGCGAATTTCCGCCGATATTCCAATGTTGTCCTTGAGCGCCGCGGCCAGCAGCAGAGCTGCGCGTTGCTGGGCATTATCAGCAAGCTCAGGGCGGGCTTCCACGACTATTGTAATTTCGTCCAGGCGGTTCGGCCGCGTGACCTCGATTTCGTAGTGAGGCGCGAGGCCCTTGCAGCGCAAGATCATCTCCTCGATCTGCGACGGGAAGACATTGACGCCGCGAACGACCAGCATGTCGTCCGTGCGGCCGCTGATTTTAGCCATCCGCCGCATGGCCGTCATCGACCCTGGAAGCAGCCGGGTCAGATCGCGTGTGCGGTAGCGGATCACCGGCATGGCTTCCTTCGTCAGCGAGGTGAACACCAGTTCGCCCAACTCGCCATCTTCGGCCACCCGGCCGCTGGCCGGATCCACGATCTCGGCAATGAAGTGATCTTCCCAGATCGTCGGCCCCTCCTTCGTGCCCCCAAATTCTTGGGCGACGCCGGGGCCCATGACCTCCGACAAGCCGTAGATGTCGCAGGCGATGAGGTTGAACGCGGATTCTATTTCTGCGCGCATTCCGTCGCTCCAGGGTTCCGCGCCGAATATGCCGATGCGCAGCGACGTCGACCGAGGGTCATACCCCAAGCGCCGGAACTCGTCGAGGATGGCAAGCATATAACTCGGGGTCACCATGATGATGTCGGGTGCGAAATCGCGAATCAATTGCACCTGCTTTTCCGTCTGGCCGCCCGACATCGGAATCACCGTGCACCCGGCGGCTTCGGCTCCGTAGTGCGCTCCAAGTCCGCCGGTAAATAGACCATAGCCGTAGGCCACATGCACCGTCATGCCGGCACGGCCGCCCGCTGCCCGAATCGATCGGGCGACGAGACTACCCCAGGTGGCGAGATCGTTCCGCGTATACCCAACCACGGTGGGCTTGCCCGTAGTGCCGGAGGACGCGTGAATGCGCGCGACTCGCTCTCTGGGTACCGAGAAAAAACCAAAGGGATAGGCCTCCCTCAGGTCCTCCTTGGTCGTGAACGGGAAGCGCGCCAAATCGGCCAGCGCGCGAAGATCGTCGGGATGAACGCCGGCCGCGTCGAATTTTCGCCGGTAATTGGCATTATTTGCGTAGGCGTGCCGGAGCGTCGAGCGCAGGCGCTCGAGCTGCAGGCGTTCGAGCTCGTCGCGGCTCGCCCCCAGAATCGGCTCCATGGCCACGAGCTCTTGGATTGTATGCGAACTCATCGTAGCTCGTCCTTCGCGGCTATTCGGATTTGTCCCGATCGAAGTCAGGGCGGCGCTTCTCGCGCGCAGCGGCCAACCCCTCGCGCACGTCCGCCAGCTTGAAGCCCAGAAATTCCAGCGCAAGCGAGGTGTCGAAACTGGGGCCGGCCAATCGCAGCCAGTTGTTCAGCGCATGCTTGGTCCAGCGGATCGCCGTGGCGCTGCCGGCGGCGAGCGTGCGCGCCGCGTCGAACGCGGTATCGAGTACCTGGGCGTCGGGTACGGCCACGGCAACGAGGCCGATTCGTTCGGCCTCGGCGCCCGACAGGGACTTGTTCGTCAACAGGTGGTATCGCGCCTTCGCGAGACCGCAGAGCAACGGCCAGATGATGACGGCGTGGTCGCCCGCGGCCACGCCGAGCCGAGTGTGGCCGTCGAGGATGCGTGCGTTGTCCGCGGCGATCGACACATCGGCCAATAGCGCGATGGCCAGGCCCGCTCCCACCGCGCTGCCGCGGATCGCCGATACCACCGGCTTGGAACAATTGATCAGGTTATAGACGAGATCGCTCGCTTCCTTCCAGACGCGGATCAGGGTCGCTTCATCTTCGATCATGCGATTGATCATCTCGAAATCGCCGCCGGAAGAAAAGTTCGATCCTTCCCCCCGGACCACGACCGCGCGGACGGCATCATCGGCATCGATGGCGCGCCACACCAGGGCGAGGTCACGGTGCATGGCCTCGGTCGCCGCGTTGAGGCGGCCCTTGTTCGCCATCACGAGCTCGAGTATTCCCGCCTCCGGCGCGTGGAATTGCAGACTCGAGAAATCGCGCACGTAGCGCGCAACATCTATCGCTGTGTTCACTATGCGTTTGCCTTTGAATCGGGAACCGCGTGGATGCTGACCATGGTGAGCACGTGATAAGAGGCCACCGTCTCCTGATTCTGGTTGGTGATTTCCGTATCCCAGGCAACTTCGCCCCAGCCCTTGTCGGCGCGTAAACTCTTGCTCGAGCAAGTGAGGCGAACCTTGATCCGATCCCCGGGCTTCACCGGTTTCACGAAGCGCAGCTCATCGAGGCCGTAGTTGCCGAGCACAGGGCCATAATCCGGATCGACGAACAGACCCGCCGCGGCCGAGATCAAGAAATAGCCATGTGCGACGCGTCCGCCGAACAGGGGGTTGCGGGCCGCCTCGGTCTCGTTCATGTGGGCGTAGAAGGTGTCTCCCGACAAGGCTGCGAATTGTTCGATGTCCGCGATCGTGACTTCGCGCTCGATTGACTGCAGCGTATCGCCCAATTCCAGATCATTGAATGGAATTCGGAATGGATGTCTCCCGGGATCGCGTAGCCGGCTGCCCCGCACCCAGCGACCACTGGTCGCGGTCAGGGTGTCGGGTGAACCCTGTACCGCGGTGCGTTGCATGTAGTGCAGGACCCCGCGAATACCACCCATCTCTTCGCCGCCGCCGGCGCGACCCGGACCACCGTGGATCAAGGGTGCGAGCGGTGAGCCGTGGCCTGTGGATTCCTTCGCGCAAGTCCGATTCACGACCAGAATGCGGCCGTGGTACGGCGCGAGCCCGAGGACGATTCGGCTGGCGAGGGAATCATCCGCGCAGAATACCGAGGCGGCCAAACTACCCTCTCCACGCCGGGCAAGCGCGATCGCGTCGTCGGTGTCTCGGTACGGCACCACCGTTGCCACGGGACCGAAGGCTTCAACTGCGTGGATGGCGCGCGCCGCCGGCGGATCGCGGGAGAGCAGCAGGAGCGGGGGCACAAACGCGCCGCGCGTACGGTCGGCGCCCTTCAGCTCGAATTGCTCCAAGTTACCCGCGATCAGATCAGCTTCGCCGCGCAGTTCGGCGACGCGAGACAGGACGTCGCGCCGCTGCTCCTGACTCACCAAGGGACCCATGCGCACGCCTTCCAATCGCGGATCGCCCACGACGATCTTTTGAAGCGCCGCTTGCAATGCGGCGATCACATCGCCCGTCACCGCGGCCGGCACCAACGCCTTGCGGATGGCGGTGCACTTCTGCCCCGCCTTGACCGTCATCTCGCGAACGACTTCTTTGACGTAAAGATCGAACTCCGGCGTGCCCGGTACGGCGTCCAGCGCAAGTATGCTGGAATTCAGCGAATCGGTTTCCGCGATGAAGGACACGGCGTGTCGAATGACGGCCGGATGCACGCGCAGGCGCGATGCAGTCTGCGCGGACCCCGTGAACGAGACGGCGTCCTGGCAATCGAGGTGATCGAACAGATTCCCGAGGTCTCCGCACACCAGTTGCAACGCACCCTCGGGCAAGATCTTGGATTCGATGATGCGGCGTACGACGAGTTCGGTTAGATATGCCGTGGCGGTCGCGGGCTTTACGATGGCCGGCATGCCGGCCAACAGAGTGGGCGCCAGCTTTTCCAGCATTCCCCAGACGGGAAAATTGAACGCGTTGATGTGCACCGCCGCGCCTTCACGCGAGACGTACAGGTGCTGTCCGACAAAATTGCCGGCCTTTGACAGGACTTCCACATCACCGTCGATATAGACACGCGCATTCGGAAGCTCACGCGAGCCCTTACCGGCGAAGGCGAAAACCGTACCGATGCCCCCGTCGATGTCGATCATGGAGTCGCTCAATGTCGCGCCGGTGCGGTAGGAGAGCGCATAAAACTCTTCCTTGAGTTCCGAGAGACGCTTGGCGAGCGCTTTCAGCAGACTGGCCCTCTCGTGAAATGTCATTGCGCGAAGTTGAGGTCCGCCCACGGTGCGGGCGTGGGCGAGCACGGCGGCGAAGTCGACGCCGGCCGAGGATGCTTGCGCGATGAATTCACCGGTGGTTGCATCGCGCATCGCGACGCCGTTATCCCGGCCGCTTTGCCAAATACCGCATACATAGCTCTTCAAGTTCATAGGCTTAAATCCTCGAAATCACGCGGATTGGGCCGGTCCGCGCAGGCGTGAACAACGTCCACGGAAATGCGCGAGCACCGCTCCGGAGGCTGCGGTCACGGCTACGTCGTAAATTCCATGACGCGCGCTGCGCGATACTTCGGTGGCCGTGGCGGTCAAGCGTTCGCCGCGCGGAGCCGGTGCGAGAAACTCGATATTGGCGCCCGCCGCCACCATCGCATCACCATAGGAATTGCACGCGAAGGCAAAGGCGCTGTCCGCGAACGCGAAAACTATGCCGCCGTGACACATCCCCAAGCCATTGACCATGTCGGGACGCACGGTCATGGCGATTTGGACGCCCCCGGGCGCGACGTCGATGATTTCGATGCCGAGCGATTGCGACGCAAGATCGGCGAGATACAGCGACTGAACGGCCTCTCGCGCCCGGTGCACCGCGTCGTCTGCGGCCAAAGGGCTCTCGTGCGCCATGCTCATCGGCCGCTGAACCGGGGCGTCCGCTTCTCGATGAACGCGGCAACGCCCTCCGTGTAGTCGGCCGACCGACCGAGCTCGCGCTGCGCATCGCGCTCGATATCGAGCTGCTCGGCGAGCGAGCGCTGCCAGCTGCCGCGAATCGCCGCCTTGGTCCAGGCGAGGCCGCGCGTCGGCGCTACGGCCAGCCCTTCAGCGAGTGCGTCTACGGTCGGTCCGAGTTCGGCATCCCCAACGCATTGCCAGATCATTCCCCAAGCGGCAGCCTGCTCCGCCGGGAGCTTGTTGCCGAGCAAGGTCAAGCCCAGCGCCCGCGCATTGCCGATGAGACGCGGCAGGGTCCACGTCCCGCCCGAATCGGGCAGCAGACCGAGCTTCGAGAAGGCTTGGACGAAACTGGCGGAGCGCGCGGCAATGACGAGATCACAGGCGAGCGCGATGTTGGCGCCCGCGCCCGCCGCCACACCGTTGACTGCCGCGATCACGGGCATGGGAAGTGTGTGCAATGCCAGCACCAAAGGCTTGTAGTACTTGTCGATCGACTCCCCGAGGTCGACGCCTCGAGCGCCGGGAGCCACCGCGCGATCGCCGAGATCCTGGCCGGCGCAGAATCCGCGGCCGGCGCCGGTGAGCACCAGAACGCGCGCGTCACTGCCGGGCAAACTCTCCAGCGCGTGCCGTACCTCACCGTGCATCTGGGTATTGAAGCTGTTGAGCTTGTCCGGTCGATTCAAGGTCAGACGAGCGATTCCGCCGTCGACACTGAACAAAATGGTGTCGTATGACATGTGCGTCCCTTGGGATTCGTCGTTATTTGTGATCGTAGCTGATTTCGAGCGTCGCCGTCGTCGGCCGAGCCTGACAACACAGCACGAACCCTGCGTCGGTCTCCCAGGGTTCCAAGGCAATATTGTGCGTCATCACCGCGGCGCCGTCCGTGATTCTCGCGCGGCAGGTCGCGCAAATGCCCGACCGGCAGGAAAAGGGCAGTTCGAGGCCTGCGCGCTCAGCGGCATCGAGCACCGACGCGTCGCTCTGCGCCATCGCGAAGCTGCGGCGCCGGCCGTCCATGACCACGGAAATGGTGGCGAGCACCGATTCGGGCGCGGGAGCCGGCGGTGCGGCGGCGGCCCCGGGCGCGGCGTCGCGCTCCTTGCCGGCGTTATCGACCGGTCGAGGCGTAGCGGCGGCAAAGCGTTCGAATCGAATCGGAGCGCTATCGTTCAACGTTTTGACGGCATTGCGAACCTCGTCCACCATGTCGCCGGGACCGCAAATCAAGTACTCGTCCGCGGACGATACCTCGGGCATATGCCGCGCGAGCTCGCGAATCTTGTGGCCGTCGATTCGGCCGTTCAGCCATTCTGTCTGTTGAGGTTCGCGGCTCATCACAAAATGCACGGAAAAGCGGTCGATGTAGCGATTCTTGAGTCCGAGGGTCTCTTCGAGAAACATCGTTCGCGAAATGCTGCGGTTGCCGTAAATCAGTGTGAAGCGGCTGCGTGGCTCACGAGCGAGAATATCCGTGGCGAGAGACAGTATGGGTGTGATGCCGCTGCCCGCTGCGAAGGCCACGTAGGAATGCTCGCGATCGGCGCTGATCGAGGTGCGGAATCGCCCCATCGGCGTACCGACGTCGAGCAGGTCCCCGGGACGCAATGTCGACGCAAGTTCGCCGGACATACGGCCGCCGAGTTGCAGCCGGATACCCAATTTGAGCACCCCGCCCCCAGGAGCCGTCACGATGGAATACGTCCGGCGCTCCTCGCGCCCCTCGATCATGCGTCGCACGGTGACGTACTGTCCCGCGTGAAAGGCGAACGCATCGCGCAGCGCGGAGGGAATCTCCACGGTCAGGCACGCGGCATCTTCGGCGATGCGCTCGACGGCGGCGACTTTCAATGGGTGGAACTCAAGCATGCGCAGTCTTCAGATGCATTTGAAGTATTCGAAAGGCTCGAGACAGGCGCGGCAGCGGTGCAGCGCCTTGCACGGCGTGGAGCCGAATTCGCTGATGCATTCAGTATCGGTCGAACGGCAGCGGGGACAGCCCACGGGTCTGGCCTTTCGCAAGATATCGCGCATGGAAGCGGCGGGCCGCTCCGGGGGCACGATGCCGTAACCTTCGAGCTTGCGCCGGCCGTCGGCGGTGATCCAATCGCTGGTCCAGGCCGGCGACAACACCTGGGTCACGACAAAGGCGCCGATTCCTGCGCTGCCGAGCGCGCGCTCAACCGAGCGTCGAATCACCTCGGTGGCCGGACAACCGAGGTAGGTCGGAGAGAGACCCACGTCGAGAGTGCCGTCGGCCTCCAGTGTGACGAAGCGAATCAGGCCGAGATCGACGATGCCCAATGCCGGGATCTCGGGATCTTCAACGGCCGCGAGTGCCCTCCACGCCAGCGACAGACGTCGGTCGGCATCGGCATTCGCAAGCGTGGGCGCGGGATCGCGATTGTCGGCGCGCACCGAATTCACCAGCGTGCTCCCGGATAGGTGCGCTGCAGATGCTGCATCTCAGCGAGAATGTATCCGAGATGCTCGCTGTGTTGGCCGCGTTTACCGTGCCAGGAATGCGGTCGATCTTTGGGTCGCCGGAGCGTCGCCTCGGCCAGTATCTCATCGATACGCCGGAGCCACGCCGCTTGAACGTCGGACAACCGCGGCGCCACACCCCGGTCAGCCATCGTCCGGTCCAACTCATCTTCGGCGAACAGTTCCACCGTATAGGGCCAGAGGTTATCCAGGGCCGACTGAACTCGCGCGTGGCTTTCCTCGGTGCCGTCGCCGAGGCGCACCAGCCAGCCGCCGCTGTAGCGCAAGTGATAGAGGACCTCTTTCACGGATTTCGCCGCTATAGCGGCCAAGCGTTCGTCGCTGGACGTGGTCATGCGCTCGTAGACTTCCAGTTGGAAGGCATCGATCAGGACCTGGCGCACGATGGTCTGGCCGAAATCGCCGTTCGGCTGTTCGGCCAATATCGCGTTCAAGTATTCGCCATGCTCGCGCAGAAAGGCGATTTCATCCTCACCGCGTCCCCGTCCCTCGACCTCGCCGGCATAGGTGAGCAACAGCCGCGCCTGACCGATCAAATCGAGCGCGACATTCGCCAAGCCCAAATCTTCCTCGAGCGCGGGAGAATGGCCGACCCATTCACCGAGCCTCTGCCCGAGCACCAAGCTCAAATCACCGAGGCGGAGCACGTAGCGGAACAGGGCCTGCGCGTCGGCGTTCAATTCCTGTCCGCGGACAACGGGTGACGCCGCGTTCACAGCGTCTTCACCTCATCGGGAATTTCATAGAACGTCGGGTGACGGTAGATCTTGTCCCGAGCCGGTTCGAACAGGGAGTCGTTCTCCGCGGGATCGGACGCCGTGATGTCCTTGGAAGGCACCACCCAAATGCTGACGCCTTCCTGGCGCCGAGTATAGAGATCGCGCGCGTGATCGATGGCCATGCGCGCATCGGCGGCGTGCAGGCTGCCGACGTGCTTATGATCGAGACCGCCGCGCGCCCGGACAAAGACCTCATACAAGGGCCACTGGCGACGATCTTCGGATGGGTTGCTCATGGGGGACCTGCTCCTGGGCGGCAAAGGGTTACTCAGGCAGCCAGGGTTGCGGCGCGTTGACGCTGCTTCTCGGCATGGGCGCTCGCGGCGTCTCGTACCCACGCTCCGGCGGCATGGGCGTTGCGGCGCGCGGCAAGCCGTTCCGCATTGCACGGTCCATTGCCCTTCAGCACTTGATCGAACTCGGTCCAATCGATCGGTCCGAACTCATGCTGCTTCTTGGTCTCGTCCCAGCGCAGCAGTGGATCCGGAATGGCGAGGTCGAGGAACTTGGCCTGCGGCACCGTGAAATCAACGAACTTCTGCCGCAGTTCATCGTTCGAGAAGCGCTTGATCTTCCAGCGTTGCGATTCGCCGCCGTGCGTGGAGTTGGCGTCGGAAGGTCCGAACATCATGAGCGCGGGCCACCACCAGCGATTGAGCGCCTCTTGTGCCATGCGTTTTTGCTCCGTCGTACCCTGCGCGAGACGCATCATCAGGTCGTAGCCCTGCCGCTGGTGAAAGCTCTCTTCGCGGCAGACGCGCACCATGGCTCGCGCATAGGGACCATAGGAGCAGCGGCACAGCGGAATCTGATTCATGATGGCGGCGCCGTCGACCAGCCAGCCGATGGCGCCCACATCCGCCCACGTCGGAGTCGGATAGTTGAAGATGCTGGAATACTTGGCCTTGCCTGACAGCAGCTGATCGATGAGCTGATCGCGGCTCACGCCCAGCGTCTCGGCCGCGCTGTAGAGATACGCGCCATGGCCTCCCTCGTCCTGCACCTTGGCGATCAGTATCGCCTTGCGCTGCAGCGTCGGGGCGCGAGTGATCCAATTGCCCTCGGGCAGCATGCCGACGATTTCCGAATGCGCGTGCTGGGAAATCTGACGAATCAAGGTGTTGCGATAGCGCAGCGGCATCCAGTCCTTGGGCTCGATCTTCTCTTCGGCGTCGACGCGCGCGAGGAAGCGCTGCTCGAGCGCGTCCTCATCCAGCGTCGTCGCATCTGAACTCTGCATATCCAGCGCTTGCGTGTACATACCTGCCCCTAGGAATCGGCCAGCCTGAATATTGTGATACACAAATCCACATAAATCAAACTTTTCTGTGTCATACGGCTCAACCCTACTACAATGGCGAAAAATGACTGACAAGGCCTCCACCGCTGCCGCTGAACTCGTCGCCCGCTTTCGCCGGCAGCGGCCGCTGCGCGGCGGCTCGCTCATCGTCACCATTTTCGGCGATTCGATCATGCCGCGGGGCGGAGCCGTCGCTCTGGGCAGCCTGATTGCCCTGGCGGCGCCCTTTGGACTCAACGAGCGATTGGTACGGACCGCGACCGCGCGCCTCGCAAAGGACGGGTGGCTGGAGGGGCACCGCGCCGGCAAACTCAGCGAATACCATTTATCGCGCGACGGGCGCGAGCGATTCGCCGAGGCGACGAAGCGCATCTACAGCGAACCGGACACGGAATGGTCGGGCCGCTGGACCTTGGTTGTCCTGCCGCCCATGCGCGCGGCAGAGAGGAAGGAAATCAAGGAACAACTGACCTGGCGGGGGTTTGGCGAGCTCTCGAGCAGTGTATTTGCTCATCCCGAGCTCGATTCGCGTTCCCTCGACTCGCGTTCCTTCGGGAAAGGACTGCGCTCACCGGATCCGCTCTCCAAGGTCATCGTTTTCGACGCCAATCTCGCTGACGGCGACGCTCCGCAGCGGCTGGCCGGTTTGGGCTGGGACCTCGAGGAGCTTGGGCTTCGATACCAGCGCTTCGTGAAGCGCTTCGAACGCGTCCTCGCGGCGGTGCGCGGCCCTCGCACTCTCGACGATCAATCCTGTTTCATCGTGCGCACGCTCTTGATCCATGAATACCGCCGCCTGCATCTGCGCGACCCGCTGTTGCCGCCGCGGCTGCTGCGGGCCAATTGGCCGGGAGCGCAGGCCGCAGCGCTGTGCCGGGATATCTATGCGTCAGTATTCGCAGCTTCCGAGGCGCATCTCTCGCGGGTCGCGGCGCAGCTCGACGGTCCGTTGCCTCCGCCCGATGCATCGGTGATGCACCGCTTCGGCGGGATTGGCCTCCATCCTGCTGCATGGCAAACCCCGGCCTGATCCCCCAGTAGGCGGGTTGACCGCGTCTCCACCGCCGCCGCATCGAGTCAGTCGTCGTTATCTTTCATCCTGGAATGCTTGGCCAGCAGCATGGCCGGCGGCGGCCGTGCGCCCATGGCGTCCTGCCACAGAATCAGATTGAGCTTGCCCGGGTCCGCGCGGTCCGCATGGCGAAAGTCCATTTTCTCGGACTGCGCCGCGCCCGGTGCTTTGGCCGTATTTGCCGCGTAAATCAGGCCATTGTCGCGATTCGACGCGTCCGCAACGAACGGCGGCTGATCACCCGGTCCGGTAAACAACGTAGAGATCAACGAGCAGAGCGCATCGTTGTTGTTCATCGGAGGCACCTGAAGGAGAGTCTCCATCGTTCGCAGCATGCTCACGGTCGAATAGAATCGACTATCCACCACGGCGACCTCCCCCGCCTTCGGATGCGGCGCATACTTGCTCACCACGATTCCGAGCGAGCGGTGTGCGTCCACGTGATCCGCCCCGGCCTGCGCATCGTCTTCCAGAATCAGTATGGCCGTATCGTTCCAGAACGCCGAGTGCGAAATCGCTTCCACTACGCGGCCGACGGCCAGATCATTGTCGGCGACCGACGATTTTGGGGTTGGTCCGCCGACCTTGGTGCCTTCCGTGTGGTCATTGGGCAGCCGCAATTGGATGTAATTGGGCATCGTGTCATTGCCGGCTTCGCGATCGCGCTTCCACTGCTCGAAATGCCGAAGAAACACATTGGCGCGGATCTGGTCGGGCACACGCAGATTGAAATCCGGCGACTCGGGCGCAAAGTGGCCCACGAGTTCGGGCTTGGTTGCGATATTGCCGGCCAATCGCGGAATGGCCCACGGCCACAGGTTCGTCCCGCCGCCCCACTCCTCGGGAATCGAGTCGCCGGGCTTGATGGCAGGCGACGCGCACTGAGCTACACCGCCTGACATGGCCCCGAGTTTCGGATCGCCGACCCGCTTCGGTACTTTCTTATCGCCACAGAAAATCGATGAGATGTATTCGGCGAAGTGATAGACCGTTTTGCCGTGGGCCGCGAAGTTCGTCCATAAATACCCGCTTGCCGGCTCGGACACATCGGGTATGTTCTGGAGCAGCGGATAGCCGTCGGCTACCATCCCTTCATAGTCGTAGGTGCGCTGCTCGCTCCGATAGTTTTGCTGCCAAGTCTTCTCGAGGTAATCCGTGCCGATGCCGGCAGTCGACCAGACGTGGCCGTCGCCCGACACCTCCCCCGAGTCGAAGAAGTTATCCAGCACGCCAAACTGCAGCGCCAGCCGGTGTTGGTTGGGGGTCACTGCGGCTCCATACATCGTGAGCTTTGGGTCGCCATTGCCGACCGGCTTGCCGTCTTTTGCCAGATCGCCGAACACCTGGTCGTACGTGCGGTTCTCTTTCAAAATATAGATCACGTGCTTTATCGGGCTGCCGCCATCGGCAAATTGAATCGTCTCCCGCGCCGCCTTCATGCGGTTCGATTCGAGCACCACCGCCGTCGATGCCTTGAGCGTAGACTCGATCGCCGCCTCATCGAGCGCCGCCAGGGAGCCGTACAGCAGCGTCGGGGCGTACGTGAAGCTGCGCGTGACCAGCCTCCTGCCCTTTGTTGCCTCGGTCGGGCGCTGCGCCATATCGTTCGGTCCGGTCCCTTTCCCCTTCGCGCTTGCGACGTACAGCGTGCGCGCAACCGATGCCAGCGCCATCGGCATGAGTTCAGTCGGCACGAACCCGATCGGCTCGGCCATCCCATGGCCCGGCGGCATCTGGTGCAACCGGCGCGGGTCGAGTACCGCCACCGCATCCGATCCTAGGTTCGCCGCGTACAGCCGCGTTCCATCTTCATTCTCGGCAAGCGCACTGGGCTCCGCGCCGAAGTAGCTCTGTCCCGGCAGCCGCGTGTCGAAGTAACCCTTCACCTTCAGTTTCCGATGCAGAACCGGGTCACTGCTGCCAATCTCGATCGCCGCCACCGCATCCCGGTTCGATAGCGCCGCGTACAGCAGGCCCGCGCGCTCATCCAACAGCAGCGCGCACGGATGTGTCCCCGGCGCGGTCGCCGCGCTCGGTTTCATCAATTTCACGTTGCGCACCACCGTGCCCTCGACGAGGTCCAATTCCACCACCTCGCTGACATTCCACAAGGCTACGAAGGCTCGCTTGCCGTCCCTGGTGACTGCCAGCGCAATCGGATAAGTCGCAGGCACGTTCTCGCTCACCGACAAGTCGAAGCGCCGCGCAATCGCTCCCGTACGGATATCCAGCACGGCAACCGTATCGGACAGGTTCTCTGCGACCAGCAGGCGCTCGAGGGAGCCGGGCAGCACCGCGAGCGCCGCGGGATAGGGGCTGACGGTACGGTCGTCGCTGCTCAGCAAGCTGGTGCGCCGGCCGGCGGCAAGCGTCACGGGAGGCAGAGGCAAAAACTTTTCGGGCGTCAGCACGCCGTCCGCGAACCTGTACACGACGATGCCGTTGCCGGTTTTCTTGTCTCCGTCGCCGCGCGGATCGCTGGAGGAAGCGAGGCTCGCATAGACCGAGGCGCCGTCCGCGCTGAACGCGAGCCCCGAAAAGAACGTCTGCTTCATGTCGACCAGCGTGCGCGCATCCGGGAAATCCCTCACTTCTCCCGTGCGCACGTTGAGCACGGCCAGCGATTGCATGTAGCCGGACTCGAAGGTGCCGTAGCCCGCATTCAGCGACACCACCCAGCGACGATCCGGCGAGACCGCCAGCGACATCGGCAGGCTGTTGATACGCCGCGGATTACCCGGAGTGGGTGTCATCAACTGCTTGCTGGTCGGAAGATCCAGCGCGCGACTCGTGAGGTCCTGCTGCGCGTGGACAGTGCCGCCAAGCGTGGCGAGACTCACGACGAGCGCCGCCTGACGCTGCAAAAACCGTTTCGCGAAGCTCGCACGCATCGCCATTACAAATAGGTTACACATCGCGTGGATCTCGGGGACACGGGCCGTCCATGCTAACGCATGAGACCCGTAACGAACACGCGAGGGAGGACTCAGGGCTCGTTCGCGGGCCACTGCTCGAGCGTCGCGACCACCGAACTCAGGAAGGCGTTGGCTTGGAAAGCATCGAGGGCGCGGTGGTCGATGGTAAGGGTCAAATAGCACATGGAGCGCACACTGATCGCCTCGACACCATCGACCTCGACCGCACACACTCGGCGCTCTGCCTTACCCACGCCCAGGATCGCGACCTGCGGTTGATTGATGACGATCGGCGCCGCAAGGAGGCTGCCGCCCACTCCGTGGTTCGAGATCGTAAAGGTGCCTCCGCGTACGTCCTCGGGCGAAAGCTTGCCGGCCCGGGCGGCCTCGACCAGCTGACCCAGGCGCTGTGCCATGCCGAACAGGTTCAGCCCCTGAGCGCGATGAATCACGGGCACGATCAGGCCCTTGTTGCCGAGAGCCGTGCCCACGCCGATGTTCACGTCCCCGTGCAATTCGAGCGCATCGGAATGAAAGGTGGCGTTGACTTCCCGGTGGGCGCGCAGAGCCTGTACGCAGGCACTGACGAAATAAGCGGTCAGCGTCAGGCGCGCGCCGCGCGATTCGAATTCCGCGGCGTGGCGCGCCCGGTGCGCCAGCACCCGGGTGAGATCCGCTTCGAACAATGTGGTGACATGCGGTGCCTCCATGAGGCTGCGCGCCATGTGTTCGGCCACGCGCCGGCGAATCGCCGTGTGCAGTACCCGCGTGCTGCCCGCCGCCGATATCGGCGCGCGTGGTGCCTGCGTACTGCCCGACGGCGATATCGGCTGTGCAGTCGCGCGCGCCGGCGCGCGATTGGCCGCCGCATCCGCCGCATGGCGAGTCACATCTTGCGCCGTGATGCGTCCATCGCGACCCGTGCCCTCGATGTCGCCGGCGGCAATCGAAAGTTCCTTGAGCAGCCGCCGCACCGCGGGACTCAACGGCTTGCGCGCGTCGCGCGCATCAGGAACCGCCGGCGCCCCGGCAGACGGCGCGGTTGCCGTCGACGTCGCAGTCGCTTGCGGCGCAGTTGAGTCGCCGCTGAGACTCAGGCGCGCAAGCACCTCATCCGGATTGACCTCGGCGTTCACCTGCTTGAGCACTTCGACCAAGGTGCCGTCGGCGGGCGCCGGGATTTCCACCGTCACTTTATCGGTCTCGAGCTCCACCAGGGGTTCATCTTTGGCGACCCTATCGCCCACTGCCTTGCACCACCGCAATACGGTGGCGCGCGTTCCTTCCTCGTTGGGCGGGACCAACACGTCGGTTAGGTGGGACATGGTTGCCAGATTAGATTTCAGCCAGAGCCTTGATAGCCTGAGAAATGGTCTCGACGTTCGGCAGGACTTCGTCGAGCAGCAGCGGGCTGTGGGGACTGGGAACATCCGGCATGGCGAGGCGCTCGATCGGCGCGTCGAGATCGAAGAACGCTTCCCTGGCGATCACGGCCGCGATTTCCGCGCCGAAGCCGGCGGTCATGGTGTCTTCATGAACGATCAGGCAGCGGCGCGTCTTGCGCACGGATGCAAGGGTCGCCTCGCGATCCCAAGGCGACAGCGTCCGCAAGTCCAAGAGGTCGGCGGAGACTCCGGTGTCGATGATGGCCTTCTCGCAACGTTCGACCATGGCTCCCCAGCTGACGACGGACAGTGTCGTGCCTTCACGCAGCACGCTGGCCTTGCCGAACGGCACCACGAATTCATCGCCGGGGTATGCGCGCCGCGCCCAACCGCCATCGAGCAGCGAACGATGTTCGAAGAAAATCGTCGGGTCATTGCCGCGCAAGGCGCTTCGCAGCAGTCCCACCGCATCCTGGGCGTTCGAGGGCATCGCCACGCGCCAACCCAGCCCGTGCACCCACTGCACTTCGTTGGATTGGCTGTGCCAGGGATCACCGCACTTGAAAAAGCCTCCCGGGATGCGCACGACCATCGGCGCGGCGAAACGATTGACGGTTCGCCAGCGCATCGTTCCGCAGTCGTTGAGCTGCTCTGCGGCGGGATCCGCATACTTGCGAAACTGAATTTCCGGCACCGGCATGAGTCCGGCGGCGGCCATGCCGACCGCACGGCCGATGATGCCTTCCTCGGAAAGGCTGGTGTCGAAGACGCGCTCGGCGCCAAATTTCTCCTGCAACCCGAGAGTCGCCGCGTGCACGCCCCCCTTGCGGCCCACGTCCTCGCCGAAGATGAGCATTCGAGGATTGACCGCAAGCTCACGCTCGAGCGTGCGGCGTACGGCCGTGACCAGATTGATGCGCGGACCCTGCGGACTCGCCTGCGACGTGCCCGGCGGCGGCACCACGCCCTCGGCGTACGTTCCGCCCTGCTGCTGCACCTCAATGGTTCCGTCGGCGGCCAATTCTGAAAACACATAGCGTCGAACGCGGCCAGGATCGGGAGTGCTCCGCCGTTCGACGGCATCGAGCGCATGCGCGACGGCTTCGCGGCCTTGCGCGATCTCGAGATCCCAATCGGCAGCCGGGACGACATTCGGCACCAGCTGAGCGCGCAGCTTTTCCAGAGGATCACGCGCCCTCTCGGCAGCGATTTCGCCGGCGCTCTTATAGGTTTGGGTGTCCTGCCCCGAGTGCCCGGAAAGCCGCGGCACCAGCAGTCTGATCAGCGCCGGGCCCCCGCCCGAGCGAACGCCCGTGACGGCATTTTCAATCAGCGCCGCCGCACCCATCGGGTCTGAAGCATCGCCGTCGAGCACACGAAGTCCCCGAAAGCCGGCGAGATTTCTGGCGATGTTGCCGTCCGGAGTCTGCTGCCGCGACGGCACCGAAATGCCGTAGCCATTGTCCTCGATGAAGAACAGGAGCGGCAGCCGCTCGGTGGTCGCGATATTGAGGGCAGCCCAGAAGCCGTTCGTGGCCGTCGAGGCATCTCCGCCGTGCGCCACGGCAAGGCTCGTCTCGCACTCCTTGTCGCCGAGCACGATTCCGCGGTAGCGCAGGGCCTGAGCCCAGCCCACGGCGGGGGTGTATTGGGTGCCGACGCCTCCGCACACCGGCAGCACACAGGCGCCGGATTGCCGCGGCAGATTGAACACCACACCGATATCGCGTCCGTCGCTCATCCCGCCGGCCCGCATCATGGTTGACGCCAGCGCCTCCTCGAGCGGCAAACCCAAGCTCAGTAACAAGGGTCGCGATCGGTAGTAGGCGCCCACCCCGTCTCTAGATCCGGTGAGCTGATTGGCGAGCAACACCTGCGTGAGTTCGTGTCCGCGCGCCGAGAACTGATAGAGGACTTTGCGCTCCGGCAGGAGAGTCGATTCCTCGAGGTCGTCGAGCGCGCGCGACACCGCGATCTGGCGCAGCACGGCGCGCCAATCCAGGGAACCGAGCCCGGACATCTCCCGAACTAGCTGAGGGCTTGCACTCATCGTGATCTCGCTGCGTGTGGACCTACCCAAGCCTAGTCCACGCCCATCAGTGAAAATCGCTAAAAACACTACCAATAGCCGCATGCATTAGTGATAATCACTATTATCTAAGCTTTTTGGAGCTAAAAATGGGGATTGATCGCTTTGATGCGCGGATACTTTCTGCATTGCAGCGCGACGGCCGTCTATCCGTGGTGGAACTTGCCGAAGCCATCGGGTTGTCGGCCACCCCCTGTGCGCGGCGAATCAAGGCTCTGGAATCGAGCGGCGCCATCGAAGGATACGCGGCCATTCTCAATCCCGCGCGCATCGGTCTCGGAGTGCTCGCGATCGTGCAGGTCAAATTGACCGAGCACACCGACGAAACGGTGGCGAGATTCGAGAAGGAGATTCTGCTCATGGACGAGGTCACCAAGTGCTTCGCGATGACCGGAAGCTATGACTTCATCCTGGAGGTCTACGGCAAGGATTTAGATGCATTGAGCAACGTCGTGCTCAAGAAGCTCATCAGAGTGCCGAACGTTCGCGACATGCAGTCGAGCGTGGTGCTCGCCACGGTCAAGCGCTCGGCTCGAATTCCGTTGGGACATCTGCAGGTGTAGATGCGATTGCGGCCGATAGTCAGACAGGCTCCTGGCTGCACGCGAATGTCACGCCGCGCGCAGGCGGCGCGCGAGCAGCGCATCCGCGAAGCCGCCGTGGCCGATCCCGGCAGCGGCGATGGCGGCGCGGACGCGCGGACTCAACAGCGCGGCCAGCTCTTCGGCGTGGGCGTACGTGCTCATCGACGCAGCGATCGCACTTCCGGACTCGGTGGCGGGGTGAAGATAGATTTCGGTCACGCCCTCCGGCAGCCGTTCGAGAATTGCCAGCAGCTTCGCCTCGTCCATGGCGCCGCTCGCGGCGACGCCGAATATGCGATCGTTATACGGCACTTGCGCCAGGCGCAATCGACGCTTCATGAGCGCAATCCACGGAGCCAGCAGCGCGGTATTGGCGGCTCTGAACCCATGGCCTCCCCGCGCGGCGAACCAGAGGGGCTCATCGGGCACCCTCACCGCCGTAACTCCGTACTCGCGGCCGATTCGCAGCAGCATGTCCAACAGGGTTGGATGCAGATGGAAATGCTTGTGCACATTGACGTGGTCGAGAGCCAGCCCGGTGCGCGCGAACGCCGCAAACTGTGCGCGGATCTCCGCTTCCAGCTGTCTGCGCACCCCGGGAAACGCGAAGAAACGTACGCCGTTGACGAACATCCGGCTGTTCATGCGGCCGGCTCCGTCGGCGAGAGCCGGGATGAGATCCGGCGTCAGCATTGCGTTGCCGTCCGCGAGAACGAGATGCAGACCCACGCGCAAGTTCGGCAGCTCGCGCGCACGCCGAATCGCGTCGGCGGCGGCGGGTGCCGCCACCATCAGACTCGCCGCCGTGAGAACCCCCGCCGCACTTGCCTGCTGAACCGCCTCGTTGACGGCTTCGTGCAGTCCAAAGTCATCGGCCGTGACGATCAAGAATTTTTTCATCGGGCTTTCGCGTCAAATCCTCGCGACCGGCTGGACCGATCCGTCGCGAGTCACGCGGTAGCGAACCTCCCGCCACTGCACCCGGCGCGTAACGAAACTCCAAGCCCAAAGCGCCAGGCTGAGCGCGTCCCTCAGCGGCAAAACGGCGAGCTGCAGTGCGGAGGAGCCCCGCTGGCGCACCGATAAATGCAGCATGACGCGCGCCAGCGCGGTGATCGCCAGCATGCCGACGACCGGTGCCGCACCCCCGGCCAGCAGGGCTCCGAATGCGGCCACCGGCACCCCGAACGTGACAAAGGTAAACCCGTATCCCATCGGCCGGAGCGCACGAATCGTGCGCAGCCATCGGAGCTCGTGCCGCACCAGATCTCCGAAGCCGGGCTCAGTCACGCAGACCTCGACCACGGCTTCGGAAAAAACCGTGCGCAATCCCCGGCGGCGGGTCAGTTCTCCCAGCCGATAATCGTCCGCCAATTGATCGGCGATCGCCATGAAACCGCCGATGGTCGCGAGGACTTGGCGCCGTATGGCTATGGTTGAGCCGAACGCAAAAGACCGCGAGCCGGCCATGGCCGCCACCCGTACCGACGGCATGAACCATTCATTGATGAACGAGGCTCCCAAGAGCGACCACAATCCTCGGCGCGGACGCCCTCGATACGCGCAGGTGACGATGCCGACGCCGTCGTCGTGAAGCGGCGCTACCACTTTGGCCAGATAGTCGCGCTCCACCTTCACGTCGCTGTCGGACAGGACCAGAAACTCATGGCGCGCAAGCGGCATCATATTGATGAGATTGCTCACCTTGCGGTTGCTGCCGTGCTGCCGGCGATCGATCGCTACGGCCAGGTCGCGCAGCGGAAACTCCCTTTGCAATCGCTGCACGATGGCCAGCACCGGGTCGTTCGAATCGCAGACGCCGAAGACCACTTGAAACTCCGGATACGCCTGATCGCAGAACGAGCGCAGGCATTCGTACGTCTCCGGCTCGGCCCCGCAGAGGGGTTTTAAAATCGTCACCGGAAGCGTGTCCCCCGCCGTGAACCGCGAGGGTCGAATCCGCATGTTCGCGGCAACGCACGCGACGATGCCATAGACCATGGCGCACGCCGCGAGCGCGAACCCTATCCACGGGAACTCCAAGTGGGCGAATGCGGTCACTCTGCACGTCCGTGGGACCGGGACACGATGACGCTTGGTTGGTTCATGACAGGATCACGCATGAGTTCCTCTTTGGGGGATGACGGTCCGCGCAGCGTACCCGCCGTGCGATAGAATTGTGACAAGCGAGGCTTGACGCTGGTTCGCTTTGTTGCACAAAGTACAGTTCCCGGCAATGAGACGCAAGTGCGAGGCATCCGGGCTGCCATGACCGCGCCGCGGGCGATTTCAACGTCTCTTTAGGTCGCCTCTTTCGGGCTCCATTCCGATCTGACGGCGGTTGCCGCATCCAATAGCACTTGCTCGAGCACCGAGAGGTACTCGACATAGCGCTTGCGCCCCAAGGCGGTAATGCGGCAAAACGTCTGCGGGCGGTTATTCTGCACGCCCTTCGTGATTGCGATCAGCCTCGCTTCTTCGAGTACCTGCAAATGCCGGTTGAGATTGCCGTCGGTCAGCGCACACAGCTGCTTCAGGTCGCCGAACAGCAAACCTCTCGAATGAGTGACCAGCGACGTGAGCACGCTCAACCGCGCGCGCTCGTGAATGACGCGGTCCAAGCCATCGTAGGCGAACCGGGGAACCGCGCCCTTCTTGGTGCCGCGCTTATTCAAGAGGTTCTCCATACCGAAACTGAAGTACGGCTGCGACCAGAAGCTGGCCGACGCCGAACGGAATACCCATCGTCCAGGGCGAGAGCGACCGGGTGGCGCTTCCGGCAACCAGGCAAAAGAGCCCGGCCGCCAGATACCACACGCCGACGGCAAACATCTGCCGCGGAAGAAATCGGCACGAAGCGAATACCCCCAAGCTGAAGATCAACTCCCAGAGGCCGGGTAACATCCAGCATTCCTGCGGCGCGACCCGCATCATCACGACGGCGAGCAAAAATCCGACCATCACGGCGGGCAGGAACTGCGCGACCGCGGATTGGACCATTTCTTTGGCAAATCCCAAATGCACGCGCCGGGCGCGCACGAACGTCTCGAGGCCGGTCAGGAACACCGACACGACGGCGGTCCCCGCCCAAACGCCGAGCCAGACGGCAAGGTCAGCCTTCGCAGACTTCGCCATCCACTGCGCCTGTGCGGCCGCAACCGCCAGCGCCAGAATTCCGCTCGTGGCAATGGACGCCGGACCATAACCGTGAAATTCAGTGCCACGCGCCACCTGAGTGCGGATGGAATGAATCTCGGACAAGGCCTGTTGCAAGTCTTTCATCTACCACCCTCGTATCTTTGCACTGCAAAGTGCAATCGGCCGCGACGCTGATCGAGAAATACCTCAAAGGCGCATCGTGGTCAACCGGTGAGCTCACTGCGAGAGCGGATACGATCAGCGAAACGGACGGCTGAGGTAGCGCGAGCCCGCGAGGCCAAAGCGCCAAGGCCGCTCGACTGCCTTGGAGATCCCTACCCGCGGCCCGCATACGACCCGGGCACGCGTGCTCACCGCCGTCAAACTGAACGGTGCCGCATCGATGCTTTTTCCGTTCAGTTCGCGGGTGATCGCCAGAGCCTGTCCAAGCCGGCCGGGTCCCGCACAGAGCATTCGCGGATCCTGCTGCCGCCGGCGATTGATCATCGTTGAAACGCCGGCCGTCGGCTCCAGGGCGCGAATCAACACGCCCGCGCCGTGCCCGGGTTCCCGGCACACGAAATTCAGGCACCAACCCGAGAAACTGTGCGACGCCGGATCTTCCCCATCGTACGCCTCGGTCTCGACTATGATTCCACCGATCCCGCCGACGAGCAACGTTGCACCGATCAAGCGGTGGGCGACCTCCGGCGAGTTCCCCATGAAGTCGATCCCTTTCAATCGTGGAGTGCCTGGTGCACCTGCTGCACGCATGCGGATCCTTCGCCGACCGCGGCCGCCACCCGTTTGACGCTTCCGCAGCGCACGTCGCCGACCGCGAAAATCCCGGGCCAATTCGTCTCGAAAGACTGCGGCGGCCGCACGGCCGACCCATTCGCGGCCGGTAGATCCCCAGGGTCGAGATCAGCGCCCGTTCGCACGAATCCTTTGTCGTTCAGCGCGATGCAGCCTTTCAACCAGCGTGTACTGGGTACGGCGCCCGTCATGAGAAAGACGTGACCGATCGCGTGCGTTTGGAGGACGTAATCCGGCGCCGTCTTCCACACCACGCGTTCCAGCTGTTCGTCGCCCTCGAGCGACGTGATCTCGGTGCCCGTGTGCAGCGTGATGTTGGGAGTTTCGTCGATACGGCGGATGAGATAATGAGACATGGAGTCGGCCAGCCCCTTGGATCGAACCAGGAGGTGCACGTGGCGGCACTTGCTCGCGAGAAAGACCGCATTGGCCCGCTGAATTGCCGCCGCCCACCACGATCACTTCCTTCATCTCGCAGCGCCTGGCTTCTGTCGCCGTCGCCGCGTAATAGATACCCGTGCCGAGAAAGCGGGACGCGTTTTCGATCGCGAGCTGGCGATACTCCGCACCGGTTGCGATGATGATCGCACGCGCACGCACCGCATTGCCGTGACAAAGTTCGACTGCATACGGCCGCTCATCGCAATTCAGCTTCAACGCCGAGTAAGCAGTCCTGATTTCGGCGCCGAATTTCTGCGCCTGAACCCGCGCGCGGCCAGCCAGGGCCAGGCCGGAAATGCCGGTGGGAAATCCGAGATAGTTTTCGATTTTCGAGCTCGATCCGGCTTGGCCGCCGGGCGTGCCCGTTTCGAGCACCAGCACATCGAGCCCTTCCGAGGCGGCGTAGACGGCGGCCGCCAACCCGGACGGCCCGGCGCCCACGACGATGACGTCCCGGATCCGGTCATCATCGATCTGCTGGTTCATCCCCAGGCAGGCGGCCACCTCTTCATTGCTGGGATTCTTGAGCACCACTTCGCCGCGGCACAGCACCACGGGAACCTCGTCGGCTTTGATATGAAAGCGTTCCAGCAGCGTCTGTACGGACGGATCCGTGTTCACGTCGAGGTTGACGTACGGAAACGCATTTCGGGTCAAGAATTGCTGTAGCCGCAGCGTTCCCGCCGAGTAGCTCGAACCGAGTAAAATGACGTCGCCCGCCTGGGAGGCGATCAGACCGACGCGCCTCAAGATGAAGGCACGCATGAACAGTTCGCTGAGGTCCGAGTCGGTCTGAATGACGGTGCGCAGGCGATCCTCGGCGATCACCAGAACCTCGCCCGCATCGCGGACGCGAGCCCGGACCAAGCTGCCGATGCCCTGAAGCGTGCTCATTTCTCCGGTGAAGCTGCCTGCCGTGTGCACCACGACCAAGACTTCCCCGTTCATGCCGGGTTGGACCACTTCGATGCTGCCCGAGAGAACCACCAGCATGGGACGATGGCGGTCGCCGGGCTCTGCCAAGATCTGTCCCTTGCTGATTCGGCTATGAGTTGCAACCGCTTGCAGCCGCGCAATCTGCGCCGGAGTCAATTGCGGAAACATCTGCGCCTTGCGGCCGCTGAAGGGAGGCTTAGCGGCTATGCCTTCGTCGTTGAGCTCCGCAGTCACGTCAAGAACACCTCGATCTCGTCGATGAAACACCAGCTCCAATCTTCTCCGCGCTCGAATGACGAAATGATCGCGTGCTTGGATTTTTGGAAATGCTTGCGCGCATGTCGATTCTTGGAGTCGTCACAGCACCCTACATGTCCGCAGGTCCTGCACAAGCGAAGATGCACCCAAGTGTCGCCCATGGCGAGGCATTCCTGACAGCCATCGCCGCTTGGAGCCGCGGCCGTGACCGTGTTGAGGTGTGTGCATTGCTGCCGCGCTCTAGCCATGCTCGTGTTTCCCCTAAAATACCATCGCAACCATACTCTCCGGCCCAGCTCTCTGCCCGCCGCGACGCCGGAACACGGTTGAAGCGCCTATTCCGCTGACGGCGCCGAGCCCGATACCTTGCCGCGGGCGCGAACTTCGCGGGCGAACGGTGTCTAAGCCAGCTGAACCCCCACCAAGAGGTGCCGAAGATCTCATGCGTTTGCGAAGCCGTCCGCTCATTTTAGCAATAATTCTCACTGCAGCGGTGCATGCCGCTCCCGCGCCGTTCGACCTCGCCGGTCCGACCCTTGACGTCAAAATTACCCGGGGCACAGAGACGCGGTCGGCGTCTGAAGTTCCCAATCTCGCGGCCGGCGACCGGATTTGGATCAAGGCTGATTTTCCGGCTACGCAATCCGCGCACTATCTGATGGTGATTGCATTTTTGAGCGGCTCGACCAATCCCCCGCCGGAGAGTTGGTTCTTTCCCTGCAAGACTATTCCTGGCCCCGGAAACGGGCGGTGATTTTAGAACGCTGGTGAGTGCGGTGCGGGGTCGTCCCGGTGCCTTCGTACGAACGTCGCAGGACCTCAACCAGGCGGCGCTGGATCGTTCCCGCTTGGAACGGTATCTCTCGGCGATCCGTGGCCTCAACGACTCCGATCCGTCCAAACTGACCGAGGCCGCCCCGCTGCTGGCCCGGAGCCTGGCGATCAAGGTCGATGAGAAGTGTCTCGACAGGCTTCCCGCACTGCAGGCGCCCTGCCTGACCCAGGGCCAGGAGTCGCTCATTTTGAATGACGGGCACAGCACATCGATCGTCGAGGCGCTGACTTCCGGCCCTGGCAGTGATCTGGCAATGGAGGCGAGCTATACCCCGCAATTGAGCTACGGCTATTACAGCCCCTACATCGCATCGGTGCTCGATATTGCGCGCATCTTCGACTCCTTCCGTACCGCGCGATATCAATATATTCCGGCCCTGGCTTCGCTGCATGGCGACAAACTCGCGCTGACCCTGAACGCGGCACCTTCCTTTCACAGCCCGCAATCGGTGTTGGTCGCGGCGCTGCCGGCGGTGGAAACGCCCCAGTTGCCACCGTTGCATGCGGTGAATCCCAAAGAAATTTACTGCGCCGGCAGAACCTCTCTGGTGTTGCCCGTCGACGGCGCGCCTTTGGTATTTTCCACCGGTTATGCGCATGACGTGACGCTGAGCCTGATGGGGAAAGACGGAAAGAGCGTCGACCTGTCCGCCAAGCCCGATGCGGCTCAGGGAGGTTACGTCGTCAACACCGCTGCGCTGCATTCCGCGGACCTTGGGGACAGCGTGCAGGCGTCGCTGCAGGCATATTGGGGCTTCGAGCGCTACCACGGTCCGAGCTTCCTGTTGATGAATGCGCACGCGAAGTCCTGGGGGCTCGCGGCCGGCGACGAAGACGCGCTGGTGGTCGGCCGTCAGGATACGGTTCACCTGCAGGCCGATAGCGTCAGCTGTGTCGACGGCATCATGCTGAAAGACCCTGCAGGCAAAGAGCTGAAGGCTGATTGGAAGACGGTCAAGTCCAATGAGCTCGAGGTGAAGTTGCCGCTTCAGGAAGCGAAACCCGGGGCCATGACCCTGTGGGTGACCCAGTACGGCGTCAGTCAGGCGCAACCGATCTCGATACAGACCTTTGCCGAGGCGGGTCATTACGACAGCTTCATCGTGCATGCCGGCGATGCGCAAGGGGTCTTGAAGGGCAGTCGCCTCGACGAGGTCGCGACCCTGTCGATCAGAAATGTTGCCTTCGTGGCGGGCGAGCTGTCGACCCGCAACGGGGGCGATGAACTGCCGATGGCCGCCCAAGACGCACAGGCCGCGGCAAACCTCAAGCAAGAACGCGGCATTGCCGCGAAAGTCACGCTGAAAGATGGACGGATACTGCCGCTGACCGCCTCCGTGGATGCGCCGCGTCCCCGAGCCACACTGATCAGCAAAAGCGTACAACCGTCGCCTTCCAGCAAAGACAGCAATATTCAATTGGCCGATCAAGGCGAGCTGCCGCCGGATGCGACTCTCACATTCGCCGTGCGCACCCAGTGGCCGACGGTGTTCGCACATGACGAAAATATCGAGGTCGCCGCGGGGGACGAATCGTCCCCGACGGTGTTGAGCTTCATCAACGGCGGCGTCACGCTCGAAAACGCTCAAGTCGCCGTGGCCACGCTCAATCCCGCCAAGGCGTTCGGCACGTCCGCATTCGGACCTCTACAGTTTCGCGTGGTTGCCAAGGGAATCGCCGGAGACTGGCAACCCCTGGGCACTCTGGTGCGTCTGCCCGTGCTGATAAATCTCGCATGCCCGGCGACGCCGGAACTGGCATGCAAACTCTCCGGGACCAATCTCTTTCTCGTCGACTCCGTATCCAACGATCCGGGATTCAGCCATCCTGTGCTGGTTCCGGACGGCTTCTTGGGATCCGCGCTGCCGGTTCCGCATCCGGCCGCCGGCCCACTGTACGTGAAGCTGCGCGACAACCCCGCGGTGATCAACCCGACGACCTTGGAGATGCAGCAGCTTCCCGCCGCGCCCAGCGATGTGACCCGGGCGCGCGCACTCGCACCTGCGTCGGCTCCGGGCTTAGGTCCGACCCCCGCCCCGGCCGAAGGTAACCCGACTACGCCGCCGCCGTAGCCGTCAGACGAACCCGATCCAACGGCCCAGCGTCACTACACCAATCCACAGCCCCAGGGACACTCCGCCGGAGATTTTGGCGGCCCGCGGGGTTGGGGCCCGGCGGCCCCATAGGTCGACCGATCGATGAATCGTGGCGTGGTACGCCAGCATATTGAGGCCGGCCAGGGTGAGCAGGAGCATTTTCGCGCGAAACGGGACGGTGCCCCAGTATTTGGTTGCATTGGACGAAAACAGCAGTGCGCCGCTGAACACCGCCACCGCGAAGCTGGTCCACGTCCAGGGCAGTACTTCGGCGATCAATTCGCCGACGGGCCGTTCACGCAGGTTGATGTCGAGCAGCCGCAGATCCACCATGGTGATCGAACCCACCACCAAGGCGATGGCGAGCACATGAACGCTTTCAATGCCGGGAAACAGCCAGGAGGACTCGCTGATGGCAATCGCGGGCGGCGTGGATTCCAGCCATTGCAGGAAGCGATCGAACACGGCCTAACCCGTGTAGGCGATCAATCGCCCGGCGACCGCGATCCCGGTCCAGAGCATGAGCGACAAGAGTCCCGTCATCTTGGCGAGGATGACGTGCGTCGGCGCCAAATCTACGCTGCCGCCTTTGAGATCGCGCTTCAGCACCGCTTGAAAGCCGAGCGTCACGATGATCGCCGTCGCCAGCATGCTCATTTTCAACAGAAAGGACAGGTTGCCGAGCGAGCGCTTCGGTTCTCCGACGATGAGAATGCTGCCGCTGACCGCCAGCACGATCAGAGCGCTCCACAGCCAGGGCATGAAACGCCGGGAGAGCGACGCGATGCTGTTGCGCCTGCCCGCGAGCCCGAGCAGCCGAAGATCGAACATCGCCATCGACGCGAGAACCACGGAGATGGCGAGAATATGCACCGCCTGCACCGTCGGGATGATCCAGAACACCCTTTGAATCAACTGACTGACCGGGGTGGCACCGAGCCAATGGATGAAATCGTGAAGCATGGTAGGCACTCGCACAATCCAATCCCTGATGATAGCCAATACGCCGAGTCCTGAGGCCGCTTCCTACGATTTACTTGGCTTGCAGTTTCATGCCTGCCGTTAGAATATTCCCAGCACCATCCCGGAGGCCAAGGTCGCCCCCAGTTCCTCGCACTGTTTCAGATCGTCTTCGGCAATGTGCTTGGGCCGCAGAATGGCCTGCGGCGTCTGCGCATGCGTGCAGACGATGATCGGATCGGCAATGGCCCGCAGACGCCAACCGGTTGCGATACGTTCGATCTGTTGCGCCGCGTTTCGGCCGTCGCTGCCGGCGCAGATCAGTATTGCGTACGACTTGCCATTGACCTGATCGAGCACGGCATAGTAGGTGCGATCGAAGAAATCCTTCATCTTTCCGGACATCGCCGCCAGATTCTCCGGGGTCGCAAAAATATAGCCGCCGGCATCGAGCACATCGCTCGCCTGCGCATCCTCGGCGCGCAGCAGCGACACGCGCAACCCAGGCTCGCTCCGGGCACCGGTGGCTGCCGCCTGTGCCATTTGCAGAGTCCCGCCGGTCACGGAGTGATACACGATCAGTAGTGTCTTCATCGAAGGGAATTATCGCAGAACCGCCGCGCCCGAATCCGGCGACCGAGTCACGCAGGCGTGGGCTATCTCCTACAGACGGCGACGACGGCTTCCGACTGTCGAACGGAACCGATCCGCGCACACTGCGTGCTACCAGCAGAAATGTCTGCCGCCCATCGCAGGGGGTGCGATCATGCTTCAATATGCGGTCGTTTTCTTCATCATCGCCTTGGTTGCCGCCTTCTTTGGCTTCGGCGGCAAATTCATTCCAACAACGAGGAGCAGACATGGAATCCCTATCCGGCGGGCCGGCGGCGCGTAAAGTCGGCGGGTTCGCCAATGGCCAGCTCAATAGTTTTCTCGACAGTGTCGAGGATTTGACGAATGCCTTGAAGGATATCGAATTGCCGGAAATCGCGAGAGTGCGCACCAAGGTCAAGCTCGCGCTGGTGGCCGCCAAGAGCGCGGCGGCGGATACCGCTTCTCAAATCCGCAGCGAGGCCGAGCAAGTCGGCCGGCGCACCGACACCTTCGTGCGCGACAATCCCTGGCAGGTGATCGGAATTGCGGCGGTCGTGGGTCTTGCCGTGGGAATATTGACGACGCGCCGTTCTTGATCCCGTCTCGAGGCCCGCCCGTGGGGCCCGCCCTATGGCGACCCGCCTGGCGGGGACTCGCCTGTGCGACTCGCCGGATGGCGCGCCTAAGCTAAGCCCGCCGCCATTGCGTGGCCCCCCCCGCCTTGTCTTCCAGCACGATGCCGGCCGCGGTCAATTGCTCACGAATGCGATCGGATTCGGCGAAATCCTTGGCGGCCCGCGCCGCCCGCCGCGCCGCAAGCAGCGCTTCGACGTCCGGATCGGATATCAGCTTGTCGCCCACGCTGCGCTTCAAATACGTGTCCGGGTCCTGCTGCAGTACGCCGAGCACCGCGCCCATGGCACGCAGTGTCGCCGCCGCGAGC
>WNFQ01000766.1_pt1 | contig 34218 bp, 33 predicted proteins | sample 5400171 | NCBI WGS metagenome assembly WNFQ01 (sample SAMN13153356, study PRJNA577476) | soil metagenome | isolation source: 20 cm soil under Madrone tree | place: USA:California | collected 2016-06-14
CTCTTTGATTTTATTGTTGTTGATGGTACGAAATAAAAACTGTGGCACTTGTTTATCGAAAGGGAGGAAGTCTGATGAAGCGCGCTTTGATCGCTGGCTTGGGTATTCTGGCTCTGATCGTGGGAGTGCAGGCTGCCAACGCACAGGCCAATATCAACCCCAACGTCTACCCGAATAATGCGGGCGAGCGGTACGGGGTGTCGCAGCAACCGTATGAATGGCACGCCGCTCCCGGCCCAAATAGGCGCGGGAATATGTGCGTCACCCACGTCGACTCAACTCGCGGCTATGGCTACCACCAGGCGTGCCCGGCGCCGAAAGGCGCAGCCGCTGCCCCGGCTAGGAAGAAGAAGCGGGTGGCAGCGCGGTAATCCAAAAACCGGATCCGCCCGCGACCACGGAGTGGAGGACGCACGTCTCTCGCAAAGCATCTTGAAGGGTCCGTTCCTTTGAACGGAGGGGCAATCATAGGGCCCGTGGCAACATCCTGCCGCGGGCCCTCATCGTTGCGGATCAGATTTGTGCGCGCGGCGCTGACGTGCGATGGCGGCGTGCGCCCGCGTATGACATCCTCCCAGCGACGACGAAAAGGACCATGGCTCGCCGCCGAGGTTTCCCTTGCCCGTGCACACCGCAACGTCTCATCGACATTGAGCGATGCCAATGACGCTGCCTGTTAGCTTCGACCACTGCGTCGTGCATGTCTCCGACTGGGAGCGCTCGAACGCGTTCTACCGTGACGTGTTGGGCGCCGAACTCGTTCGCCGCCCGCACGGCTGGGCCTATCGTTTCGGCGCCGCGCAGCTCAACCTGCATGGTCCGGGCTTTCATCCGGCCGAGGTGGCGCGGCTGCCGGTCGTGCCGGGCAACAGCGATCTCTGCTTTCAATGGGACGGGCCGATCGCGGATGCGATCGTCCATCTCGAGCGGTGCCACGTTCCCATCGACGCCGGGCCGATCGAGCGCTTCGGCGCAAAGGGCTCCGGTACCAGCGTCTATTTCCGCGACCCCGACGGCTCGCTGTTGGAATTCATTTCGTATCATCCCAAAGCCGGAGATCACGCATGACGACACTGCACGATCCAAATATTCTCCCTGGCGATCTCCCGGCGCCGCAAGACGACGGCGCCGCGCGCCACCTCATGGGCATGAGGCTGCCTTCTCTGGTGCTTAAGGCGACCGACGGCTCCGGGGTCGACCTCTCCAAGCTGTCCGGCCGCACCGTCGTCTACATCTACCCGCGCACCGGCGTCCCTGGGCAGCCGCTTCCGGAGGGCTGGAACGAGATTCCCGGAGCGCGCGGCTGCACGCCGCAATCGTGCGGCTTCCGCGACCATTTCAGCGAACTCAAGCGGCTGAGCGTCCTGCGTGTGTTTGGCCTATCGACCCAGGATAGCGGCTACCAGCGCGAAGCGGTCGAGCGCCTGCACCTGCCATTCCCGGTGCTCTCCGATGAACGGCTCGAACTTGCGCGCGCGATCAAGCTACCGACATTCAAGGTCGCGGGCATGACGCTGCTCAAACGCATGGCCCTTGTCATCGACGACGGCGTGATCAGTAAGGTGTTCTACCCGGTCTTCCCGCCGGACAAGAACGCCGAAGACGTGATCACCTGGCTTCGCAACGGCAACAAAGAGAGTTAGACCCTGTCATACGGGGCAGAAGCGCCTCGATAGGGGCGTCCACGCCCGTCTTCGACGGGCTATGGACGCGCGTGAACGCGCTTATGGCCCGCGCATCCGTCTTCTCGCAACCTTTTTACGAAGCGGGATGGATTGCCGGGTCAAAGCCCGCCAATGACAGGGTCTTGAGACCGCTTCGCGTATCCATACAGGCTGTGCTCACTCGCCCAGGTAAGCGCGCGCGGCCGCAAACACATCACGGAACATGTCCGGCGTCAGCACGCCGGTGCTCGTGTTGTAGCGCGAGCAGTGATAGCTGACGAAAATACGCAGCCCCCTGATGTCGTGCGACTTGCCATGACCGAAGGGCGCGGCCGAGCGGCGCTGCTCGAGTGCCGCCACCGTGCTCTCGTGGGAAATCCGCCCGAGGGTCACGATGGCGCGGAGATTTTCCATTTCTGCGATGGTGGCTTTGAGAAAAGCGCGGCAGGTCTCGATTTCCGCGGGCGTGGGCTTGTTCTCCGGCGGCACGCAGCGCACCGCGTTGGTGATGCGCGCATCGAGAAGGGTGAGCCCGTCCTGCGACGAGGCGAGATAATTGCCGCGGGCAAAGCCGAAATGCTTCAGCGTGTCATAGAGGAGGTCGCCGGCGAAATCCCCGGTGAAGGGCCGTCCGGTGCGGTTTGCTCCCCTCAGACCGGGGGCCAAACCCACGATGAGAAGCCGCCCGCTGCGCGGGCCGAAGGAGGCGACCGGTGCGTTGAACCAGTCGGGTTCGCGGCGGCGCCATTCCTGCCGGAACCTTTTGAGCCGCGGACAAAGCGGGCAGTCCCGTCCGGGTTTGCCGGATCCCTCCGGCCGCGCGGGGCGCTCAGTCCTCGAAATCGTCGTCGTCATCGAAGGCTGCGCCGGCGCCAGCCCGCTGCGGCGCCGTCGAACGCTGCAGAAACTGCGGCGTGTGGCGCTCGCGCGGCTCGCGCGCTTCTCGCGCCGCGCGCTCGGCCGGATCGCGGCCGATCTTCGGCTGCAGCTCGACGATGTCGAGAAAGACGTCGGCTTGCCGGCGCAGCTCGTCGGCGACCATTGGCGGCTGCGTCGATATGGTGGAGACCACGGTGACGCGCACGCCGCGCCGCTGCACCGCCTCGACCAAGGAGCGGAAGTCGCCGTCACCGGAGAACAACACCATGTGATCGATCGAGCCTGCGATTTCCATCGCATCCACGGCGAGCTCGATATCCATGCTGCCTTTGATCTTGCGCCGGCCGGTCTGATCGACGAACTCCTTCGTCGCCTTGGTCACGACACTGTATCCATTGTAGTCAAGCCAATCGATCAAAGGCCTGATCGACGAGTATTCCTGGTCCTCGATCACGGCGGTATAATAAAACGCGCGCAAGAGATAGCCGCGCGACTGAAACTCGCGCAGCAGACGCTTGTAGTCGATATCAAAGCCGAGCGACTTGGCAGTGGCGTAGAGGTTGGCGCCGTCAATGAACAGGGCGATTTTTTCCGTTTTGGGTTCCATGATCGATCTCGTGCAAGGTCATTCAATGTTGGACGTTGCTCCGGACGCGCGCAGCCGCCGGCTAATGCTGCCGGTCCTTGGCTCGTCGGGACTGGGTGATCGCCTGCCGCTCAATTGCGGGTGCACGCTCGTTGTCACAACCAATCCGAAAATACAAGGGATCGCGTGGCGGTTCCTTCATTTGCCTAACAGAGGCACGCCGAGACGCCAAGACAAATATGAACGTCAATTTCGCCTTGCACTTTGACGACAAGATCGCTACCTAACGGCCGAGTTTTCACGAGTTCCATTGCAGGAGCGACACGATCATGGCCCGCGTCACCGTCGAGGACTGTATCGACAAGGTCGAGAACCGTTTCGATCTCGTGCTGCTGGCTAGCCACCGCGCGCGGATGGTCTCAGCCGGTTCGCAGATCACGATCGACCGCGACAACGACAAGAATCCGGTAGTCGCGCTACGCGAAATTGCCGAGAAGACGATCTCACCCGATGACCTCAAGGAAGAGCTGGTTCATTCGCTGCAGAAATATGTCGAGGTGGACGAACCCGAGCCCGAGGCGGCGCCGCTGATCACTGCGACCGGCGGCACGGTGGATGCCGACGATACCGAGGTCACCGTCGAGCGGATGACCGAAGAGGAGCTTCTCAAGGGACTGGAAGGGCTGACCCCGCCCGAGGAACAGCCCGAGGAAGAAGAATGAAGCCTCGGGGGCTTTGATCTCGCCGGCGCCCCGAGTTCTGCCGGTTCGTCGTCAGGCGGCGATTCTTCGGCGTGCCTTGTAGCCGTTAACACCCGTGATGATATCCTTGGGATATGATGTCCGCGCACCGCGCGGAGCCACCCAAGGATAACGATGGCGCGTTCTTCCCCTAGCCTGCCGCGCATGCAGAACCAGTCCCGGGCGCGGGCGCCGCTCGAGCGTAGTCTCAATATTGTCTCTCAAGTCTTTGAAAAAGCCGTAAAACAAAAGAAGTCGTCCCCGCCGCCAATGATGCGGCAATACGACTTGATCGAGCGCGTAAGGCGCTACAATCCACAGACCAGCGAGGCCTTGCTCAATCGCGCCTACGTCTACGCGATGAAGGCGCATGGCGAGCAAAGGCGCGCGTCGGGCGACCCCTATTTCTCCCACCCCCTCGAAGTGGCGGCCATCCTGACCGATCTCAAGCTCGACGATGCCACGATCGCCGCCGCGCTGCTGCACGATACCATCGAGGATACGACCGCAACCCGCGCCGAGATCGACCAGATGTTCGGGGAGGACATCGGCGCGCTGGTCGAGGGTCTCACCAAGCTCAACAAACTCGAACTCGTCACCAAAGAGGCCAAGCAAGCGGAAAACCTGCGCAAGCTGTTGCTGGCGATCGCGGACGACGTGCGGGTGTTGCTGGTCAAGCTTGCGGACCGGCTGCACAACATGCGCACATTGTCCCATATGCCGCCGGAGGCGCGCCGGCGCAGCGCGGAGGAGACGCTCGACATCTATGCTCCGCTCGCAGGCCGCATGGGCATGCATGGGATGCGCGAGGAACTCGAGGACTTGGCGTTCCGCGAACTCAACTCCGAAGCCTATGCGGTTATCAGCGAACGTCTCGACGCACTCGAAGCGAAGAATGTCGGCCTGGTAACCGAGATCGAGCAGCAGCTCACGCGAAAGCTATCCGAACGCGGCATCGAAGCCGACGTCTCAGGACGGCGCAAGCGCGCCTATTCCATCTGGCGCAAGATGGAGCAAAAATCGATCGGATTCGAGCAGCTTTCCGACATTTTCGGGTTCCGTGTCGTGGTGAAGACGGTCGCTGAATGCTATCAGGCGCTTGGCGTCGTGCACACGACCTGGCCGGTGGTGCCGGGCCGCTTCAGAGACTACGTTTCAACCCCCAAGCAGAACGACTATCGCTCCATTCACAGCACGGTGATCGGCCCGAGCCAACAGCGCGTCGAATTGCAAATCCGTACCCGCGATATGCACGAGATCGCAGAATACGGAATCGCGGCCCACGCCCTCTACAAGGACGGGGTCGGCTCGCCGACCGAGATGCTCTCGCGTGAATCGAGCGCTTATGCATGGCTGCGCCGCACGATCGAGCTGCTCGCCGAGGGCTCCAACCCGGAGGAGTTTCTCGAGCACACAAAGCTCGAACTGTTCCACGACCAGGTGTTTTGCTTCACGCCGAAAGGCAAGTTGATCGCCCTTCCGCGCGGGGCAAACGCGATCGATTTTGCCTACGCGGTGCACACCGACGTCGGCAACATGGCGGTCGGCTGCAAGATCAACGGCCAGATCGCCCCGCTCGTCTCGGAGCTTGCCAACGGGGACGAGGTCGAGATCATCACCTCCCGCGCGCAGATCGCTCCGCCGGCGGCCTGGGCGTCGCTCGTAAGCACCGGCAAGGCGCGCGCCGCGATCCGACGCGCCACTCGCACCGCGGTGCGTAACCAATATGCCGGCCTCGGCCGCCGCATCGTCGAACGGCTATGTCAGCGCGCGAAGATCGTCTATTCCGACGAAAAGCTCCAAGGCGCACTGCCGCGGCTAGCGCGCCCCTCGGTCGAAGAGGTGATGTCTTGCGTGGGCCGCGGCGAGATGCGTGCCGCCGATGTGGTGCGCGCCATGTACCCGGACTACAAGGAGGAGCGCGCGGCCGCCATCGCCCAGCAGCCGAAGCCGGAGAGCGGCTGGTTCGGCCTCAAGCGAGCGAAATCCGTCAAAGTGAAGGCCCCCGGCGAGGCCACTGCTGCCATTCCAATTCGTGGCATCAATTCCGACTTGCCGGTGCGTTTCGCGCCCAACGGCGGCGCGGTGCCGGGTGACCGTATCGTCGGTATTCTCACTCCTGGGGAGGGCATCACCATCTATCCGATCCAGTCGCCGGCCTTGAGTGATTTCGAGGACGTGCCCGAGCGTTGGCTGGATCTGCGTTGGGACGTGGAGGAGCGCACGCCGCAACGCTTCCCGGCGCGCATCGTGCTTCAGACGGTCAATGAGCCGGGATCGCTCGCCCAGGTCGCCCAGGTCATCGCCGAGCACGACGGCAACATTGACAATATCAGTATGGAACGCTCGTCACCCGACTTCACGTCGGTGACCATCGATCTCGAAGTCTTCGATATCAAGCACCTCAACTCGATTATCGCGCAATTGCGGGCGAAGGACGTGGTGGCGCACGCCGAGCGGGTGCATGCTTGAAGTGCACGCCGAGGGCGGTTCCCCGGGCCACGACCTGACGGCAACAAAGAATGGCGGCTTCCCACCTTCGTCTCGGCGTCAATGTCGATCACGTCGCTACCATCCGTAACGCCCGCGGCGGACGCCACCCGGATCCGGTACGTGCGGCGCAGATTGCCATTGATGCCGGCGCTGACGGCATTACCGCGCATTTGCGTGAAGACCGGCGTCACATCCGCGATGATGACATTGCCCGCCTCAAGGCGGAGATCGCAAAGCCGCTCAATTTGGAAATGGCGGCGACCGAAGGCATGGTTCGGATCGCAGTCGACACCCGTCCGCACGCCGCCTGTCTCGTACCTGAACGTCGCGAAGAACGCACGACCGAGGGCGGCCTCGATGTAGCCGGCCAGCAGGACACGCTCGCCTCCGTCGTGACCAGATTGCGGGGCGCCGGCGTCCGCGTCTCATTGTTTATCGCCGCCGAGCCGCGGCAGATTCAGGCAGCGGTTGCCATCGGGGCGCCGGTGATCGAGATTCACACCGGCGCGTGGTGCGACGCCGTTGCCGAGAACCGGATGTCGGCGGCGCAGGCCGAATGGCAGCGCATCCGCCACGGTGCCCAGCTGGCTCGGCGCCTCGGCCTCGAGGTTCATGCGGGCCACGGCCTGAACTTCGCCACTGCCGAAGCGATCGCGGCTTTGCCCGAGATCATCGAACTCAACATCGGGCATTTTCTGATCGGGGAGGCGGTCTCCTGCGGCCTCGCCGAGGCTGTGAGGGCCATGCGGGCGTCGATCGACCGGGGGCGTGCATGATCCTCGGCGTCGGCTCGGATCTCATCGACGTGCGCCGCATCGAGCGAACGATCGAGCGGCACGGCGACCGGTTCCTCGCTCGTATCTTCACCGCCGCTGAGCGGGCGAAAGCCGAGAGCCGCGCCAGAAGGGCGGAGACTTATGCAAAGCGCTTCGCCGCCAAGGAAGCCTGCGCGAAGGCGCTCGGCACGGGTCTGCGCGCGGGCGTATTTTGGCGGGACATGGGCGTGGTCAACCTCGGGTCGGGCCGACCCACCATGAAACTCACCGGCGGTGCGCTCGCACGGCTCAAAGCCATTACGCCCGCGGACTGTGAGGCGCGCATCGATGTGACCCTCACCGATGAAGGTCCAATGGCTCAAGCGCTGGTGGTGATCTCGGCGGTGCCACTCACGTCCTCCCTATAGTTTCGATGCCCTTTGTTGCCACAGAGCGTGCCAAACGCGACATTTTGTACGGCGCTCGGATTGTTCCGACGGCGGCTGCAATGATTGCCGCCCCAGCTTTCCAACCCCATATTTGCCAACGTTTGCGCCTTTGCTTGCGAGCCGCTACAAGGGCGCGGCGCAAGCAGGTCGCGACGCTTTGGGGGGGTGCGCGCGGCGCCCGAAGGACTAACACGCTGAAATAAGGTGATTTTCATATCGCGGTGGACGGGGTCGCCCGACTCGGGCGGCGCCGCGGGGCGCGCGCCACCAAAAGGATGCAGAGGCTAATGAGCGTGACAGCAGGAGCAAAGAGGAAAGAGGGCGGTATTGCCGAGACCGGGCGCGTGATCTTTCACGCCCTCATTATTGCGCTCGTCATTCGCACGTTCCTGTTCCAGCCTTTCAACATCCCATCGGGCTCGATGAAGGCGACGCTGCTGGTGGGCGACTATCTCTTCGTATCGAAATATTCCTATGGCTATAGCCACTACTCGCTGCCGTTCTCGCCGCCGCTATTTCCGGGCCGCATCTGGGCAGCGCAGCCCAACCGCGGCGATGTGGTCGTGTTCCGGCTGCCAAAGGACGATTCGACCGACTACATCAAGCGGGTGATCGGCTTGCCCGGCGATCGCATCCAGATGATCGACGGCGTGCTGCATATCAACGGCGAGCCTGTCAAGCGTGAGCGCGTCGACGACTTCATCGAAACCGAGGAAGGCACGCGCGCAACGCGCGTGAAACGCTGGCGCGAAACTTTGCCGAACGGGGTGAGCTACACGACGCTCGATCTCGTGGACAACGGGTTTTACGATAATACCCCGGTGTATCAGGTGCCCGCCGGCCATTTTTTCATGATGGGCGACAATCGCGACAATTCGACCGATAGCCGCGTGCTCAGCCAGGTCGGCTATGTGCCATTCGAGAACATCGTCGGCCGGGCTCAGATCATCTTTTTCTCGATCCGCGAAGGCGAGCACGCCTGGATGGTGTGGCGCTGGCCATGGGCCGTGCGCTGGAACCGGCTGTTCACGATCGTCAGATGAGCCGCGCGCGAGCACGGAAAACTCCCATCGAAGCGCCTAGTGCCGCCACCGCTGGTGAGCCGCCTCGTCCCGCCGCTGCCGATCCCCCTGCAAAGCCCAGCCTGAAGGAGCGTCGCCGTCGCCGCGATCTGTCGGCGTTTCAGGAGCGCATCGGATATCAATTCAGTGATCCCGCGCTGCTCGAGCAGGCGCTCACGCACATCTCCGCGCTGAGCGGCGCGCGTAACCGCGCCTCGTGCTATCAGCGGCTCGAGTTTCTCGGCGATCACGTGCTCGGGCTCATCATCTCCGATATGCTGTTCCGGACATTCGCGAAAGCCGACGAAGGGGAGATGTCGCGTCGTCTTGCCGACCTCGTGCGCAGGGAGGCCTGCGCTGATGTCGGCCGCGGACTAGATCTCGGTGCAGTGATCAGGCTCGGTGCGTCGGAAGCCCATGCCGGCGGCCGCGGCCGCCCTGCCATCCTGGCCGACGCTTGCGAGGCGCTGATCGGCGCAGTGTTCGTCGACGGCGGGTATCCAGCCGCTGCCGCGCTCGTCGAACGGCTGTGGAGCGAACGCATGCGCACGCCGTCGCGGCCGCTGCGCGATTCCAAGACAGTGCTGCAAGAATGGGCGCAGGCGCGCGGAATGCCCACGCCGGCCTATCGTGAGGTCGAGCGCAAGGGCCCGGACCACAGTCCGGAATTCCGCGTTGCGGTGGAGCTTCCCAAGCTCGGGCCGGCCGAGGGGCTTGGCCGCTCCAAGCGTGCCGCGGAGCAAGCCGCCGCGGCCGCTATGCTCTCGCGCGCCGGTGTCAAAACCGATCGCCTCTGAAAGGAAAGGCGCTCGCCAATCGTTCGCTTCTTTGCCGGAGCGGGCGGGCGGCGATGGCGGTTCTGCGCCGGGAGCGACCGCCCAGACACGCTGCGGATTCGTTGTGCTGATCGGCGCACCCAATGTCGGCAAATCGACGCTGATCAATGCGCTCGTCGGAACCAAGGTCGCCATTGTCTCCCACAAAGCGCAGACGACGCGCGCGTTGTTGCGCGGGATCGCGATCGTCGATGGCTCGCAGCTCGTCTTCATCGATACACCGGGCATTTTTGCGCCCAAGCGCCGGCTCGATCGCGCGATGGTCACGACGGCCTGGTCGGGGGTAGATGATTCCGACATCGCCGCCGTCGTGATCGATGCCAAACGCGGCCTCGACGAGGAGGCGGGTGCGATGCTCGAGCGGCTCAGCACAGTTGCCCGAGCCAAGCTCCTGCTCATCAACAAGGTAGACCTCGTCGAGAAACCTGCGCTGCTCGAGATTGCCAAGGCGGCCAACGCGCGCACAAACTTCGCGACCACGTTCATGATCTCGGCGCTGACCGGCGACGGTGTTGCCGATGTCAAATGCTGGTTGGCTGGGCGTCCGAGATCACGCGCGAGAAGCTCTATTTGCGCCTGCATCAGGAATTGCCATATCAATCGACGGTCGAGACCGATACATGGAAGGAACTCAAGGACGGCTCGACCCGCATCGAGCAGACGATCTATGTCGAGCGCGAAAGCCAACGTAAGATCGTCCTCGGCAAGGGCGGGCAGACCATCAGGGCGATCGGCGCCGATGCACGCCGGGAGATCGCCGACATGGTCGAGGGTCCGGTGCACCTGTTTCTATTCGTCAAGGTGCGCGAGCGGTGGGGCGAGGACCCTGAACGCTACCGCGGGATGGGACTTGAGTTCCCGGGTGACTAGCGATGCAGTGGACCGACGAAGGCATAGTGCTCGGCAGCAAGCGCCACGGCGAGGGCAACGCGATCCTCGAGCTGATGACGCGGGCACACGGGCGCCATCTTGGCCTCGTGCGGGGCGGCGCGAACGCGCGGCTGCGCCCGGTGCTGCAGGCGGGCAATACCGTCAGCTGCACCTGGCGCGCGCGGCTCGACGAGCATCTCGGCCACTACGTGGTCGAGGGCCTCGATGCGCGCGCGGCCTCATTTCTACCCGTCCCGCACGCGCTTTACGGCACGACGCATCTCGCCGCGCTCTGCCGGCTGCTGCCCGAGCGCGATCCGCATCCGCAGATTCATGCCGCGCTCGCGCACCTGCTCGACGGGCTCCTCGATCCACGCCGCGCCGCGCCCGGCATGGTGCGCTTCGAGTTGAGGCTTCTGGCGGAGCTCGGCTTCGGACTCGATCTTTCGGTCTGCGCGGCGAGCGGAGTAGAGACTGACCTCGTCTATGTATCGCCGAAATCGGGACGTGCGGTATCGCGGCAGGCGGGCGAGGCATGGAAGGACAAGCTGTTGGTCCTGCCCGCATTTCTGCGCGAGGCGTGCGCCGGTGATCCTTCGCCTCAGGACATCGCCGACGGCTTTGAGTTGACCGGCTTTTTCCTCGCGCGTCGCGTGCTTGAGCCGCGCCGTGTTAGCATCGCCGCCGCACGCGCAAGCTTCATCGCCGCTCTGCGGCGTGACGCTCGCCCTCCAGCGGACGGCTCCGAGGAGAGCGGGCCGGGATTTGGCCCGCCCTCCGGCGGTCTCACCACCAGCGATGATGCCAACGGTGCCGCCACCACCAATGCCGGTAGTGATAGCCGCGCCAGTGCGCTTGATCGACTGCCCGGTTGAGGTTGGCAGCCGTTTCCAGGGCACCGCCGAGGCCCGGCGCAGCCGAGCCCGGCGAGACGCCGAGGAGGACGATACCCACGCTCACCAGCGGCGCGACGAAGATTGCACGCATTTCATTCTCCTTAGTTTTCTCGAGAAGCGCCGACCGAGCGCTTCCATGTCTGGCGTCTGGCGACCGCGTGCTGCGGTCTTGAGAATCGGCCGGCGGCGCCGCGCGTTCATCCGTCGATCGGCTTCGCCGATCGCCCCGTACCGCGACGACAAACGCCATTGGCCTCAATCTACGCCTCGCAACCAGAACAGCGCGTGGCTAATTCATTCATCGCTTGTTCATGGCGTGCCTCGGCATTAACTCTTCCGCATGGGCAAGGAACTGATTCCCCCTCGCGAAGGCGAGATCGAGGAAATTGCGCTGCGCCAGGCGCTCGAAGAGCGCTACCTGCAATACGCTCTGTCCACGATCACCGGCCGCGCGCTGCCGGACGCGCGCGACGGGCTCAAGCCGGTGCACCGCCGGCTCTTGTATGCGATGCGGCAGTTGCGTCTCGACCCCGGCGCCGCATTCAAGAAATGCGCGCGCGTCGTCGGAGACGTCATCGGCAAGTTCCATCCGCACGGCGATCAGGCCGTGTACGACGCGCTAGTGCGCTTGGCCCAGGATTTTGCCCAGCGCTACCCCTTAATCGACGGACAGGGAAATTTCGGCAACGTCGACGGCGATAATCCCGCCGCCATGCGCTACACCGAGGCGCGGCTCACTGAGGTTGCGCACCGTTTGCTCGATGGCATCGAGGAGGACGCGATCGACTTCAGGCCGACCTACGACGGCTCGGAGAACGAGCCGGTGGTGCTGCCGGGTGCGTTCCCAAATCTTCTCGCCAATGGCTCGCAGGGCATCGCGGTTGGGATGGCGACAGCGATCCCGCCCCACAACGCGGCCGAGCTCTGCGACGCGGCCCTTCACCTGATCGATACACCCAATGCCAGAAGCCGCACGCTGCTGAAATACGTGCCTGGTCCCGATTTCCCGACCGGAGGCATCATCGTCGATCCTCCCGCCGTCATCGTCGAGGCCTATACCACCGGCCGCGGGTCGTTTCGTGTCCGAGCGCGCTGGCACAAGGAAGACACCGGTCGCGGCACTTACCTAATCGTCGTTACTGAGATTCCCTGGCAGGTGCAGAAAGGCCGGCTGGTGGAAAAGCTCGCCGAGCTTGTCAACGAGAAGAAGCTTCCGCTCGTTGCCGACGTGCGCGACGAATCGGCTGATGACATCCGACTCGTGATCGAACCGCGCGCGCGTGCGGTCGATCCTGGCCTGCTCATGGAATCCTTATTCAAGCTGAGCGAACTCGAAACCCGCATTCCGCTCAACATGAATGTCCTGTTGCGGGGGCGCATCCCCAAGGTCATCGGCCTCGCGGAGGCGCTCAGCGAATGGCTTGCCCATCGCCGCGAGGTGCTGTTGCGGCGTTCGCAGTTCCGGCTCGGGCAGATCGAGCATCGGCTGCAAGTGCTGGGCGGTTACCTCGTCGCCTATCTCAACCTCGATAGGGTGATCAAGATCATCCGCAACGAAGATGAGCCGAAGCCGGTTCTGATGAGGACGTTCAGACTCTCCGATGTGCAGGCCGATGCCATCCTCAACATGCGGCTGCGCAACCTGCGCAGGCTCGAGGAAATCGAGATCAAGCAGGAGGACAAGCAGCTGCGTGCGGAGCGCAAGTCGCTCAAGGCGCTCATCGGCTCGGAGAAGGCGCAATGGAGAAAAGTCGCCGACGAGATCAGGGAGGTGCGTGCGAGGTTCTCTACGAAGACGCCGCTGGGCAAGCGCCGTACCACGTTCGCCGAGGCGCCCGAGCACGACGAGGCGTCGATCGAACAGGCGCTGGTCGAGCGCGAGCCGATCACAGTGGTCGTATCGGAAAAGGGCTGGATCCGGGCGCTGCGGGGCACGGTGGGCGATCTGTCGGGCATTGCATTCAAGGCGGATGACGGCCCGAAATTCGCATTCCCGGCAGAGACAACCTCCCGCTGCATGGTGTTCGCCAGCAACGGCCGCTTCTACACGCTCGATGCGGCGAAGCTCCCCGGTGGCCGCGGCCATGGCGAGCCGATTCGGCTGTTTATCGATCTGGAGCAGGAGGCTGATCTCGTAGCTGCTTTCCGCCATCAGGGCGGGCGCAAATTCCTTGTTGCAAGCGCACAGGGGCGCGGCTTCGTCGTTGCCGAGGACGAATGCCTCGCCAACACCCGCAAGGGTAAGCAGGTGCTCAACGTGGCCCCGCCCGACGCCGCGCGGGCGCTCGCGGTCGTGGAGGGCGAGCTCGTCGCATCGATCGGCGGGAATCGCAAGATGGTGATCTTCCCGCTCGATCAGGTTCCCGAAATGGCGCGCGGGCGCGGCGTACGGCTGCAACGGTACAAGGACGGAGGCCTCAGCGATCTCAAGACGTTCATGGCCCAGCAGGGTCTGTCGTGGACCGATACCGCCGGCCGCGCGTTCACGCTCACGCTCAACGAGCTTGCCGATTGGCGCGGCAATCGCGCCGACGCCGGACGATTGGCGCCGAAGGGCTTCCCGCGCTCCAATACGTTTGGCCAATTGCGCGGCAACGGCAACGCCGAGGGGAGATGACAGCATAGGGATCCCTTGCGCGGCATCTCGATGTGCGGGAAAACCCCCGTCGAGGGGAACCAACGCATTGCCTTATCGTTCAAGGCACCGAGGCGCTGAGAAGATCAGATGGACAAGATCGTAAAATTCAATCATCGCCTCAAAAAGCGAGGTTCGCGACAGAGCGCCGTGGTTCGACCCTCGCGCGCCGAGGCTGAAGAGGCGGTACGGACGCTCATTCGTTGGGCCGGCGATGATCCCGACCGCGAAGGACTTGTCGGCACGCCGGCGCGCGTCGCGCGCGCATACGAGGAGTGGTTTGCAGGTTATTTCGAAAATCCGCGCGAGTACTTGAAGCGAACCTTCGAAGAAGTCGCCGGCTACGACGAGATCGTCCTGCTGCGCGACATCCGGTTCGAATCGCATTGCGAACACCACATAGCGCCGATCATCGGCCGCGTTCACATCGGCTATCTGCCGCGCCAGCGGGTTGTGGGAATTTCCAAACTCGTCCGTCTCGTCGACGTCTATTCGAAGCGGCTTCAAGTTCAGGAGAAAATGACCTCCGAGATCGCCGCGTGCCTGGACAGCGTGCTCAAGCCGTTCGGAGTGGGCGTGGTGGTGGAAGCCGCTCACGAATGCATGACCACTAGAGGCGTGCACAAATCCGACGTCACGATGGTGACCAGCTGTATGCTAGGAACCTTTCGAACCAAGGCAGCGACTCGCCAGGAGTTCTTGTCGGCCATCAACTTGAGAGGTGGCGCTTCCGGGGGCCATGCCGCCGTCTGAAAACTGCGGCTGCGGAGACCGTTTAGCTCGCAACGAATACGATCGACACCGGCGAGTTTTCGAGCACCGCCGCCGCGGTCTCACCGAAGAACAACTTGTCGCCGGGGCGGCGGCTCACGCCCATGATGATGAGATCATGGGCGCGTTTCTTCGCTTCCGCGAGAATCGCGTCACGTGCCGCCATGTCCGAGTGGACGACGGGCCTTACCGTTACGTCACGGTGGTCGGCCATCTCGACTATATCTCTCATGATGGCCTGCTCCTGCCGACGTGCGCGAAAGGCGCGACGCTTGCGTCCGTCGTTTGCCGCGCTGGTGGCAACGTAGAGCGCGGTCATCGTGCCGCCGCAGGCGCGTGCGATGGCGACAGCGGCGTCGGCCGCGCGGCGCGATACCTCGTTTCCCGTGACTGGAACGAGGATGCGCAACGGGGTTCGTTGCGGCTCCCGCAGGTGATCGCCGTTCCCGGCCACGATGGCGAGCGGGCCCTCAAATGCCGCGGCGATCCGGCTGACGCCTTCATCAAAGAGGCCGCTTTTGCCGCGCGTATTCTCGATCCCGACAAACAGAAGGTCGTAGCCCTTTCTCGCCTCCTTCGCGATTGCTTCCCCGGCGCCGGTGTCTTGCTTGCGAACCGTCACGTCGACCGGCGAGGCGTCGTCGTCGCCGCTTTGCGCAGGTTTGGTCTCGTCGGCGGCCGCCTTGACGGTCTTCTGGGCGCGATTACCGGATTCATTCTCCAGTTCCTCGTGGTGGCTGGACTTGCCCTTCTGCGACAGCGACATGACCGTGATGGGAATGCCCCGGCTGCCGGCCAAGAGCCCTGCGAGGCTGGCCGCGAACTTGCCGTTCGCGCTCTGGTCCACGGCGAGCAACAGGCGTTCCAAATTCGACACGAAGCCGCGCGCCTCGAACCCCTCGCGCTCCAGCCGCTGCTTCTCCGCTCTGCCCATCGGCACCCGCGCCAAGGCCCAGCGCAGCATCGGCGGCATCGCCATGGTCGTCGCAAGGGCCATGGTCACGATCATGGTGAAGAGATCTTGGGTGAGTGCGCCCATCGACAATCCGATCGTGGCGATGATCACCTCGGTCGAGCCGCGTGCGTTCATTCCGCAAGCGAGCGCAAAGGCTTCGCGCCGGGTCAGTCCGCCGATTTCGCCGCCGATGAAGGCGCCGGCGAATTTGCCGAAGCTCGCAATCGCGATCAGGCCTAGGGTCATGAGCAACAGGGACAAATCCTTCAGCACGGTGAGATCGGCAGAAAGTCCGGCAATGCCAAAGAACACCGGCATGAAGAACGCGAGAATGAGACCGCGCAGTTGCTCGTCGATATGTTTGCTGAGAATTGGGGACTCCCCGATCAGCACGCCAGCGACGAAAGCACCGAGTACCGTGTGCACGCCGATGAAGTGCGTCAGTAGCGCCATGGCGCCCATGATCACGAGAATGGTCGTAATCACGGGGAATTCGCTTTCGAAATTGTCGTTCGTCCATCGAATCAGGAAATAGACGATCCGTCGGCCGACGGTGAAGCTCGCAAGGAGGAACGCGGCTGTCCCCAGCACGCTTCTGATCACGTTCATGACGTCGATCGTGCCTGCCTGGGCGAGGCCGAAGATGACGGCGATGATCACCCAGCCGATGGAGTCTTCGCAGATGGCGGAGGCGACGATGATCTGTCCAAGGTTACGGCGGGTAAATCCCATTTCGCGCACGATCGCCGCCACGATCTTGATCGAAGAAATGGACAAGGCAGTGCCGAGGAACAGCGAGGTGAGCAGCCGCTGATCCGGATGCGGAAGCAGCCATTCCGGCAGGAACTGACCGAGCACGAAGCCACAAATGAACGGAATTGCGACGCCGGTGACGGAGATGCTCAGCGCGGACTTGCCGACCGTTCGCACGAGCTTGAGGTCGGTCTCCATTCCAGTCAGCAGCAGCAGCAGGAGAATGCCGTACTGCGAGACGCCATCGAGCATGGCTTTCTGCTCGGCCGTGCGCGGAAAGAGGGCGTGCTGCAAGTCCGGCCACAGCACGCCAAGCAGCGAAGGTCCGAGCATGATGCCGCCGAGCAACATGCCCATCACCGACGGCTGCCCGATGCGATTCATGATCTCGCCCAAGAGGCGGCCAACCAGCATCAGCGTGATGAGCTGGGCGAGAAAAACGACCTCCGAGGCGCCGCTCTTGCCGGTGTCGGCCGCAAGGGACGCCGCTGTGCTCAGCGCCAGGACTGCGGCCGCGCAAAGGCTGGCGCGCGCGCCCTGGCGTGCGGCAGCGAAGATTGGGGTCGAGCAGGTCATGGAGAGGCCCGCGGCCCCTCAATCCGGCCCGGTCGCAATTGTTCCCGGCCGCCGCATTGAGGGATGACCGGCACCTGGCCCTGAATCGGCCACGCGGGCGAGCGGCGCTGCAATTGCAAATTATTTGCAAGAAGGCTATGCAGGCGGAAGCAGAACTTGATCATGGCCCTCTCGTCCGTGCCGCAAGAGCGATCGCCCCCCGCCTCCGCATATGCCGAAACCGGCTGGCGGCGCAGCCGCAGCACGCCCTCGCTGTCCGAGGTTTTTGGCTCGGTTTCGACGCGCCCGCGCGGACCTCTATGGAAGAGACTCCTGGCCTTTCTGGGACCCGGCTATCTGGTCGCCGTCGGTTACATGGATCCGGGCAATTGGGCCACCTCGCTCGCTGGCGGATCGAAGTTCGGCTACGCGCTGCTTGTCATCGCGCTGCTCTCGAACGTCATGGCGATCCTTCTGCAGGCGCTATGCGCGCGGCTGGGAATTGGGGCCGGCCGCGATCTTGCGCAGGCCTGCAGCGATGCGTTTCCGCGCGCCCTGTCTTGGCCGCTTTGGCTGCTCGCTGAAATCGCCATCTGCGCGACCGATCTCGCTGAAGTGATCGGCACCGCCATCGGCCTCAATCTTCTGTTCGGGATTCCGCTGGAAATCGGCGTCATCATTACGGCGCTCGACGTGTTTCTCATTCTCGGAATGCAGCATCTGGGCTTCCGCTGGGTCGAATCATTCGTGGTGGCTCTGCTCGGCGTCATCGCCACCTGTTTTGCCGTTCAGATCGCGCTCGCGCATCCCGATTGGCGCAAGGTCATCATCGGTTTTGCGCCAACGACGGAACTCGTAACCAATCCTGAAATGCTCTACCTCGCCATCGGCATCATTGGGGCGACGGTGATGCCGCACAATCTCTATCTGCATTCCGGAGTGGTACAAACGCGCCGGTTCGGCAGCACGGTCGAGGACAAACGCGAGGCGATCAAGCTCGCTACGCTGGACTCCACCATCGCGCTGATGTTCGCACTACTCATCAACGCGTCGATCCTGATCCTGGCCGCTGCAACGTTCAACAAGGCGGGCAAGACGGAGGTTGCCGAACTCGATCAGGCGCACGCGTTTCTGGCGCCGTTGCTCGGCTCCGCCATCGCCCCGACGCTGTTCGGGATCGCGCTCCTGTGTTGCGGAATCAATTCCACGGTGACCGCGACCTTGTCCGGTCAAATCGTCATGGAGGGTTTCATCGACATCCGGTTGCCGGCTTGGGCGCGGCGGCTCGCGACCCGCGCGCTTGCCATTGTTCCGGCCGCGATCGTCACGATCTGGTACGGGGAGGCCGGCACGGCAAAGCTTCTGATCTTCAGCCAAGTAGTCTTGGGCCTTGCCTTGCCATTCTCGATCGTGCCCCTGGTGATGTTCACCGCCGACCGCCGGAAGATGAACGCGCTGGTTTCCCCGCGCTGGCTCACGATGCTCGCGGCGCTCGTGGCCGCGCTCATCATCGCGCTCAACGTGAAATTGATTGCGGACCAAGTCCTGACGTAAGCCGCGCCGCCAACGCCGGCGCCCTAGCGTTCCACCCGCGTCCAACCGTGCGGCGTGAGCCGCTCCTGCGGCAGGAAGCGCCCCTTGTATCCCATTTTGCGCGAGCCCTCGACCCAATAGCCGAGATAAACATAGGCGAGCCGCATCTCGCGCGCACGCGCGATGTGGTCGAGAATCATGAAAGTACCGAGCGAGCGGGAGGCGTGATCGGAATCGAAGAAGGAGTAGACCATGGAGAGCCCGTCGCTGAGCACGTCGGTCAGCGCGACTGCCAGCAGCTCGCCGTTGCCGCGACTCTCTCCGCGCCGCCGTCGTCGATATTCGACCATACGGGTTTCGACGTGGCTGTCTTCCACCATGATGGCGTAATCGAGCACCGTCATGTCTGCCATCCCGCCATCGCGGTGCCGTGCGTCGAGATAGGAGCGGAACACCGAATATTGTTCGGCGGTTGGCACGGAAGCGCGCATTTCGCCGGCGATATCGCGGTTGCGATCGAGGATGCGCCGCATGCTGCGCGTCGGCTGAAAATCCTCGGCCACCACCCTGACCGAGACGCAAGCGCGGCAGTGTTCGCAGGCGGGCCGATAGGCGATGGACTGGCTGCGCCGGAAACCGCCGTGCGTGAGCAAATCATTGAGCTCGGCGGCGCGCTCGCCGACGAGATGCGTAAACACCTTGCGCTCCTCGCGGCCCGGCAGGTAGGGACACGGCGAGGGCGCCGTCAGATAGAATTGCGGGGTGTTGCGCGAGTGCTGGGTCACGGCGCTCTCGGAGCCGGTACCATTTCCGTCTCGGAGTCTAGGATTGCGCGGGCGGGGCGTTTCGTCAAATGCCTTGTGGGCGGGACGTACGGCGCAACACCTGGGCACGAGCGCCGTTGTTGATGATGATAGTGCCGACCAGCATGTCGTGCAGCAGCCGGCGCCGGTGATTGAAAAACGCGACCAGAAGGATCAGGGGGGTCAAAAAAGAGATCGTGACCCAGTAGACGATGGCATGAACCGCGCCCAAGACGAAGTAGGCGGGAGCTCCGTACCAGGTCCGCATTTCGATATCCATCGCCCGCATGCCGATTGTCGCGGAGGCCGGGCTGCTGAAGGTCAGCCCGTAATAGCAGATCGCCCAGATCACGGCCGCGGGTGACAGCAACCAATACAGGATCCATCCGAGGCCGAGCGTGATGAGACCGACGATGAAAATGAAGGCCGCCGCAAACAGCACCGGAATGGCGATGATGATGACGTCAATCACGAAGGCGATACAGCGGCGCGCCAATACGCCTTCGAACAGTTCCGGGTTGGCGATCGGGTCGTAGGCATGGGGTTTGACCTCGATGGAGACGCCGATCTTTCTCGGTCCGTCGTCGCTCATGTGCAAATGTCCTCGCTGGGCATTCTGCTATCCTGCAAATCAGGCCGCATCCAGCATAGACGCTCTTTATGCAGGAGGCACGGTCATTTGTGACGCGAAGCTCAAGCGTGCCCCCGCTTGCGCGAGGCGGGCGCGCGGCATGCGGCGCCGCTCCCGCTGAGCAAGACCCGGGCACATCCCGCGGCCAGGAGTTGAAGGCATGGGTATCACCATTGCCGACGTGGAGGCGGCCCGCCGCACCATCGCAGGGCAAGTGCTGCGCACGCCCATGCTCCCGGCGCCCAAACTTTCAGCGCTGACCGGCGCCGAGGTCTACGTCAAATACGAAAATCTGCAGGTCACCAATTCGTTCAAAGATCGCGGCGCGCTCAATAAGCTCGCGTCATTGGGCGAAAGCGCCCGTGCCCGCGGCGTTATTGCGATGTCGGCCGGCAACCACGCCCAAGCGGTCGCCTATCATGCCGCGCGGTTGACAATCCCTGCCACCATCGTCATGCCGGTGACAACGCCGTTCGTGAAGGTGGAGGCGACGCAGGCACACGGCGCCGAGGTGGTGCTTCAAGGCGAGACGGTGGCGGAGGCCCAGATTCGCGCCGAGACGCTCGCCCGCGACCGCGGCCTGACCTTCGTGCACCCCTATGACGATCCGCTGGTCATCGCCGGGCAAGGCACCATCGCACTCGAGATGCTGGAAGACGCGCCCGAGCTCGATGTGCTGGTGATTCCCATTGGCGGTGGCGGGCTTATCGCGGGCAATGTGATCGCCGCCCGAGCGCGCAAGTCGACCATCGAAATCGTGGGGGCAGAGGCCGCGCTGTATCCTTCGTTCTGGAACGCGCTGTACGGCGAAAACCTTCCGCTCGGCGGTGCGACCCTCGCCGAAGGCATCGCGGTGAAGAACGTCGGCGTGCTGGCGCTGCCGATCGTACGCGAGCTCGTGTCGAAAATCGTACTTGTAGATGAGGCCCATCTCGAGCGCGCGGTGAATGCTTATCTGACCCTGCAGAAGACGATGGCGGAAGGCGCGGGCGCAGCCGGTCTTGCCGCCATGCTGGTCGAGCCGGAGACGTTCCGCCGCCGCAAAGTCGGGCTGATCCTGTGCGGCGGCAACATAGACGCGCGCATCTTAGCCTCCGTCATGGTGCGCGAGCTCGAGCGCGAGGATCGCATCGTCTCGTTCCGGCTGACTATCCCCGACCAGCCCGGCGTGCTCGGGCAGATCGCCACGCGGCTGGGCGGGCTCGGCGCCAACATTCTGGCAGTCGAGCACCGCCGCCTCTTCCTCGACGTGCCGGCGAAAGGCGCCAAGCTCGACGTCACCGTGGAAACGCGCGATCGCCTGCACGGGCAGCAGATCTTCAAGGCGCTTGAGGGCGACGGTTTTCAACCGGTATGGATCGATACCGCGACGATGATGGAATGACGGCAGAAAACGTTTCAGGCCGGCGCTTTCTCTCTGCATGATTGCGGCGCTCGGACGAATCGCCGGCCCCGAGGGTACTAGATCTTGCGCGAGAAGGAACTTCGCATAGCACTTGTTTGCTTCGGCGGTATTTCGCTAGCCATCTACATGCATGGCGTGACTAAGGAAATCCTCAAGCTGGTGCGCGCCTCGAGCGCTCTGCATGCAATCGCGGACCGCTCCCGGCGCGCGAAAGCGTCGTTCTTCAATAACGGCGACCGCACCGGCCCGGAGTACGACACCGAAGGCATCTATTTCGAGCTGCTGCGCGAGATCGGCCGCCATGTCGAGCTGCGGGTGGTCGTGGATATCATCGCCGGCGCCTCGGCAGGCGGCATCAATGGCACAATGTTGGCGCGCGCGCTCAGCCACGACCTGCCCATGAACGCGCTGCGCGATCTCTGGCTCGACAACGCCGATGTCACGATCCTACTTGCGCCCGACGCGCGCGCCGGCACCTGGAGCAAGTGGTTCCTAAAGCCATTCCTGTGGGCGATGACCAGGACCGGCAGCCTCCGCGCGGTCACCGACATGGAGGTGCGGCAGAAGCTTTCGTTGTTCGTGCGCTCCCGCTGGTTCAAGCCGCCGCTCGACGGACGTGTGATGGCCCGCCTCATGTATGACGCCGTCGTCTCGATGGGTGCAGCGAAAAGCCCGCGCGCTTCGCTACTTCCTTCCGGCCAATCGCTCGACCTGTTCGTGACCCTGACCGACTACTACGGCTACCAGCAGCTCGTGCAAATCCACGATCCGCCGCTCATCCACGAGCGCGACCACCACCATGTTCTGCACTTTACCTATCGGCGCCATTCCAACGGAGAGGTCGAGAGCGACTTCGACCTCGATAATGCGCCGGGCCTCGCGTTCGCAGCGCGCGCCACGTCCTCGTTTCCCGGCGCATTCCCGCCGGCGCGCATCGTCGAAATGAACGAGGTCATCTTACAGAGGAGCGGAAGCTGGCCGCGACGCGCGGAATTCATCGCAAAATCATTTCCCAACCACCTGCGCGCCGGCATGGACCCGACGACGGTGTCCTTCCTCGATGGCTCGGTGCTCAACAACCGTCCGTTTCAGGAAGCGATCTCGGCGATCCACGGCCGGCCGGCTTTTCGGGAGATCGATCGCCGTCTGGTCTACATCGATCCGCATCCGGCACCGGCGGTATTGCCGCGCCAGCAGGTCGTGCCCGGCTTCTTTGCGATGCTTCGCGGCGCGCTGTCGGATATCCCGAGCTCGCAGCCGGTAATCGACGAGCTTACGCGCGTGATCGAGTTCAACGAGCAGGTGCGCCGGCTGCGGGCGATTGTCGACAGCGCCCGTCCCCACATTAGTCAGTTGGTAGCGAAAGTCGTGACCACGACGTTCGATCGGCCGATCTCGAGCGAGGAGCTTCGTGCCTGGCGCGAGCAGGTCAACTCTCACGTCGCGCGCGATGCCGGGTTTGCCTATCAAGCCTATGTGCGGCTCAAGCTCGCCTCCGTGCGCGCGTTCGGTGCTGAGCTGATCGTGAAGCTGCGGGGTGTGCCGGCACAATCGCCGTTGTCGCGCGTGGTGTCCGAAATCATCGATGCGTGGGCGTTGCACAAAGGCATCGTCTACGAACGGGCCGACAGCGAAGCGCTCGAATTCGAGAGTCAAACCGCGGAGCATCTTCCTGCCTGGGTGAAATACCTCCTCGCCTTCGACGTCAAATACCGCGTGCGGCGCATGCACTTCCTGATCACGGGCCAGAATAGACTTTATCAACTCATCGATGAGGACCGTTTCGCCGGGCTTGATCCGCTCGTGATCGATCGGCTCAAGCGCGAGTTCTATGGCCGGCTGGACGCGTTGCGGCGCCGGGAAGACGCCGGCTTTTACAGCCGTGAGGTGCGCGAGCTTGCGGCAGATATTTTTCCCGCCGCGCCCTCGGGTGCGGAGATCAGGCACCTCGAGGCCTACGCGGCCGCCTTCGTGGAACAACATGTCGCCAAGCTCGACCGCCTGATCGAGCAACTGGCCGCCGAGATCGACCTCGATGCGAGCACGCGTGAAATCGACGACCTGTTGGCTTCGCTCGATCCGGCCGCGTGGCATCCGGAGGCGCGCCGGGAGGTACTTGTCAATTATCTCGGCTTTCCGTTCTGGGACGTGTTGACCTTCCCGATGACGCGTGCCCGCGAGATTGGCGAGCTCAACGAGATTTTGATCGACCGGATCAGCCCGCAGGACGCCCGCACGCTTTCCGGATTCGATGGCATCGAGAGGTTGAAGGGCATCGGCTTCGGCCATTTCGCCGCGTTCTTGTCGCGCGCCTATCGGGAGAACGATTATCTCCTCGGCCGCCTGCATGCGCTTGACCGGCTCATCGACATAGTTTGCGACGCGGCGGGCGTTGATCCTAAGGCAAATGGCATTGACGTGTTGGCGCTCAAGAAGCGCGGCTTTGCGGCCATCATCGCCGCCGAGGAGCCGCATCTCAGCCACAGCCGCGATCTGATCGCGGCTTTGCGCCGGTCAATCAGCGAGATTGGCGCCTAGTTTCAGCCGATGGGTCCGTGGTGCCCGGCGCATGCGGGCATGCATGCGCACTGGCTATATTGCGGCGTGACCGTAGCAGCCGATCACCATCTGCCGCCTCGATTGACGAGCCGCAGAATGACAAGGAGGATGACGGCGCCGATGGTCGCCGCGATGATGGCCGAAACGATGCCGGCGCCGAGGTGAATTCCCAGTTGTGGCAACAACCAACTGCCGATGAGGGCGCCGATGATGCCGATGCAGATATCGGCGACAAGGCCGTAGCCGGTGCCGCTGACGATCTTGCCGGCAAGCCATCCCGCGATCAAACCGACCAACAAAATGACGAGAATAGATTCATTAGACATGCTCATTTCCTCCCATCCGGCGACACGCCATGGTCGCAGATCCCGAACAACCCACCATACAGAATGTTCGGAGCGGCGGCCAGCGCCACGCGCGGCAACCATCGAAATTGCAAGGGATTCCGCAAGCCGTCGCTCAGGCGCGCCGCGCCGCCGCGCATCGGTGCAAGCGGCGGCCAAAACCAGGCGCGGATGGTTTAGGCCACGTCTTTCAGCGCCTCGGCCACGCGCGGGGCGAAATAGGTGAGCACGCCGCACGCGCCGGCGCGCTTGAAGGCGATCAGGCTTTCCATCATCGCCTTCTCGCCGTCGAGCCAACCGTTCTGCGCGGCTGCCATGATCATCGAATATTCGCCGGATACTTGATAGGCGAAGGTCGGAACGGCGAAGGCGTCTTTTACGCGGCGCAGAATGTCGAGGTAGGGCATGCCGGGCTTGACCATGACCATGTCGGCCCCCTCGGCAATATCGAGCTCGACCTCGCGCAGCGCCTCGTCGCTGCTGGCTGGGTCCATCTGATAGGTGCGCTTGTCGCCGATCAGCGTCGCGGCCGAGCCGACTGCGTCGCGGAATGGGCCGTAGAAGGCCGAGGCATATTTGGCCGCGTAGGCCATGATCGAGACGTCGGCAAAGCCGGCGCGGTCGAGACCCGCGCGAATCGCGCCGACGCGCCCGTCCATCATGTCCGATGGCGCGATGATGTCGCAGCCGGCCTGCGCTTCGACCAGCGCCTGCTGCACCAAGACTTCCACCGTTTCATCGTTGAGTATGACGCCGTCGCGCAGGAGGCCGTCGTGGCCGTGGCTGGTATAGGGATCAAGCGCGACGTCGCAGAGGATGCCGACCTCCGGCACCGCACGCTTGATGGCGCTTATGGCGCGACACACCAAGTTGTCCGGATTGACCGCCTCGCTGCCGGCCTCGTCCCGCCGCTTCGGGTCGGTATACGGAAACAGCGCGAGACAGGGGATCGCAAGTGCTGCGGCGCGCTCAGCCTCGCGCACCGCTTCATCCACGGACAGCCGCTCGACACTCGGCATGGAGGCGACCGGCACCCGCGTGTTTACTCCATCGACGAGGAACAGCGGCCAGATCAGATCATATGTGCTTAGCTCGTGCTCGCGCACGAGGCGCCGCGACCACTCGGCCTTGCGGTTGCGGCGTGGGCGTTTGGAGAGGTCGAGGCCCGGCTTGCGCTCGATCTTTGGACTGACCGGGGTGAGACGGGCCTCGATCGCGCGGCCGTATTTGAGGGCCATTGCACTGCTCCCGGACGAAAGGCCCCATTTGTACCCGCTCCGCGCCGTGCTTGCCAGCGGTGCCGCACTGCGCGCGACGCTACGGCTCGCCATAACGGTTGCTCTCATCCGCTCGGGCGTTCATGTTCGGCGTCACAAACCGCGCCTTGCCGCCAAATAAGATGCCGTGCGACTGAGGGTCGCTCCGGTCTGGCTCAAATAGACGGTTTGGAGGCAACATCGCCCGGAAAGGGCGAAACATAAGCGCAACGGGAGGATCAAATGCGCGTTGTGGCCATAGTCCGCGCCGCCGCGATTTTGGCGTTCAGCCCTATGTCGCACGCGCACGCGCAGGATCCAGCGAGCTTCTATAAGGGCAAGACACTTGATCTTTACGTCGGCTACAGCGCCGGCGGCGGATATGACGTCTATGCTCGGGCGCTCGCGCGCCACATGGGGCGCTTTATCCCCGGCAATCCGACAATCGTGCCGAAAAACATGCCGGGCGCCGGCAGTCTCGTGCTCGCCAACTGGCTATACAATGTCGCGCCCAAGGACGGCAGCGCGTTTGGGATGATCGGACGCGGTACTGCTTTCGATCCGTTGCTCGGCTCCACCAAGGCCCAATTCGATGCGGCCAAATTCAACTGGATCGGCAGCATGAACGACGAAGTGAGTGTCTGTGTCGCCTGGTCCACGAGCGGTATCGCTAAGCTCGAGGACGTCACGCAGAGACAGCTGACAGTCGGTGGAACAGGCCCGGCCGCCGACACCGATCAATTTCCTAAAGTTCTCAACGCGACGATTCATACCAAGTTCAAGATCATTCCTGGATATCCGGGCGGCAATGACATTGATTTGGCAATGGAGCGGGGCGAAGTGATGGGGCGCTGCGGCTGGTCGTGGTCGAGCGTCGTTGCAACCCACAAAAGTTGGGTGGATGAAAAGAAGATCAATATTCTGGTGCAGCTGTCGCTGACCAAGCACGCCGATCTGCCGGACGTTCCGCTCGTCATGGATTTTGCCAAAACCGACGAAGAGCGGCGCATCTTCAAGCTGGTCTTTGCCCGCCAGCCGATGGGGCGGCCGTTCCTGGCGCCTCCCGGCGTTCCCGCGGATCGTACGGCGACTCTGCGCAAAGGGTTCATGAATACGATGAAGGACCCGGGCTTTCTCGCTGAAGCCGAAAAGATGCGGCTGGAGATCAATCCGGTCTCCGGCGATGCGGTGCAGGCAATCGTGCAAGACGTCTACCAAACGCCGAAGTCGATCGCGGCAGCGGTGGCCGATATGGTCAACCATTAACCGGGCGCCTTCGTTGATTGACGATCGATCGCGCTGCCATTATCGGTCGCCGCAATGGACTTCGAACTCAGCGAGGAGCAGCGTGCGATGCAACATACCGCTCGCGCTTTCGCGCGAGCGGCGATGATGCCGTTTGCGCGCCAGTGGGACGAGGACGAGATCTTCCCCACCGACACGCTGAGAGAAGCCGCCAAGCTCGGCTTCGGCGGCATCTACGTGAGCGCTGACGTCGGCGGCTCCGCGCTCTCGCGGCTCGACGCGGTGCTGATCTTCGAAGAACTGGCGCAGGGCTGTCCCTCAACCGCCGCCTATGTCTCGATCCACAATATGGTGGCATGGATGATCGATGCGTATGGCTCGAGTGAACTGCGACGACGCTTTCTGCCCGATCTCTGCAGCATGGAGAAATTCTCCAGCTACTGCCTGACCGAGCCGGACTCCGGCTCGGATGCGGCAAGCTTAAAGACCCGCGCACAGCGCCGCGACGATCACTACGTGCTCGACGGTACGAAGGCGTTCATTTCGGGCGGCGGGCGCTCCGACGTCTACCTCGTCATGGCGCGGACGGGAGAAGGGGGGCCACACGGCATCTCTTGCTTCCTGGTCGAGAACGGCACGCCGGGGCTGAGCTTCGGAGCGCAGGAAAAGAAGCTCGGCTGGCACTCGCAGCCGACAGCGATGGTGATATTCGAGTCCTGCCGCGTCCCCGTCGAAAACCGCATCGGCGCCGAGGGAGAGGGGTTCAAGATCGCCATGAGCGGGCTCGACGGCGGCCGGCTCAATATCGCGGCCTGCTCGCTCGGCGGTGCCCAGTTCTGTCTCGAACGCACGATTGCGCACATGAAAGAGCGCAAGCAGTTCGGCACCCGGCTCGCTGATTTCCAGGCGCTCGGCTTCCGCGTCGCTGACTATGCGACCGAGCTCGAGGCATCGCGCCTGATGCTCTACCGGGCGGCGGACGCCCTCGATCGGCGCGAGGGCGGCGCCACGCGGCTTGCCGCCATGGCCAAGCGGCTTGCCACCGATACCGGTTTTGCGGTGGTGGATGGCTGTCTGCAGCTTCACGGCGGCTACGGCTACCTGCGCGATCACCCAATCGAGCGCGTCCTGCGCGACCTGCGCGTACACCAGATCCTCGAAGGCACCAACGAGGTGATGCGGCTGATTGTCAGCAGGGATTTGTTGGGGAATTGAGAATCCCAAGCTACGAGTGAACAAATCACGCCAACGCACGGAATATATGATGGAAACTATGCCGAGCATCGCATCGTCCCGGGCCGACCTGATGGGGCAGGTGGCCCGTTTCGCCGCGTGCGTTTGGCGCTCCTGCGCTTAGCGCTTGCATGCCGCTCGAAAGCTTCATGGCGGAAGAATTGGCGCTCGCTACCGCGGCGGCCTTCACCGGTGCAGCGATCTATGTCAACGTCGCAGAGCAGACGGCGCGGCTCGGTATCGACGACGAGGCGCTGCTTGCCGAATGGAAACTGAGCTACGCGCGCGGCTTCGCCATGCAGGCAAGCCTTGCGCTCGCTTCGGCGCTGTTTGGGCTGTTGGCCTTTTGGCTCACGCGCGACTGGCGCGCGCTCGTTGGGGCGGCGCTAATCTTCAGCAATTGGCCCTACACCTTGCTGGTGATCCTGCCGGTCAACAAGCGCATCGCGGCAACGCCGCCGGATGCGGCCGGCGGCGCGACCCGCGGGCTGATTCAAACCTGGGGGAGGCTGCATGCCGGCCGTAGCGCGCTCGGCTTCGCGGCGACGCTGGCCTATCTGTGGGCAAGCGCGTGAGCTCGGATCTCCTGTTCGAGCGGCGCGGCGCGGCGGGTCTCATCACCCTCGATCGGCCGCACGCGCTCAACGCGGTGTCGCTGGCCATGGTGCGCGAGCTCGCGCGACAGCTCGGCGAATGGGAGACGGATCCCGCGGTCAGCCAGGTGATCGTTGCCTCGCGTGATGCCCGCGCCTTCTCAGCGGGCGGGGATCTGCGCGCGCTCTATGACCTCGGGCGCGCCGGACGCTTCGATGAGGCGCTCGCCTATTTTCGCGAGGAGTACGCGCTCAACACCCGCATCAAGCGCTATCGCAAGCCGTATGTGGCGCTCATCGACGGCATCGTCATGGGTGGCGGCGTCGGCATCTCGGTGCACGGCTCACATCGCGTGGCCGGCGACAAGTTCACGTTCGCGATGCCCGAGGTCGGCATTGGGTTTTTTCCCGACGTCGGCGCGACGTGGTTCCTGCCGCGCCTACCGGGAAGGCTTGGCACCTATTGCGCGCTCACCGGCGAGCGGCTCGATGGCGCGGACGCGGTGGCTGCAGGCATTGCCACCCATCGGGTGCCATCCGCGCAGTTTCCAAACCTGATCGAAGCATTATGTCGTGCAGACCCCGTCGAAGCCTCGCTTGCGGCGTGCGCACAGTCCACGGCGGGCGGAGCGGCGGCGTCGCGGTGGAGCGCTATCGCGGCATTGTTCGAGGCCAATAAGGTCGAGGAGATCCTGAGCGCGCTGGACTCCGAGACTGCCATGCAGGGCCCGAATGCGGCCTTTGCGTCCGCCACCGCTGCCTTGATGCGTACAAAATCGCCGACAAGCCTCAAGGTCGCGCTGGCGCAGATGCGGCGCGGCGCAACACTCGATTTCGCCGAGTGCATGCGCACCGAATTCCGCATAGTGTCCCACGTGGTGCGGAGCCATGACTTCTATGAGGGGGTGAGGGCGGTCATCATCGACAAGGACCAGGCGCCGCAATGGCAACCAGCCACCCTCGCGGCGGTTGATACGGCCGAGGTGGAGCGGCATTTCGCGCCGGTGGCACGCGAGCTTGAGCTGCCATGACGAACGCCGAAGGGCCGCACATTCTCGAACCTGTTCAGGCCGCCGACGGCGAAGCCGCGGGCAAGCCGTGGCCGTACCGGCTGATGCTGTTCCTGCGCGTCATGGCAGGCGTCTCGCTCTGCAAGGGTCTGTACCATTGGGCGGTCATTTGTGGCATCGGTGCCCCGCTTCCCTCCGGGTTCGATTCCTATTCGACGCCGTATCAGGTGGCGACGGTTTTCTTCGCCGTGATTGATCTGGTGGCGGGGGTCGGCTTGTGGCTCGCCGCGCCCTGGGGCGCGGTGGTCTGGCTCACGTCCGTGATCTCCATGGCCGCAGTGGAGCTCTTGTTTCCGCAAATCTACGGCGGGAACATATGGGTCATCGTTACGGAGGTGGTGTTGCTCGGGGTCTATCTGTGGCTCGCACTGATGGCCGCGCGCGAGCAGCCGGGCTGACAATCGCGCTGGAGGACATCATGGCAAAGGTCGGCTTCATCGGGCTCGGCAATATGGGGATGCCGATGGCCGAAAACCTGCTCAAAGCCGCTTACGAGGTGACCGGCTTCGATCTCAACGCAGATGCGACCGAACGGCTCGCGCACAAAGGGGCAAGTCGAGCGAACTCGCTCGCCGACGCGTGCAACGCCGCCGAGATCATCATCACCATGTTGCCCGCGGGCGAGCACGTGCGCGAGGTTTATCTCGGGGCTGGTGGCGTGCTGGCGAGCGTCGGGCCGGGAACGTTGCTGATCGATTCCTCGACCATCGACGTACAAACCGCGCGCGAGGTGGCGCAAGCGGCCCAAAACAACGGCCTCGCGATGGTGGACGCCCCGGTCTCGGGCGGCGTGGCCGGAGCGGAAGCGGCAACCCTGACCTTCATGGTCGGCGGCAGCGATGAAGCCTTCGAACGCGCACGGCCGGTGCTCGAGAGAATGGGCAAGACCATCGTCCATGCCGGCGCGCCGGGAAATGGTCAGGCGGCCAAGATTTGCAACAACATGATTCTCGGTGTCTCGATGATCGTGGTGTCGGAGGCCTTCCTGCTGGCGGAAAAGCTCGGGCTGGATGCACAAAAGCTGTTTGACATTTCCTCGAAATCGTCGGGGCAGTGCTGGTCCATGACAAGCTATTGCCCCGTGCCGGGCCTGGTGCCGGCCTCGCCCGCGAACCGCGACTACAAGGCAGGCTTCACCGCGGCCATGATGCTTAAGGATTTGAAACTCGCACAGACCGCCGCGCGCGCGACCCATGCGACGACGCCGCTGGGGGCTGGCGCCGCCGCGGTCTACGAACGCTTCGTCGAAAGCAGCGATGGCAGCGTCGATTTTTCCGGCATCATTCGTTATTTGCGCGGAGCGTGAAGGCGGCGTGGCACGCTTCGTTACGTCCGAGCGAAGTCCGGAGTTATCGCATTTCGAGCCGAGCTGCCTTCGCTCGGCAGAGAAGGAAATGATGGTGAAGCAAACGTAACGGCCAAGCGCTGCAGAAGAACTTCATAAACCGTTCTTGGTCATCGGTCCTTTACGTTCAACATCGATACGCACGAGATCGAAGCACAATCCGCGTCATCGAAAAGCGCAATGATGAGTGCAACCGACTGCAATTTTCATGTCGAGCACGCCATGCGCGGAAGCTAGCGGCAGCGGTGAGACGTACGTTCATCAATGGACCATTCACCGTCGCAGATAAACCTTATCTTTAGCGTGTTGTTTAAAGCGAATTTTAGCTGCCGCATCGTAGGCTGCACGTCGAGCGAGGGAACAATACCTCGCTAGTAACAAAGATAAGCCACGGGGAAGGTGTCATGTTGCGAAGCGTTGCGAGAGCAATCGAACCGGCCGTTCGCGAGGGGAACGCCGAGCGCGTCCGTCCGCACTATCTCGAGACTTTGACTTTGGTCGAGCGGCTGCATCGTCGCTTGCTCGATGTGATCAAGGACGAATTCGACCGCAGGAGCCGCGCCGAGATCAATGCGGTGCAGGCACTGCTGCTCTACAATATTGGCGAGAAGGATCTCACCGCCGGCGAGCTACGGACGCGCGGGTATTATCTCGGCTCGAATGTGTCCTACAACCTCAAGAAGCTCGTCGAGATGGGATACCTCGATCATCAGCGCTCGCAGATCGATCGCCGCTCAGTGCGCATCAGGCTCACCGACAAAGGGCGCGAGGTGCGCGACATCGTCGATACGCTCTACCAAAAACACGTGGCCACCGTGGCCCAGGTCGGCGGCATCGATGGGGACGAGTTCGCGACACTCGCCGGGGCGTATTTTTTTGCCCACGGGCCAAGGAAAAAGAGCGGTCCGACGCCTAGATGTGGGCAACCAGTTGATGGGGGCGCCCATAACTTGGCGCTCCAGGGCGGGTGTGCTATCGCCCCGGCGACCTCCGGGCGTGTGGAGGTCGCCCAACAGCAGCGTGACGTCCATGACCGATCCGTCTCGAGCCCACGCCGATGCTGCCAATCTGTTCACGGCTCCGCTGACAGAGACCGACCCTGAGGTGGCCGACGTCATAAGGCGCGAGCTTGGCCGCCAGCGCGACGAGATCGAGCTCATTGCCTCTGAAAACATCGTCAGCAAGGCGGTTCTCGAAGCGCAGGGATCGGTTCTCACCAATAAGTACGCCGAAGGTCTGCCGGGGCGGCGCTACTACGGCGGCTGCCAATATGTGGACGTAGCAGAAACCCTAGCAATTGAACGGGTTACCAAGCTTTTCGGATGTAGATTTGCAAATGTCCAACCGCACTCGGGCGCTTCCGCCAATGCCGCCGCCTTCATGGCCCTCATGGCGCCAGGCGACGTTTTTATGGGCCTCAATCTCGCCGCTGGTGGCCATCTCACGCACGGTTCTCCGGTCAACATGTCCGGCCGCTGGTTCAAGCCGATACCCTATGGCGTGCGGCGGAACGATCACCGGATCGATTTCGACGAGGTGGCAAAGCTTGCGCGCCAATATCGGCCGAAGGTCATCATCGCTGGCGGATCGGCCTATCCGCGCATCCTCGATTTCCGTCGCTTCCGCGAGATTGCCGACGAGGTCGGCGCCAAACTTCTGGTCGACATGGCGCATTTCGCCGGCCTCGTCGCCGGCGGCGTGCATCCCAGCCCGTTCCCACACGCCCATGTCGTCACTTCGACCGCACACAAGACGTTGCGCGGGCCGCGTTCGGGTTTCATCCTCACCAATGATGAGGAGTTGGCGAAAAAACTCAACGCGGCGGTTTTTCCCGGCCTGCAGGGTGGCCCGTTGATGCATGTCGTCGCCGCGAAGGCAGTGGCATTTGGCGAGGCGTTGCGGCCGGATTTCAAGCTTTACGCGCGCAACGTGATCGCAAATGCCAAGGCGCTCGCGGAAACGCTCAGATCCAAGGGCCTCGACATCGTCTCCGGCGGCACCGACACTCATCTGACGCTGGTGGACCTGCGGCCGAAGCGCTTGACTGGCAAGGTGGCGGAACTGGCGCTCGGCCGCGCTCACATCACCTGCAACAAGAATGGCGTCCCCTTTGATCCGCAGAAACCGGCAGTGACCTCGGGGGTGCGCCTCGGCACTCCGGCGGGGACGAGCCGCGGCTTCGGCATTGCCGAGTTCCAAGAAGTGGGCGAATTGATCGTGGAGGTGCTCGACGTCCTGTCGCTGAAAGGCGTCGAGGAGGATGCGCTCACCGAGGCGACGGTGCGCGAGAAGGTAAGGAAACTCGTCAGCCGATTTCCGATTTATAACGGATAGTGCTGCTGCGGTGTCATCGTCCGCCAATGTGGACGCACCAGTACACACCTAACCTGCTGGCGCAGGGGGGTGCCCTCGTCCGGACTCGGGCGATGACTAGATGCCCGCTTCGCCGTCATGACGACCTGGCGAGCAGAGGAATGCGGTAAGGGAAACCTCCATGCGGTGTCCAAACTGCGGCAGCCTCGATACGCAGGTCAAGGATTCGCGGCCGACCGAGGATTCCTCCGTCATCCGCCGCCGTCGGGTGTGCCTTACGTGCAATTTCCGCTTCACCACGTTCGAGCGGGTGCAGCTGCGCGAGCTGGTCGTCATCAAGCGCAACGGCCGTCGCGTGCCATTCGATCGGGATAAGCTGCTGCGCTCGGTGCAGATCGCGTTGCGCAAGCGTCCGGTCGAGCCCGAACGCATCGAACAGGCGGTCTCGAAAATCGTACGCGAGCTCGAAAGCCAGGGCGAGAGCGAGGTCTCCTCCGAGACTGTGGGCGAGATGGTGATGGAGGCGCTGCGGGCACTCGATGACGTTGCCTATGTCCGCTTCGCCTCGGTCTATCGCAATTTCCGCGAGGCCAAGGATTTCGAGAGTGTGCTCGACGAACTGACGGAAGACGGCAAGCCGGGCGCGGCGGTTAGGAAGTGAAGCCACCCATGCGGCGGCACGTCATCAAATTACGCTGATGAGTTGGGCGTCCGGACGCCTTGCAGCAGTCCGTCCAGCTTAGCGTGGCCTGCGGGTCGCCGCTCTCCACCGTCTTTGCGGTGTATCAGTGTCCGCGGCGACCCGTTCGTAGAGGGCAGCACAGGCCTTGCCCCGTCGAGCGCGGGCGCGGTTGCGTTCGAGCTTTTCCCGTCCGCCGATCAGCGTCGAAACTCGCGGGTGCCTTGCCGAGCCTGGTATAACGTAATCGGCCGTCCCGAAAGAAGTTGAACCCATTGAGCGATGCCGATCATAGTGCGGAAGACGCCCGC
>WNFQ01001006.1_pt1 | contig 34155 bp, 28 predicted proteins | sample 5400171 | NCBI WGS metagenome assembly WNFQ01 (sample SAMN13153356, study PRJNA577476) | soil metagenome | isolation source: 20 cm soil under Madrone tree | place: USA:California | collected 2016-06-14
CCCGATCTTCGGGTCGGGTCAGGGCCTGGTCGAGCCAACCGCGAAACTGCTCATGGTCGATTTCTCCGTGTTCCACTTTGGCCAGTACGATTCCGCCGACCAATATCTTCCGGCGGGTCGCGGCCTTGCGTTCGCGCAGCGCACTGACGGCACGCTTGCGCGCATCGAGGCGCTCCTGACGAAGCTTCAACTGGGTGAGTTTCTGTTGTAGCGTCGAAATCTGATCGTCGAGTTTGGGCATCGGGATCGTGTCCGCGGTCAAAGAGTCCGGCCGGAATAGCGGCGCCGGTTCGCCATTGATTTTGGCACAGAGCTACGCGTACAGTCTAACGACAACCGAGGCATTAAACACTTATACGTCTATACGTCACCCGCTCCACCGAGAATTATCTGGCGATCTACCATCTTACGGCGAAGGTCATCTCACGCGGGCGGGGGCAGAGCATCACCGCTGCCGCCGCGTATCGGTCCGGGTCCGCGCTGCGTGATGAGCGCTACGGGCTCACGCACAATTACACACGCAGCCGCAAAGCCGCGCATTCGGAAATCATGTCGCCTGATGGCGCGCCGGCCTGGGTGCACGACCGGGAAATGTTGTGGAATCGGGTGGAGGCGGGCGAGCGCCGGAAAGACTCGCAACTCGCGCGCGCGATCGAAATCGGTTTGCCCGTCGAGCTGTCCCACGCGGAAAGCGTGGCGCTCGTGCGCGATTACATTGCACAGGAGTTTGTCTCGAAAGGCATGATCGCGGACTTCAGCATCCGTCGGAATGACACCAACAATCCGTATGCCCAGATCTTGCTTACCCTGCGCGAAGCCACGCCGTCGGGGTTTGGACCCAAAATGCGGCATTGGAACCGGAAAGCCAATCTCATTGAGTGGCGTTCGGCTTGGGCCGAACGTGCCAATCAACATTTGGCGCGAGCCGGGCACGCCGTGCGAATCGATCACCGGACGCTGGAGGCTCAGCAGATCGAGCTCACGCCGGGTCGCAAAGGAGTCGGCCGCTGGACCCAAGGCGAGCAGACACTGCCCAGCCATCTGCAGGAGCGCGTCGCCGAGCGGCAACGGATTGCGCAAGAGAACGGCGAGATGATCCTAGAGGACCCCACGGTAGCGCTGCGTGCCTTGTCCCGTCTGCGGCCTACCTTTACCCATCAGGAACTCGCTCAATTTCTGAAGTCGCGTACCGGCGATCAGGAGCAGTTCGGCGCGGTGCTTGCCGCGGTCATGGAGTCCGGCGAACTGGTGACGCTGAACCCCGGTGGTGGCAATCCGCTCCGCTTCACCAGCCGCGATATGCTCGACGCGGAAAAGTCGCTGATGAAGCGCGTGGCAGCGATGGCGATGCGACGCGGCCACGGCGTCCCGCACCAATTCCGAATACCGCCCCACCCACCAATGACTAAGTTGCCGCCACTAGCTTTAAACGAGGAGCCGCGAGCGTTGAAGGAGGAGCCGCTCGCGTTGACCGAGGAGCAGCGCGGCGCGTTTGAGTATGCGATGAGTGGGGGCGATATCAAGGCCTTGGCGGTGGCGGCGGGCAACGATAAGAGCGTGCTTCTCGCCGCCATGCGTGAAGCTTGGGAGATACAAGGGCTGAGCGTCATCGGTGTCGCGCTCTCGAGAATCGCCGCCGAGACATTGCAGGCGTCGTCGGGCATTCCTACGCAACCGCTTGCCTCACACGAACTCGAATGGCAGGAAGGGCGAAACCCCTTGACCCTGAATCATGTGATTGTGGTCGATGGGGCAGAGATGATCGGGCTCAAACAGCTGGAACGGTTGCTCGCCGTCGTCGACAAGGCTCGCGCCAAGGTTCTCCTGATGGGTGATTCGGCGCAGCTCGAGGCGATGGGATCCATGTCGCCGCTGCAGGGCATTCTCGACAGAATTGGCGCGCTTGCGCCGACGGGCCTTGCGCGGTAGACAGCGCTTGGTCTCGAAGGGCGGCACGGCGGAATGCCCGTCGGCGACCTTGATAATCGACGATGGGCTCCCAGACAGGTGTCATTCCGGCCTCAAAGTGAGCCTATGATTCCATTTTCCGTTCTCGACTTGTCTCCGGTGGCGATGGGCAGCACTGCGGCGCAGTCGCTCCGCAACACTTTGGATCTCGCGCGACATGCGGAGGAATGGGGTTACCGGCGCTATTGGTTGGCCGAACACCACAGTATGCCGGGAATTGCCAGCGCAGCCACCTCGGTGGTGATCTGCCACGTTGCCTCCGGAACGTCGACGATTCGGGTCGGAGCAGGCGGCATCATGTTGCCCAATCACTCGCCGCTGGTGATTGCAGAGCAATTCGGTACCTTGGAAAGCCTGTTTCCGGGCCGCATCGATCTTGGACTGGGACGGGCGCCGGGTTCCGATCAAGTTACCGCGAGAGCTCTCAGGCGCAATCTCGCGTCCGATCCCGACCAGTTCCCTCAAGACGTTCTGGAACTGATGGGATACTTTGCGCCCTCAGGGTCGGAGCAACGCGTCATGGCGGTCCCCGGCGTCGGATTGAATGTGCCGATCTGGATTTTGGGTTCGAGCCTTTTCGGCGCGCAAGTCGCCGCGGCTCTGGGACTGCCCTTTGCATTCGCTTCGCATTTCGCACCCGCGATGATGATGCAGGCCATGGACATCTATCGTGCGCGATTCCAGCCCTCGGTGCAGCTCGATAGGCCATACGTGATGCTGGGATTCAACGTCTTTGCCGCGGAGTCCGACGCGGAGGCTCGCTTCCTCGCCACGTCGATGCAGCAGGCATTCGTGAACCTGCGCAGCGGGCGGCCGATGCAACTGCCGCCTCCGATCGACGGGTACGAGAGCCAACTCCCGCCGTCCGCCAAGGCTCTGCTCGCCGACGTGCTCACCTGCTCGGCCGTCGGCTCGCCCGAGACGGTCCGCAATTCCCTGGTTGCATTCATCGAACGGACGCGGCCGGACGAATTGATGATCACCGCGCAGATATTCGATCATGCCGCACGGCTGCGCTCCTACGAAATCGCCGCCGATATCCGCAAGAGCCTGGCAGCGAAAGCGTAGATGATAGGAAGGGTCGCGTGACGGGCGCTTTTCCGCGCTACCGGCGCGGCTCAACCCGCCATGCCAAGGAAGGTGCGCATCCGCGCGAGTTCCGCCTCGAGGCCCGCACGAAACGCGGCGGAGCGCGGCGCGCGGCCGCCGATGTAGCCGAAAGAACAGCGCAGCCCATCCTGGGCCGCCGCCACATTGCCCCATCCGATCATCCGCTCGTGCCATAACAGGGGCAGTGCGTAGTAGCCGAGTTTGCGTTTCGGCGCGGGCGTGTAAGCCTCGAAGCGATAGGCCCAGCCCCAGAAGACTTCGAAGCGGCGGCGATCCCAGACTATCGGGTCGAAGGGCGTCAGCAAGCGCACGCTCTCGTCGGGCCGCCAACGGGCCGATGTGGGTCTGTCCGCGGCAGGCCAGTACCAGTCGACGCCGTCAACGCGAGCGTGAGCAAGGCGTTGCTTGGCGCGAGCGAGCGCGTCGCCGCGGTGCGCGGTCCACTGCGGCGCGCCGCCGCGCAAATGCCTGACCAGCTGACCCAAGGTGCTCGCCGAGAGCGGCGCATATTTGCGGACGGCCACGTCCACCAGCGCGTCCATCCTTGCGCTCACGGCGCCCGCGTCGAGCGGCAGTGCGACCGTATCCGGGCCTTCCGCGGTATCGCGCGCGGCGTACACCCGAGTGCCCCCTTCACGGCGCGCCACGCGCAGCAGTCCGCGGTAGTGCATGACGTCGAGCAATTCCGTGCTGGCGTTCGACGATCCGCCGAACCAGTTGGTCACTTTGCCGTGCGCGAAATGCGCGTCCACCTCGCGCGGGTGCACGGCGCCGCGTGCGCGGATGAATTCCAGCACCGCTGCTGCTTGCGCGGCACGCGCCGGCGTCCACACCGTTCGCGCCGTTCGTGGGTGCATCAATTGATGATGGGCCCGCGGCATATATCCATAATTCACAAAGAAGTCTTCTTCCAGCGGCAGTTTCGGGTAGCGGCGCTCGAGGTCGCCCGCCCGATAGCCCGCCACACGGTGGCGCAGAGTCAGGTCCTGGGCGCGGGCCGGAGCACGGATCGGATCCGCCTGCACGAATCCCAGCTTGTCTATCGCCCGCTTAAGGGTCGTGGGCTTGAACAGCGATCGCGCGATGGCGTAACGGCGCAGATGATCCAACGTGACCCGCATACCGCGATGATATATTGCCGGCCATGCTGGAAACCATTGAAGTAGAAACCGCGGTAATGCCGAACGCCAGCGTGATCTGGCTGCATGGTCTGGGCGCCGATGGGCATGATTTCGAACCCATCGTGCCCGAGATCGTGCGTCGAGGTGAACGGGCGTGGCGCTTTGTCTTTCCCAATGCCCCGGTGCGTCCGGTGACCATCAACGGCGGCATGTCCATGCGTGCCTGGTACGACATCAAGGGATTGGACCGCAAGGCGGCGGAAGACGTGGCCGGTTTTCGCGATGCGGATGCACAGATTCGGCGGCTGATTGCCCGGGAGGTCGAGCGTGGAATTCCGGCGAATCGCATTGTCCTCGCCGGTTTTTCACAAGGGGCCGCCGTGTCTCTGTATACGGCAGTGCGTTTGCCGGAGGGCCTGGCGGGCGTCATGGCATTGTCCAGTTATTTCCCGCGAGAGAGCAGCTTCAGTGCCGAGCGCGCACCCGCAAACAACTCCACCCCGATATTCATGGCTCACGGCCAAGGGGATACCGTACTCCCTCTGGCTATGGGGGTGCAGGCGCGCAACTTCCTCAAGGCGCAGGGATACTTGGTCGAGTGGCATGAGTATCCGATGGGACACGCCGTCTGCGCCGCGGAAGTCACCGACATTCGTGAATTCCTGTTCCGCGTGCTGTCTTGAGGCATCGACGCGACATTGAAGCGCAGCGGATGGGTGACAGCCCCCGGTAACGGGGGCTAAGCTCAGCGGCCACCATTGTTTTGGCGAGGCATCGCACCGTGGCAATCTCTCGATCATCGGATGCACATCCGAACCGTGCCGCTTCGGCGCAACGACTGAATGCCGATGCAGCAACGGCTGTCGCGCGTGCCGATGCGGCGAAGCAGAAGGTGCGCGCCGCCAAGAACGTGCTCAAGCGGGCCCGAAAATTAGCGAAAGCGAGCAAAAAGGCCGCGAAGCAAGCAAGGAAAAAGGCCAAAGCGGCGCAGGCTGCGCTGCAAGTTCGCGCCAAGGCAGCCGCTCCCCGAAAAGCCGCAGTTGGCACGAAAGTACGCGCCAAGGCGTCAAAACCCAAAGCGTCAAAACCCAAGGTCTCAAAACCTAAGGCGTCAACAGCTAAGGCGTCAGAACCTAAGGCGTCAAAATCTAAGCCGTCGGCTACCAAGATATCGAAGCGATCGTCACAGCGCGCCAAATCCCCGAATCCGTGGCGCGTGCCACGACCCGCCGCACCCAAGCGAGCCGTCGCGCCGAAGCAGCCGGCCACGCCGAACCAAGCACCTGTACCGGCGCCGGATGCGGTACCGGAGCCCTTGGCGGCGGAAGTCGACAGCGTACCGCCTGCGCCCGGCGTCAGTTCTGCGGGTTGACGTCCTCCCGCGCCCTCAAAGGGCGGGGATTTCTTCTGCAAGACGGCGGCGTCCCGCCGCGAGAATGTTCCTCGCGGCGTTGACGTCGCGGTCGTGGACCGTTTCGCAATCGCCGCAAGTCCATACTCTTATTCCAAGACCTGCGACGCCGGTCTGGCGCCAAGAGTCCACGGATATCCTCGGTCTGAACGCCGAGGTCTTTGGGCGCTATGGGATAAAGTGGATCAGGATTCCCGGGAATAGTGTTTCGATCGCCAAGGCCAGAAACAGGGAGACCAGGAACCCGATGATCTGCCCCAGGAACCACACTCCGAAGGCCTTGCGCGTGGTGAGGCCCTGGATTTCGCTCAACCCCATCACCTGTAGGACGATGCTCCAAATAAACAACAGAACATAGGAGGTGAACTGCAGGTGGAGCAGCAGCGCCAGGAAGGCCTCGAGATCGGCTCGTGGAGTCTCGACGAAGGTGGCCTCCCCGGCAAGGAGTGCCGTCAGCACCCAGATGGCGAGCGAGGCCGCCATGGGTACGCCGCCGTAGGCGAGGACATGAATGACTTGGGTGGTCGTCGACTTGCCGCCGGCGCGAAGCCCTAAGCGCCCATAGATAATGGCCATCAAGTACACGCTCACCACGCCCGAGACGGCGCCGTACGCAAAGGATATTGCGAGAATTGCTTCCACGCTGCTGTGTGCTCCGGCTCCTACATGCCGGCACAGCGCGAGAAGGTTGCCCACGCCTTGAGCCGCCGCCAGCAAGTAGTCGGCGATCCCGAGCGGTCGTGCCGCCAATTCACGAAACACGCGTCGGGGTCTCAACCAGACATCTTTCAGCGGGCGAATGGGGTCAGTCGGCAGCACTCAGGCAGCCTACGCAATCCGTGTTGCTGACTCCAGCTTCACACACAGATGACAGCAGACTTTTTCAGGGCTACTCTCACAGCGAGTTCGAACGATCTCTAGGAGAAGAGTGATCATGGCAAAGAAGAGCAAGTCTAAGAAGCGTCCAGTGGCAAAGGCTAAGCGTGCCGTCAAGAAGAGTGCCGCGAAAAAGAAAGCGCGGCCGATGAAGGCCAAGGCGAAGAAGGCGGGCAGAGCACTCAAGGCTGCGAAGAAGGCCGTCAAGGCTGCGCCCAAGAAGGCCAAAGCCAAACCCGTCGCCAAGAAGGCTGCGCCCAAGCCGAGCTCGCCCAAGCCAACGATGGCCCGGCCGAAGGCTCCAGCGCCGCCGACTCCGGCGCCGATGGCCACACCGCCAACGATGCCGGTCTCAGAGACACCGACGTCGACGACGCCTCCCAGTACAGAACCGTTGGCGTTTTGAACATCCGCCGAAGGTGATCTAGGCGCGTATCAGCCCTTGGAGAGGGCGCGCGCCGCTACTGTCCGGGAAGATTCGGGTGGCGAGAGTCTTTGCGTCGACGCGCAGATGCTCGTCGAGCACGGCTTTGAAAACGCTGCGTAAATCGAGAGTCGGCCGAAGGTCGCGGTTATCGAGCAGCGCCGAGCGAGCGAGCCCCGGCCAATCGGCTATCACGCGGCCGCCGCGCACGGCCCCGCCCGCGAGAAAGGCGCAACCGCCCGTCCCATGATCGGTACCTCGAGTGCCGTTCATGGCGGCGGTACGGCCGAACTCGGTCACGACCAGTACCGCGGTTTGCTGCCACAAGGACCCCAACTGATCCTTGAGTGCGCGCAGCGCTTTATCGAGACCCGCCAGCCGTTGCGCGAGCGCCCCTCTGGCACCGCCCTGATTGGCGTGCGTATCCCACCCGCTGGCTTCGATGACCGCCACTTCGGGACCCCCTTCGCTTCGCATCAAGGTGGCCGCCATCCGGGCCACGCCGCCGACACGGTCGGGAGGCGCGGGCCTGGCTGCGGTGTCCTGCGCCGCCGTCATCGCCGGCTGCGCGCTCGCGGCCGCGGGTTCGGTCATCGCCTGCGGGTCCGCCGGGCTGCCGCCCTCCACCGCGAGTTTCCCGGTCTGCACGGCCTCGCTCAAGCGCGCCGAAAACCAATCGTCCTTGGAATACGAGCGGCGAGCCGCGCCAGATCGGAATCCTTGCCGACCGAATACTGATTGTCGAGAAAGCCGATCATCGCGGGATGCTGTTCGACCGCGGTCAGGTGAATGATTAGGTGATTAGCTTGGGTGGATTATTGTCAAACGCGGTGTGAGCCATTATTGTCAAACGGCCGACGCAATCCCTCATCGGCTCGGCCAAGTAAAGCGCAGGGCAAAAATCAGGGCGATGATGGCAATCGCGACGTTGAGCGCCACGCCTACATGTGTCCAGTATCCCGGGGGAACCACGACCGGGTCCAAATTTTTGACGACCTGGCGGAATTGCCGCGCCGAAATCAGAGCGACCGCGGCCCCCAGCAGCAGCAAAAGGACGCCCAACCCAAGCGAAACTCCGCGCTGCGACCCGGACTCGGGCAGATGAGCAACCATCTGCAAAAACAGGCCAAACCGTTCGACCACGAAGCCGAAGCCCATCAAGGCTATCGCACTGCGTTGCCAGGCAAGCATGGTGCGTTCGGCGGCGAACAGCACCCGAGGATCCGCGGTGTAGGACATACATGAGCTCCGTCGATCGATCTCCATCCTGCGATCAGACTAGTCAGCTAAATCTTACATATTGATACGCCGACTGCCGATCGCCGGCAGGCGGAGGGTTCGCGACAATCGTTTCGCATTCACCAGGAACCCAACTATGGCATACGGTCGAAGCAAAATGCTTTTGAACGGCGAAGTAATGCGGTCGGCCGTGCCGCCGCTTCGTAGAGTGGCACGCGATCCAACCGATACGCACCACGAACTGGAAACGCTCCGCGCCACCAACGCACAGTTGGTGCGTGAATTGGCCGCACTCAAGGAGCGCGAGGCGCAAGCTCAACGGCTCGCCGATCGGGACGCACTCACCGGTCTATACAACCGCCGGCGCATGGTGGAAGTCTTGGAAGCGGCCATCTCCGAGGCTGTGCTACAGCGGCAATACGTGGGTTTGCTGTTCATCGATCTGAACGGCTTCAAAGGCATCAATGACGAATATGGCCACGCCGCGGGCGACAAAATTCTCACGACGGTGGCTACGCGTATCGCCGCAAGAGTGCGTACCGGCGACCTCGTGTGCCGGTACGGCGGCGATGAGTTCGTCGTTGTCCTTCCCAGCGTGCCGGACGCGGCCGCCGTAACCCGGGTGGCGGACACGATCCGCGAGCGCGTGGCGCTGCCCTATTGGATTCACGGCAATGAGCAGCATTTGACCGCCGCGATCGGCGAGTCGATGTATCCGCACGATGGGGACAGCGCCGAAGTGCTGCTGCACCGGGCGGACCAGGCGATGTATCGTCTCAAGGCTCGCCTGGCGCATCCGATGATGAGCCTCGGGACCACACCCTATCAGCGCCCGCTGAGACGCCGCAGCGATGCCATGGGTGGTGATCGCTAGTAGACGGCGCTATCCTACGTGGTCGGACTCCCGTCAACGCCGGGAGTCGAAGGACGTTAGTTCATCTATCCGTTCCTGCAACACCCTGCAACACGTGGTTATTCTCATGAATCAGCGTAAGTGGTCGAGGGCGGCCCCGGCATCCGGGCTGGTGCTCATCATGGCCCTGGCGGGGTGCGTGATCGTTCCCGACCAGCGTCACTATTATGCTGACGGGGTGGTGATGGTGGCGCCGCCGGCGCCGCGTGTGGAGGTCATCGGCGTGGCCCCCTCGCCGGGATACGTATGGATCGGCGGATACTGGAATTGGGTTGGCGGACGGCATGAATGGGTCGAGGGACGCTGGGCGCCTCCCCATCCCGGACATCATTGGGTCGCGCATCAATGGGTACGCCAGGGCGACGGCTGGCGCATGAGACCTGGTCACTGGGAACGCGGTTAGCGTCGCCCGAAGGCGGGCGCTTCAGCGTTGGAGACTCCACGCATCGACGCCGGTCTTCACGATCAACGTGATGACGATGGCGATGAACGCCACGCGGACGAATTTGCTGCCGTGTCTGATCGCCGTGTGCGCCCCAAGCACGCTGCCCGCGGCGCTGCAGGCGCCCAATGCAATCCCTACGCCCCAATGAATCTCGCCGTGTACTCCGAAAAACAATAGCGCACCCGCATTCGTCGCCACATTGATGGTGCGGGCGCCGGCGGAGGCGTGCAGGAAATCGAATCCATAGAGCCGGATGAACAGCAGCATCAAGAAACTGCCGGTGCCGGGCCCGAAGAATCCGTCATAAAAGCCGATGCCGGTGATCGCCGCCAATGCGATATAGCTGCGACGCGGTGAAAACGCGATGGGCGCATGGCGCGCACCCAAATCCTTGTGCCACAGCACGTATGCCAGGACCACCGTGAGCATGACGGGTACCAAGGGCCGATAGAGCGCAGGGGACACCGCGCTCACCAAGCTTGCGCCCGCGAGCGCCGCGAGAAACGCAACGGCAGCGCCGGGCAGAAGGACACGCCAGGGAATGCGTACCACACGCATGTAGCGCATGACCGCGCTGGTGGTACCGCAGATGCTGCCGACCTTACCCGTTCCGAGGAGCAAGGGCGGCGCGATTGCGGGATAACCCGCGAGCAGGGCGGGCAACTGAATCAAGCCTCCGCCGCCGACGATGGCATCGACGAAACCGGCGGAAAATGCTGCGCAAAGCACCAACCCCAGGGTCGCGTAGCTTCCGCCTAGCGCGATTGCGGCCAGGGCGCGCTCCCCTGAATGTCGCGGAGATGGACATCGGAGCCGGCATCGAACCAGTGTTCGATCAGGCGGAACGAGATGGATTGCCGCGGCGGCAGCAGCGCGCCGTTCGATGCAAGTTCCGCGCGGGTAAACCAGCGCGCGTCTTCCAGTTCCTGGTCGCGCAGATGCACCTCCGTGGTGACTGCATGCGCGGTGAAGCCGAGCATCAACGATGCCGGGAAGGGCCATGGTTGGGACGAGTGATATTCGATCCGGTCGACTTCGATGCCGGTTTCCTCGAACACCTCGCGCGCTACGGCATCTTCGAGCGATTCTCCCGGTTCGACGAAACCAGCAATGGTGGAATAGCGCCCTACCGGCCAGGAGGCTTGGCGTCCCAAGAGGGCGCGCTCCGCGTCGCTGACCAGCACGATGATGGCCGGATCGATGCGCGGGAACTGCTCATGGCGGCAGCTTGGGTTGCTGCACACGAGCACATGTCCGCTCTTGGCGGACAGGGTCTTCGCACCGCAGGTGCCGCAGAAGCGGTGCCGCCGCCGCCAGGAGATGATGGCGCGCGCATAACCCAAGAGTCCCGCTTCGTCGACCGGCAGCACCGAAGCCACGACGCGCAGATCTTCGAAGCGGGTTCCCGGCAGCAGCGGCGGCGGTTCGACCGATTCGACTTCGTACGCGAAATAGTTGGTTTCGCCGAATCGGCCCAGCAATATCAGCTCCGCGCTGTTGCGGCGCTCGGACGGTATCAGGGTCAGCTCCAGATACGCTGCGCGCGGGGCGTCGCCCTCGGCAATGAGATTGCGCGAATTCCACACCGGTATCGCGCGGCTGCGCTCATCGGCGAGCGCGGCGGCGAACCACGCAGGATCCTGCCGCAAATGGGCGGCCCGGTCCAGATAGGGACCGGCGAAGATATTCCGTTGCTGCATTCTCCGATTCTAGCAGGGCGCGGTGTAACCCATGGCCTGTGCGGGTGCGCGCGAAGACGCAACCGCGGCTCCGGCCGCAGGACCACAGGTGCCGCAGCCGATCTTGTGTCTGGCCAGCAAATCGTGCAATCGCACTCCGCCGCACACGTCGCAGCGCGAAATACCGACCTCGTCGCGGCGCGCCAGCGCGAGCAGGAGAAACCACGCATGTTCGAAGGAAATGCCGGTGGGCGCATGCAGCTCGAGGTACGCCTCGTAGGCCTGACAGAGCAGGATGCCCGACTCCAGCGATCCGACGCGATACCGCGGCTCGAGCCCGGAATCCGTACCGGACAGGAGTCCGTACATGACGTAGAGACTCGCCAGCTGCGCGGATTGAAAGTTGAGCTCGCCATTCCTGAAGAAAAAGGCGGCCTGGCGCGGCGACTTGCCGCGATGCCTGGAGACGAACCGTGCATCATGATTCATCACGTAGCTGCGGTACAGCTTGCGAATCCGATCGTCGCTGAGGCCCGTCCACTGGCGAATGGTGAACGTGCGGGCTTCGTGGCGAATCAAGCGCAGCGCCAGATCCAGGCGCTGGCGGTCCCTGGTGTAACGGTCATCGGACACTCTCATGGTCGGCTCCTTTGGTGCAATTCGCTAAGGTTTGGGTCAAAAAAGAATTTGACAGAAATTAATCACAAAGTTAGCGTGATTGCCAAGTGGTTCCGGCATGTGATAGCCGCTGTGTTTGCGGTGAAATGCGCAGGCGCCGCTCAAACCCCCACTTAAACCGGACTTTGGCGGGAGGCGGTCATGCAGGATGCATTCGTCGGCAATTGGGCACAGGAATCGCATTTGTCGGCCGAGATACTAGGATCGCTACGCGATCTGAATCATCGATTCTTGGATTTGACCGCGAGCCGGACAACGGATTGGGTGGCCGGCCGTGTGGCGCCGCTGTCCGCGGCGCAGCGGGCCGCGGCAGCCGGCTGCCCCTACGCGCTGTTCGATCTGCGCTTTCAGGACGAGGGGCATTGGCGACTACGCTTGCAGAACTCAGGGGGCTGGCGCGTCGCGGATGAGTCGGTGGCCGACGACGAGACCGTCAACTTCGTGCGCCTCGCGCTGTTCTATGCCTGGCACGTGGCGTCGAGCGCGGGCCTCAAGGCCCAGCTGCTGCTGGGGATGAACGGCGCCACCGCGGCCGCGTTCCGCGGTATCACGGTCAATCACCTGCCTGCGCTGGTGGCGACCGAGGCGGGGTACTTGTCCGCAAGATGGAGCGGTTGCACAGCCTACTGGGGCGCTCTGACCGATGCCGCATCGCGCGCCGATCCGGCGGCGCTGCGCCGCGTTCAACTCTACGGTCTGCAACTCGCAGCCGCGGCACGGTTGTCCGAGCCTTGACGAAGGAGCCTGGGGGCGGCGGCGATTGGCGTTGCGGGCGGGGCCCCGCCAGGTTTAGGCTACCCGGCTCCTATGCAAGCCCTAGTCCTTCGCCAGCTCACCAAGACCTACAAGAACGGCATCAAAGCGCTCAAGGCCATCGACCTCGAAGTCGACGAGGGCGATTTTTTCGCATTGCTCGGCCCGAACGGCGCCGGCAAGACCACGGCCATCGGCATAGTCACCTCGCTGGTCACCAAAACCAGCGGTGTGGTCGAGGTGTTCGGGCACGACATCGATCGGGAACTCGAAGCGGCGAAGTCCTGCATCGGCGTGGTGCCGCAGGAAATCAACTTCAACCAGTTCGAGACCTGCTTCACCATCGTCGTCAACCAGGCCGGTTTCTATGGAATACCGCGGCCGCTGGCGAAGCAGCGCGCCGAGAAGTATCTCAAGCAGCTACAGTTGTGGGACCGGCGAAACTCGATTGCGCGCGCGCTCTCCGGAGGCATGAAGCGGCGTTTGATGATCGCCCGCGCCCTGATGCACGAGCCGAGATTGCTGATTTTGGACGAGCCCACCGCGGGCGTCGACATCGAGATTCGCCGCTCCATGTGGGAATTTCTGCGCAACATCAACGATGCGGGCACCACCATCATCCTCACCACGCATTATCTGGAAGAGGCGGAGAATCTGTGCCGCAATGTCGCGATCATCGAGGGCGGCAACATCATCGAACGCGACAGCATGGCCAACGTGCTGCGCAAGCTGCAGACCGAAACCTTCGTGTTCAATCTGCGCGATTCGCGCGACGCCGCCCCGCAATTGTCGGGATTTACCGCCGTGCTGTCCGATGCCCATACGCTGGAAATAGAAATGACGAAGACGCAGAGTCTCAATGACCTGTTCGCGCAACTGTCGGCGCACGGAATCGCCGTGAACAGCATGCGCAACAAGGTCAACCGCCTCGAAGAATTGTTCATCCGTCTCGTCGACGGCAGCGCCTCCGCTGCCGGCCGCGCCTCGGCCGGCCGCTCCGAAACTGCCGCCGCGCTGCAGCCGTGAGCATGTCCGTCTCGCGCGCCGCGACCGATTGGATCGGCTTCAAGACCATCATCATTCGAGAGTTCAGCCGCATCGTGCGCATCTGGGGACAGACCATCGTGCCTCCGGCGGTCACCGCCACCTTGTACTTCATCATTTTCGGCAGCTTGATCGGCCGGCGCGTGGGTCAGGTGGGCGGCTTCGATTACATGCAGTTCATCGCGCCCGGCCTCATCATGATGTCGGTGATCACCAATTCCTACGGTAATGTCGTGTCGTCGTTCTTCGGCGCGAAATTCGGCAAGCACCTGGAGGAATTACTGGTCTCGCCCCTGCCCAACTGGCTGATCGTGGCGGGCTACGTGGGCGGCGGCATTCTGCGCGGCGTGCTGGTGGGATCCGTCGTGACCATCGTGGCGCTGTTCTTCACGCGTCTTGCGCTCACGCATGTGCTCGCGGTCATTTCCGCGGTATTCCTCACCAGCATCGTGTTTTCGCTGGGCGGCTTCATCAACGCGCTGTTCGCCACTAATTTCGATCAAATTTCCTGGTTCCCGACCTTCGTGCTCACGCCGCTCACCTACTTGGGAGGCGTTTTCTATTCGATCACGATGCTGCCGGGCTGGGCGCACATCGTCTCGCATGCCAATCCCATTCTCTACATGGTCAGCGCGTTCCGCTACGGCTTTCTCGGCACGACGGATGTCGATCTACGGCTGGCTTACGCGATCATGGTGTCGGCGGCGGCGGGAATGTTCGCGCTCGCCGTCGCGCTGTTGAACCGCGGCACGGGCATCCGCGACTAGCAGGCGCATCATTAGTCAGACAGGCTCCTTGGCGAGGGATAGGAATATGTTGGCCGCGACAAAAACATCAGCCGCGTCAGGAGGCCGTCGCGGCTCGTGGATTGCGGGCGCCCGCGCGTCGCTGACACCGTGCCTGGCGATGTGTGCGCTCACATGCGCCGCCCGAGCCGAATCGCCGGCGGGGGCATCGCCGGTGGGCGCGGCCGAGATCCAGGGTTTCTCCAGCGGCGGCGCGGCCGCCGAGGCGCAGCTGGAGCAGCGCTTCGACTCGGATTTGTCGGCGGCGGATTTGCGCTCGTGGATGGAGCAGATGTCCTCCGAGCCCAATCATGTCGGCTCAATTCACGACAAGGCGAACGCGGAATTCCAACTGAAGAAATTCCGCGAATGGGGTTGGGATGCATCCATCGAGACTTTTTCCGTGCTGTATCCCAGCCCACGCGAAATATCGCTCGAGCTCGTCGCTCCGGCCCATTTCGCAGCTCGCCTGACCGAGCCTCCGGTCGCAAGCGACAGCACCTCCTCGAAAACCAAGGATGAACTGCCGGCCTACAACGTCTACGGAGCCGACGGGGACGTGACCGCGGAACTGGTCTATGTCAACCAGGGAATGCCGGACGACTACCTGGAACTCGAGCGGCAGGGAGTGAGCGTCAAGGGCCGCATCGTGTTGACTCGATACGGCGGCGGCTGGCGCGGACTCAAGCCGAAACTCGCCTATGAACACGGCGCCGTGGGTTGTTTGATCTATTCCGATCCGCGCGACGACGGGTACGGAGCCGGCGATACTTATCCCAAAGGCGGGTATCGGCCGAGCGACGGCGTGCAACGCGGCTCGGTGGCGGATTTGGTGCTGTACTCCGGCGATCCATTGACTCCCGGCGTGGGCGCCACGGCCGACGCGAAAAGACTCGCGATCAAAGATGCCAAGACCATCTTGAAAATAACGGTGTTGCCGATCTCCTATGCGGCGGCCGAACCATTGTTCGCCGCGCTCGGCGGCCGCGCGGCGCCCGCCGCCTGGCGCGGCGGATTGCCGCTGACGTATCACCTGGGTCCGGGTCCGGCGAAGGTGCATCTCAAAGTCCTCTCCGACTGGAACCAAAAGACGCTGTACGACGTCGTTGCCAAGATCCGCGGCGCCCAAGAGCCCGATCGATGGATCGTCCGCGGCAATCATCACGATGCCTGGGTGTTCGGCGCGACCGATCCGCTGGCCGGTCAAGTCGCTCTCATGGCCGAAGCCAAGGCGATCGGCAAATTGGTGAGGGAGGGCTGGCGTCCGCGCCGCACCCTGGTCTACGCAAGCTGGGACGGTGAAGAGCCGGGTCTATTGGGTTCCACCGAATGGGCCGAATTGCACGCGGCGGAACTCAGGTCCAAGGCGGCCCTCTATATCAATTCCGACACCAATGGCCGCGGTTATCTCGGCGTGAGCGGCAGCCATGGTTTGCAGCACTTCGCCAGCGAGGCGGCGCGCGACGTGAGGGATCCTGAAACCGGCGCGACCGTACTGGCGCGCGCCGTGGCGAAGGCGCGCGTCGCCAATTATGAATCCGGCGGCCGCGGCAACCCGAGCGGTGATCTAGATCTCGGTGCGCTCGGCTCCGGCTCAGACTTCACGCCGTTCCTACAGCACCTGGGTGTGAATTCCCTGGATGTCGGTTTCGAGGGTGAAGCAGACTACGGTGTCTACCATTCCGCGTATGATTCCTTCGATCATTTTCGGCGCTTCGTCGATCCCACGTTCGAGTACGGCGTGGCGCTCGCCAAGGTCGCGGGCCGTCTGATGCTGAGAGCATCGCAGGCGCAATTGTTGCCGGCGCGCGAAAGCGATTTCGCCGCCTCGATTGCGGGATACGACGACGAGCTGCACAAGCTCGCCGACGGCATGCGGGCGAAGACGCGCGAATTGTCGAAATTGCTGGACGACGCCGCGTACAGCCTGGCTGCGGATCCCAAGAAGCCGCGCGCACCGCCGCTGCGGGCAGCCGAGGTTCCCTACTTGAATTTCGCCGAGATCGACAACGCTGTCGCGAAGCTCGAGCAGAGCGCGAAGGCATTCGACAAGGCGTACGCGCGTCTTGAGGCCGTCGACGATCCGGGCGCGAATGCGGCACGGGAGCGCGTGAATGCGACACTGACGGAGCTCGAGCAATCGTTGACCGATTCGCGTGGATTGCCCGGCCGCGAATGGTATCAGCACATGGTCTATGCGCCTGGTTTCCATACCGGATACGGCGTGAAAACGCTGCCGGGTATTCGCGAGGCGATCGAAGAGCGGCGATGGGACGAAGCCGATCGCTATATAGGGGTGGTCTCGCGCGCGCTCAACGCCTACAGTGCGCGACTGGATCGCGCGATTTTAGCTCCCTAGCCGCCCGACGGGAGGTTCCGCACGGCCACCCTAGTCGTGTATCGTGCCGGGTCCAAGTCCAGACATTTTTAAGGAGAGGAAGTATGACCGAAGAAAAGCAGCAAAAGTTCACGGCCAAAGTACGCCGCGGTCTGGTGTGGGTACACACGGTCGCAGCCGCCGAACTCGCCAAGAAAAAGGCGGAGGCGACCGGCGTCAGGATCGAGGGGTTTACCGCCAGCGAACTCGCCGACGTTGAATCCGCGTTGACGTGGATTGCGCAGAACAAAGAATCGCCGAGCCCTGAGGCCGCCTCATAAGTTTCAGCCGGACGAACGCGGTGGTTCCGCACACCAGCGGCGCTCGGCCGAGGATTCGCAGCGGCGTATTGAATGCGCTGCCGCGCATCTGTCCGCGGCGGGCGACATTGTCCGGAGCCGGCGCCTGCCGCATCGAAAGGACTGCGATACACTATCGGTATGGCCCGTAAACGCGCATTGGTGGTCGACGACTCGAAGTCGGCCCGCGTCATCTTGAGCCGCATGCTCGAGAAGTACGACATTGAAGTCGACATGGCGGAATCAGCCGAGCAAGCCATTGAGTATTTGAAGGGCAATCGTCCGGATGCGATTTTCATGGACCATCTCATGCCCGGCATGGATGGTTTGCAGGCGGTGCAGGCGATCAAGGGCAATCCGCAGACGGCCATGATCCCGATCATGATGTACACCTCGCAAGAGGGCGAACTGTACGTCGGCCAAGCGCGGGCCCTCGGCGCGATGGGCGTACTGCCGAAACAGGTGCGTCCGGTCGATGTTTCGAAAGTACTGTACGAATTGCACTTGTTGCCGGACCGGCGCGACATGACCGAAGCGGCACTAGCGCCGGTGGAGTTGGAAGGCGGAACGCCGGTCGTGAGACCGCCGCCCGCGGCCGGTGCAGCCGTCGATTGGGGACGCCGCGTCGAATCGGCGGTGAGGGATCAGGCGGCCGACGTGCGCCGCTTCATGGTTGCAAGCCTCGACAGTTTCGCCTCGCGCATCGTGAGCGATGTGCGCGACTCCTTGGCTGCTCCGCCGTTGGAGGTCCCGCCGCCGGCGGCGCGCGCGTCGCGGCCGGCTTGGCCCTGGGCCGCCGGGGTCGCCGCGGCGTGCCTGATCGCAATTTCGTTCGCGGCATGCTGGCTCATTGCGCGCGAAGATCTGGCGAAATCACGAGCCGAGGTCGCAGGCCTCACGTCGGCAAACGCGGAATTGCAGCGCGCACGCCTCGACCTTTCGGCATCGGTCAAGGATCTCACCGCCGCGTTGGCGGCCACGTCCGCGAACACCGGCACAGCGCCCGGCGCGGCCGTCGGCGCCGGCGGGGGGGCCTCTGCACTGCGGGCAGAACCCGTTCCTTACGGCGAGCTACCCTTCGATCGCGGCCGGCTCGAGGTACTGCGCGAGCTGTTGGCGAAACTCCAAGTGCAGGGATTTCACGGGGTCGTGAAGATCACGAGCCTGTCGGGTATTTTCTGTCTCAGCGGCAACACGTCGGACGGATTCACACCGGCCGGCGCGGGCGTCCCGGCCAGCAAGTGCGATTTGGTCGGTAATCCGTTCGAAGAGTCCTTGTCGGGTCAGCAGCGGCAATCCCTGGCCTTCGCGAATTTGATCGCCGGCGTGCGCCAGCGCACCGCGGGTGCGATCACCGTCGCCATCGAAAATGCGGGGAGTGCGCGTCCGAGCATGCCTTATCCGGCGCGCGTCGAGTCGCTGACGGCGGGCGAGTGGAACCGCGCGGCCGCCGCCAACAATCGCGTCGAGTTCGCGGCGGAAAGCAGTTCGGACCGCTGAACGATCGGGGTTTATCGGATCAGAAGGCGACTCGGACGAAGAACTCCGGGCCCTTGGAGTTGAAATCAAATCGTCCGGAAGTCCTGGGTTGCCTCGACGTCAAGGTCGCTTTGATGTCGGTGTAGCCCAGCGCGAACGATATGTTGGGGCGCAGCCGGTAGAGGGCGGCGAGCTCGTAAAAACCCAGCGAGCCGCTGAGGTGGTCGACGTTCAATTTGAAGTATTGCGCCCGGCCGTCGAGATAAAATCGTTTGCTGAGCACGTAGGTCGAGTCGAAGCCGAATGTCGGGAATGGTCCCGTCTGATCTTCTCTTTGATCTACATGGCGCGTCTGGGTGGATACGCGAGCGCGGGCCGAGATGTCCGTGTCGTTGATGCCGACGGTTGCGGCGAGCTCAAACCTTTCGCGGTGGATGAACGAGTATTCATAGGTGATGCCGAGCGTGCGCATGCTCAAGTCGGTATTCACCGGATCTCCGGGCATCAGCACGACGTCGCGAAACACGATCGGCGCGTTTGCAGCAGTCAGAGTCGAGTTACCGGTTCGATCCAAGGTGAAATAATCGAAGCGCACCCGGTGCCGCTCGCCGGCCCGCACCATGGCCTGAAATTTCGGTTCGAAGTCAGAGCTGTCCAAGCCCAGCACGTTCTCCGCGTTGATCTCCGTGCCCGGCAAGCCTCCGTTGCTGTCCAATCGAATGTTGGTCGTCGATGATAGGTGCATGAAGCCCAGCGAAAGGCGGACACGTTCGTTGGTGGGGCTCAAGTAGTCATCAGCGTGCGCGAGGGTCGCGATCAGCCCAAGGGTCAGCACTGCGATGCCATTCTTGATCATCGGAATTCTCCGTGCCGGATGCTCCGGCATTGATGCTGGGTCATTCATCACGTAGGGGGATGTCACGTGGGTCTCCTCAAAATCAATTGATCCGTTGCGGCCCGCCTTGGGCGCGCCGGCAGGGACACGCTGATTCGTTCCAAGACGTGCGCGGCGGCTGCGCGCCAGCCGGTGAGCTTGCCGCCGTAGATGCCGAGCACACGCGGCTATATGGTTTCCCGCGACCGGTCGAAGGCCGCCTGGGTCGCGGCAGGGAGAACCCGCAGCCCGGCGAATCGCTGCGTGATGTGCTCGCGCGTGAGGTGTCCGAAGCCCGGAAAATAGTGGCGCGCGACGGCGAGCAGGTATTCCTCTTCTTCGGGCAGCGGGTGCACCTGGTCCGGTTCGCCGCGGTAGGGAGTTTCGGTGGTGCCGATCAGGGTTGCGCCGTGCCACGGCATCACGAAAACGGCGCGGCCGTCCGTGGGGCTTTCAACATAGTAGATCCCGGCAGTCACCGGGAAGGGCAGAACGATGTGCGCGCCCTGCACCAGATCCACGTCCGGAATCGGGATGGCGGGTTGAATGGCGCCGCCGACGTGTGGAGCCCAGGGGCCCGCCGCGTTGACCAGCACCCGGGCCGTGCACTCCACCGAGGATCCGTTTTGGTCGTAGACGACGGCGACCGCGTCTTCGGTGAGCGTGGCGCGCGTGAAACTCGCGGGCATCGCGAGCTCCGCCCCCAAGGACAGCGCCGATTGCACCACCGCGCGGGTCAACAGGGCGTCATCCGTCTGCGCATCGTGATAGCGAATGACGGCCTCGAGTCCCTGGGTCTCAAGGCCGTCGAGCGACGGCCATTCGCGTTTCGGCACGGCGCCGAAGCGAGTACTCGCATCGAACCCCCCGAGCAGCGCATACATCCATAGCCCCAGTTTCAGCTGCCAGGGCCGCCTCCGTGTGTCGCGGTAAACGGGAATGAAGAACGGCTTGAGCTCGACGAGCTCCGCGGCGATTCGCAAGTGAATGGCGCGTTCGCGCAGACTCTCGCGCACCAGCGCGAACTGGCCGGATTCGAGATAGCGCAATCCTCCGTGAATCAGCTTGCTCGATCGACTGGACGTCCCGCTTGCGAGGCCGAGCCGTTCGATGAGCAGCACCGTGAATGCCGCCGCCGACGACGACTACATCGTATTGTTTCATTGCCCTTGATTTGCGCGAAATCGCGCTAGGATGCGTGAATCCACCGCAACACACCACTGTTTCAGGCGCTTCGTGTGCTTTTCAGGCGCTTCGCGCAACTGCCAACGGGGTCGATGCGACCCCGTATTTCCATGCGCTTCGCGCAACTACCAACGGGGTCGATGCGACCCCGTCCCTTATAGTCAATGCGAGCCTTGAATAATCTGTGTCCGCAAATGGCGACAGACATCCTTTAGATTCGTGAGAGGATCCCTTCCCTTGGGCTAGGCTTCGCGCTTTTCTTCGAATTGCAGCACGGGTGCGCCCGAGGTGACTTCGATCTCGCCGTCGACGATGGCGCCCCTGGCGATGGCAATCGTGCGAGCGCTGACCTTGCCGCGTATTACCGCGGTATAGCCTATTTCCAGTTTGTGTGGCGGACAGATTGAGTCCGCCCTGCAGATCGCCGTCGCCGTGCACTTCGCCGGACACCACGAAATGCCCCGCGCCGCGGATATTGCCGACGAACACCGATTCGGCGCCGATAAAAGTCGGAGTCGCCGAGTTGCCTTCGAAAAATCGCCGTTTTTGCTCGCTCATGGGGCTTATTATCCTATCCGGGGCCGGCCGTGATGTGACGAGCTTGGCGTCGCCGCGACATCGCGAATCGAAGTAGAATGCACCTTCATCGAAAACCCCTATTGAGTACAAAAATAGTCATGAACAAAGCGGTCATCGGCCTCGGTTTTGCGCTGCTGCTCGGCATCTGCGGCTGCAGCCGCCAGCAAAGCGACTGGGAGAAAACCCGGGCGGCGAACACCACCGATTCCTATGAGCAATTCATCAGGAAATATCCGAGCGGCGAATTCACCGCGCAGGCACAGGCGCGCGTCAAGGAACTCTACGAGGAACGCGATTGGCAAAAGGCGCGCGACACCGATACGCAAGAGGCCTACCAAGCTTTTCTGAAGCAGTACCCGGAGGGCAAATGGACTGAGGAAGCCCGCATCCGCGTGGAGAACTTCACGTTGGCGCAGGCACCGTCGAACGCCACACCCGCCGGAGCGGAAACAGCGAATGCTCCCGGCAATCCGGCGGCGGGCGGTGCCGCTGCCGCCCCGGCGAAGCCGCCGGCCGCAGCGCCGCCGCCGGCACCGGCGCAAACCGCGTCACCGGCCAAGGCCGCGAAACCTTCCGCACCGGAGGGGCGCTATGGCATACAGCTCGGGGCATTCAAGTCGAGCGCCGATGCCGCCAACAAACGATGGGAGCACTTGGACGAGGCCTACCCTCAGCTTCTGGCCGGACTCTCGCCGACCGTGGCGCCGAAGAAGAGCGCGGCCGGCACCCTGTACCGCCTGCAGGTCGCGGGGCTCACGGAGAAACATGCGCGCGCGATCTGCAAATCCTTGCAGGCGAAATCGCAGGCTTGTGTCCTAATTCTTCCCACTCAGTAGTAGCCGGGTCGAGGGGCCGGCCCCGTGAGGCGGTATCGGGCGGTGCGCGTCACCAGTGACAATTCTTGTCAGCCGCCGTCACCCCACTGCTCGTCTAACCATCTGAATTGATTGCATTTGTCCTCTGGCACGCGGCTTGCTTCACCTCAAGGGTGGGTTCGCAAATCATTGCATTGCTAGTCCCGCAAGGGTGCCGCAAGGCGACCTTGCTGGTGCGCCGCGGCGACGGCCAGTTCGCGCTCGAAGGAATCGACGCGCGCGTCGCATCCGCTACGCGGGTGGCCGCGACCTGGTTTCGCCAAGGGTCTCCGATCGTTGACCCGGCTACCTCTGCGGTGGTCGGCTACGAAGTGACGGAGCTACCGCCGGCATAGAGACGAGTTTTCTCTCCCCGCCGAAGTCGATCTTGGCGCCGCGATCTAGCTTCCCCCGCTCGCGGCGCTTTTTTTTACCCGTGAATTCCTGCTTGGCCCAGCACGAAGGCATATTCCATCGCGATCTCGCGATACCGTTGGAAGCGGCCGGATTTGCCGCCGTGACCGGCTTCCATGTCGACGTGCAGAAAAACCGGGGTTGGGTCGGTCTTCAAGGCGCGCAGCTTGGCGATCCATTTCGCCGGTTCGTAATACTGCACCTGGCTGTCCCATAGGCCCGTAGTGACGAACATCGCAGGGTAGCCCTGAGCCCGGACGTTGTCGTAGGGGGAATACGACAGCATGTAGCCATAGTCTTCGCGCTCGTTGGGATTACCCCACTCGTCGTACTCATTGGTGGTGAGCGGGATACTATCGTCCAGCATGGTGGTGACCACATCGACGAAGGGCACCTGCGCCACGATGCCGTGGTAATCGTCGGGACTCAGGTTGGCAATCGCCCCCATCAACAAGCCGCCGGCGCTGCCGCCCATGGCGAATACCTTGTCCTTGGCGGCGTAGCGCTCTGCGACCAGATGGCGCGTGACGTCGATGAAATCGGCGAACGAATTCATCTTGTGGAGCTTGCGGCCATTGTCGTACCAGGCGCGGCCCATTTCCTGGCCACCGCGCACATGGGCGATGGCATAGATGAAACCGCGGTCGATCAGGCTGAGGCGCGCCGATGAAAAGCTCGGGTCGGTGGACAGACCGTACGCTCCGTAAGCGTATTGCAGCAGCGGCGCGGAACCGTCCCGGGCCAGGCCGTTGCGGTACACCAGCGATACGGGAATTCGCGTGCCGTCGCGCGCCATAGCGAACAGGAATTCGGTTCGATAATTCGCTGGGTCGAAGCTGCCGACGACCGGATCGCGTTTCAGCAGAATCTTCTCTCCGGTACGCACGTTGTAATCGTAGATGGTGGTCGGCGTGGTGAGCGAGGAATACGCGTAGCGCACGATTTCCGTGTCGAGCTCGGCATTGACCGATAGCGACGTGGCATAGGCAGCCTCGTCGCTCGCGATGAAGAATTCCGCGCCGCCCTGCACTGCGCCGCCCTGCACCGCGCCGCCGGGCGTCCAGGGTGCGATGGAGATTTTGGCGAGGCCGCCGCTGCGGACCGACACGGCGAGGAATCCGTTGAATACGTCGAAGTCCTCGATGAAGGTATCGTCGCGATGGGGGACGACGTCCCGCCAGCCGGCGCGGTCGCCGTTCTGGCCGATCGGCACCTGCATCAGCCGAAAATTCTTGGCCTGCCAATTGGTTCTGACGATGAAGACGCCGCCGAGATGTTCCAATTGATATTCGTGATCGCGTTCGTGCGGCAGGAAGGTCCTGAACTCGAGCGCGGGATCGTCGGCGTGCGCGTACTGCCACTCCGAGGACACCGTGCTTTCCATGTGGATGAAGATGAAGCGCTCGGATTTCGATTTGGACACGCCCGTGTAGAAACTCTTGTCCGTTTGCTCGAATGCCAGGGTGTCGTGGCGCGGGTCTTGGCCCAGCACGTGCTTTTTGACGTATAGGCCGAGCAAGGTCTCGGGATCCTTTGCGACGTACAGGATGGTCCGGTTGTCGTTGGCCCAGGCGAGGTCGGACTCGACATCGGAAATTGCCGTGTCAAGAATCTCGCCGGTACGCAGATTCTTGAAGCGCAAGGTGTATTGGCGTCTGCCGACCGTGTCTTCGCAGAACGCGAGCCATTCTGAATCCGGCGAGATTTCCATGGCGCCGATCCGATAGTAGTCGTGCCCCACGGCAAGCAGATTGGCGTCGAGCATGACGTCCTCGGGCGCTTCGAGCGAACCCTTGCGCCGCCCAAAGATGGGGTGTTCCTGCCCGGGGGCGAAGCGTGTGTGGTACCAGTAGCCGTGCATGCGGTACGGCACACTGGAATCGTCTTGTTTGACCCGAGAGATGATTTCCTCGTAGAGCGCGTTCTCGAACGGTTTGCCGGCGGCCGTGCACCGTTCCCAATACGCATTCTCGGCCGCGAGGTAGGCCAGCACCTCCGGATTCGTCCGCTCGTCGTCCCGCAGCCAGTAATAGGGGTCCGTTCTGTCGCCGTGCGGCGAAGCAACAATGTGAGGCCGCACCGCGGCGACAGGGGGCTGGAATTCGGGTTCAGTCATGGCATTTGGGGGCTACTTGTCCTCCGATTGGGCGGGAGTATAGTCAGATGCGTAGCCGCTGCAGCGCCCTGAACGAAGCTTTTGGGGGGAACTATGCAAATCGTCAGTCAATTGCTGAGGTTGAAGGGCACTGAGATTTTCTCGGTTGCACCGCAGGATTCCGTGCTGCACGCCATCGAGGTCATGGCGACCCGGCATGTGGGTGCGCTCTTGGTCATGAGCCAGGGGTCACTGCTGGGAATCATCTCCGAGCGCGATTACGCCCGTAAGGTGATCCTGAAAAACCGCTCATCGCACGACACACCCGTGAGCGACATCATGAGTTCGCCTGCCGTCAGCGTGACGCCGGAGGATACGGTGCACCACTGCATGGAAGTCATGACCGAGGGGCGATTTCGGCATTTGCCGGTCGTGAAGAACGGCCGCGTGCTGGGAATACTCTCGATCGGCGACCTGGTCAAAGCCGTCATCCAGGAGCAGAGCGAGCACATCGAGCAGCTGGAGCGGTATATCGCCGGGTGATGAGTAGGAGCCCATGCTGAGAAGGGCTTGGTCTTGCTTCGGTGCGCCGGGTAGCAGGCTCCAGGCGCGGTTTGGTAGGGGCGCCTGATTCCTCTAGTTGCCTTTGGGCCGGATAAGGAGCCAGGGTCTACCAATGAAGCTGACCCTGGGACGCGTCGGAAATTCACTTGGAGTAAATTTGCCGAAGGATGCGCTGGACAAATGGGGCGTCGGCGAGGGCGATCATTGGACTTCACGGAGCGCGGTATTCAACCCCCTTTGCGCGGCGGATTTTCGACCGAGCAACTAGACGAGCACAAGCGTCGGCTGGCCGCCACCGTGGTGTCGCGCTTTACTGCAAAGCACATTCGTGCCCACAGTCTCGGCAATTTGCATCGTTGGAAGACGAACGGAGTCTGGAATTCCGCGTACGGTGAGTGGAAGAGACTGCTCGAGGAGACGGACGACGGTGAATTGTTTGGGGTGATGCTGGGCCGAGACGAGCGCTCCAACCAACTGCGACAGTCGCCGCCGTACGTCGGCATGCTGCCGCGCGAGGAAGTGAGAAGGCTGAATGAAGAAGCAGCAGGCTGATCATGTCTTGCGCGCCGCCGACCGGATCACGGGCGAAAAGCAATTCGTCATCATTGGCAGCCAGTCTCTGCATGGAAAGCATCCCGACCTCGCCGATGACATCGTACGATCGGCTGAAGTCGATCTGATAGCCAAGCGCGACGCTTCGCGCACCGAATGGTTGAACGTCATAGGTCAAGATTCCGAGTTCCATGACCAGTTCGGGTACTACGCGGACCCAGTCGACGAAACGACTGCGACGCTTCCGAAAGGTTGGAAAGGCCGGCTGGTGAATCTGCCCGCAGGAGATACCGAGGGCGTTCGAGGGTTGTGCTTGGACCCGCACGACCTCGCGATCGCCAAATATGTCGCGCGCCGGGAGAAGGATCTGACCTTCACACGCGAACTCGCTCGACGCGGAATCGTTTCCCCGGAACGACTACTGTCCTTGCTCGATCAGACCTCCGTTGGCGAAGACGCGCGCGATCGAATTCGTACCTACATCACCACAGACTTTAGTGCGCGAAGAATCCTGAGCGAAAGTTCGGAGCGAAGCGCGAGCAGAGAACGACGGACGCCGATTGCAAAGCCTGCTCGGGAGGAGATGGTAGAAATCCGAGCACAGGCCCGGGAAAACTGGCTAAGACTCCGCCGGCAACAAACCGCAAAATCGCAAGAACCTGAAGTCGACTCGAATGACAGTCGGGAGTGTGATGACGTGGCGAAACGTGCCGGCAAGGGAGCTGACGAAGATCTGCCCCAGTAATGGCTTGCCCGAACGCCCGCTGACGATGGAGTACGATTCCAATGGCGGTCAATGCTTTTAGCGAGACAGCAATTGACGGTGACCACCACGTAGGTATTATGGTTCGCATACTCAGGCGCGCCTAACGGCGTTTGCCCCACCTTGGCGCTCGACGTTCGAGTGCCTTGAACCGGTTTAAGTTGTTGTTTTTAAAAGGCTCTGCGGGTACCTCGCAGGGCGGGCTTTAGCATGGGCGCAAGATATGGCAGAGCGAGACACTGCAGCATTTGAAACCAGCCGCGGCGGCGGGGACCCGCGTATTGGGGATTGGGGTCTTTACCGGTCGGCCTACGAGAGGGATTCCTGCGGATTCGGCTTGATCGCGAGTCTCGACGATCAGGCCAGTCACTGGGTTTTGCAGACGGCCATCAGCTCCCTCAATCGCCTGACTCACCGCGGTGCGATTGCCGCGGACGGCAAGACCGGGGATGGCTGCCGCGGAGGCCGGGTTCAAGCTGGCCCCGCTGTTTGCCGCCGGCTTGGTGTTCCTCAATAGGGACCCGGAACTTGCGGGTCAGGCGCGAAGGATTCTCACCGAGCAGCTGCAACTCGAGAAGTTGCAGGTCGCCGGCTTCCGTGCCCTGCCGGTGGACAGCCAAGCCTGTGGTCCGGAGGCGCTCAAGACCCTGCCGGCCATCGAGCAGATTTTCGTGAATGCGGGCGGCGACCTTGATGAGGCCACCTTCAACCGCAAGCTGTTTGTGGCGCGCCGGCGCACCGAAAAGAAACTGGAAGCCGGCGACCCGATCTTTTATATCCCGTCCCTGTCGGCCAGCACCATCGTCTACAAGGGCATGGTGATGCCGCAGTTCCTGGCGCAGTTCTATCCCGACCTCGAGGATCCGCGGATGGAAGCGTCGGTGGTGGTTTTCCATCAACGCTTTTCCACCAACACCATGCCGCAGTGGCGCCTCGCCCATCCCTACCGGTACCTCGCCCACAACGGCGAGATCAACACGGTGCAAGGCAACCGGAGCTGGGCGGTGGCGCGCGGTCCCTTGTTTCGCTCGCCGGTGCTGCCTGATCTCACCGACATCCTGCCCGTGGTCTCATTGACGGGTTCGGATTCGCAGTCGCTCGACAACATGCTCGAACTCTTGCTCGTGGGCGGGCTCGATCCCATGCATGCGATGCGCATGCTGGTGCCGCCGGCGTGGCAGTCGGTGGACATGATCGACCCGGACCTCAAGGCGTTCTACGAGTACTACGCCACGCACATGGAACCCTGGGACGGCCCGGCCGGCATCGTGCTCACCGACGGCCGCTACGCCTGCTGCACCTTGGACCGCAACGGGCTGCGTCCCGCGCGGTGGGTCATCACCAAGAATCGGCACATCACCATTGCCTCGGAAGCGGGCGTCTGGGATTACAACCCTGAGGACGTGGTCAAGAAGGGCAAGTTGGGGCCGGGCGAGATGCTGGCGCTCGACCTGCAGACCGCGGAGCTCATGGACACCAAGCGAGTCGATGATCTCTTGAAGAGCCGCCATCCCTACAAGGCGTGGCTGAAGAAGGGCGTGCGGTATCTGCAAACCGATCTCATCGATCCCAGGCTGGCGGCGGAACCCTTCGATCGCGACACCCTGGCGGTGTTCCAAAAGATGTACAACGTGTCGGCCGAGGAGCGCGACGAGATCATTCGCGTGTTGGCTGAAGACGAGAGTGAAGCGGTCGGCTCGATGGGCGATGACACGCCGATGCCGGTTCTGTCGAAGAAAGTACGCTCTCTCTACGACTATTTCAGGCAACAGTTCGCGCAGGTCACGAATCCGCCGATCGACAGCTTGCGCGAGAGCATCGTGATGTCGCTGCAGACGCAGATCGGCCCCGAGTGCAATATCTTCGTTCCGGCGCAGCAGCATGCCGAGCAAATCGTGCTCTCATCGCCCGTGCTCTCGCAGCGCAAATTGCGGCAGATCGTGGCGCTGGCGGATTCGGGCGTACCGAACGAATTCATCGACCTGCAATACGACGAGCACCTGGATCTCAAGACCGCATTGTCGCGGGTCTGCGATAAAGCGGAAGCGGCGGTGCGCAACGGCAAGATCGTGCTGCTCTTGTCCGATCGATACCTGGTCAAGGGCAAGGTGCCCGTCCACGCGCTGCTCGCCACCGGCGCCGTGCATCACCGCCTGGTCAGGACGGGGCTGCGCTGCAAGTGCAATATTCTGGTGGAGACCGGCACGGCGCGCGACGCGCATCATTTTGCCTGCCTGATCGGCTACGGCGCCACCGCCGTCTATCCGTATCTTGCGTACCAGACCTTGTTCGATCTCATGCGCAAGGGTGCGCTGAAAATGGAAGCGGCCATGCGCCAGGAGCTCGGCCGCAGCTACCGGCGCGGCATCCGCAAGGGATTGTTCAAGATCATGTCCAAGATGGGCATTTCCACCATTGCGAGCTACCGCAGCGCGCAGCTCTTTGAAATCGTCGGCTTGAGCGACGAAGTCGTCGGCATGTGCTTCGAGGGCTCCGACAGCCGGATTCAAGGCGCGGACTTCGCCGACCTCAAAGCCGATGCCGACTATCTGGCGCAGCGCGCGTGGGATAAGGCCGAGAGTGTCGAGCAGGGCGGCCTGCTCAAGTACATGCACAACGGCGAATACCACATGTACAACCCGGACGTCATTGCGACGCTGCAGTCGGCGGTGATGACCGGCGACTACCGGCAGTACCTCGAGTTCGCCGCCCTGGTCAACGGGCGGCCGGTGTCCTGCATCCGCGATCTGCTGCAATTGAATCCCAGCGCGGCGGCCCTACCGATCGAGGAGGTCGAACCGATCTCCGCCATCTTCGCGCGCTTCGACAGCGCGGGAATGTCTTTGGGCGCGCTGTCTCCCGAGGCGCACGAGGCGCTGGCGATCGCCATGAACCGATTGGGCGCGCGCTCCAACTCGGGCGAGGGCGGCGAGGATCCGGTGCGCTACCGCACGGAAAAGAATTCCAAGATCAAGCAGGTGGCCTCCGGCCGCTTCGGCGTGACTCCGGAATACTTGATCAATGCGGAGGTGCTGCAGATCAAGATCGCGCAGGGCGCGAAACCGGGTGAAGGCGGGCAGCTCCCCGGGCACAAGGTGAACGACATGATCGCGCGCCTGAGATTCGCGCGTCCCGGCGTCGGTTTGATTTCGCCGCCCCCGCATCACGATATCTATTCCATCGAGGATCTGGCGCAGCTGATCTTCGATTTGAAGCAGGTCAACCCCACGGCCTTGGTGTCGGTGAAGCTGGTGGCGGAACCCGGCGTGGGCACGGTCGCGGCGGGGGTCGCGAAGGCTTACGCGGATTTGATCACCATCAGCGGCTACGACGGCGGCACCGGCGCAAGCCCCCTGTCCTCGATCAAGTACGCGGGCACACCGTGGGAGCTCGGGCTGGCCGAGACGCATCAGACCCTGCGCGCCAATGAGCTGCGGCATCGGGTCCGCCTGCAGACCGACGGCGGCCTCAAGACCGGTCTCGATGTGATCAAGGCGGCCCTCATCGGGGCCGAGAGCTTCGGTTTCGGCACCGCGCCCATGGTCGCGCTGGGCTGCAAGTACTTGCGGATTTGTCATCTCAATAATTGCGCGACGGGCGTGGCCACCCAGCACAATGTGCTGCGGTCCAAGTACTTCATCGGGCTGCCCGACATGGTGATCAACTATTTCAAATTCGTGGCCCAGGAATGCCGCGAAATCATGGCGTCCATGGGCGTGCGCACCTTGGCGGAATTGATCGGACATACGGAACTCCTGAAGATTCTGCCGGGCGAGACCTCGAAGCAGCGCAAGCTCGACTTGACGCCGGTGCTGGCCAATTCCGCATTGGTGTCGAACAAGCCTCAATATTGCATCGATCCCCACAACGAACCCTTCGACAAGGGCGTGCTGGGCGAGAAGATGCTGGCCGACATGCGCGATGCCATTGCCGCCAAATCGGGAGGCAAGTTCTCTTACGCCGTGAGCAATTTCCACCGCTCCATCGGTGCGCGCGTCTCCGGGGAAATCGCCAAGCGTTGGGGAAATACGGGCATGAGCGCGGCGCCGCTCATCGTCACCCTGAAGGGCTCCGCCGGACAGAGCTTCGGCGTGTGGAATGCCGGCGGACTGCACCTGCACCTCGAGGGCGAAGCCAACGATTACGTGGGCAAGGGCATGGCGGCGGGAAAGATCGTCTTGAAGCCGAGCGCGCAATCTACTTTTATTGCGCGCGACACGATCATCATGGGCAATACCTGTCTCTACGGCGCCACCGGCGGCGAACTCTATGCGGCGGGCACGGCCGGCGAGCGCTTCGCCGTGCGCAATTCGGGGGCGCTCGCCGTCGTGGAAGGAGCGGGCGATCATTGCTGCGAGTACATGACGGGCGGTGTGGTGTGCGTGCTCGGACGCACCGGCGTGAACTTCGGCGCCGGGTTCACCGGCGGCTTCGCCTACGTGCTCGACATGGAGCGCGATTTCGTCGACCGCTACAATCATGAATTGATCGACATCCACCGCGTGTCGCCCGAAGGCATGGGAATCCACGTGCAGCATCTGCGCGGCTTGATCGAACAGCATGTCGACGCCACGGACAGCGTCTGGGGCGCTCAATTGCTGAACGACTTCCGCAGCTACATCGGCAAGTTCTGGGTGGTGAAGCCCAAGGCGGCGGCCATCAATTCTCTACTGGAAAATCTGCGGCGCGCGGCTTGATCCCGCGCCGCAGTCTAGGATTTCATGCCCGCCAATCACCTGCAATTTCTGGATATTCCGCGCAAGGATCCCGACAAGCTTGCCGTCGAGGTGCGCACCAAGGAATTTCGCGAAATTTATTCTCAATACAGCGCCGAGGCGGCTTCAGCCCAAGCCGGACGCTGCATTTCGTGCGGCAATCCCTTCTGCGAGTGGAAGTGCCCGGTTCACAATTACATTCCGAACTGGCTGGCGCTGGTGAATGACGGCAAGCTGTTCGAGGCGGCGGAGCTGTCGCACCAGACGAATTCCCTGCCGGAAATGTGCGGCCGAATCTGCCCCCAGGACAGGCTGTGCGAGGGCGCGTGCACGCTGAATGACGGCATCGGCGCGGTGAGCATCGGCGCCATCGAGAAATACATCACGGACGAGGCATTCAAGCAGGGCTGGAAGCCCGACATGTCCAATGTGGTGCGCACGGGCAAACGCGTTGCCGTCGTGGGCGCAGGTCCCGCGGGCCTCGCATGCGCCGATGTCCTGGTGCGCAACGGCGTCACGCCGGTGGTGTTCGACCGGTACTCGAAGATCGGCGGCCTGCTGACCTTCGGCATCCCGCCGTTCAAGCTGGAGAAAGAGGTCGTCGAGAAGCGCCGCGAGATCATGGAATACATGGGCGTCGAATTCCGTCTGAACATCGACGTGGGCCGCGACATTTCCTTCGAGACATTGACGCGGGAATTCGATGCCGTGTTTCTCGGCATGGGGACCTATACGTACGTCAAAGGCGGATTCGCCGGCGAGGATCTGCCCGGCGTGCACGAGGCGCTGCCATATCTCATTTCCAACATCAATCGCGAACTGGACTTGGACAAGGGCGAAGCCGGCTTCGTCGACATGCGGGATAAGCGGGTGGTGGTGCTGGGCGGCGGCGACACCGGAATGGACTGCAATCGAACCGCGGTGCGCCAGGGCGCGAGCAGCGTCACCTGCACCTATCGGCGCGACGAAGACAACATGCCGGGGTCGCGGCGCGACTACAAGAACAGCAAGGAAGAGGGCGTCACCTTTCTATTCAATAAGCAGCCCATTGAAATCGTCGGCACCGATCGAGTACAGGGCGTGAAATTGATCGACACGCGTTTGGGGCCGCCGGGACCGCGTGGGCGCCGCATCCCGGAAACGGTTTCGGGAACGGAAGAAACCATCGAGGCCGACGCGGTGATCATCGCGTTCGGATTTCTACCGAGCCCTCCCGATTGGTTCGTCCAGCAACAGATCGCGCTGCACGCGAATGGCCGCGTGCGCGTATCGGCGGCGGCGGCGCAGCGGTTCCAGACCACGAATCCCAAGGTGTTCGCGGGAGGGGACATGGTGCGCGGGTCGGATCTGGTGGTGACCGCGGTGTTCGAGGGGCGCGAGGCGGCGCAGGGAATCATGCGGTACTTGGGGTTGCGGGCGAGTCCTGCGAACTAGTCCAATAGCCCGTTAAGCCAGATTGGCCTAAGGCTTGAAGGGTCCCTTCACTTCGCCCCAACCCCACGTCGGCATGAATGCGATAGACAGCAGCCGAGATCCGCAGATATTGAGGTCCGAAAACGGCGAGTATTCACCGCCCGTTTTGGCTATCCTGCAGCCATGGAACTCGATTCCGATGCTTGTTTTCGTGCGGTGCGCGCCCGCGACCGGCGCTTCGACGGGCGGTTTTTCGTGGCCATCACGTCCACCCGCATTTATTGCCGTCCAATTTGCCCGGCGCGTCCGGCGAAGCGCGGCAATATGCGCTTCTATACCAGTGCAGCGGCCGCGGAAGGCGCGGGATTCAGGCCGTGCCTGCGATGCCGGCCGGAGCGCGCGCCGGGCCTCGCGCCGGTCGATGCGGTGAGCCGGCTGGTCGGCGCGGCCATCGCCGGCATCGAAGAACACGCACTTTCCAGCGCCAAAGTCAGCGATCTGGCGGCGTCGCTCGGAGTCAGCGACCGCCACCTGCGGCGGGTGACCGAGTCCGAGCTCGGGGTATCACCGATTGAGTTGGCGCAGACGCAGCGGCTGCTGCTGGCCAAGCGCCTGCTCGGCGAAACCCGGTTGAGCCTGACGGAGATCGCTTTTGCCAGCGGCTTCGGCAGCGTGCGGCGTTTCAATGCCTTGTTCAAATCGCGCTATGGTTTGAGTCCGCGGGGGGTGCGCGGCAGCGCAAGTGCCGCCGAAGGGCTGCACTGCCAGTTGGAGTTTCGCCCGCCGTTCGCGTGGCATCGCTTGCTCGACTATCTACGCCTGCGTGCCATCCCGGGCGTCGAGATGGCGGACGCGACGCATTATCGGCGCACGGTGTCGATCGGCGACACCCAAGGCTGGATCGCGGTTTCGCCGGGCAAGAAGGCCAATGCGCTGAGCGTGGAGGTATCGCCGTCGCTGGCGCCGGTCATCGGAGCGGTCATCGTACGCGTGAAACGCCTATTCGATCTGGGAGCGGTGCCCGATGCGGTGAGCGCACTGCTGTCGCAGGATCCGCTGCTGGCGAAGGTGGTGCACCGGATTCCCGGCTTGCGCGTCGCCGGCGCTTTCGATGGATTCGAACTGGCGGTACGCGCAATTTTAGGGCAGCAGGTGTCGGTGAAAGGTGCGACGACGCTGGCGGGACGGTGGGCGCACGCTTTCGGTATTCCGATCGCCACGCCTTACCTTTCGCTCAATCGTCTGGCCCCGAGCGCGCCGCGCATGGCGTCGGTGACGGCCGACGAGATCGCCGCGCTCGGCATCGTCGGCGCCCGGGCGCGCTGCCTGTGTGTGCTTGCTCCCGCTGTGCTCGAGAAAAAAGTGGTGCTCGCGTTTGCGCCGAATGTCGAAGAGCAGATCGAGGCCTTGATGCGCCTGCCGGGCATAGGTCCCTGGACCGCGCAATACATTGCCATGCGGGCACTGCATTGGCCGGACGCCTTCCCCAGCGGCGACCTCATGCTCATGAGAGCGGCGAACGCTACGCAGAGGCAATTACAGAAGC
>WNFQ01000626.1_pt1 | contig 34102 bp, 35 predicted proteins | sample 5400171 | NCBI WGS metagenome assembly WNFQ01 (sample SAMN13153356, study PRJNA577476) | soil metagenome | isolation source: 20 cm soil under Madrone tree | place: USA:California | collected 2016-06-14
TCCCATCCGGTGCCAGTGGTCCAAGATCCGTGAAGATAGGTTGCCCACATGAAAACCCGCCTTACGAGCGGCATAAATTCGGCGTTCGTACTCGCGCAGACGATCCACCTCGCTGTCAGAATCAACGTCGGCTTGTTGCATGCCGGCTGTAAACGTTTCAAACGCATATATCTGCTTGAAGACCACAAAATTGCGTTCATAGCAGCCTTTCACCGCTAGGAAGGTTTTGCGACCACCAAATGCATCCAGTGCGCACTGTGCGACAAAGTAAGATGAGGGAAAGGGGATGTCACCCACACGATGAGGCGACTCACATCTCGGAAGCACGTGTTCTTCTTTGTCCGTAGAGCATCAAAATGTTCGTCTTCATTTGGGCCCATGAGCCAGTTGAACAGCTTTGTCTTTTCCTCGTCCGTCCAATGTCTCGCGCCACCGGCGGTGTCCTCGCCCACCTCGGGATCATCCGCGTCGTCATCATAGACATCGGATCTTCGCTTCTTCCCAGTGCCCTGGGTGTATTGGGATTCGAGCTGTTTGCGCTTGGATGAGGATGCGGTCGGCTGGCGATCGACGGGCTGCACGGGCATCTCATGGGGTCCAGCGTAGAACGACATGTGGTCTGTATGGTGTGCTGTCCCCGCATGGTCGGGGGTGATGATATGTGGGCCGGGGTAGTGACTGTGGTAGTGGGAGCGAGAATCGAGTCCGACCTGGGAGAGGTGCGGATCTAGCGCTTGGTCCAAGGACTGCTTGGGTCGGATATAAAAGACTTCGGTGATAGCGGGGGTTCGCTCACCTGGCCGTTGGGATCTACGTGACCATGGTCAACGGGGTTGTCTGGGAGAGAGGTGTGACTAGAGGGAGATAAAGGTGAGAAAGCGGGGACATAAGTGGCGGGAGATCGGGAAGATCTTGCCTCTGTACTTGTGCAGCCATTCCCGTGGCGAGGACGAGCTCGAGCGATGGATTGAACCACTGTCGCCTTTCGGTTTGCTTGATTAACGTTTCAGTCGCCCTGGTCCTGGTCTGATCGTTTCTCCCAATTGGGTCGCTCATGTCACACGTGATGTCACAACATCTCATCCAATCCTCGCCTCTCTACATCCAAAAGTACCGTCGTGACTATATTCAGCCATACCTCTGCTTTTTCCAGCCCATCATACACCCCCTCGATTCGCCCTTCCACCTTTTTTAGGTATAGTCGTCTTAGTATCTCCGTGTCTGTCTCCGTCTCCGCATTTGTCCCCTCGCTCTCCGCCTGTACGGACGCTAGTGACGACACGGACGATGTCGTTGGTGACTGAACAGGGCTCGTTATCGGTGACTCGGTCCGAGGTATGATCACACGGAGGGGCGGAGAGGGCTGACGTCTCCCCTTTTGCTCCGCCGGTACTTCCTCAACCTCTGGGGCAAACGTTCGCGTTCGTCGGTGATCGTGAATCAGTTTTCTTCGCACCTACGAATGCCATAAATAGTCAATGGTTATACCCTTTACGCATCGAGTATGAACGGACCTGCAATGCACGTCTCATTTTGCGTTCGGCACGGACAACTGCCCGGTGCGCTGACGCGATTAACTTTTCCGTCTGCCCGTCAAGGTCGGTCGGTCAGCAAGACAATAAGGGCTGCCGGTCACCGATATAATTAAACCACGCACACTTGAGATACACTCGTCGATACGCGCGAGATCTTTGCCAACTGTCGCAAGTACGCGATAGCTTGAGTGTAACGGAGCATTTGTGACTGTAACGTTCTCGTCCTTCTCCACCAACGTGGTTAGAGATGACGGGGATTCCTCAACCCTCTGTACAGGCGACCTTGGTGATCGTTCTGGCCGAAACGTGCGCCTTAGCCACGCCTTGAATCGTGCACGTTTTCCCTCTCCCTCAGCCCCGGCTTCAAGAAGCTGGCGAGATCTACCCCCTCGCGAGCCAATGTCTGTCAGGGTATCCGCTCGAGGCCGTCTCACGGGATTTGAAGTGGCGCCAATTTCATCCTGAGTAGGCGGTGGAGTCACTCGGTGCAGGTCACTCATGCTCTTGTGTGAGCGTAGACGCGCTATGGAGTTCGCAGGATCGCTTTCACGCGTCCTTGAAAGGTTTGCGGTTTCTTCAGAACCGCGCGCACGCGGCCATGGCTTGAGAAGACTGCCATCGTTCTTAGACGAGTCGAGCATCAACAATTCAGTCGCAAGCCCAGGTGTGGTCGGCAGGTCGCCTTCTGAATCTGAGCCGCTATGGCGCGTAGCGACGGATTCGTGAGAAGAGTCCTCGGCTCCGGTTTCCCTGAAATTACGCGCTGTCAGTTCTTCTTCGACAGCCTGTGATACCGTGTCCAGGGAAGCATCAGCGCCCGTCCATAATTCCCGCGTGCGCAAAACCTCTTCACCGGCTTCATCCAAACGCGAATAGAGCTGCGAAATGGTGTCTTGGCTCACGGAGGATGCGTCACGGAGAAGGGCGTCGAAGCGGTCCAGGGCAGCTTCCGATGATGTAAAGCCCGGTGGGAGAGTGAGGTCCATAGTAATCGTATTAAGTGTATCGAGCACTTTCTCAAACGCCGACAGACAGACTTCGTCGTCCGGTGGTGGAGAGTGTGCGGCGGAGTACGCGCGAGGTGTAAGAGTCGATAGGCTCATATTTGAACCGGAATTATGCAGGGCCCGAACTGTAGCGTGAGAGGCGGATGACGCCGGACGCCGCTCCTCGTGGAAATGACTGAACAAGGGACGAAATTCCGACTTGGCGACCTCCAGGGGCGTGAGTCTAGGTCGAGGAAGTCTGTCTCTGTCATCCTATCTAAGAAAAGACGAATGACGTACCCCCGTGAGTTCCGCGTCTCAGACACCGTGTGCTCCGGGTCAGAGTCGAGAATCGCACGTAGAACCTCGGCGCTATCTCCATGCTCAGCCGCAATGTGTGCACATGTCTCGTTGTTGTGGTCCTGAGCGTGCAAAGGAGCGCGGAGATTGCGGACAAGGTGAACGACAAAATGATACAAGGCGTCATTAGAAGCTTGATCGCGAAGCGCGTCGGGCCCACGTTTTCTGCGGGCCAGACAATGTAGGGGCGTGCAGTTGCCCGTTTTAGAAAAGAGACTGACATCGGCGCCAGCACAATACAATATATCCAACACTTCGATGGAAGGTTGTTGGAGAGAAGCACAATAATGAATCGGAGACCAAGCTTCGGCGTCTGGCGCATTCACAAGTGAAGGGACGCGTTCCGAGGAAGAACCGGTCGAGGAAGCGGAGCAGAGGGCGTACAATGTCGTGACGTCTGATGAGACGACGGCCCTGACTAGGGCATCCGTGCGTTCAAGAATCTCAGCAGGGGTGAAAAGGTGGGGTGAGGGAAAATGAGATGGTCCTGCGGTAGGTTGTGGGGCCGCTTCAGGTGTGTCCGGTTTGATGCCCCCATTCGCAGACTAAGTGGTTCACAGTCAATAATAGTAAGGAGGATATATGTCAAATAACATGCCCGAATTTCCCGAGCTCGGTGGTGTCGGAGTGCTTCCTCGCAGGCCCAGAGTATCTGAGAATGACCCAAAGCATACTGTATGGAAGTCCGATGGTTTCTATCCCGGTGGTCAGGGTATGCGCCGTGCAGAAGCTATTTTGGGACAACATGAAGCAGAATTGGCGAAAATACAATTCGTGCTCACCAGGCAATCGACAACTTCCAAGTTGCCGTCGCGGGTCGCATCTTCATGAATTCGTTCGATCTGAGCTCACTTGCCCGGAGTGAGGGAGAATCCCACTTACACATGAGCGGAGTGACACCATAAGTGTCTTTGCCATCGACGGAAACGGCCCCACCGCTAGCTTCCAACAGAATCTCGACTGCTTTTGGAGAATTCACCCATGCGGCAAACCCCAGTGGAGTAACTCCGTTCATCGTCTGCTGGGGAGCGTTAAGCGTGTAAAGCGATACGTGGCGGTCTTCAACAAGTAGCCGAAGGGTGTTCAGGCGGTTTGGGGTCATAAATGAAGGATCGACGGTCTGCCAACTGCGGGGGACCCGCGTTCAGCTCATTTCCAGACAAGCCCGAGAACACCCCGCGCGCTCTGCGTACCTTTCACCCGCGACCACGCACGCTACGGCCGAGCGTCCCATAGCATCCGTTGCATTCACATCCGCACCACGCGCAAGGAGGGAGCGCGTGTAAGATTCGTCTCCACGCGTCACGGCATTAATGAACTGCGCGTTGGATGACGAGGATGATGAGGATGCTGTTGTCGGCGCGGACGGGATTGTGTCGGCGGGCATGCAATGCACGAGAAGAGGGGGAAGAACACAAGAACGGAAGAAAAGGGGCACGACGCGGCGTTGTGGTTGATGGTGGAAGTCGGAGAGTGTAAGCGGAGGACGGGACAATAATACTTGTGCCCAAAGACAAAACTTCCGCCAGGCGTCTTTACTGTCATACATTGGGAAGAATTATCCACATAAGTGGAGCACGAGGCCAATCAAACACTCATAACCGGGCGCTTGCAACGTTACTTGCAGATGGACGACCCGGAAATTTATCCCTGTGCCGAATAATGTACACCAGGGGGTCAATATCCTCACCCCCCGTCCTGCGCGGCTTTGCGGAATTAGTACACAACCCTGTGGCCCCCACGTGTACGTGCTCCGCTGCGCCCTCACGCTTTTGGTAATTTGTCTGGCACGTGGTCTGCCTATCTCATGCTGGTAACGTAAAAATGAGCTAAAGATATTTCTGCGTCGTCGAAACACAATAAATTTGCGAGACTGTGTGCATTGAGCGAAATACCGATCACGTGTACTGTTAGGGTCAGGTTTGACAAACCGTCACGACGTCATGGCATCACTCTTACTTCATCACCATGAATATGCTGTCCCCCGCCGCGGCGATATGTAAGGCGATATGTAATACAGTTAGTCCACCCTATCGACCTGCCAATATGCACAGATGGCCGCTCGAGTAGGCAGCGGTTATACAGTGACGCGAGTATACGTGTAATGGGGGCGAATTGAAAACATCTCCGCGTCTGTAACCCAGAGCGCCGTTACTAAACAGTACTGAATTTCTGCGTGCCAACACACATTTCCGTGCCAGTCATTGGCTACAATGTCAAAATATTCGTGTAACGTAAATGTTGATACGTTGATAAGCTTGGTTTGAATTTCTCGCATGTATCGTAGACTGTTGCTCGTTGCTCGCTCACAAGAACGTGATGGTTTTCTCACCAGATCCAGGCACCTCGCTATGATTACCCAAGTCGGTGTCTAGTAGTGTAAAGGCTACAATTGGGAGAAGTATGTGGATATGGATGCAAAGACAAGATCACAAATGACATTATCAATCATGACCAACAGAATAGGAAGATGGATCTGGGGGTGGCTTGGAGCACATGAAGTAGAACAATTTCGCATCACATATATTTAATGTTGGAGGAAAGCGTCTCGTCCGAGCGTTCCCTGAAGATGATACAATGTCAGGGTGTCAATGGGTAACAACATCCATCCACGTACCTTAACTTGTTCGAAATTTGCGACCGCCCGATCAGCGTCCCATCCATTATTCTGCAGACAATCAACAGCAAACTGGATGTTGAGGCGGGTGAGCGTGGATATTTGCATCACGAGAGATCTTTGGGGTTCGGGCTATCACATTTCATTGGTCAGTCTTGACAAATAGAATAAGTAAATCAACGTACAATCTCTTCGAGTTGACGCTGGATAGACGCTGGTAAAGATGACTGGCTACTCGATGGAGCTGCCTGCACAAGAAGAGGTCCAGGACTCCATGCTTCGTGACTGGAATAACCCCGAATCACAAGTTGATCTGACAGAATTTCTACGTCCCATCCATTTGCTTTCGCCCTGATTTGTCGTATGACAGTAAGTAGCGTGCGCCGGTTTCCAACTATTCGGACCTACCTTGACCCTTCCGGTGCAGGAACCAAAACAAACGACCGATCGAACGATCGAACCCCTCCGACCGGTTCTGTCACAACCAAGCTTAATGTCCAGTATGCAAGAGTCTTGAGCTGCTGCGACAAACCTTCAACAAATTGTCCATGGATGGACAAGAAAAGTGTCGTCCGATCTTCATGAGTTACTGGCCATGCATCCATGCAGAACTTCTCCGCCGCGCCGACAATATCATGTTTCGTTTGAGGGAGAGATGACATGGCACTGAGAGTGTTTTCTCGTCCCACGTGAATGCTCTTCAGCATCTTGTCAAGACCTGCTACCCTGCTGAGATTTCTGGACCCTGCACCTAACCACAAGGTCCACTCCAGATGGCGCTGATTTGGCATTTCTTTCGAGTATTGGAATCCTTGAATTTTGGCACGGGCAGGGATGGATGTATTGGCCTGGAACGAGAACGTCGCGAATTCATTATAGACGTTTGACAGCGAGGCTCTTTGTGTATCAAACAACGGGAAGAACCTGAGCATACTGTGAACAAAAGTCCGACAAGAAGGTAAGATAAACGCATACCGAGCAAAAAATGATGTAATAAGACTACCATCCACCCCAGCAATGAGGGGGGACTGCATTGGGGCGGGGAAGTCTTTGGCTATCGGATATGTGCCAGAGGGTCCAACTGGATGGGGGGTCCGTGGGGCATCGAAAGATATTTTTGTGACGGGCTCCTTATCCAACATTTCAAGTGTCGGAAACCGTCGCATGATGTTGCTGAAACTCGGTAAGCAACGCCTAACGACTAGATGGGACCGTACTCACTTCCTATAGTTGTCTACGCGATTACTCTGATACTCAATGTCTCGTATAGGGTTTCCAGTTAGAATCAGCTCGCGCAATTTCAACAACTTGTCCTTCTTGTCTGACAACTGAGATATCGAATCGAGGTCCTTCCACACACGGAGGTTATTGTTCTCAAGAGAAAGGTTGGCAAGATTCGGTAGGTAGTGGGCAATCGTTGAGATAACGTGCGTGGTTTGAAGGTTGTTGTTGGCGAGAGAGATTGTACGAACCTGAATGAATGAGAAAAAGAGGGGTGAGCTGAGTGAATGGAACGCACGGGTGGTTTGAGTTGTGATGCGAGCTTGAATATCACTGCAGCTTCCTTTCCCGTGCCTCCGGGCACGCCAGGTGGTAGGAGGCCAGCCCTCATGACGCTCTCATCTTCAGACATTCGCTAGGAAAGGGGTAAGTGAAAGCAAGCGATAACAAGAGGAAAGAGTCTACTTCGAGATTAAGAAAGCGTGATTGGGGGTCCCAACGCCTTTGTACGAAGCTTCTCCATATTTCAAGAGGTTTTCCTACAGCCACTCGTGTCCCTGGTAATACTTTGTCGCCATTCAGCGATATAGCGTTCCGACGAACACGCCCGAGCGCAGCACCACGGATGCTAAGGGGACCCGAGGAAGAAGAAGCGATCCGGGTGGTAAGCTGGTGAAGCACAACGAGGGAACGAGTCGCCGGAGCAAAGATGAACAATGTGAGTTTGGAGTTATCATTCGGAATGAGGCGAGCACAAGACACCGGTGGTATATGGGGGCAATGCGCAAACAGGAGATGAAGGTGGCAAAAGTAACCTGATATTTACCATGGAGTTACGAGTGGGTCCCGGTTGACCTTTGATAGAGTCGATGAGACGCGGCCTGTGGGGGCGTGACTTGGGGAAGCCCTTGCGGCCTCCTGGTTTGTCTGAGGGTTCGCGCATGCGTTCGTCTCGATCCATAAGCCCGGCTTTGCGCAAAGCGGTATTGACCAGGGCACTAGAGCCAGAGGAAGAAGGGGTTTGAAGCATCTGAGGTAGAGTAGCCTTGTGCCAGATGATGGCAGGACGACAAGTGGTGGTCGGAGGCGTACAGCTTGCGTTGGTGACGGCAGGGAGTCATGGGTCACGACCGAGTCACAACAATAAAAATGGCACATGGATGACTAAGCGGGGCGTCTCCAGCCGTGACAAGCAGTCAAACTGACGGTGGCAGTGCGGTCCCCAAGGTACCCGATACGCGACGGTTTAACGTGCATTGCAACTTGTCCCTACGCCCGCATCAGGAATGCCGCAGGGCATTTGTTTGATGGGCACTGATGTGGGTGCAGTTTGAGGGGTGGTTATTAAGCCGTGACGGGCATGACGGGTTTATTGACGTTTATTTTCCCACAATATTTCTCCCAGCTGATCTCTCCCAGGTCACCTCCATATTCGAGTCTCTCCCTTGAAGTAGGGTTACATCGGACCATTCTTGCCCTGGCCAAGTCTGAATCTTGACATCCGATATAAATGGATAACCCGCAGCACTATCAGCCCCTTTCTCATGCGCTACAACCCCCGCTCTCGCAACCTTCCCAATATTCCACATTCCCCGCGTCAACTGCGACGCAGCCATATGCTGTGAGCGACACTCAGCGGGAAGAGGAAGAGGAGGAAGAAGAAGAGGTTGTCGAGGAGGAACTAGATGACACTGATCGTAGGGAGTTAAGTCCCTCAGCGTCCCCTCAAAACAAACAAGTCGTAGGGTGTGTAATCCTGTCACGTTCGAATATTTCGGAATCCACATTTTTTGACTCTCTGCCGGAAGCCCGGCCGCCACGGGTAATACTTCCCCGCAAGACCAACCCTCTCAGATAGCGTCTGCTGGCCAGTCTTCCGCCCACACTCCCGACTTATCGGAACAGAAGCGTCGTCCTGGTCGACCCAAAGGTTCTCGGAACAGAAAACCTCGCGAGAATGCTGCCTCGGTCGGCAAGTCCCAGTTCCCGAGTTACCCTATCTCGCAGGGTGGTGCACCACCATTACCAGGTGTCACAGCCCAAAATCAGCAGTACTACGAATTCCAATGGCGGGTATTGAACCTGTGCTCCGAATTCTACGGTGCCGCAGAAGAGCTTATTGTACGTTCTGCGTATCAACTAGTTCTACAATATTTTTGAATTTTCCTAGAAAGCAACCCCTTCATTGGTCATTGCCCAGTCATATCAAACGGGGCCATCCAACAAGGTCGATCCCCTCAGTTTGCTAAACGAAGCCAAACGGATCTGTGACCAACTAGTACGTCTGGATTTGACAGCATACCCCTTCTCTCATTGACACAATCACCATGCCTGCAGCTTCAAAATCCTAGTCAGCTCGTTGGTCAACCACCACCATCCGTTTACCCCTCTGTGTCTTACCCACCTCAATCCCAACCAACAACAACAACACCTACAACAACAACACCTCAGCCGTCCACTGTTATCACCAACCCTTCCACGTTCGTCATGCCTCTCGGTATGCCTGGCACCTCACAGCCCATTTTTCCTACGGTGTACACGACGACCCCGCCACGATACCCAACCGCGCCCTACTATCAATATCCACATGCCCCTGGTTACTATCCGGGCATGCCGACCCAGTCAACTTCCGCTCCACCAACAACGTCCGCCTCTGCATCCGCCACAACTCAATTCGTCTCGTCCACGTCAACCGCCACCACTTCAACATTGAACATGACCACAAGCAACCCTGCAGGGGCATCTGGGGCGTGGACGGATGACGAAGTTGAACGCCTAAAGCGCCTTGCAGAGCAGAGTCGGACTTCTGGATCATCGAGCGAGACTGACTGGGACTGGGTCGTTGGTCAATGGGGCAACACTCGCACGAGGTCTGCGGGCTTCTTTATTTAGTTCCTATGTGATGTTAATGATAAACATTTAGACATCAAATTCTCCTTAAAGCGACGGCGCTTGGCCTCAAAGAAAGCACAACTCGCGGTGTCAAACGAAAACGAGAAGGCGAAATCTCGGGCACATCCGAAGCAACCCCAGCTCCTGCACTCCCAACGCCTGCACCACCGATGGGCTCTCTCACCAATGCCGCAGGGACTGTACCATCTCCTATACAAAGCCACACTACTGGCACATCATCTACTGGGCCATCGCCGGCCATCCACACCCCCATCCCTCCACCACCGCTTCAGTCAACGACATCGACTTCCACACCAACCCCAAGCCGGCCCACGACCGCGGCCCCTCCATCTAACATGCCATGGCCAATGCCGACGGTCGCCGCGAATACGTCTCCTGTAATTGCAACGGCCACGACTGCTCCTACACAAACAGATCAGCGTGGTGCAAACTATTATCGCCAGCCTCGCGCACATCCACCACCAGCAGCCCAAACTGTCAAGCCAGTTTCTTCGACGTCACATCAGTATATATATCAGCCAAATGGGAAGCCGAGTAAATAGTTGACTCGTCCTATGTGTGGCGCTGGTTTCTCTTTCGTGTTCGTTGTCACCGGTTTTATATTGGTTTTTTGATGATTTTCCGAGTTGGCATGGTTACCGAAAAAGAATATTAAAACGCATGTTGATCACGATTCACGTCACGAGATCGATTCGGTTCCGATCATATGACTGTCCCTGCTCTCTTGCCGCTTGCCGCTGCGTCCGCAACATGGCCCCGTTCGAGCCACCGGAAAGCGTATTAACGGGCTTCAAGGAGAGAATCGAGGCTCTTTCTCTTCAAGGTATCAGCGTCCAGTCGGTTACGCTTGCTCAACTGATCTGTGTGAGGAAGGAGACCGCCTCTATGTGGGGACTGCGACCGGGAATCTCTCCGTGTACAGTGTCGACAACCCAGCAGGTAGATATCAGCATTGATCCATAGAACCATGAATCTGACGCGAAACGTAGACGATAAGGCTTATACCGTGACCCATTTGGAGACCAAGAAAAACTTCACAAGGAGGGCGATCGACCAGCTGGGATTTGTGAAGGATATAAACTCACTTGTCGTACTGTCGCGTGCGTGGGCAATTACTTCTGACCCACTTCTTTGACGGTCCCCAAGAGTCACAGGTTACATTGTACAACCTTCCCGACCTTTCAAATCCTACTCCGCTCCCGAAGGCGAAGACTGCATTTTCCTTTGCAATTCACACATCTGTGCAACACTTGTATCCTGACGGAAGAAAGACTCGTCCACAGGACGCCGAGTTCGCTTCTCCGACTGTGCCCGTCCCTACAATCACAACGTACCTCGTCGTTGGGTGTCAGCGGAAGCTAGTAGTCTATTCGTGGAAGGATGGAGAAGCACAAGACATCAAGGTTCGTCAACTAGTTTAACTTCCCTTGTTCCTCATGACAATATCGCAGGAATCCCCTCTCCCGCACTCAGCACGAACTATTGCCTTCCTGAATTCTGAAGTTGTTTGCTTGGCATACGAAGCAGATCACGTCTTATTTTCCCTTGACTCTATGTCGTTGGTTGAGATTTACTCTGCCCCTACAACGACTAGGTCTGGGGCTGGGATTGGTAACGTTGGGATGAGTGCACTTTCGGGTCTGGGGGGATACATGACCCTGGGCATGGGATCCAAGCTCAGACCGTGCGTCACTAATGTTAGCGACGAAAGTGTGCTTATCGCAAAAGATAGTACGTATGCCATTTCCCTATATTTTCCGCATCTGATTACGCTATAGACGACGGTCTCTTCATTGGTCTTGACGGCAAGCCATCGCGTAAGCCGCATATATCCTGGCCGGCTCTTCCAGAGGATGTTAGTACGTCGTGCGAACCTAAAGGGTTATGTAGGAACTAACACTTTCCCGTTAGGCTTCGTCAGGCCTTATATTTTTGCCATACTTCCTGCAGGGAGTGTGCCCAAAGCGCCTGGTGACGATTCAGGTTCTGCGCCAGGCCAGCCAACGTTTTACTCGAGTCCTGTGCTCCAGATACACTCTTCGATTTCTCTCCAATTATCCCAGTCATTGCCACTTCCGTTCAATTCCCCTCAGTCTACATCATCTCCCACTTTAACTAATTGCACTTTGCGCCTCCTGACACCTTCTCCATCCGCCAAATCTCCCCTTTTCTTGGTCAGTACACCGACAGATCGGGCTACAGCAGCCTCAGAAGGCAGCACAATATGGTGTATTCGTATGAAGCCATGGGGAGAGCAAGTTGACGAACTCATAGATGCTGGAAAGTATGCGGAAGCTCTCACTTTACTCGACATCATCGATGTTGCCCTTCTACCAGATAAGGTACCCCCCAAGCTGCACATGACTCCTTGCTGATGCTTACATCCTCGAAGGATAAACGCACAAGCTTGACCAAAGCATTAGACGCCGTATCGCAATTCCACGCTGGCCAATTTGACCGCGCGCTCGACTTGTTCGTCAAGTTAAATATAAATCCGGCAAAGGTCATCTCCCTATATCCCGAATCCATTTCAGGTCGCTTGTCCGTCCCACGTGACCAATGGATCCAGATGTTTGGCGGACCCGCATCAAAGACCCCGCGAGAGGCGATATCATCATCTTCATCTAGCTCTTCGGAACATGGTGGTGATTTAGAGGAGCCAGTACCATTAGGACAGACAGTGGCATCAACAGGTAAAGTTGGCAAGACGAAAAATCCGCTCGGACGGATTCGGACCTCCGGTTTCAAGGATTCGGACACGGCGTCGGTAACAAGCAAGAAGGAGAAGCCGCGAAAAGGTCCGGACATTGTTGTTTCGATGACGTTTTATTTATGGAGATTACGTAGATAATTTCAGCCGCTCACTCGAGAGCCTTTTACAGTATCTTCCGGATAGGCGTCAGAAACTCCTCGGCGCGCTCGAAGCCTTTCATATTACACCTGCACAGTCCCACCGCCATGCCTCCCTGTCTGACACGTCAAGCGATTCGCTCCGTGGAATCCCTGATACCCCCTTTTCGTCTCTCACACCCGAACAACTAGTCCTGTGTGCCCAGGTCGTCGATACCGCACTGTTCAAGTCGTACTTGGTAGTGCGACCCGGGCTGCTTGGTCCATTGTGTAGGCGAGATAATTGGTGCGAAGTGGCGGATGTCGAGGAGACGCTTGCCGCCCGCGAGGTGTGTACTTTCTCTTTTCTCGTACTCGAGACGACCTTACAATAATTTCCGTTAGAAATACTCTGAGCTCATTGATTTGTATAATGTCAGGAAGATGCACTCCAAAGCTCTGGAGCTCCTTCGCCAGTGAGTAAATAAATAGTACTTTCTACGTTCGACTTCACCAAGAAGCATTGTAGGCTCAGTGAGAAGGAAACGGACGTGAAGGATAGGCTCGGGCCATCAATAACATATCTCCAAAGACTCAGCCCGGAATACTTGGATACCATCTTCCAGTATTCGAAGTGGATCCTCAAAGATAATGCTGAGATGGCATTGGAGGTCAGCAGCATCGATATCTTCTGTACGACTTGCTGACGCGTCAAAGATTTTTACATCTGAAGAAGTGGAGTTACCCCCTCAACATGTCGCCAACTTCCTGGAAGGTGTCAACCGAAAGTTCTGTGCGCGCTATCTGGAGTTCCTTATAGAAGAACGCCATGAGGAGTCATACATATATCACGACCGTTTGGCGGAATTGTACCTCAGGATGACTCTGGACGCCAAAAGAACAGGGGACGCAGGTATATGCTAACAAGCAATCATACCTATGTGCGGCTTGTTGACATCCGATCAACAGAGAGCCGGAACGGGGCGTACGGGAAGTTGTTGCTGTTCACCGACAACACTACTCACTTCCGCGTCGATCGCTTGCTCGGTATGCTTCCGAGTGACGGTATGCAGTTCAGAATATACACAACACTCTAGGGGCTCATTCTTCGTATGCATAGACCTCTTTGAGGCAAGGGCGATTCTTCTTGGAAAACTGGGACGCCACGATAGCGCGTTGGAGCTGTACGTGTATAGGCTGCGCGATTACGAAAAGGCGGAGCGGTGTGCTGATTGTCGCCCTTCCGTGGAGCGACCTCTGACTGTTCGTCAACAGATACTGCAAGCGAATGTTTCAACCGGACACTGATACTCAGAACATATTCTTGACACTTCTTAAGATCTATCTACGTCCACTTGTCAAGACAGCAGATGATCTGCTATGGCCTGCGCTCGAATTGATTGAAAGACATGGACCCCGACTGGATCCGGAGGAAACGCTGCAACTTTTGCCTCCACTTGTTTCTGCGCGTGACGTACGCGTATTTCTGATTGATGCTCTGCGCGTTCCGCGCTTTGATGCCCGGGTTGTGCGCGAAGTTGCGCTTGCTCGGAAAGACCAGGTGGCACGCAAGCTGATGTACTTGGAAGCTAATCGCGTCAAGATCACAGACAGCCGCATGTACGTGTATTCTGCACGCAGGGTCGTATTCGTATTCCGACATGCTCATGCGATTCTCCCAGCTGTCCGCAGTGTCATAAGAGGATCGGGCCAAGCGCCATCGTCGTTCACGCGCCTGGGTGAGAACCCATGCTAATTCTATCTTATGTGACTCTTAAATAACCTGCATCATGTAGTGGCGAAGTGACGCATTATCATTGCCGTGAGGCATTCACCAAGAGGCTGAAAGAGATACGGCGGACATGATACCCTCAACACCCTCATACAGTATTGTTTTAATTAGTACATCATGTTAGTCACTTGTCGAAGCATTCAGAATACACCCCCAAAACCGTCCTCGTCCTGAAATAAATCAGGAAATTCGAGTTTTGGGACTTGCGCCTTGGACGCGGGGGGCTTTGTCGGAGACACCTTAGGCATGAGCCCAACAGCATCAGACTCAGTTGTTGCGTTCCACTGCGAGATCCCGGGAGAACGAGATACGGACTTCTTGCGTGAATTCGAATTCTTTGGGGAAGGCGGCGTTGACCTTTGAGGTGTTAAGATAGAAGGTGGAGGTGAAAGCGTCTTCACCGGAGCCGAAAAGTTTTCCAAGTCCGTCCCAGATGTACCACGCAGGGGTCCAGGTGGGGCTTGTGGTGCCTGAGGCTTGAGCAAAGGTTGAGAAGCCTCGCTAAGAACGGGAGAAACGGGAGAATCTCCGCTCGTTGCTGAAGACGAGGGACTGTGAGATTGAGCACTGCGTGGTGGGCGAGTTTCGCGAATAGAACGGAATGGTCGTGCTGGAGAAAGAGCTTTATTGGGTGACTCTCGGGATAACAGCAAAGAAGTGGCACGACGCGAAGTCTTGTGTGAATACCCGACTCGGAGACACCATGGATCGGGGCAATTAAGGAGATCTCCATCAGAGTGTACTTCCCTCAACCGAGTCCCTTCGTTTCGAACGGTGCAGGAAGGCTCTCTTATGCCTACCTGCCCTAAGCTCGACGAGGGAACTGAAGACGAAACGCGTTCATGTAAGAGCCCAGTATGGGGTGTCCGAATGCTATCGAAGTACGTAGCATCTGCTGCAGGGATGGGAGGAAGGTCCAACATATTGCCAATGACATTCCAGGGATCATCGCACGCCAGGAGGTCAGGTATGAGATCAGCCTTAGAATTTGATGCCAAAGGCGTAGGAACTTTGTGAGAGAGACCTGAACGAGGAAGGTGCCGCAAGGGCGACGCGGAAGCCAGATCCGAGTCAGGAGTTTCGTGGCGACTGCCGCTATTACCAGAAGAAGAACCGACTTCGCAAGAATCGCTCATCGTCGACGGTAGAGGAATTTCGTCAAAACCCATAAGCGTCTGTTCGACTCCATGCGATACCTGACGAATAGAAAGGAGAGATCCGTACGTTGTACTACTGGGTAAGGGTGAGGAGGGAGGTAATGGCGATGTTGAGAACTCCAAGGCGTCAAATGGGGGAGATAGAGGGTCAGTTGTATAAAGTTTGCTCTCTAATACTGCTGGAGACTCTTTATCCTCACCAAGCAGGGGTTCTAGAATACATGTTGATTGGGCATGGCTTTCAGAATTGCCGTGCCCAGAATATTTGTATTTAGACATAGACTCGGAATGCACCAGATCAGACTCGCTTTCGGGTGCTTGCTCTGAGCATGAGGCAGCCCGTTTGAGCGAATTTGACTGGGAGGTTCCAGTTTGAGACATTTGTAAAATTTCTAATAGCAGAGAGGTTAGCCTCGGCGGTTAGTGAACTTCCAAAAGTATATGCACCAGAGTCTTGAGAAGCGTAGCTGATGCAAGCCTTTGGATGTTCCTTGCTAGACGAATTAGCCTTAAACGATCCACCCATGGGAAATATGGGCTTTTCATATCGCTGTTGAAAGGGATCCAGCCCTTGAGTGTCCTGGTAAATTTGAGCGAGAGCAGAGGTACGACACCTACTCCTGACTCAGAGTCGAGGCAAGATACTGGTGATGCTGGGACGCCTTGTCTGGGGGAGGTCGAGTAATTGCAGAGTCCAACGGTCTTTGAGAACTCGAGAATACGATCCACTTCTGCTCGAAGGGAAGAATCTTCGGGAGGGCGTCTTACTCAGCTGGAGAAAAGAGGCCATAGGGACTCACGGCTTCCATAATCCAGGGTACGCTTAAACCTCAAGTGGGGGCGTGCGACACTGGAACCTGTTGCAGAGGACCCAGTGGACGAGGAGGGATTTTCGGTAAACAGGCGACGGGCTCCCGTCTGTTGCACGGAAGCAGAACTTGAAGGATGAGAAATTTCTCTCTGTGCGTGCTCAAGCAGGATACCAAATATGCCAGAAGTGGTCTTTTCTTCCGTGGGATGGGTTCCATTTACCAGACCGCGACTAAGGATACCAAGTCGCCGTCGGCCAAAGTGATTTTTCTGGACGCGACGGGTGGAGTCACGGAATCGCGTTCGGGCGACGTTTCTGAAAGATCAGTGACCGCTAGTTGGCTGATATTCGAATCATATTTGAACGACCTCTCACCGTTTTCCCCCTGTATAGTTTGCACCTGTCATGGTCGTCGCTCGCGTGGCAAGCGCGTGGCAGACACGTGAAAGCGCCGCCACAACTGACTCTTCCACATGGTTCGTGCGTCGTCTACTAGAGTGGCAGTTCAGTGGCTTTAGACCGGCCGGTGTACGCAAACCCGCGGCCAGTTGAGCGCCAGCCGTTCTATTGTCAACCACCCAGTGATTCGCCAAACGTCCCTTACGAGTGCCACTTATGTTTTTTCTCTTGTCATTTCTGCCGTTTCTCCCTCTTGTAGCACCAGCTCCCCTCGTCTCCCTTTCATCGGGCACGTTCCGAGGGTTGACTGTGAATGGCACTGATCGCTGGCTTGGTATCCCCTACACGCAACCACCTTTGGGCTCTCTACGCTTTGAGGCACCAGTTCCGATATCTCGACCTGTGGAAGGCATCCAGGATGCCTTGAACTTTAGCCATGCTTGCCCTCAACCCCTTCCGACGGCACGTTTTAGCGAAGACTGTCTATATCTGAACGTCTGTCTGTGATCTCCGACTAGTTTCTATGCGACCCTATCTTATTCGCACAGGTGTGGCGACCACAGCAAACTTCGTCTAGCGCAAAGCTTCCTGTTCTTGTTTGGATCCATGTACGAATGTATTGAATCTTGCCATATACAATTGGCTAACCTTCTCGGAGGGTGGCGCATATAACCTCGGGTATGATGAAAAGTTGCGAGAAAATCGACGGTTCCTAATACGTCTGGGTTCAGAACTGCGTCTGACCCATCGCTCGATGGAACTCGTAGGGTGGCATCTCAATTATGCCGCATTGTGGTGTATTGAGAACGACATCTAGGTATTGTAACCAGGAGTATCGCCATTGGAAAGCCTATTATCTTGGTGACCATGTAAAGGCGTCTTCTGTTCGTTTTCTCTAAGTTGCTCATCGTCTGTGTCAGCAACTACCGTGTGAATACTTTTGGATTCGTGAGCGCGGGTCAGTTCTTCAAAGCTCGCAATTGTCTGAACACCCTTCTCAGCTCGCCAGTTCTCATGTTCCACCTGATAACTTGGACCTCGGGCTGCAAGATCAACGGGCTGCCTTGAAGTTCGTCCAGGATAATATCGCCGAGTTTGGTGGAGACCCAGAGAAGGTAAACCTACACAACTTACGTGAAAACACAATTCTCGATGCTTCTTCCAGGTAACAGTCGGGGGTCAGGTGAGTATATGAGGATCGAGTTTAGGGTAGTATCTGTATTTTATCCAGTCAGCAGGAGCCGGAAGCGTCGAGGCCCATATTCTATTCCCAGCACCTCGGTCGCTATTCCGTGCAGCGATCATGGACTCACCTACAGGTCCATTGTGAGTACGAAAACAGGTTGACCTCTAAAAGGCACTGCTGAAAAATATGCCAGCAAAAGTTCTCCACCACCCTCGACTTACGATGAACCTGGCAAACCATTTGAAGCCCTTTTGCAGGCCACGGGATGCTCCGCAGATTCCACTACCGTCACTTGCTTGAAAGCTATTCCGTCTGAGGTTTATTTCTCGTCGTTTGACTCTACGTATGCCCTGAATCACCCACAGACACTGATGAACATAAGTAATACTCTCATCACGTCGACCCTCAATCACCAGCTGTGGCAACCGACGATTGCTCCGAACAGCTTCGCCCCCGTTCGCGCTTCCGCCAAAATAGCTTCGGGGGACTTTGCTCATGTACCCATGATTGTTGGCACCAATGTCAGTCGACACCTCACCGATCTGTCTCGACCTAGATACTAACAAAAATGTGTGGTAGCTGAACGAAGGTACATCGTTTTCGAATTCGCTATTTGGTCTGGACTTGTCTGGGAGCGCGGAAGTCGCAACCTTTGAGCAGTTTGTGAAAGCTTCCCAGATCGATGAATCGAAGATCACTCAAGAGACCCTCGACGAAATCGTGCACGCCTATCCAGCGAATACCGAGCAGATGCCTTTCAGCACTAGCGACTCCCTCTTTGACAGGGCGGCGGCTTGGTATGGTGACAGCATGTTCCTCGCCCCCCGGAGGCGTGTCACGGCCGCAGCTGCGAAACTGCAGCCCGTCTTCACCTATCTGTTCACGGAGTTTGTGCCCGGCGATTCGCCCAAACTGGGTGGTACGTGGGCGTTGCGCGTGTAACGGTTTTAATGAACGCGCCTTCGAGCTGTCGCTAGTTTTCCATGCTTCTGAACTTAGGTTTCTGTTTGGGCCTGTGCCAGCACCTTGCTCTGAGTTGGAATTTGCGAACACAATGCTCGACTTCTACATCAATTTTGTCAACGATCTCAATCCGGGCTGTATGTAAATTTCATTTTGCTGTTGGTATTGTGCTGTAATTTACAACTTGTCATATTAGCGTCCTGGCCCCAATATAAACCCGGCAACAAAATAGTCCTACAGTTGCAAAGGGACAACATAACTTCTATTAACGACGGTACGTCTCAGTTACGCTACACGGCGCTTTCGCTCCCCTGGATCCCGTGCCTCACAATACTCCCACAGACTTTCGCCGGGAATTCACGGATCTTCTCAATATTCCTGAATTATTAGACGAATGGGAGAAATAATCAACCCAACCCTAGTCGCCGTCGGCACTGCTACAGTATTCGTTTAGCACAGCCGGAGTCCTGAACGAATCCTGAACGGCCCATCAATCACCCGCCTCATTTTTCCGCCCGCTTGCCTTTTTCTTTTCTCTCTCTTTTGTGGAAACCACATAGCGTTTTTCCAGCCAATCCAATCATTATCGCGTCGCAGTGCTCGTTATGACATCTTATATTGGATGACGTACAGAAAAACAACAACTTTGAAATAACCTCAGGGGCGGGATGATAACGATTGTCTGTGAGCCCCGCATTTCGGGAATGCCAAGACAACGCCATTGTCGTCATTACAGTTCAGCATTACCATGTTACAGCGCAGTCAACTCTCTCATAACCCATACTTCTTCCGGAGCATGCCAAAGGTGTGCCATTCAAGGGAGTACGTCCGCTTGGGGGGGATTCTGCAATTAGACTAGGTAGTCTACAAGAATTTGTAACAATTTCTGGTGCGGACTTCTGGGCCAGCCATGAAGTGGAAATAAGTGATCCAAAAGGGTATGGGTTATGAGTCAACCGTATTCAAAATGACAAGACGTGAGAGCAATACGGTGGTAGGACCGATGCCGATGTGTACTTGTACTGCACCCGTACTATAAAACCGTTCTGATACAGTGCTCCACGTTCCACTGAATATCCCACGAGGCACACAATCAAATTCGGTTCGTGTGCCGATGCAGGTCAAATCAACCGTACGACTCGGACTCGACTTGACTCTCAGTTGGCCATCATGCCCGATTGTTTTTGATTTCGACAACAAACGCCTTTTACCGTACTGTAAATCCAAAAACCAGGAAGCTCTACTACGATAACTTATTGCGCAGCCAAGTCACGCGACGCGACCCAACGTTGTATTGCGCGTGCGTACTGTACAGTAGCAGTAAGCTAGTAAGTAACTTCTAGTGGCACCACTTTCTGATGACCGACTCGGGAAAAAAAAAGCACTACAGTACGACGGTGAGACGTCTTTGTCACCCTGTCCCCCTTTCCAACCAACCGGAGAAACATTCTCATTTCCGCCGCCAGTCTCTATTTACAGTACAAAGATCACCCGCAGGGAGTCCTAGTTACACAATCGAAGCGAAGCGGGGTTTTTTCTACCCACATCCGTCCGACTCGAGTTCGGTGTACAGGTACGTACTCAACTCAAGAGTAAAAAAAAGAAAAAGTTGCCCAGTCGTCTGGTGATCCGCGTACAGTAATTCATCTTAGTAGTATTCACTACTCTGGTTATCTGGTAATTTATATAATTTTTTTCAATCGTCCGCGTCGTCGTCGTATCGTAGTGCCAGGGCGCTCCTTCGGCGCCACGGTTGCTACATGAGATGAGTCCGTGCGTGATCGAGTGATCTAAATCTGTTGTGCTTTGTTGTACTATATTCAATTGCGGGGGTGGGGCAAGCGTAGTGACGCGCAGAACCATCACGGTGGCAACACGCGATGGCGATTTTTTTTCACCTTTTCACATTTTGCCGCAACGACTCGCAAAATTAAAATTAAAAGCAAAAAAAAGGCCCTCTTTTCACAATGTGCTCGAGTACTGTACTGTACGGTACCGTAAACGAAAAAAGTGTCTGACTGACCCTCCTTCAAGCTATTTTCTTTTCTACTCTCCTTTTGGAGTTGAATGTTTTACACATCTTTTTAACCTCCGTGTGACTATACAGTATATGACCTAACCGAACCAACCGAACCGAGATGCAACGCGATGCTCGGCTTGCAATTGGCCAGATCGATCGCGCATCCTTCTTCCGCGCATCCTCCTCCGATTCGGTGAACCCTGCCCCGCGTCTTACCCGGCGCAGCAACGAAGCTCCTGGAAGGAACCCTGGAACACGAAACGAAACTTGGCAGAACATGCGAGTTACCGTAAAGTTACGCATGCAGCACGAGTCGGGCGCAAACGTGTTCTCCGGTCATCGCTTGTTACAGTGTGCTTCGCTCAGATGATGATGGGGGCTTGCAACGTCCGAAGCCAAAAAAAAAACATTACATTGGACGAGGGTGGACTTCACACCTAGAAATGTGTAGAAGACATGCAACAGGCTATAGAAACAATTGGAATGAGTGAGTGTAGCACAACCGTTCAGGGATTAGTGCTGATCCTATCAATGAGCGAGCGACAGTGTCTGGGGGGAATCAATGTATGGTGAGGTATATATCGCAAGGTGATATAAGACAAAAAGGAGGTCGATATCAAGGATGAACCGGAAGAACCCTAAAACGTGAGGAAGAGGAGAGTCAATCAAAGTTCTTCGGCAATGGGAAGCTAAGCGGATGGATCACGCCAAAAACGCGAGCTCGCTCAACCGACGAACTTCATCGTCAACGATCGCCGATGCCTCCGCGGAAAGGGTCGGACCGTCGTATATTTTTACAATTAGCGGTGACCGTGGCGGTGATCGAGGCGCGGTGTCTAGATCCGACACCGTCGAGGAACGGCGAGTCCGACCAAACAAGGAACCCGACATTCTACGGCGCAAGCTGACCATCGACGTTGATTTGGAAAGCGCCGAAGATGGTCTTGGAGCCAGAGTCGATCCCCTGCTCTTTAGCCTGCTAAGAAGGGCAGTGCGCCGTGGGGCTGTCGCACAGTCATCCCCTGTTGGGTGACAGTCCACCGTGAGAAGAGGTGGGTTCGGTGGACTGTGGAAGTGGTCGACATCATCATCAACTGAAAGGGACTCGGACCCCTCCAAGATGGTTTCTTGGCAAAGGAAACCCCCCTCGTTCTTGATCGTGGGTGAGACGGGCGAAGCATCAAGTTCTCCATTTTCGGTGGTCACCAAACCGTCCTCGGGCTCGGTCTCCGATGAATAACACACCGATGGCGATAGCGTCGGGGTTGTTGGAGATGCGAGGAAGGTATCTGAGACGATCGTATGAAGATAAAGTGGGGATGAGGCCGGAATTGAGAGTTTCGCCTGTACAGTGGCGTTGTGTGGCTCAGAAGACATTTGGTCGAGTGAGCGCGCTTGTAAGTCTTCCGGAGAGGGCGGTACAGAATGCAGAGAGAGAGCAGATAACTCGGGCATTTCAGCGACCTGTGGGCTCGTCACGCACGATGTTTTATAAGATACAGACAAATCGGGGGTCATGTGTTCCAATGTTCCTCTCATGGAGGTCCCAGTAGCTAGGTACGATCCCTCTAGGCCTGTTGGACCAAGCGAGGCTGCCCGTGACAACGGAGAGTTATTGTGACCAATGGACCCCATAGAGGAAGTGGCCCTCAATGAATGGGCAGGGGAACCGCTCAATAAGGATTTTGAGATTGAAGAGGGGCTATCAAGTAGGACTGAAGCAGGAATATCAGCGCCGAGTGTCAGTGGCTTCGATGGTCCCTCAGGATGGCTTGGCGCGTCCAGTGGCGAAGCATCTGAACATAGAGAATCAGTGTCAATGGGCGCTGATAAGCGGTATACAAATAAGTAATGACCTTGGGTCATGGGATCCACTGGGCTATCAGAGTTCGGCAGGGTGTAGGAGAGCCATTCTGAATTTCGAATTCGCCATGCCTGGGCAATCTCATTTGCGCCGCTGTGACCAATGTCAGAGACTGTGGATGGGCTGTCAAATTTTCTGAGTGCATCAATCCGTCGATCTGCATCAGCTTCTACGGCTGAAAGGTCCCGCGGTTGTCGTGGGGGGAGTAGACCTCGGGAACGGAGTGCTGCTTCGCGCCGCTCCTTTGATACGGGGTCATCGGAGAGAACAAGAGGAACCGCTTGCGGCCGATAAACTGTCTGGCGGCGGTCAAGTTGCGTTCGCGCAGGCGGAGAGTTATGAGGTGTGGGCGCCGAAGGAGCCCGCACTCGAGATCGAAGTTTCTTTGACAAGGTGCCAAGGACAGACTTGGAACGTCTCAGTCGGGAAAGACTACGCGGTTTCTGCTCTGTTGGGGCATTCAAGGGGGGGCTGAATGCTCGTTAGAAAAGGAGAGCACCACGAGTCTGCGCAACTTACTCGGGTAGATCCGCAGGTGAGTTCCTGTATCATAACGGGGGCGTCAAATGGGGGGTAATAACAAGTAGGACAACTTACGAAGATGGAAGGTCATGTGTTGGTCTCAATGAACGGTCAGATGATTTAGATGCAGGCCTGAAGAAAAGTAGGAGAGAGAGAGAAATTAGCATCAGAGGCACCACAACTTGAGAGATAGGGGTCGGGGAAATTTGGTCTGTCGGTTATACGGGGGAGCAAAGCGCAAGGTACCTTCCGGTAATGGCATCGTCGTTGCATGCGGACGTGTCTCCGTCATTAGACCGGGACGTGCTGTTGAGCGGGCTGACATTCCCGGAGCCAAGGTCGACGTGACATGGACCTGTGGCCTCCACGTCCTTCTTTTTCTCCGATTCGCCGTTTGGCTGGGACGGGGTCGTACCACACGGGACGCTTGGTTTCTGACGCGACTTGGACTTGTGGCGAAGGCCTACCCAGGTAACAATATGATGCATAATGAGAGTGTGGGAATGGAAAAGAAGGGAGAGAGGGAGAGAGATCCGCCAGGAGCAGCACGGGGGGGGTGTTGTGTTGGCATGAGGGAGTGAGGAGTGGGATATAAGTGTTCGGACAAGGCACAATGGAAGAGGAGAGTGCATCGCGAAATTTATTGAGCTCAACACGAGACCATGCGGGCACCCGCCACCCGGAGAAGTCGCCCTCTCCGTCCTTTTCTCTTTTTCTCCTGCGACGACCTCCTCGGGGCATCACTGCATCACCTCGTACCCGCAACAACAGCATCGCGATTTCCCGTTTACTCGCGTTGATCGCATACATCACAGCTTCTCGGCTTCTGACTAAACTGCACTAATGTCACTGCGTGGTTCGTTCCCCCGCCACCCATCCCCCAACCTGATCCCTGTTATCAAACCATGCGGCGCACACCGTGAGGTCTCTCATCAGGACAGGAAAAAAAAGGGTAGTCGTGCGTAGTGAGCCAGATAACGAACAAAAATTTTGAAATGGCCTTCTTGCTTCTGTGGCGCCCGAGCTTCCACGGTGTTTTGTCGTGGGTGAACTATTTTGGAAATACAGTACGGCGCTCGCTTGGACTTCGTGGTTAAGTCATTGAATTGACGACGCCTTGAACCTTGAGCTTCGCAACGGCTGGGAAAAATACTGCGCACAAACCCAAGACCCGTTGTTCGACTTGTACAGTACGTAAGGATGACCGTACGGGCCATACCTCAACTCGGAATGGTCCGCCTCGTCCGCCGTCCGAATAGACATTAGGGGTCTGGGAAGCGAAGATGAGAAGCGGCTTCGACTCCTCGCCAAGTCCTGCGGAGGAAATCCTGTCAGCCGGGCGGACCAATGTACTCGAAACCTCAAATCCGTGTCTCAATATTGTCTCACTACAATTAAATAGATCGCAAATATGTACTCTAAAGGTCATACGGCATAGGTCGGGTGACCATTGTGTCAAATGGAAAGTCACACGCTAGGTACACTCTTCACAGGAATGTCACAAATGCTCGCATATATTGCCATCACGACCAATGGTTATAAACAAGCTAATGTGACAATTACTCCATCAGCGATGCGCCTAAGAATGACTGCCGTCCTTGACATGGAACCCTGGTCTTACACGTCATGACTGGTATCAGTAGTGGCACCATATCAACTTGGGGCTGCGTTAACGAGCTGAGATAGGTTTACCAGGTAGTGTATCGGCCTGGACCAAAATGATGATGCCAACTCATCTGATCATGGGATTCCAGCATGACTCTAGGTCAACACAAGTTTAGTCTGATGTAATTTGAAAAAGGACACTCTTACCTCAGGATGCCAATGCGATTTCGCGGAAGAGACAAGGAACACAACGCCACCTGTGCAGCTCAAAGTTCCAAAATCCGAGAAAAGCCATGTCTCGTCCACGAACGTTTCTCCTACGGTAGAGGTGCCAAAATCCTGTACATATGGAACGCCCCATACGGCATACCCAATCTCAATAGCTTCGGTTAGTATCGCTTCGGTTATTATCGACAGCTTAATCCAACTTACACCGTACGGTATCATTCCCCATTTGTGCGAGGCTTTTTCCCCTCAAACCAAGATTGAGGGATCGATCAAACTTGGGTCTTCGCGTGGCGTGTTGCAGGCTGATTCTCAAACGCCAGCAAAAGATTCGTGATGCGTTGAGGCGGGTCTGGCCCCAGTATAACCCCCGTCCTAAAGGACACGGTAGCCTTTGAGTTGATTGATCTGGGTGCTATATTTTGACGGTGCATCAAATTGAGCCCGTTTGACATTGCAACCAATGGATGCACGCCGCTGGTCCCCTTCTCTGCTATGACGGGAGAATTTTGCCACATTGTTGAACAGAGTATACAGTACGTGCTGACAATAAGCATTTTTCGGGGTCATAACAGATTCGGGGAGGTATCGCCTAAAATAAACTTGAAATAAAGATACCACTTTGGGTACAACACGTCAATCATGACAGTGACCCCACACACATTCATGATGAGGCAATATCGTTATCGCACCGAACATCGAGTTGCCAAGTGGAACGTTCTCTTCATGGTAGTATCGGGGCCTTATGAGAAAGAAAGATCACTCCAGCGATGCGGGAAACCCGACCGATACGCGACCCACCCCTACAGAGCCGATGATGGTGGATGAGAGCCGACATCAGGAATGCATACAGTACCGAACAGTGTGGTCATGATTTCGCCGCAAGGAAGGAGGGGGAAAAAAAAAGAGGGTCAAAAACCGGTTGACTGAGGAAGTTCCAGAAGTTGACGTTTGACGCGTTGACGTTTTTTTTGAAGATTGATGCGAGAGATGTGGCGTACACAAAGCGAGGTTGGCTGCTTGGCAAAAAAAAACTTGTCCGCCCAATAAATGGCGCTGCTTTGACACTGGTACATCGGGTAGAGGACCACACATATCTGCACAGCACCACAAATAGCACAGATTACAGCCGAGGTGGGTGGACGAGGCTGGACGATTGGTAAACCCTAAATAAAAACGCACGTGATAGTGCACGTGTTTCACTCGACGGTGCTCTCTTTGTAAGCTCAACTGCTCTGACTCTGACCTGCCATACATCCGAACGCGAACATGGAGGAAGCAGCTGCTGTTGCAATGGACTACATAAATAGTGAGTGCTCTTCTTAACAGCTTATGGGTGTCAAATACTGATATGACCCAGCACTTGACAACCTTCCTGCCGAGGTTCAACACCTCCTTGTCGAGATCAAGCACAAGGAGACCAAGTCCCAAGGCAAGAATATACCAGCTTACTTTTTCTAACTTGAAGCTGGAGCTGACGTGGATATCAGATCTCCTACAAGAGATCACGAAAGAAACGTCTAGATATATTCGGCATTCCTTGCGCAGCGGTGCCATACCACTAAGCACAAAGGACGACCAAATCCCTCAAAAGATCGACCAGAGCTATGCAGAAGTAGACAAGCTCGCACAAGAAAAGATACAACTTGCAGAGCGACTCGGCACACTTATCCAGCGGGCGCGGACGCGCCTCGACTATGATATGCGCAGGGTACTCATCTTGCAAGGTGAAGACCCAGGCCTGCCTGCCTACGTCTCGACAAGTCGCAATCCCATACAGGAGATGAATGACAGCCTCCGCCTCGCTATCGCCGAGTCTCCACCAATTGTCCCCTCGACTTACAGTCACTCCTTATCCTTACGCAGAAAGAAAAGTGACCGGGATTGCAGCCGCTTCCTCCGTCAAGCAACCTAGTCCAGCTCCTACATCTGTCCCTATTCTTCCACAGCGTACGCGCCTCGCACAACAGCAGTCACATCGACCTCCACCTGTGCGTAGTCGACAAGTACAACAGGAACTCCCCGGCCCTGATGAGGACGCCGAGGGTGAGGACGATGGCGAGGAAGGAAACGGAGATGAAGACGAAGACAATGAGGACAAGACGCTCTACTGCTTTTGTCAAAAGATGTCTTACGGAGAGGTGTGTGTCATTCGGTATTATCGTGTTCTTATTCTAAATCACCAACTTCTATCATCAGATGGTCGCGTGTGATAACGCAGAGTGTACATATCAATGGGTTGGGTTCATTTCATATTAATATATCCATTCTTTCCTGCTGATGTTCTTGTTTCAAGTTTCATCTCCCATGCGTCAACCTCAAACCGCCACTGCCGGAGGTGTGGTTTTGTTCCGACTGTATTTCGAAGGGCGTCGCTGGTAGTGTAGATAGTACTGGGCCAGAACGCAAGAAGCGCAAGAGGTAGTAAGGATACGATGAGACATGTATTATTGTTATCATGACCCAGATACAATCTTTATTACTACCTTCGTCAACACCCGCAGGCCAGCCAGAAGTCGTCCCTGTGGAGTTGAGCGAAAGAATCATGTTGGCTCTATTCATTCTCCGATGGATGGATAAAGACCGAGGATATGTGATACAGCACAGCCGAATGAAATGGAAACACGGGGACAAGATCGGCGGGTGTAGCCGACTAACTTAACCTGCCAGTACTCTTCCTTGCCGGATTCGAAACGCACAACGCGCCTTCGACATCTCGTAGCAACACACCATCATCAATACCGTCGCACAGTGTCAGGAAAAGGGGGGGGAAAGGGAAACGGCGACGCACCGATACGCGCGAGCGGAGCACCTCCGCGGTTCGTAATTCTCGGTCTTGTCCCAGCGCCCGCTCGAGCCAAAGCGTGACATCAGTCATGAACGTAAAGGATGCGCCGAGCGCCGGACGACCTGCCGCTGTCGCATCGTTCAGCACCTGTTGTGAGCGATCATGGCCCTCATCAATACAGTACTGGCCGCGCGCGATCCCAAACAAATGCGTTGTAGAGAGGAGAGTTGAAGGAAAGGAAGAAGACGCACAAGGATGCACAATCCATGCTTCTGCGCTGATGCACGGAGGAGGCGCATGAACATCGTCATATCCGCATGGCCTACGGGCGTGGAAGCGTGTGCGCACCCCACGTCGTCCTCGTCAGATGATGTCCAGAAACTTGGGTTAGGTAGATAGGGCAACGAAAAAAGATAGGCGGAAATGGAGGGTAGGTGAAGTGACGCGGTCGTAGTACGTTACCTTGCGAAGATATCCCACTTAGGTGTGGCCCTAGCAGCGCAGTCACCGTATCCAGCACTACGATGCGGAATTGACGTGCGTGCGATTCTTCTGGTCTGCTGCTGGTGCTGCCTTCGGCATCGAGGGCCTCGATAGTGCGCGCGGCTGTTGCAGTGTCGAATGTCGATACGATGTTCAGTCGCGTAAGAGGTTCTTGATGCGTTCCCTGCGCGTCAACGTGTCAGTGCCGAATGACGTGAGTGAAGATGTCGGCGTGACTTCGAACGAACTGGTTCGATACGCGAACTTGAACGCGACGCGAGCGTAGCGAGACGCGTCGGAGCGAGGTTACCCGTCGTATCGAGCCAGAGCGCGGCATCGGTCGGGTGCAACTCGAGGTGATGCAAGATGATGTGCAGTGCAAGTGCCTGAGACCATCACAAAGGCGTTAACTTGTACTTATGGCCTACGTCGTTGAGGTGTGCTGTACGTACTGTCTTCCCGCTGGCGCTAGCCCCTGAAATCTCGACAATGCGACCGCCAGATGCACCACCAAAACTGTTGCCGACAAGTCCATCCAGAGAAGGCAACCCACTACGCACTGACGGGAGCCGTGCGCACGCTTCTAACTCTCCGAGCAGCTGATCACCCGTGAGAGCAGGGCCCGCAAAAGCATTTCTGACGTGCGCGATGTGGCGAGTAAGCTCGGGGAAGGTGATGCTGCCTGTTGGCAGCTTCCGTAGGAGCTCGGCGGGTTGGGCGAAGATAAGGTCAGGAGCTGTGCGGATGTTGAGTGCGGAGAGATTTGCAATGAGGGATTCGGGAAGAGGCGGTGCGAAGTTGGATAATGGTGGAGGGGCAAGATTCATGGTGGCTGTTGTATGCAGACTCGCGTATGTATAGCTTTGAGTTCGACGAACATGGTGGCAAGGATCAGACGATGAGAGGGGAGGATATGGATGCACAGAAAATCTTCATAAATATACAAAGAACGGAAAATCGGCGAATACCCCGTATGTAACTCTGCCCATCAGCTCCTCATAACACCTCACTTCACCGCGGTTCGCTGCGCTTGAAATAAGGACTGGTCACTACCGCTCCTTGAAGGGTATTGAACGCTGTTTCTCCAACGCCAAGATATCGTTCAGTCCATGAACGAACTGTAGGGTTGGAGATGGACTCTGTGTCGACACTGAAGAGAAAGAGAAAAGCGGATTTCTCGGCGCTGTAGACAACACAACGTAATTGGGAAGCGATACGCACGTGAAACCGGTAGCACGTTTGACACCAGCTACTACGGTCGATAGAAGGATTGCATCGATTGCGTAGTGTGCGAGTTTTCCAAAGACCATAATGGATAAGATGAGGAGTTGGCACGGCGAGAAAGGTCAATGAAGGGCTGAGGTCGGTCGACTCGACACGTCGAGCGGCCGGCAACTTTGCAGATGGCAATCCCGGGCCGGGCTGAGGTTGCTTGCCTTAACTTTCCTCACACGGCACAGTACTGTCCGAGAGCGTGGGGAGAAATGAACTGAAGCGGTAACCTCGGACTACTCACTGCCAAAGAATTACAGACCTAGCGCGTTGCTGGAGTGTCAAGGAAACTTCTTGAAGGAGTCGCTCGCTCGTCGCATCTATACAACTTCAATGCCGGCGATACAACGGTGATCTTGAAATCAATTCCGTGCCAGAGACTCCAGCTCCATGCTGGATGATGGACTACAGTAGTTCTGCTACATGATGCCCAGCTCTCCCAAGCCCAATGAATACGCCGAGAAGCTCTCCTCGATATCAGAGGCTCGTTTATATTGCCATGTCTAGTTTGTCTCGGTCAATATGATATTAACCACAACAGACTAGTCAGAGATCTAGAGAGCTAGTGCTTGCGCTCCTTCCTCACGGATCGACGCAATTTACCTTTGCATCAATGGCCTCGTGGCCGTCCCTCCTTCCTTTCTAGTAGGCACTCGCCAAAACTTGCCAGTCTCACCAGTTCTCTCTATCATTTATTCCGCTGCAGCTGCCAACACACATAGTCTCAAGTGGTCTAACGCCAACAAGATGGCTGTCGTGATTCGGACAACTAACTCATTCGAGCAGGGCTCGAGATTGAACCCGACAAAACCGAGCCTCTTCCCAAAACGCCCGCTGTTTAGGCTTCTTCTTCGGCAATGACTCTCATGGGATCGATATGCCAAAGTCAACTGCAACAGAGCTAGAGCCTCTCTTAAGTCCCCACAAAATCTCGGCAACTCGGTCAGGGGCCCCGACTTTGCTTCGAGGGGGATAACGTGCAAGGCAGTCTGCTTCCCGATCCTGGCCTATAGCCTTGCTTTCTGCCCACACGGGGCACTCGAGAAACACTTTAAACAGTTTGAAGGTTGTCCAAAACCAGGCTATCCGCCTGATCTCCGGATTCTTCCGCACCGCATCACTTATCCTCTTCGTGAGTCCCAAACGGCTGGAATTTACTCAGGAAGGTTGGACCACAATCACGGAGAATGATCTCCCACTCCTTGTCCCGGCAATGTGGCAATACGACGCTACCACGCTGACCGCAATCGCCCACGTGTTTACTTGTATCCTGGAAAATATAGAATGGGACATCCTCCCCCGGGAGATCTATGCACTTTCGGGGTCACCATGCACGCTGCTCGTCTATGCCACGACGGAGCAGCCACGCAAGGCGGAGACAACAACGACCTCTGCCGTTGCATACTACTGCGGACGATCAGAGGTTCGACGCGGAGAGAGGTTGATTGGCACAGAGCAGGCTGGAAACCTCATGCTAGCGCGTGCCATGGAGTCTGCAACTATTCTAGCCCAACTCATCCCAATCGACTGGCAGGCAGACGGAAAAGTTGAGACGGAAAGGTTGTTCTGGACAACCGTGTCATCTTTACAGACAGCGCAGGCTCCATAAACTGTTTTTCCAACTTCGGTCTACAGCCTACACAATCTATCTGCATTGCCTTCCGCAACATGGCGACCAATTGCTTTGTCATTTCTCTAGGCCGAAATCACTGTCAGGTGGGCTGGTCTCACGCGAACCTTCCGGGCTTCGAGCGAGACTTCTCTCTTGCCTCGCGCCTCGCAGCTGCCCCCGCTCCCTAATCTCACAGATGCGGCATCCATCGACGTCGTTCGCATCATGTCACCCAAAGCTGCCATCGCAGCCTGGGGTGAACACTGGCATACATCTAAGCCTACCTCCTACGCATACACAAAATCCTCGCGGCAGACGTTTATGTCAAGGACCTAAGCCATCGGTTAGACGAAGCAAGACAATAAACCAGCACGGAAGCGGCGTCTACCTTTTGTTCTGTTTCCTCATAGCGCATGTCTTCACTGGCAAATTACGCCCAGTGATTCCATGCAGAGCCTGCTTCTTCCATTCCGTGCGAATGTGCGTTCTAGAGATTACTAGGGGCTGCTTCAGGCTATGCGATTTAAGGGATCCAGGATGACTTGATTCCCTTTCCCTCCCCTTTCCGAGCCTGGGCGCGAGTTGCTATGAGGGCTCCGTTGATATTTTCCTCGCTGTTTACACTTCTCTCTCCTACCACACCTTTGCTCTGTATCACGTGCGAGCCATTGCCAGCCAGTTGTATCCCATGTCTTCGATCCAAAGCCAGAACCTCTCCAGCGCGACCACTCTCACGGTGTAGGATTAAAGCATACAAACGAAACGATTAGGTGAGATATTGGTTTACATGCATAACACAAATATTCCAAAAATGGCTCTGTGTCTTTCCCCATTTCTTAAATGGGTCCCTCACCATCGCTAACCAACGGAATTTTGCAAAGGCCTTGTATCTGTTACTGTTGGCCATAAAGGCTCACCTTTACTGGCCCTATGGTAGCCTTATCTTCGCCCCTCGTTGCATTTAGCTCGGTGGTCTCATAAATGTTGCATCTCAACATTCACGTTTTCTTCCTGGCCACAACGCTGCGCTGTATTGCGTCGCTTACCGCTGGGGGCAAGTGTCCTGTAGCGTGTGTTCCCAATAAAGAACTCGTGCGAAGATTCCGGGATAGCAAAGACTGGTAACCATGAAGGTCGTGATTGGCAAAGAGAAGGTGCCAGCGGGTTATGATTGTGTCCATCCGTTATGTTTCTTTGATATACGAATGGGGAAACTTAGCTCTCCTTCCAGTTTCCTTCTGTGCTCGCGGGTTTGCTGGTCTCGGTCAACCCGGTGTCGACTGTAACCTAGAAGCACGCCTCGCAAATCCTGGTGTTCCTCTATATACCGGATGAACATCTTTAATGTCGATGCCATTCTCAGTCCTTGTTCTTTAATTTTGAAAATTTTATTCTCCGGGAACTAACAGCCGCCACTCATGCCGTGCACACTGTAAGGCGTGTCGTCCTCTCGTGATCGAAATGCCGCACCTGCTTGATGTCGATCAAAAGATCAACTGAGGTGCGTAAGCGCGCATCTCACTCACCTTTCCATTCATCCATCAGGCATCGCATTTCCTGATCGGCTTAATGGGCACCTGTGTTGATTCCGGACATAAAGACACATGATCGAAGCTGCAGCATGCAGTGCCGTTATCTTTGGCTCGATTCTGGACGCCGCATCCGCTGCGAGCGCATGTCAGTCTGCGTCTCCACACCTGGCAGTTTCACAGTTCAGGCCCTCGTCAGCATCGCGAGGTGGGCATACTAGCCAGTCTCACCACAAGCCCCATCCATCATTGCGGATCCCAAGGAATGTCTCAATATATCTGGGATGTAGTCACCACATGAAAATGACCATGATCTCAGAGGAGAATTCATTGCCGGGTTAGACGTGGCGGGAGGAAAACAAGTTGATCAGGTTGATGCTTTTCGGCAGGGCTGATGTGATGTAACTCTCGTGCCTGGCGTGCGGGTTGTCTCTTCCCGCGGAGTTGCCCAAAGCACGGCGTATTCTTCAAAGCTAATGGAGAATATACTTTTATCGACTCTCACAATGCCTGACAACTGTATTCATATCGCCACCATCTCCCTTTAGCACATCATATTGCAATTGTGGAGTGACTTCCTTAATTCTTGGCCGATTAAAACGATTCAGAGCCAGCCGAGTGCCATTACTGTATGATCTTAATGGCATTTCATTTGTGGCGGCTTAAAATTCCCGATGTGATATCTGATGATATCTCGTTCTGCTCGATGTCAATGTCCCAAAATATCCCGAAGGTTCATGAGATTATCATTCCCTGATCTGGATCTCGTTGATGTTTTCATTGACAAAAGGCAGCAGGTGATTACGTAAATATTTGGAGACTCGTGACTTGCACGCGCACAACACCTCCCCCCTCGCCATTCGGTGCCAATATTCCCCAAGTGCCTTATGTTCCGTCTCCTGGACCTGCATATCTTAATTCGCGTGCATCCATAAACTCTTCTTTATCCTTCGGTCCACAATCCTTGGTCAACTCTTTCGTTGGTGCGAATCCCTCACACCCACATCCCCTTGCTCTAGACCCGAATCGTTCGATTCTACCGTCTTCTCCCCTGCGATCGTCTCCCCGCGCCCATCGTCGTACCAAAGGAAGCATCGGCAGGCATCCCCTTGCCAATGATAACACAGACGTGTTTCAAGATTCAGGCGAGGAAGATGACGAGGATATTGAGTGGGGCATGGTTGATCGTATGCGTCTCTGGCGCCACGATGCCCTTATGCAACATTTGTATGACACCGCTGCATTTTGGGGTGACAAGGTTCTCTCCTGGACAAGTATGTCCTTCCCATCTCCTCCACCGCCTTCCGCTCAACCGTTCACAGACGATCCGAATGACGCGTTTTGGCTGGCTCAAACATACTTCATGACACATCGATACTCCCGCGCAGAGCGCCTTCTCACTCGTCCTTTCTC
>WNFQ01000338.1_pt1 | contig 34009 bp, 30 predicted proteins | sample 5400171 | NCBI WGS metagenome assembly WNFQ01 (sample SAMN13153356, study PRJNA577476) | soil metagenome | isolation source: 20 cm soil under Madrone tree | place: USA:California | collected 2016-06-14
GGGCATCTGCGCAAGGATGCCGACGGTTACACCTGGGTCGCTACTCCGATGGACTTAGGGTAAAAAACAGTGACTCCCCGTTGTTTCGGGCGAGGGAAAAACAGAAGGGCGCAAAGAATTTTTGAACAGGGAGATCACAAAGGATTTGCCGTGGGAGCACATCGTGGAAGTCATGGCCGGTAGCGTATCCTCCCTTTGAGACCTCCGTGACCTTCCGTTAAAAATCTGTCTTTGCGCTCTTCTGTCCAAACCTGATCGTCTACAGAAGCCCACAGAGACGGATTTTAAACAAGGAGATCGCAAAGATCACAAAGGGATTTGCCGTGGGATCACATCGTGGAGTCATGGCCGGTAGCGTATCCTCCCTTTGAGATCTTTGCAGTGCTAACATTCACGATCGTACAATTGCGCGAGGACTCTCTAACCGCGAACGGACGCGAATAAAACAAGTCTAGGACTTGTCGGCCATCGCAAGGGACATCGTGATGAGTCCTTCAATCAGTCGGCGCAGATCGGGGAGCATGCCAGTTGATGTTTTCAAACCTTGCGTTGGCGCTAAAAATCGACGGCACACTCTGCTCATGGGCATTCCCAACTCGAAGCCGTTCACGCCAGCATTCATCGCCAGGAGCCGCCTCAGCATCGCAAGTTCCGCCAGCGGAGGGACGCGTGAAACGCGCGAAATGTTGGAGTTTTGTGCCAAGCACCACATCGCCGCGGACATCGAACTCGTCAAGATGAGCGAGATCAACGAAGTGCTGGAGCGGCTCGGAAAAGGCGATGTGAAATATCGTTTCGTGATCGATATGACCAGCGTCTTGAGCTCGACCGGATAGGCATATTGCTCCCAGATGAAGTCTTGCGTCATAACGCCCGCCTTAAAGTAACCGGTATGGGTATCCGTGATCGCGCGCTGGAGTTCCGCAGGACGCCACAAATCCGGATTAGGTGCGGCCAGCCGAAAACTCCACTTGGTTGCTGGTCTCTCCAGGCACTAGTACAAAGTCATAATCGACCGTGCAAAAAGGGGTCGATCGACCAAACTTCTTTGCATCTGCCGGCGATTCGTGAATCACAAATTCGACCGTAAGCGAATCCTTAACTCCGAATACGGCGTCGCTGTTGATGTAAGGGTCACCTGCTACGAATAATTCACTGATCACCTTTTCATAACCGGGCGCTTCCACAATCACGTGAATGTGAGCGGCACGCATATTATGGCGCTGTGCGCCATCTAAGATCAGACCAGCTGGCCCATCTTTTGGAATTGGATACGGGACAGGCTTGACTGTCCAAAATCGAAAGCTGCCGTCCTCTGCTGCCCGCAATCGTCCGCGGCAGTTGAACTCTACCTGTGAGGGATCCACGTTCTCGTATATTCCATTGGCCGAGACTTGCCAGATATCCAACACCGCGTCGCGGACCCGGCTGCCATCGGTAGACAACACCCGTCCCGATACGAGCGCGGGCGTACCTCCATCCTTTTGCCGGCAGATGTCGCCGCCGATCTCAATCCAAGGAGCATCCGCCCGATAAAACGGCCCAAGTACGCTGCTTTCAAACGCTCCGTCTGGTTTCTGATTGGTGTTATAATCAACAACCATAGTCAGGCCCATTATATCGCTCATCAGGAGAAATTCGTGGCGACTAGCATCGGAGATCTTGCCGGCTTGGGTGAAAATCTCCGCCAGCTTGATGAGTTCGTTAGTGCTGAGATCTACCTCCCGGGCGAACGCATGAAGATGTTTCACCGCCGCCTGCAACAGCTGCTTAGTACGTGGATCGGGTGTACTATCGAACGAGCGAAGGGCAGCCTCGGTAATGGTGGCCGCGTTAGTTTTGGGGGCGACAGATTGCATGGATAGATCTGGGGTAGGTCCATTCGCACAAGCCCTACACTTTGGCGGCCGTCGCAGTCACCCCCAAGGATTCTTCTATGAGGTCGGCGGCGGCAGAAAGTCCGTTGGCTTTAGCGATGGTCTTCTGAAACTTGCCTGCATTATCCCGATAGATGGAGTTGGTTAGCACCTCATCTAACAACGTTGAGAGATGGTCAGCGGTTAATTTGTCTAACGAGGTGACGACACCGGTTTGGTTGTGGGCGATTCTGGCAGCGACGCCAGGTTGATCAAAGGTAACCGGGATGGCTACCTGAGGAACACCTTGAGCTAGAGACTCCAGCACCGTGTTCAATCCCGCATGGGTGATGCAGACCGAGGTCTGCTTGAGCAACTCCAACTGTGGCGCCCGCTTGACGATGATGGCATTGCTCGGAACCGGTCCGATCTGCTCCGGATCCAGCTGATCACCAATAGAGAGCACCAGTTGCAAATCTTTATGCTTCGCCAAGCCAGCAACAATGGTGCGAAAGACATCCAACCGGCCATTCAGTATCGTCCCCATTGAAGCGTAGATAAGCGGTTCGCCGGTTAATCGCTCCCAGTGGAAATCCACCTTCTCCCGCCCCTTGGCATCATGGAATGGACCGGTGTGATGGAACTGCGAAGGCCAATCAGCATTTTCAAAGTCGAAGGCGTTGGGAGTTTGGGTGATTGACGCTAATGGGGAAAGAGTGGAATGAGGGGTTGCCCAGTCGATTTCTAGTCCGGCGCTCTTCGCATATGCTCTGATTCCGGCGTTGGCGTTCTCCAATATTTTAGCAAACTTTGTGACACCGTCTCGGTTTCTGGCCAGAGCCGAAGGGGTAGTCTGGTGAGGCCAATCATAAAAACAGATGGGCGTATAACCAGTGAAGTCCATGTGCAGCGCGTTTGAGACATGTATATACGGGATGCCCAAATGCATCGCACCCAATTCCGCATAGAATTGAACGGTATCGATTACCAGGGCATCGATCCCGTTTGCTTGTACAACGGCGGGCAATGATTTTAATATCATCTCCGTTTGAGCGAGCACTGCGCCGACGCCAAATTTCAAGGCATCCTGCCCCTGCATTTTGCTCAAATCTGGTCGGTTTTCGTTAACGTGATCCGTCTCGGGACCAGGAACAAACGGTAGGCCGGCAGCACCTGACGAATAAAGAAAGACGACGTCGTGGTCGCGGTGCTGAAGGTGACGCGCCAGCGCAATCATTGGGTTGAGGTGGCCTGGCAGGTTCAGACAGATAAACCCTAGTTTCATAGATGTAGTCCCCTTGTAATTCTGGCAGCGTTGACCCGATAGTCTGGCTGCGTGCATTCGGTTGGGGTTACTAGAACCCGGTATCCTGGATGGCCGCCGTTTTTTGTTCCAGCTGCCGTAATCGTTGACTCAATTATATCGGTTGGGCCAATCTGTCCTTCCCAAAGAGTCGCCGGAGCCCGACATTACGCGCCATATCAGTTTAGCTAAGCAGTCTGAGCTTGTCCTGAGCTTTAATGTTGGGAGCGGTGGTATCCTCACAAATAATTAGTTCAAATCCCGTGTCTCTCTTTCGCCATTGGCCGGCAACCAGAGGAGTTTTGCTGACATTTTTGACCGGTTTCCCGGACCACTTGATCGGCCCGACAACCGAATGGTAGTCTGTTGCCACGATCGCCTCCAGAATCGAAGCCGGCTCGCCCAGGTTCTTGGCCCTCTTCAGGACATCGATGGCCACCTCAAAAAGAGCATGTTGAAATCCGATGGGTTGAGTCCATGCTCGTCCAGTTGAATGCTCGTAGGCGTCACAGAGCTCTTTGGCGCTTTGCCCGGTCAATCCCGATTTAAATGGATGGCTTGGCGACCACCAAATCTCGCAGGAGAGCCCATCAGCACGACTGCCGAGGGCGGCGATCGAGGCAGGGAAAAGGAGTGCCTTTCCGACCGTGACCACTTTGGGCCTAAAGCCCTGCTGGGCGGCTTGATTCCAGAAGGTCGCGAAATCTGGTGGCGTAACCGCTCCAGTCACAATTTCGACTCCCGCATTCTTGAACGCTGAGATTTGGGATCCGTAATCGTCGCTGAATGGCTGGAAACGACCGGTATCGATGAGTTTGTAACCCGCTTCCTGTATGGCTGGAGGAAAGCCAACTTTGGCATCCCCCAAAGCATTTCCGTCTTCGTCATTCGGGAAAAGTACGCCAACCACTTTGTTGGTCTCGACCGATTTCCAGAGAGCGAAAAAAGACGCAATCACATCTTCCACGCCCCAAAAGAAATGGTATGTCCAAGTGAAACCTTTGTCCGGTGTGCCGTGTCGACCAAAGAAGTAGGACTGCCAGGGAGCGTTATCCGTAATGCAAGGGGTCTCATTTGCTTCGGCCTGATCCGCGACCGGGTTTGTTGTGTCCGGCGTGCTGGAAGCCACTAATAAATCCACTTTGTCTTTAAGGATTAAGTCCGCAGCGACTTCCGAAGCCCGGTTGGTATTCGATTGGCTATCCTTGCTGATGATTTGGACTTCATAGGTTACCCCTCCGTTGGTAATCCCTTTTGCCAATACAGTTCGGATCTGGTCGAGGATAAATGGTCGGATCTGGTCGAGGATAAATGGGTCGGCCTCGGCAAAAGGCGCGAGGGGCCCGGTTTGCGGACTGACATGACCAATCTTGATTACTTTCGAAGTAGCAGCGCCGGCGGTCGTTCCCCGCAAAATCACTGGTCCGGTGATAGCGGTTGCACCTAGTAGCTTGATCACATCGCGACGGCGCCATAATTTGTTGGAAGAATCCGGGGGTCTCATTGTCTGAGAGGTAGATACGTCCCAAGCCCGGAAAGTAAGCGTTTCTTGTCTCAAGTGCCGCAATCGTTGTCCGAGTCATCGGAGGAAGAGGGTAACACGTCGCTTCCAAACGGATGTACGAGGAAGAATGCGGATTGCGGAATTCAGACGTGCATCGTCGCATATGTACCCGGCGTATGGTCCGGCAGACGCCCATAAGCATTAACTTAAGGTTTTGGCGTGGGTTCTCTACCCCGACCTGTCCGCCGTAGTCGGGATGCCACCTTCGCTCTTCGAGCTACGGCGCGCCCGCAAGATCAAGGCTGCGCCATAGCGAAGCGACGGCGGGACGAAGGAGGAAGGGGCAGGAGGATTCAGCCCGGGGTTTTAACCCCGGGGAAAATGTCTCCCAAAGATCACCCTGCAAGGGCGGCCAGGCTCAGCTGGATCAGTTTGAGACAGCGATTACGGCAACTGGGCCAAAGAATGTTACTCTCTGAAAACCTTGTGTTTACTACCCTCCAATTACGAGACAGGATGATCCAAAATTCTAGCGTCAAAGCGAGCATCGCTCCGTCGATTGAGTCGGTTAGAATAGCTTAGGCATTCACATGAACTATTTGGCGATGCGACAATAAATCTCGTGCGCAGAAGCCGCCTAGCGATCGTTATCATGAAGATTACTTCGTGCCTCGCAAAAATCGGTAAGCAATTCGGTATTCTACTGGCGTTGTTGCTCGTCCTGATCGCGATTGTTTATTGCTCTTCTCGCCTGTTGTTGGGCTCAGTCCGCGACAGTCTTATTAGCCACGCAGCCCCTGCGGCGAGTTACGAAGAAGCGGTTGCTCGTTTTGAAAAACTTCAATCGAGCGACGGATTAACAATTAACCCGGTAGCGCGTTCCATCCTGCTTACGCATGGCCACCGCACAGACAAGGTCGTTGTCTTCTTCCATGGCTACAGCACTTCTCCGCAGCAGTTCCGACAACTTGGAGAACGATTTTTTCAATTGGGCTACAACGTGCTCATTCCGCGGCTCCCGCAACATGGTATGGCGGACCGCAAGCTCGAGAACCTCTCGAGGCTGCGCGCCGAACAATTGCGCGACTGCGCGGACGCAGGTGTGGACGTCGCCGCTGGCCTTGGCGATAAGGTCTACGTTGGCGGGCTGTCAGCGGGCGGGGTTCTGGCGGCATGGATAGCCGAACATCGGAAAGAAGTATCACGAGTGCTCCTGGTTGCGCCGGCACTTACCCTTGGACGGCGAGCAGGCTCACCGTTACAGCGCCTTGCGATTGGTCTTATTTCGTTCCTTCCCGATGTGTCGACCGACTTGTTCTCTAGCGATCCGCATGCTCGTGAATACGCTTACCCAGGCTTTTCAGCCAAGGCGCTCGGACAACTGCAAAAAATGAGTTCTGCCACGTTCGTAGAGGCGCTCGATAAACCGCCTGTCGTCCAGGATATTATTCTGGTCACGACCGAGAGCGATCACACGGTAAGCAATTTCGCGACCTGGCAATTGATTGGGCTCTGGTATCGCAAAGGTCTACGCAAATTTGTGAGTGTTGATTTTGCCAGAGATATGCGGATCCCGCATGATATGATTGATCCCACAGAAGGTTCGCGAATAACGGATGTCATCTATCCGGTATGTATTGACGCGCTGAACGCACCATGATGACTCTGCTGTTGATTGGCTTAGCACTCTAATCGCTTCCGAATCGTTGGGCAGAAAATGCGAAATGCGAAATGCGGATCGCTCCCAGTAACCACTGAACCCAAAACCTTTGAGGCCTTTGATCTATTGTCATTGAACTTCGCGCATTTTCGCGAGGATTCCTCTCGGCGACCGAGGCTTTACCACGTCGTTTTCGCCGACACGCCCATACGCCGGCACGCCGATAAGATCGCCATCTGTGGTTGCGGCATGCCGCGCTGAGTCCTTCTGTTCAAAAAATCTACAGCTAAGAGAGGTTGAAAGCCTGTTCTAGTAGGTCTGTTGCTCTTTCGAGTCCGTTTGTTTCGGCTATCACCTGCTTGATGTTGTTAGCATTTTGACGGTACTCCGGGTTGCTCATCACCTCGTCGATAAGAGCTGAGAGTCGAGAAGCCGTCATCTCTTGTATGGGTACGTATGCACCAGTTTTCGTGTAGGCAATTCTTGCGGCAACACCGGGCTGGTCAATCGAGACCGGAATCGCAACCATTGGGACGCCCTGTGTCAGAGCTTCAAGCGTCGTGTTCAGTCCGGCATGTGTGATGCAGAGGGCTGAACGCTTAAGAAGTTCTATTTGCGGCGCGTTGTGAACAATAATGCAGTTGGCTGGCAACGAACTGATCTGCTTAGAATCGAGGCTGTCGCCGATAGAAAGCACAAGCTGCATCCCCGGGCGTTGCTCCACCGCTTGCGCAATCGCGCTGAACACTGATTCGAGGCCGTTCAGCAAGGTGCCCATCGAGGCATAAACGAGCGGCTCACCCGTCAGGCGATCCCAGGGAAAGTCCGACTCGATCCGGCCAAGGCCATCATGAAATGGGCCCGTGTAGTGAAACTGGGAAGGCCAGTGAGGACTCTCGAAATCGAACTCCTCGGGCGTCTGAGTGAGCCATGCCAATTCGGACATAGTAGCGAGAGGATCGGTCCAGTCGATATTCAATCCGACCTGCGCCGCATAAGCGTGCGCCACGGATGTAACTGGTTCGTAAGCCTGCATAAATCCACGCACACCTGCCCGGTTTCGAGCCAGTGCCTCAGGAGTCGTCTCATGTGGCCAGTCAAAAATACAAAGTGGGGTATTCCCTGAGTAATCGAGGTGAAGAGCGTTCGAAACATGGACATACGGTATGCCGAGATGCATCGGAACTAATCCAAGTCCGTAATCGACCTGATCGAGGACCAATGCGTCCACGCGAGCTTCCAGCAGCGTCTGAGGCAAACTCCTGAAGGACGACTCCAGACCCCTGGCCACCGAGCGGATGGCGAACTCTAATGCGGCTTGACCCTGTAGCTTGCTCGACTGATCTGTTGTTTGGTGTACCGATTCCAGCGGCATTTCCTTCTCGCAATATGGGATGAATTGAAGCTGTGCTGCGCGAACGTAGGGCTCGGAGTCGAGAACGGAGATGAACACGACGTCATGCCCCCGAGCCTTCAGCTTGCGCGCAAGCGTGGTCATTGGGTTGAGGTGGCCTGGTACGCGAACCCCTAAAAATGCGACCTTCATTAATTCTCCAGTACATTTCCTACTACCCTCAGATTAAAGGGTTGGTCGGTTTCTTGTCTCGATTGCCGTAATTCTGGTCTGGACTGCGGCAGAAGGATCCATCCTGCAACGGATGCACTCTACCGAGGCTTGGACGCGCCCAATCGAGCCGTACACCGATATAATAATTATCAGCGGGCAACGAGTGGCTCAAACCCGGCGCGTCTAGAAGCATAACCAAAAGGGTGCACCTACTAAGCGCCGAGGTTTTCGCCCTACCCTAGTGGGCAAGATCATGCCGACAGATCCCTTCGCCCTTTCCCGTGTCGCCTCGCCTCCTTAAGTTGCCGCGTATGGGCGGCTGCCGGACCATACGCCAGCTACCTATGAGACGATGCACTAGTCTCGGAAAGAAACTGGAGACTGGGAGACGCTTGTCAGCTCTCGGTACTCTTCGTCGGTCAGTCGCAAGGAAGCTGCTTGCACATTTTCCTCGAGATGTTCAATCGATGAGGTCCCGGGAATAGGCAACATGATTGGGGACCGCTTCAACAACCACGCCAGCGCAACTTGCTTTGGCGTTTTTTGGTGATTCTTCGCAATCTTTTCCAGCAGCATGTTCGCAACGCTGCCTGACGCCAACGGGAACCACGGAATGAACGCAATCCCGTGGTGCTCGCAATAGTCTACGACATAATCCCATTCACGATCGGCAAAGCTATAACGGTTTTGCACTGACACAATAGACACAATCTTCCGCGCGCGTTCGATGTGGTCCATAGCTACATTGGACAGTGCGACGAAACGGATTTTATCTTTTGCCTGCAACTGTGCCAGCGCATCCACGGACGCTTCCAAAGACACGGCCGGATCGGGGATATGCAATTGGTAAACGTCGATGCGATCGAGACGCAACCTCCTTAAGCTACCTTCAACAGCTTCGCGCAGGTGCTTCGGACTAGCGTCGTGGGTCCATTGATTCGGTCCGGGCCGATTCCATCCACCTTTGGTCGCGATCACAAGATCCGGAGGGTAAGGCGCCAGTGCTTTGGCTATCAATTCTTCGCTAACGTAAGGACCGTACGAATCTGCTGTATCTATAAAATTGACGCCCAGCTCCACGGCGCGGCGAAGAACGCGTACCGCCGAGTCGGGATCCTTAGGAGGCCCCCAAATTCCGTCGCCAGTTATACGCATAGCTCCGAAACCAAGGCGACGCACCTCCAATTCACCACCTAGCGAGAGAGTTCCAGCGAGACCTGCAGGATTTTCTGTTTTTTCTGTTTTTTCTTTCATTTTTTTCTCCGGACACTGAGAATAGACGCCAAGAATCCAGTGCAATCGATTCTTGTGTCACAATTAGGTTTTAAGTTTCCGAGTTTGAATCAGAGCCAACTACCAAACCTGTTGGTCCGACGAACTCGGCAGCCAGCATAAAAATATCGCTGGCACCACAACCCAAGTCCAGGATACGCATACCTGGGCTGATCTTCAAGCTCCTCAGCAGGCGCTCTGGCACCGGTCTGAGGATGGCAGGCGGAGATATCCGATGCTGAATTTCTCTCTGCGAATGTAGTTTTTATCCGCTTATTGGATTGGATCCCTTTCACCCGCCGTACGCGTCCACACTTTCGTTGCGGACCTGTCGGCTGTTGTTCGCAACGCCAGCGATCAGCCAGCGTTCGTCGCGGCGAACGAGGTTGAACACGTTGGTGCCGTAATGGTGGATCCCGCCGTGAACGAGGAATTCATAACGTGCCCAGACCATCGCGATGTCCCATCTATTCGGATCAACGGATCCCAAACCGTCGCGATCTCATCATCCATTTGGATCAAGGACTCATAGATACGTTCCTCGCTTCGTTCGGTGTGGCAGGCAGTCGCCTCGACTAACGCGCGAAGGTTGAACTCAAGAATCTGTCCGTTCCTGATGATCGTCGCACCACCATCAGGCAGAAGAACCTCAAGCATGGCGGTCTTGTCACGCTGGGCGATACCGTCGCGTTTCTTGTCCCGGTTGGCGTATTTGTAACTCTCCACCGTTCGAATAGCGATTACGGCAATTGGGACAAGAAACCGCCGGTCTCCCAGATCCTATCGCCTATTATCCGCTGACTAAGCCGCTTTGCCCAATCTTGGGTTTCGCACGCTGAAGAGAAAAAGAAAACGCGGACTGATTTCAAAATCGAGCTTGAGCAAATCTACAAGAACATCCTGTGAGCTGACCGTTAGTGAGACAGCCGGTCCGATCGATGATGAGGTTTACTCATTAACCGGTAAACCGAGCGAGACGGAACCGTTGGTATGAAGAGGCGCACAGCGGCGATTTTAGAATCGGCTGGGGCGGCCCAAACACACTCTCACCGTAGGAATTTCCGCGTGTATCACTGACTGCGGATCCCGGGCTCGGTCAAAATGAAATGGTTACTAGGCAAGCGATGAAAATACCAAACATTCTTATCGGTCTGCAGGATATCAAACGCGAATGTAGCTGGATTGCGCAGATTTTATTTCTACTGCGGAGGCTAACCCAGATTGGCTGCTGTCTCACAGTGACGGCGCTTGCTGAATCGCCCGAAACCAGCAGATATCCTGGCGCTAGTCATGTGCCCGATTCGCAGCCCGGCTGGGAAGCGTTTGTGACCAAGGTAGATCCCAACGCGGCCAAGGACGAGCCGCAAGGCGGACGCACCGCTCAGGGCACACCCGTGGAAAAACGGATCGAAGAATGTTTTCCGGCCGAGCCGCGTAATCTGTTTTGGGAAGTAGACAAAGTGGCGAGCGGTCCCGGGGGGGCGTTGGAGCGACTTAACTATGACGTTAATGGCGACGGAAAGATTAGCGACCAGGAACGAGACGCTATCCGCGGTCAGAACACCTGGATGCTTTGGGGGGAAGGTAACGAGACTTTTTGGGATTGGCTGCAAGAGCATGGCTATGGTCTGGCTGACTTCTTGGTGCTGTTAGATTCGCGGCAGCGGGACCATCGCTTCCGAGACAGCGGTCTCATGAATCAACCCGGCATGAAAAAACAAACTGACCGGGGAAAACGCATTCTCGGTCTTTACCTGGATCAAGCCGATGGAGATCAGATTAGGTTAAAACAACCGCCGGAAGGAGAGTTTGACGGCAACGGAAAACCGCTGGTTCACCCGCCGCAAGCTCCTCCTGGACATCCTCAACAGATTTTCAAGCCGGGTGACAAAGAGTTATATGACAAAGTGTTAGCACAACTACCCAAGGATGGTGTCGACTACAGCATCTACGGGTACCCGAGTGGGATCATCGGGCTCCGACTCATGCCGAATCCCGATTTTTTCGGTGATACTCCGGCAGCGGCCATGGCCCGCGCATACTGGAAGCAGCGAGTAGAAGATTCATCTAACGATGCCTACTATACTGACACTAACACTAACGCCGATCCAAAGCTGATTCGCCCGTTCCGTCCGAGTATGGCGTGTGCCTTCTGCCATATCGGTCCGCATCCGCTGAATGCACCCGCTGATCCGGAAAATCCTCAATGGGAGAATCTGTCGTCCATCATTGGGAACCAGTACTGGACACCAAAAACGGGCTTCGCGAACCTCCTCAAGGCTAACAACTTTCTGCACCATATCATCGCGAGCCAACAGCCCGGCACGATCGATACCTCTCTCGTTAGTACCGATCACATTAACAACCCAAACACGATTAATGCCATTTTCGAGATCCCTGAACGCCTTGAACGCGCGGCAGAGAACCCACCAGAGAACCAGAGCGCTGCCAACTTGTTAATGCCCGGCGTCGAAGACGGTAATTCGGCCACCAATCCGCGACATATCCCGCGAGTCCTGTTAGATGGAGCGGATAGTATCGGCATTTTTGGGGCGCTGTCTCGAGTGTATCTCAACATCGGGACATTCTCCGAGGAATGGAGACGTTGTCACAACCCGATTGTCGGCTTCAGGCCTCAGAAACCGTTCTCGATCGCTGCTTGCGAAGCTAATTCTGTATTTTGGCGAGCCGCTGAGAAATACCGGATCAGGTATTTGCAAGCGTTCTTCACGTTGAAGAGTGGCCGGGCGCCGGACAAGGAACATCTGCCGCCTGATTCGGACGCGCCAAGCAATGTCCCGGTACAGAACGAGAGCACCGCTCCGATGAAACTCGTCTTTGCTGGGCCGGAGGGGAAAGCGATCATCGAGCAGGAAAAGGAGCAGGCATTGGCGGGACGCAAGGTGTTTTTGGAAAACTGTGCGATCTGCCACTCGAGCAAGCAACCGGAAGGCTTTCAGCTCAACTTTTCGCTCAATTGGGCCAAGCAGGCCGACGTTCCTTCGGACAGTGGAAATCCCGCGCATTTCACTCTGCCTATGAGCTTCGCCGACTGGGAACTATTTAGGAAAAGCCAAGCCTTCAAAGAGTACGGTCGACGCATCGCAGCGATCGCTGGCCAACCTGAGAACGGCGAGGACGCGTTTATTAAAGGTAATTATTTATCCACCGATATCCGGGTGCCGATAACTTTGGTCGGTACCAACTCGGGTCGAGCCGTCGCCACCAACGCGATGCGTGGACAGGTCTGGGACAACTTCTCTTCCGAGGACTATAAGAGTCTGCCGGCGGTCGGGCCAGTGCGCTTTTACAATCCTTACTCTGGTGTCCAGCCCGATAGCATGGGTATGAACGATGCCTACTATCCACCTGGAGGCGGTCCGGGTTATTATCGCCCAGCTTCCCTGGTTAGCCTGTGGGCAACCGCGCCCTATCTACATAACAACGCACTTGGCCTCTATAACCAGGATCCGTCGGTCAGAGGACGACTGGCTGCCTTTGCGGACGGCATTACGAAGCTGCTGTGGAACTCGAAACGGGTACCGGACCGGAATCATGTGATGGGCGATCTGCGCTGGGATCACGAGGAACTCACCAAAGGCGATCCTGGTTTCATCTACCGCACACCGGAAGAGACCTACGTTAGCATTCCGGGTAAGTTCATCGAGCCATTAATAGCCGGGATCATCGGCTCGTTCTGGACATCTTTTCTTAGTCTTTATCTGTGGATTCTTTTGTTCGCGCTGCTCGCGCTGTTAGCATGGTGGAGCGCACCTCGGATGGCGGCTTTAGTATTCTTGCTTCTTGGGTTGATCATCGCTGCAGCTATCGTCATTACTCGATTCGATCGAGTCTACTGGTTATTGTGGCTGCTACCCGTGATTCTGTTAGGCGGGGCGCTTTGGTTCTGGCTGAGCGGGCCCAAGCCACTCATAGCACGCATCAGCCTCGGCATTTTCGCATTGCTGAGTCTCTTTGCCGGGTTCGCTGCTAATCGATTCATCACCGGTGGATTCGGTCCGCTGCAAGTGGGACCGATTCCGCAAGGCACCCCGGTGAATTTGATCGCGAACATGAATCCGGAAGCGCCATTCGATGTGTTGCTGAATGCGGAAACAGCTCTGTTACGAGGCGCTTTGATGGTCAAAGCGCATCATCTCAAAGGCGAACCGGCGCTGCGCACATTTGAGCGAGAGGCCGGGTTACCGTTGCTCAAGGCCAGCAAGTGTCCCGACTTCGTGCTCGACCGTGGTCACTGGTTCGGTGAAGCACTGTCGGATGACGAAAAACAGCAGTTAATTGTGTTCTTGAAAACCCTTTGAGCGCGAGCCGAACTCAGAACCCAACTTTGACTTTAATGTGAACATAACTCCAATCGAATTTCAGAAGCTGCTCGACGCGGCCGCTGATCCGGAAAAGACGCCTTTTCACTATATTATCGTCGGCTCCGGTGCAGGTGGCGGACCGCTGGCGGCGGCTCTGGCCCGTGCCGGCAAACGCGTGCTCTTGCTCGAGGCAGGTAGGGATCCGGCTCTGCCCGACCAGGAAGATCTGAGTAAACCGACTGACCCAAATAAACTACGGGAAATGTATCAGGTGCCGGCCTATTACGCGGCGGCCACGGAAGATCCCGAGATGAGCTGGGGTTTCTCGGTTCGGCATTACGCAGATGATGCGAGCCAGGCGAAAGATACAAAGTACAACGCTGAGCACGACCCATCAAAAAAAGGTGGCACAGGCAAAGGCGGAATTTTTTATCCGCGTTGCGCGGCATTAGGCGGCTGCACCGCACATCACGCGATGATCATTATCGCTCCGAACGACCGGGATTGGAACGCGATAGCAGAACGGACAGGAGATAATTCCTGGCGAGCGGAATCGATGCAAGGTTACTTTACCCGGATCGAGAAATGTTTGTATCGCTCGATATACCAGGGCTTTTTCCGGCGAATCCTGGGATTCATTTATGACGTTACACGATGGTTTGTCGGCCGGATTAATCCACGTGCAGTCTTCGATCCGGGTGGACACGGCGATCACGGCTGGCAACCGACCAGCTTTCTTAATCCAGACCTGGTTGCCAGCATCAGAAAGGGCGACCCGATTTTCCGCCGAGTGCTGGTCGATTCCCTTGAATCGCTGTTCCAGCAGAAGGGCGCATTACCGCCCCTGAAACGAGCGCTGCTTCGCCTGCGATTAGTCGAATTCCTGGATCCGAACGATCGGAACAACCGACGGGAAAAACCAGAGGGAGTAGCGTTCATTCCGCTTGGGACCGACGGTACCAGGCGGATGGGTCTGCGCGAGCTGCTACTTCAGACTCGCCGGGAGTATCCTGACCGGTTGGTGATCGTAACCGGAGTTCATGCCACGAAGATTCTGTTTAGTAACGAGTCCGGCGGCGCTCCAACTGCTCGGGGAGTCGAGGTAGCAGAAGGCGTGCATCTCTATGAGGCTAGCCCGTTAGCTGCGAAAAATCTGTCGAACGGAGCCGAACCACCGCGCCGGCGCTATTTTGCAAATCGCGAAGTGATTATCTGCGGTGGTTCATTCAATACCCCGCAATTGCTCATGCTCAGCGGGATCGGCGATGGCGCCCACTTGAAGAAATTTGGAATCGAGCAACTGCAGGGCACCGACGGAAAGCCGATTAGCCCAGTGATCGATCTTCCAGGTGTCGGGCTAAATCTTCAGGATCGGTATGAGGTCAGCGTCATCAGTGAGCTAAAAGAGGAGTTCCTTACGCTCAAAGGGATTTCCTTTCAGCCAGGCGATGCCAACGACCCTGCGCGGGCCGAATGGTTGAAGTCGGGCACTGGTTTGTACAGTACTAACGGTGGAACCTTAGCGATTCTCAAGCGCTCCGAAGTCGACCCGCAACCTGAACCGGACCTTTTCATCTTTGGCGTACCCGCTGCGTTCCGCGGCTATTACCTGGGTTGGTCGAAAGACCTGCTCCATCGTACGGCCGGCGCTACCGAAGCCCAGCGCAATTTGTGGAGTTGGGTCATTCTCAAAGCGTACACCCGGAACAGGGGCGGCAGCGTTCGCTTGCGCTCGATTTCACCTTTTCAGGCACCCGAGATCGTGTTCGCCTCGTTCGCCGAAGGACCGGCAGGTTGGGAGAAAGACCTTGATGCGCTGGCGGTAGCGGTCGAGTCAGTCCGGAGGGTTAATTCGCATCCGAAAACGCCGTTGCAAACGGAAATCCAGCCCGGGGCAGCGTTGCCCAATGACAGCGCCGCTCTCAGGGAGTGGCTTCAAAACGAAGCCTGGGGACATCACGCCTGCGGCACTTGCCGAATGGGTTCAGACGCCTGGCAGGCAGACGTTAAAAAGCTTCAGGACCGGAAAGCAGTAATCGACAGCAAGTTCAAGGTGCATGGGATACGTGGCCTGCGAGTGGTCGATGCGTCCGTTTTCCCGACTATCCCTGGCTATTTCATTGTTACGCCAGTGTTGATGATCAGCGAGAAAGCAGCCGACACCATTTTAGCTGATACGCAAGAGTATCCCGAACCGCTCAGGATTTCCGAAGACGACGCCATTAAGGAACGCAGAAAGGCCGCACTCGTTTCGGACAATCCGCATGGTGCAATCGGGTTGGCACTTTCCGGAGGCGGCATTCGTAGCGCCACATTTTGCCTTGGGGTGCTGCAAGCTCTGGCGGCGAAGAACCGGCTCCGGCTCATTGACATTCTTTCAACGGTTTCCGGAGGCGGCTATATCGGGGGATTTTTGGGCCGGCTGTTCACGCGAATACCAGCCAATGTGGCCGATCGAGCAGGTCGGGTGCAAGAGATACTGACTGACCTGAACTCGCCGGAAATTCATTGGCTGCGATCTACGGCCAACTATATTGGCGGAGCCGGGTTTGTCGATCTTCGACAAAATCTGGCTGTATTCTGGCGCAATTTATTCGCGGTCCACTTCGTGATCGGCGCTATGTTAGTTACCTTGTTCGATGTATTCAATTGGTTGGGAGACAGGTTTCCACGACCTGTAGGGCCTCTTGTTCCCTCTTATTTTGGTCACGAACTAAGTCATTGGTGGTGGTTAGTATTGGCTATCTTGGGTCTCGCAGTTATTCCTGGATCCCTCGGATATTGGTTGGCGCCGAAACCAGGAATTGAAAGTCCGCTTCCGATTTATCCTCTGTTGGCTTGGATCGTTTTGCTAGCTGGAGCAGTGGCTTTTGCGGCCCTGCCGGGAGGCTTGGTCTGGGCAGGCCTTACGGTAGCCGTTCTCGTTTTAGCTTATCTTTGGCAGGAGGCCGCTCGTTGGAGTCTCCCTGCCGGCACGAAGCCCGCGCAAGAGTCGGTAGTCATCCGGCGCCAACTCATCATCGGCTTGGGTGAAGCCATCTTCATTTTCGCCGGCGCAGTCGTGTGGGTTGCACTCGACACGCTCGCTCGAAGCGCGGCTTCGAATGAGCTAGCCCAATTATTGACCGTGATCGTGATGGCGCTTGGCCCATTCCTGCCTTTGCTCAAAATGATTGCCGACCGGCTGGGGAAAGCTTCCGAAACGAAAAAAAACGGTCACTCTGGTGGGCTGCTCTCCGATTGGACGGCCGCGATGATCGCCTTTCCCCTCGCCGCATTCCTGCTGTTTGTGGTGGACGTCCTGGTGCTGCAGGCTTTTCGCGCCGGGAACAGCGCAGGTTTTCTTCTACTGATTACTTTTCTCGCGTTTTCGTTCGTCATTGGCCGCGCCTTTAGCTTTCTCAACTTTTCCTCGCTCCAAACTGTTTACGCGGAGCGTTTGTCTCGAACATTCCTGGGAGCATCCAACTCAGCGCGGATCTACGGAACCAGTACTGTGCTGCCCACCGACGTGAATCTATCGGATCCAGGAGATGACGTGCCGTTTTACGAGTATCATCCGGAAAAGAACGCTGGACCGCTGCACTTGATCAACGTTTGTGTCAATGAAACGACGGATGTCGGAGCGGAACGGGACCTGCGTGAGAACAAAGGGCTGCCGATGTGCGTCGGACCGTCTGGGGTAAGTGTCGGCCTTCGTTTTCACGCTCAATGGACAGACGCAAACAAAGCGGTTCGCGACAGGGAGCAAAGCGCGGTGGACTCCCTGGAGAAGGATGTAGCTGTCCTGAGAAACGAAAAGGTCGCTCTGCACGCAATCCCGACCGGAGCGGATGCTAGCGGCTTCCATGTCTTGGGACGACGGGACGGCAAACCTGCAGCGGTTGAGTCGTTGCGGCTCGGGCAATGGATTGGTATCTCCGCGGCCGCGTTCGGAACGGGTGCGGGGTATTCTACCTCACTCCCTCTCTCCTTGCTTTTCGGATTAGTGAACGTCCGTCTCGGCTATTGGTGGAACAGTGGCGTGAGCGCCGGCGATCGTCCAGGGCGCTATCCGAAATCGTTCTGGCAGCAGATCAAGTCGTTACCCGCCTGGCTCTTCCGAACCCAGAGCATGATCCTGGCTGAATGGCGTGCCTATTTCCCTGGGCCCTCAAACCGCTTCTGGTATTTGAGCGACGGTGGCCATTTCGAGGTTACCGGTATGTACGAGTTAGTCCGAAGGCGACTTCCTTTCATTATTGCCTTGGACGCGGGCGAGGATCCCGACTATCGCTTCAACGATCTTGCCCGATTCACTCGCTTGGTTCGTCTCGATTTTGGCGCGGAAATTCAGTGGCTAGACCCTTCGACGGCCCGCCAAAACGGCTCTACCGGGTGGGCCGCATTGGACGCAACGATTCCGGCTTGGATCACCGGCTGGTTGGATCCGGAGATGCTCGGTTCCCGAGAAAAGATTGGGCGCGAAGGTCCCTGCCACGCGACTATCGGCAAAATTAGTTACGCAGACGCGCCACAACAAGTTAGTTGGCTGCTCTTAATTAAGACCAGTCTTACTGGAGATGAATCGGTCGACGTTCTTCAGTACTCGACCCAGAATATCCTTTTTCCTAACTCGCCGACAACCAATCAGTTTTTCGGCGACTCTGAATGGGAAAGTTATCGAGCATTAGGTTATCACATAGGTACCAAGCTCTTCACTTAACCGGCTCGCAAATGAAGACGCCGGTTATAGCGATTTCAGTCCGGATGTTCAGCGCGAAGAACTTTGGAACAGAAGGCCTCAGCGCGGCATAGCCGCAACCAACGTGATTGGTGAGAAGTGCGTTAGATAGCGAACGATATTGTGGCAATTCGGCAACTGACCTCCATAGGATCGAAATTGTCTGTTACAGCTGGAGCGCCTTGATATTCTCACCTTGAATATACCTGATGACGGCGGACTCTGGTGTTATCGTGCCGTTGCTGACCGTGTAAACTCGATCAGCGAAAGAAATCAATCGGCTGTCGTGGCTGACTAGGACTACGATCTTCCCAAGACCTCTTAATTCTTGTAAAGCCTCTAAAAACTGCCGCCCGGAGTATTCATCAAGCGCAGCCATCGGTTCATCAAACAAATATATCGGGGCTTCAACATATAATGCCCGCGCAATAGCGAGACGTTGCCGCTGGCCTCCGGATAGATTCCTCCCGTTCTCGGCCAATCGCGTCTCAAAGCCTTCCGGGAGCGACTGGATAAAATCCAGAATGCCTATTTTCGAGCAGATAGCGAGAATCTTCCGCATATCCGGTTCGAATTCACCGAGAGTGATGTTTTCGATTATCGTTTCGGACATCAGATCGATTTTTTGTGGCACCACGGCGATCTGAGTTCTCAGCGATGATGACCTGAGATACCGGATTTCGTATTGGCCGAAAAAGATCCGTCCTTCAGCGGGTAGATAGAATCGTTGCAGCAGAGCCAAAATCGAACTCTTCCCGGATCCAGAGTCTCCACGAATAAGGGTGATTTCACCGGGCAGAAAGCGAGCATCTATGTTCTGCAGGATGGGCGGCCGGCCGGGATAAGCAAAGCTCACGTTTTCCAGGCAAATTTCCGGCTCGCCTATATCTGCTACGTCGATCGTTCCGGAATTCTTTTCGCTGTCTAAATCCAGGATTTCAAATAAGCGGTCTGCTGCGACTTGCACTTCCAAAGCAGAAACGATTATCGACAAAAGGCTGTTCGCAGGCCCGGTCAGATAACCCGTGAGAGCAAAACAGCTTAATAGTTGGCCCGGACTCATCTGCGTCTGGATCACGGAGGAGGCTCCGATCCAGAGCAATCCGATGGTAAATCCTTGCACGATTATGCTTCCAACCGAATTAACTGCTATGCCGAAAAGTCCAGACGAATAGGTAGAGTTAAGAAGCCTGACCAACAGGCTCTCGGTCTTCATTTCCGCGATCCATTGACGACCGAAACGCCGGAGGGTCGATGCCATCTCCAAGGACTCGACGATCTGCGCATCAAAGTCAGCAGACTGTTCCATTATTCGCCGCGAAAATAAGCGATTCCGCCAAACAGCGATTCTAAATAAAATCGAGTAAAGTACCAGAAAGGCCAGCGACAGGAGGGCCAGCCGCCACGAAAAGATAAACATTGCGAAAACGCCCAGAACCAATGTGAACGCGCTGATGATGAAGTTGGTGCCTTGCTGGTTAAGAAACGCCCGGATTTTTACCGCATCGTTAATGCGAGAAATCATTTCGCCGACTCTCATCCCGTCAAAAAATGTCTGCGGTAGAGTAAATAGATGACGATAATAAGAAAGAATCAGCGTCAGATCGATGTTTTGCCCCGACTTGGTCAGAAGAAGACTCTGACCGATATTAAGTACGACCTGGAAAGCTAAAACCACCAACATCGAGATGCTTAGCAGATTTAGCAGCTGCGAGTTGGATTCGACAATGACGGAGTCGACCACTTTCTGAATATAAAACGAACCAGCCAAGGCCAGAAGAGTGCCTAGAACTGCGCCGAAAAGAGCCTGGACCAGTGCTGACCGATGCGGCTTGAGTAATTGAAGGTACCAAGCGACTCGACTACTTCGCTGATCGGACGGCTCAAAAGAAATCCCTGGTGCCATCAGCACCAACACTCCAGTCCACATCTGTTGGAACTGGTGAATCGGATATCTCGCGAAACGCCCCGTCGCCGGATCCATGACGGTAACGCGGCTTTTCTTTATTCTGAGCACGACTACATAATGGAAATGCTTTCCTCGCACGAGAACGTGAGCGATTGCTGGAAAAGCAATCCCCGACAACTCGTCAGTTTGGGCTTTAACTGCTTTTGCGATGAATCCAAGTTGTTTAGATGCCTGGACCAGGCCGAAGATCGATGTACCGCTTTGATCCGTACCTGTTAGTTGCCGGATCTGGGCAACCGATAGCCGCAGGTCATAATGGCTCGCGATGGCGGCAAGACAGGCGACTCCACAATCGGACCAATCCCGTTGTTTAACCGATTTCATGATGCACAGATAGGTAAGAAGAGGTTACCCGCAGAGGCGCAGGTGCGACAACGATTCATTGACAACTCCGGCAGAGTTTTACTTGGGATGATTGGGTGGCAAAGACTGGGGATGATCAGGTGGCAAAGAATCATTTTTCAGCGCAGGATTGAAAAGGTCGTCCATGCTTTGGTAAACAAGTTCCCACAGACTGCGGCGAGCTACGAAGAAACGCGCGTTTGCAGTCATTCCCTTTTTGAGAGAACCGGTGAGTCCCCCGCGCGTCCGTAAATAGTCTCGGTCGGGATGCACGATCACTTTGAAGGCACCGTTGCTCTCACTTTCCTGAACATAATCGGCTGAGATCGTGATCGTTCGGCCGGGCAGTAGTCCCCAAATGGTATACGGGTAGGCGTCTACCTGGATATTTACTGGCTGTCCGACGAAAATCCGTCCAATGTCCTTCGGGGGTACCGAAACATCGACCACGAAATCGCTCGTCGGCGAAATATCACCAATCCGTTGACCGCTTTGCACGTAACTACCCTCCACAACTCCTTCCAAGCCGACAACGGCGCCATCCAACGGAGCTTTGATCGAGTACAAGTTCCGTTCGTCCGCCAGTTGAAGGGCTTCTGACTCAAGCTGCTCGAGTTCATGCTCTTTCTGCACTCGGTCGGTCTGCCATCTGGCTATCGTTTGGTGATTGAGGGTTTCGCGTTCGACTCGCGCTGCATTAGCTTGGTAGGAAGATTCTTCAAAATCCCGCGCAGCCACCACCTTGATGGCCAGCAGCTGCTTATTCCGATTCATCTCCCGCTCGGTGTGATCTACTTTCAGATTTGCATTTCTGCAGTCGGTGTCGAATTTCTGGTACTCGGAAATGTATTGGCCGGTTTGCAAGTCGCTCACCAACACGGGCCGCTTATTACCTACGCGCTCAAGCAGGTAACGCAGGTCGGCCAACTCTTTGTTTAGCACCTTCGTTTGGGAATCATTAAAGTTCACTTTTGCCTGAAGACCCTGGGTCTTCAGAGTCAGTAAAATATCTCCAGCATGAACCAAATCATTGTCATGAACTCGGATCGAGGAAATAAACCCAGCGGTTCTCGCCACGATCGCCGTACGCTCGGTAGCGGGCCGCACTCGGCCCCGTTCCTGAACCGTTACATCCACGTGGATAATTGGTAAAGCCAGTAAGGCGCCGGCACACATGACCAACGCGGTCCAATAGACATAAGGCCAAGTACGTCCCCGCTTTGTTAAAAATGATTCAGCACACGTGAGGGCGTAGGTGCCACCATAAAGACGATTGTATTCCGGTCTCGGGTTCATGTTTCGGCCATACGGTGATGCGATCCGTTTTTCAGCTATTGGTGAGCCTCTCGACGTAGAGGACGAACCTCACCACTATGCTGGTCCGTTAATCACTGAATAAAGATATTAAAAACTGTCTTCTCACGGTAAGATGAGACCGGGAAGATCGTGTTTGCTGACGAAGGAAAAGCTGGGTCCATTTATCCGGTTGCCGAGCAATTCCTTCGCCAGGCTAACAATCAAGCGTCTGTGCTCGGAAACGTAAATCCGCTTGAGCTCTATTTACTTCCTATACCAAAGAAGCTAAATGATTGCGTTCCTGCTTGCGCTTCTGCCAGTTGCAGAATATTGCCGATACCAGCCTTACTCCCGCTTCCAACTGCATTTCCCGAAAATAAAACTATATCGATTGGAACCGCGATAGCGACGTTTCCGACGGATATCACATTGGCCGAGTTGGCTCCACCTCGCAGTGAGAGCATTTCTGCAGTACTTAGGTCTTCCATAAGATGTATAAGGCGTGTGCCTATATTTGTCTCACAACTGACGAGGGGAAACGCTAAACGTTCGATGTATGACGTTGTCGCGCCGCTCCCTCGCCAGTCTGAGACTCTGCTTCGCTAAGGGTTAATGTCTCTGCGTGAGAGAGACCGATTGGTTTCCAGCGTTAGCGAGCGTTGCTTGCGAGATGTTGTTTTGACCAGCGAGACTGCCGCTCCCAAATGCATTGTTCGCGTTTGTCTCCGCATTGACCGAGACTGAAGTGGCCGTATTGCCAGCCGCTACGATAGCGGCTATATTGCTACCATTAAGGCTGTTACTGAAGTCAAGCACTCCGCCTCGCAGCGAGGTCATTTCTTTGATGTTTAGTTCTTTCATAATATGTATTAGTTCGTGTTGTCGATTTAGTTACTTTGCTTTCAAGAGCCCAATCGACATGAGGACTCTCAAATTCATTTCGTATTTTCAGGGATCGATTGCGGACACGCTGCCAGCGAGCCGCAATCAACCCTTCTCCCAGCTGACGAGGGGAACGGTAAACGTTCGATGTATGACGTTGTCGCGCCACTCCCTCGTCAGTGGGAGATCCTGCTAAGGGTTAATGCCTCTGAGTGAGAGAGACCGATTGGTTTCCAGCGCTAGCGCTCGTTAATTGCATGATGCTGCCTTGACCAGCGACGCTGGGGCTCCCAACTGCGTTGTTCGAGTTTGTTTCCACATTGGCCGAGGTTGCAGTGGCCGTATTACCAAGCGATAGCACGAGAGCTAAATTGCTGTCGTTAATGCTGTTACTGAAGTCGAGCACTCCGCCTCGCAGCGAGGTCATTTCTTCGATGTTTAATTCCTTCATAATATGTATTACCTACTGTATTATTTGTTGTTGCCGATTTAGTTAACTCTCGGTTTAAGAGCCCAATCGGCATGCGGGCTCTCAAATTCATTTGATTACACATCCAGATCCGGAGGGACCGGCTTTCTTGTTCCACTGGTCGCAATCTGTGTCTGAACCGTGCTGACCAGGCAGTAGAAGCTCCCACGCTTCGCCGTAGTTCCCGCTTCTAGAGCGAGGGAGAAATCTGAATCGAGGCAATTTGGATGTTGCATTAGATTCAGTTCGTTCATGTGATATTTCCTTGGAGCTCGTTCTCAGACACAGAAGACCGATCTTGATTTGTTGCTAGACCCCACTGATTTCTGTTGTGGGTATGCGCTAACTAACATGCGAACGTTGCTGAGAACTGATTTTGTCTCAATTGCCGCGATCGCTGTCTGAACTGCGTCGATCGAAGCGTTGCGGCGATGAAAGATCTCACGCAAAGACGCGAAGACGCTAAGGTTTCAGAGTTTACGAAAAGAGAGAACGCCAACTCCTTAGCTGGTGGTTATATGCGCCCTCCTTCCGCCAGACCGGCTCCGGACCACCTTGCCGGCGGCTTATTTTGAACGCAACCATAGGGTTCCGAAAAGCTTATACGAGGCAAAAGATTTTTTGCCGGAAGAAAGATATTGCTAGGCAAAAGCCTCTTTCTTCGATCGAGCGTCCGCTGCTCCCTGTCATTTCGGCCTGTGGAATCGGTGCCGATGAGAAATAGATCATTGCCGCGTTCCCTTTGTTCTGAGTGCAGTTTTCTACCAAAAGAACTGCACAAAGGTCCAAGAGAATGACAACCCGTTCAGTGAATATCTGCGGAAGAATGCAGATTCAATGGATCAATGTGCGAGGTGATATTTTCTCGTTCCTGGCTAAACAAAGCTTGGTAAATTTTATATGGCAAAGGACAAAGGAAGCCGAAATTGTCGAATCGATTGGGCAATATACGTCCGTGTGGAAAGTACTCGTCTCGGAGCATCAAGGTGCTGATATAAAGAATAGGACCGGGGCTATCCATCAGCTGGGCAGATAGTAAATTTCCCTTTTGGAATGCCGTCTTTCTTACGGAGCAGCTCACCGAAGGATCACCAATGAGGCTGCTCTGTTGGAGTACGCGGATGTCAATTGCGAGGCATATGGTTTTCCGTTGGAGTTGGGTCGCTCCGGCTTATCAGGATCGACTCTTTGGACGGAAAAGGCGTACAGTTTCTTAGGTTACGAGAACGATCGTGCTGTATCCGCTGCGTCTGCTATCGTCAATGATGGATGCCTTTACCTGGCACTGGTCGCTACCAGATCGGATGTCCAAAGGAAAGGATATGCGGAGGCAGTTGTTCGTCATGCCCTGCAGGCGGCCCATGAAGCAACAGGGCTGAAACGTACGATTCTGCATGCGACTGATGCAGGCTACCCGGTATACCAGCGTGTACGATATCACCGGACGGCTAATCTGCGCGCGTACAGGGTCGCGGCAACTGCATAGCGGACAGTCGACTGTTGCGCGAAAGGGAGCTCCTCATGTCAATCCGGTCTATTCCCTCAATTAGTGAACCTAGGCGATTGCGCTCCAACACTATTGGTCTTCCCGGCGTATTATTTCAGTCGAATTACAATTATGGCTCGAGCTACGGCTGTCTCGTTCAGCCTGGGCGTAGCCATTCCCTTTACCGGGAGCGCCTTGCCACGCATCTTCTGTTCGGTTAAAGATTTCGACCGCAAAATCATGCGCTCCATTTGCTCCTACAATCGCAAAGCAACGCTATCAAATGGTCTTACAAAGACGCCTCTAATCGCATCAAGACTGCCTTTGAATTAAATGAAACAGTGCACTAGGAGGACAGCATTGGGCCGACGTTCCGAACGCCGAATTTTTCCGTAAGAGCCATGATGTCAGAATCACCCCCCTTTGCAATCAATCGGAGTATTTCTTCGCAGCCTCCGGGCAAAGCAATCACCACCATGCGGAGCGGAGAGTCGGATAAATTGCACCAGGCATGGGGGATGCCTTTGCCGAGGGTGACAGCTGTGCCCGCTGCGGCGTCAAAGGTTTTGTCGTTGTGCGCGATGTGTGCCGTGCCTTCCAGAATAATGAAATGCTCGTTCTCATTTTGATGAATGTGCACGGGCGTGCCGTCACCAGGATCTGAAACGATCTCAACGACCGAATATGCGCCGTTCGTGTCTGCGGCAGATACGTGGATTAAGCAACGCTCTCCCGGCCTCGTTTGTAACCATCGTTCCCGTTTACGCGACTGATCGATTGAGCTTCGGGTTCTATTGTTGGTGTCGCCGCGGCGAGCCTCGCGAATATGCACATGTTGCTCATAATAGGTTTTTATGTTGTTGGTGCTTGTGACTCTTTCACGATGGACGCAGAAATTGTTCTTCTGCTTACGCAGTTAGAAGCAATAAATCATGTCATTGCAGAGATCGGCCCGTTTCTGTCCCGACTGCCGTAAACGCAGTCCGAATTAGCTCGTTTCGTTGTGTATTTTTTGAGGTCGTTTCCTGAGCGGGGAACTAGCGAGAAGAGAAACGAACGCAAAAGCTAGTAACCGTTCGCATGGAGTGACCGCTTTCAATAACTCCGTAGGAGCCGGGCGCAGCGGGAACAGCCGCTGGACTTGAGATTATCCTGTCGTTAGGAGCTTTGCTGTGCCGCGTTGCTGGACGCGATGCGAGTTCACCTATGATCACTGCGCGATTGTCATTTGTCAGAATACCGTGGATCTGCAGTGCACTTTTGCCCAAACGCCCTCTTGCGCGAAACCAGAGTCGATCTGATCCTGCGCATTGCCTCGGGCCCAAGCAAATCGAGCTCGGGAAAAAGTTTCTTCTATGCCCATCGAAGCGTTAAGTTGATGCGTTGACATTATGCACAAGGTTGCGGCAGACCTCACACGCGCACTTGGATCGGAGCGCGTGCTGTGGGAACGCGAACATCTGGCCACTTACGGGTTTGACGGCACCGCTACGCTCTACGCCCAGGCCGGCTGCGTGGTCTTACCGAAAACTACCGCCGAGGTGACCCAGGTCGTCCGCTACGCGGCGGAGCACAAAATTCCGGTCGTCACGCGTGGCTCCGGTACCGGTTTAAGCGGCGGCAGCGTGCCGGTACACGGCTGCATCGTGCTTTGCTTGGTACTGATGGATCGGGTGCTCGAGCTTGACCAAAAGAACCTCACCATTCACGTCGAGAGCGGCGTGGTGACCCAAAAAGTGGCTGAACTCGCCGAGGCGGCAGGGCTGCTTTATCCACCCGATCCCGGGTCGATGAAGATTTCCACGATCGGAGGCAACGTAGCAGAGAACTCTGGTGGTTTGCGCGGGCTCAAATACGGTGTCACTCGAGATTACGTCATGGGCCTGGAGGTCGTGCTAGCTAACGGCGAGACCGTTGCCTTCGGCAACAAGTGCGTTAAGGACGTCGCAGGCTATTCGATGAAGGACGTCTTCATCGGTTCAGAAGGCACCCTTGGCATCATCACCAAAGTGCTCCTGCAATTGGTACCCAAACCGCGCGCCAAAAAAACTCTGCTGGCGACTTTCTCGCAAATGGATGCGGCTGCGGAAACCGTCTCGGCCATCATCGCCGCCAAGATCATCCCATGCACGCTGGAGTTTTTGGACCGGATCACGATGAAATGCGTCGAGGAATATGCCCACCTGGGTTTGCCACTGAATGCCGAAGCCATCCTCCTCATGGAGACGGACGGGCATCCGGTCGTGGTCGAAGAGGAGGCGCAGCAAATGGCTGAAATCGCGCGCAACCATGGGGCCACGGCTGTACAACTAGCCGAAAGCGCAGAAGAGAGCATCCAACTCACCACTGCCCGCCGCATGGCCTTTTCGGCGCTGGCGCGCGTGTCGCCCACTACCATCCTGGAAGACGCCACGGTGCCACGCAGCGAACTGGCCAATATGATTCGGTTCATCCAGCAAACGGCCGCCAAATACGAGGTGACCGTGGGCACCTTCGGCCACATGGGCGACGGCAACCTGCACCCGACCTTTCTGACCAATGAAAAGAATGCAGCCGAAATGACGCGCGTGGAAAAGGCGATGGAGGAAATTTTTGATCAGGCGGTAAGCCTGGGGGGTACCATCACTGGCGAGCATGGCGTCGGGTTGGCTAAAAAAGCCTATTTACCCAAAGCGATCGGTGACGCCAGCTTGGGGCTCATGTGCCAACTGAAGCGTACGCTGGATCCGGACAACATCTTGAACCCCGGAAAAATTTTTGACTGATGGCCACTCAAGAAGAACTGCATCAAGCCGCGTTGAAGATCGGGCGCGCCAACCCGGAAGGCCGCCAAGGCGCCTCAAAATACCTCCGGCGCCTGGACTACTCGGTGCTCCAGCAATGCATCCACTGCGGCATGTGCCTGCCTACCTGTCCGACCTACGACGAAACCAAGCTTGAACGCAACAGCCCGCGTGGCCGTATCGCGCTGATGCGCCGCATCGCTGACGGCCAGCTCGAGGTAACGCAGGCCTTTGGGCAAGAACTTTATTTTTGTCTCGGCTGCTTAACGTGCGAAACGGCGTGTCCAGCTGGCGTACGTTACGGCGAGATGTTCGAGCACGCCCGTGCCGACATTGAACAGGTCGGCGTGCTGCGAAACCCAGTCCGCGACCTGGTGCGCGCATTGACTCTCGGTTGGATGTTCACGCGCCCGCAGGCGTTGCGGACGGTCGGTCGGCTGGTCTGGCTTTACCAAGCCAGCGGAGCGGAGTTCCTGGTGCGGCAGTTAAAGCTTACGCGACTGCTGCCAATGCGGCTGCGTGCACTGGAGCCGCTGACGCCTCGGGTGCAGCAACATTTTTCCGACGCATTGATCCGGCCGATTGAAAGGCCCGCGAATCAGAAATACCGTGTGGGCTTGCTGACCGGCTGCGTGCAGGATCTCGCCTTTTCCCACGTGAACCGGGACACTGCTGATGTATTGCTGGCCAACGGCTGCGAGGTGGTCACCCCGCGAGCACAGTTCTGTTGCGGCTCAATCCACGCCCACAACGGCGAACTGGAACTAGCCAAGCAAATGGCGCGACGGAACCTTGACGCCTTTGACCTTGAGCGACTTGACGCCGTCATCACCAACGCGGCCGGCTGCGGCACGCACTTGAAGAATTACGGCCACTTGCTCCAGGATGACCCGGCTTTTGCGGAGCGCGCCCTGAAGTGGTCGGCGAAGGTGCGCGACATTCACGAGTGGCTGGCCGAGATTGGTATCCGCGCGCCGGCGGCTTCGATCCCGCAAACGGTCACTTACCACGAGGCTTGCCATTTGTGCCATGGTCAGAAAATTTCCCGTCAACCGCGCCAAGTCCTCCAAGCCATCCCTGGGCTGGAGCTGGTGGAGTTGCCCGAATCGGCTTGGTGCTGCGGCAGCGCCGGCGTTTACAACATCACGCAGCCGGAGATGTCGCAAAAGCTCCTGCGACGTAAGATGGCAAACATTGCGACAACCGCCGCCCAGGTCGTAACGTCGGCCAACCCCGGCTGTTCGGTGCAATTGCAAGCGGGCTTACGCGAGTCGAACCTGAAACTCAAAATCGCCCATCCGATTTCGCTCCTAGCGCAGGCCTATCGAAAAAGCGAAGCGCAGGGCTAGGCGCTGGCCACCCTGCATTGCGCGGGAGGGCTAGTGTACCGCCTCGCATAAGGTATCGCTCGTTCTGCGGTAGCGGTATGATTCATTCTTCGGTAGAACGAGCCATACCTTATGCGAGACAGTACGCTAGCTCACGAACCGTCCAGCCGCTGTGGTGAGATACCACTCGACGTGATGTTGCACATCCGAGGCGATCGCCCTCCGAAAGAGGCTATCATAATTCCTGATAGCCGATCGGAAACAAGCGATTATGAGTCGTCGCAGGAGCTGATATTCGTCAATCGGCAAACCAAACAAGCAAATGGATGAAATCAACTACCTATCAAGCGAATTCACGGACGAATTCTTGCACGCACAAGCTGACGCGACCACCTTCTAGACGAGGAAGGTTTCCAATCTGATTTTTTATCGCCACCGCGTGTAACACCATGGCTCCCTGCGTCATTATTGGCGAACGCGCCGGAGAAATGCTGAGAGCCGATCACAAGTTATAAACAGCGGTACGCTTCGTTCAGTGCGACCGAGTCCGATCGCGATACTGTGGAATACGCCTGCTCACCTTGCACACCGTCCTAGTCTATGTTAGGTACCTTTACGGCAGATTGACCAAGTTCCATCGGGCCGCTTCTGGGCTCCTAGGGAAACCCGGCTACTTATTCCGGGCTAAGTCTCTGGGTGCCAAGAGGCTAGAATGCTAACGTGTCATCTCTTATTTTGAGATGATGCACGGCATGTCTTCTCTTGAATAACCAAAACCAAGAGAAACTAAGAAATGGAACTTGTTAAATTATTTCACGACCTCGCCATCACCGGCGGATGCGTCGTCATCGCGGTGCTGCCTCGCTTTATCGCCGCTCTCGCCGAGGCGAAAGCGGACCGACAGGATCAATCAGCGGAGGGGATTTAGTGATGGATGCTTTTATCCTCGCTTGCCTGGTTCTTCGCCGGTCTGTCGAAGAGAAACATATCCCGGAACCTGAATTCCAGCCGTTCCGTCTTGAGTACTTGCATTCGGTCAACCAAAACCACGATGAACAGCCATCGCTGGCATTCAATCAATTCAGCGAAGGCGCAACAGTGTAACTCCCCCCATGAGCCATAAAAAAGCAAAAGGGCGGGCCGTACCCGCCCTTTTTTGCTTCAGCATGCAATTTGGGGATTTCTTGCGCGGACTTTTTTTCCGCGAAATCTAATTATCGGTCACGCGTCAGCAGCTTTTCATTTACCTTAGCGCGATCACTTGCCCTCCTTATCATCGCGCAATAAACTCTTCCACTTTCGGCTCGGGCTGAAGATAGCATCCACCAAGAAGACCAAGCATCGCGAATGCCTTCTACAGTCTCAACTCAGAGACTACTGAACACGGAGGAACTGACAATTCGTCGAGTTAACAGCTGCCAAATGTTATATGACGGTAAGCGACGGCAAAATCCTCTCGCCCGATATGCGGGGATCAGCGGCGCGTTTAAATCCGGTTGCAATGCCGGCCGGCAATCACGGAACCAGCAGTAGTTTGCCGGTAGTGCGGCGGGACTGGATGTCCTGATGAGCACGGGCGGCTTCGGCCAGCGGGTAGCGGCTGCCGATCCTGATCTTGAGCTTGCCTTCTCGCACCCACTCGAAGAGCTGGTTCGATCGCTGGACCAACGCCTCATGCGTCCGCACATGATGCATTACCATCGGATAGGTGACGAGCACACTCTTCGGCAGATCGAAGATGTCGATCGGCGGCAGCGGCTTCATGAGCGGCCCATAGCAGACGAGCACGCCGTGGTGGCGGAGCGAGGCGAGCGAGTCGCGGAAGGTTTCCGCGCCGGCGCCGTCATAGACCACGTGGACGCCCTCGCCGCCGGTCAGTCGCAGCACCTCCTTCGCGAAATCGCCAATGCCGGATACGATCACCTCGTCGGCGCCTGCCGTCCTGGCGATCTCCACCTTGTCGGGACTGGACACCCGGCCGATGACCGTGCCACCCAATAGCTTGATCATTTGCGTCAGTAGGAGCCCGACGCCCCCTGCGGCGGCATGGACGAGAGCCGCGTCGCCCGGCCGGACCGCATAGCTGTCGAAGACGAAATGGCTGGCCGTCAGCCCCTGCATCATGAGACTGGCGGCCGTCTCGAAATCGATGTCGTCGGGCAAGGGCACGAGAGACTCGGCCGGAGCTATGATCCGGCCGGCATAGCTGCCCCAGACAAAATACCATCCGACACGGTCGCCGACCTCGAGACCGGTCACGCCCGTGCCCAGAGCAGTGATCCGACCGGCCCCTTCGACGCCGATCGTCAACGGCAATCTGGTGTTGCCTCGCCGATAGCCTTCGCGGGTGCCGACATCCATGAAATTGACGCCGATTGCCGCGACCTCGACCAGGGCCTGGCCGGGGCCTGGGGCGGGAAGATGCACCTCTTTCAGCTTGAGCTGTTCCGGTCCTCCATGAGCTTCGATAACGATGGCTTTGACGGCGTCTTGGGAAATAACAGTGTTCCTGTTCAAAGCCCTTTATTTTAGACCAAACGATCAAGAAAACAATGGCCCCAAAAGACCATCTTGGTCGCACCCTAGCGAAGGCTGCGCAGTGCGAGTCGCGCGATGCCTTTGAGCGTTTCGGCGGAGGCGCCGCTGCGAGCCGCGACCTTGATCCCCATGAGGGTTGCCTGCATGAATTCCGCTGCGGCCCGCACATCAAGATCGCCGGCCACCTCGCCCTCGGCTTTGGCTTCTGCAACCCGTCGTTCGAACGCGGACCGAAGGGTTCGGCCGGCGGCGTCATTCAGCAGCACCATCTCCGGATCGGATCGACCGAACTCGCAGATCGAACTGATCCCCATGCAGCCGAATTTCGCTGGCGGAGCCGGTCTCGATGCAAAGGAGATCAATGCCGCTTCCAGTCCTTTGAGTGGTGAGGACGGTCTATTCAAGCTTCTGATGATATCGGAGACGCTGTCCGCGTTGTATTGCTGAAGGGCATCCAGATAGAGCCGTCTTTTGTCGCCGAACGTGTCGTACATGCTCTGTCGACTGATCCCCATCGCTTCGAGGAGCGCATCCGTTGATGTGCCCTCATAGCCATGGTCGGAGAAGACCGTAATGGCGGCCTTGAGCGCCATTGTGCGATCGAATTCCTTCGGTCTCGACATAACTGTTATATAACATTTGTAGACCGTTTAGTCTGGAATTGTGCAAGCACCCTTTTCACCGATCCTGAACTACCGCATGTCGGACTGAGGGTGAAGGAAGCGGTTTCCCGGGGATTGGAGATTCGAGTTCTCCAGGTTCCGATCACCCCGCTCACCGTGCCTCGGGCCAGAACCACCGGCCAAATGGATGGCCTACTAAAGGCCACGATCGAAAAATCGACTCAACGGATCCTTGGATGCACCATCCTGGCTGCCGAGGCGGGTGAAATGATTGGAACCGTGCAGGCATTCATGATTGCGGGAATGCCTGCGACCAAACTTCGTGACGCGATCCTGTCCCATCCGACCATGGTCGAAAGGTTCAACGCCCTCTTTGCGGCCCTCTGAGCCACGCTGTGGCCTTAGCGCGCCTGCCGCAATTTCCGGACGCCAGGTCAAGAGCCGCGAACGACAATAGGTAAAGATTTCAGTGCTCGCAAGAAATAGAGCGGCCGGTATTCGTAATGCCGTGCTCCTAATTGTACCTGGGGTATACGCTCTAGCAAACTCGATAACGCGACTTGTGTTTCCATCCTGGCCAGCGCAGCTCCCAGGCAGAAATGGGGTCCATATCCGAAAGCTAGCGAATTGACCTTTGGCCGCGTGAAATCCAGTTGCTCTGGATTTGGAAATTCAGCGGGATCATGATTGGCAGCGCCAATTCCAAGTTGTAAGCGAGATCCTTTCCGTAAAAGATGTCCATCCAGTTCGATGTCCTCTGCCGGCAATCGAGAGGCCCATAGGACAGGGCTGACGAATCGTAACAGCTCCTCCACCGCAGTAGGTATCATTTCCCGAGCTGTACCCAGCTGTTCCCATAGTTCGCGCTTTTCTAACAGATACCGCAGCGATCCACTTAAAAGGTTTGCCGTAGTCTCATGTCCCGCTCCCAACAGAAAATTGCAGAGCACCACAATCTCATCGTCGGGCAGCTGCGTGGTTCCCGTCTCTGCGTGCAATAGGATCGAAATTAAATCCTTCTTGGGCTCGCGTCGTCGCTCTTGTATTAGCCGCTCCAGCACCCCCTGAGCCCGGGTTAATCGTTCTGCAATGTGTTCCATTGCTCCAAAGTCGCCCTTGTATGCGGTACTCGGAAACATTACTAATGATTGAGTTGCTTCGCGCATGGCCTCATGGTCTTCGGCCGGCACGCCCAAAAGATCAAAAATCACTAACGAAGGCAGTGGATAGGCAAATTCTGAGACGAAGTCGCACGTTGCCGCCTGTTCCATTTCGTCTAACAAATGGTCGACTCGCCGTTGAATCGATGTCCGCATCTCTGCCACGGCTTGTGGTGTAAACGCGTTCATTACGGCGCCCCTCTGATCCGTGTGTTTTGGCGGATCCGTGTTCTGCATGGCCGTATACCAAAATCGCTTCCCAATATCAAAGCTCGCTCGTGCGCTTTGCGGAATCTGCTCCGCCCGCCTTTCGATTTCGACTCCGGTCGCTGACGAGAATTGGCGAGGTGCCCTTAACACCGCTTTTACATCCTGGTACCGCGTCAGCATCCAAAATGAATATTGTTCGTTCCAGTAAACCGGCTTCTCCTTGCGCAGCTTGGCGAAAAAAACAAACGGTTCCTGTAGATTTGAAGGTGTCATCGGGTCGAAGATGTCTGACCCCGTCACCTGCATATTGCTCGAAATACTCATAGGATCGAAAAAGAGAACTGTCTTTACAGAGCCGAAGAGCGAGAAAAGTTTACCTCGCACATTTAGCTCGCCATATTGAATACCGGTCGCTTGGAGATGGTCTTCTTTTTGTCTCAATCGCCGTAATTATTGTCGGAACTGGAGGCGCTTGTTTTCCGAATACGCGCTAGTGCACCAAGTCTGAGGCTCGTGTAGCGGCGCTGCTGCGAATTTTGGCCGGGTGCGCGGCGCGAGGAGGGAGAATACCCGCTGTGGTCTTTGACCGACGAGCAACAAAGCACCCGGCCAAAATCCGCGCAGCCCTTCGGGTTGGGGCGGCGCCGGCGCCTCGCCGCGTTGCTGGCTCGTTAAATAGGACCTCAGCTATTCGCCTCGCCAGCGCCTTGCGA